>OGYG01000019.1_pt1 | contig 161405 bp, 148 predicted proteins | sample 1576481 | NCBI WGS metagenome assembly OGYG01 (sample SAMEA3541497, study PRJEB24748) | human gut metagenome | biome: human gut; feature: human-associated habitat; material: faeces | place: China | collected 2012 | reverse complement strand
CTTTGCGGACATTTAAGAAGATATAAAAAGATAGTCAAAAAGACATATATAATTTTAGAAGAAATGATAAATTACTATTTAAAATATCATTCTACGGTGGAGGCTGAAAGAAGAATCAAAAATGCAATAGAAGATGGTGAAAATGTTGATGATCCAATATGGGAAAGTGCGTATTATGTTGGCGCGGTTTCTTTTCGGCAAGCAGTGAAAATAGAAGAACTGCATAGATTATGGGATCATCTGTGTTTAATTGGAGATATGTATGAAGCTGATTATCGTGAATCGTATCTTCCAACAGAGTATTGGGCTATCATTAATGAATAGCATATTATTTAAACAATATAGTTTTTGAATAAAATCTTTTATGCTTAGAAATATGATACAAATACGTCAAAAAATAGAATAGTCAGTAGGTGAAATAAAATGAATGAAAAAATAAAATATTCGGAACAATGGGATATCAGTGCGCAATACTTTTATAACAAAGGATACTATTCTTGGATGGCAGATAAGCTTACTGGATATAAAAATGTATTGGAAGTAGGCTGTGGTACAGGATACAGTACGTTAGCATTAGTTGAAAAAGGTTATAGGGTTATAGCAGTGGAGAAAAATCCGGAGTGTATAAATAAAGCAAAAAAATTGCTTTATGAAAATGGATATAAAAGAGGGGAAGTATCTTTTATTACGGGAGATATTGTTGATGAAGCACTAAGAAATAAACTTGTTAAAAAATTTAAATTTGATATTACGATTTGTTGGAATATAGGTACATATTGGAATCGACAAATGATGGAAAAATATCTCCCATATATGTATGAATATGGACTTGATAGTTTGGCAATTTCTTCAAATCCGGAATCAGCATATGCGGAATTGATTATATGGAATGCATGTAGATTAGCAAAGGCTAAAGAAGTTCCCTGTAATATTGTTGAACGTGGAAGCCAACTTATAACTGCACAAACAGATCCGTTTTATTATGTATTAAAAAATGAACTTGGATTTTCAAGTATCGAGTATGATAATAAACCTGCTGATTCATTATCTAATGGTGGTCGGATGCTTACTGTTAATGGAAAAATAAATGCAGAAGAAAAAGTGGAAATTGTATTTGCATCTATATTGTATAAATAGCAGTATATGGGTAAGATCCTGTTTACTGATTTGAAAATAGCACAAAGAGAGAATGTATGTTGGTAAAACAGTATACATTCCTCTTTTTTTTATGGTAAAATGATATAAATAATTATATAAAGGACAAGATGTAAGTATTTTTAGGCTGAGGAGGCAGAATATGTTAGGAGCGAATCAATATATATTGACCTGGGAACATTTTTCAGAAATTCATGAAGATAGTCAACATAGTTTTGAAAATTTGTGCCGATCTTTATTTCGGAGAAAATTGTGTAAAGAAAATGAAATACTTCATTCTGATCCAAATCATCCAGGAGTAGAAGTTGCACCTGTATTGGAAAAGGATGGGGATAATCTGATTAGTTTTCAAGCTAAATATTTTGATACAAGAGTAGGTTATTCACAAATAAAGAAGTCTGTTGATCAGATAATAGAACACTATGCAGGAAGTATAGATGTGGTGTATCTATATTGTAATAAAGATATTCAAACAACAAGTGACACATTTATTGAAATAAAGAAAATAATGGATAATTCTGGAATTGATTTATGCTTAATTACGGGAGAAACAATTTTGGATCAAGTAGTGGATTATCCACAACTATTGTCCTGTTACTTTGGATTAGATACTATAGATGATACATGGTTTGAACATAATTTACAAATAAGCCTAGATACTTTAGGGAAAAGATATAATTCTTCTTTCAATATAGATACTTCTGCACAAGATGCAATGTCCATTTTTTTAAGAGAGGAAGAAGGAATTACTGCAATAAATAGAAAAAAGGAAAAGGCTATCGCGGTATTGAAGGATATTCAACGTTCTGCCGAAAGTGAATATAGAGAATTTGCTTACAGTTTAATGCAATATATAAAAGGGATACCAGATATTTCGTTAGACACAATACTGGATTCATTAAATTGGGAGCAAAAGTTAAAATGTGATAATGTAAATATTTTCAATGAGTTGGAAAGACGGGAAAACATTTGTCAAAGCAAGGAAAAGAGAAGCATTTCTGAATATGAAGAATATGAAAAAAATCGAACGATTATTAATCAATTATTGTGGATATGTGATGAATTAGCATTTAATAAAAATGAAGTGGCATTAATCAAGGAACGAGTTGTTTTAGTTACAGGGAAGATGGGAACTGGAAAATCTCAGTTACTTGCTTGTGCTGCAAAAAGAATAAACCAGGATAAAAGACCTGTATTATTGTTGTTAGGACAAACGTATTTAGCAGATGTTAATGTTGAGACTCAGATAATAAGTGGCTTGGAAAGTTTGAATAATAGCGAAACATTGGAATCTTTACTGGCAGCCATGGATGAAAAAGCTTTTTTAATTGGAAAGGATGCAGTAGTTTTTATTGATGCAATCAATGAAAGTTTAAATCGGTGGATATGGGTTACTGGGTTGAATCGATTGATAGCGCTATTTACACAATTCAAAAATATTAGACTGGTTATCTCCTATCGAACAGGGTTTGAAGAACTTACATTAAGTGAAAAAATTATAAAAGATAAAAAAGACGGACATATTGCGAATATCATTCATAGGGGATTTTCTGACAGCTCATTGGCTTGTATATATGAATTTGTTTCGAAATATGGAATCATTTTTTCACCAGATTATTATTTACAGGCAGAAATGTCAAATCCATTATTTTTAACATGGTTTTGTCAAACTTATACAGGTGAAGAACAGTCGTTGACATCACTTATAGATAAGGTGATTATCCAAGCAGACAGAGAGGCATCAATAGAATCTGGATATAGGGAACCAATAGGCATTTTAAGGTCACTTTTATTTGAAATATTAGAACAAAAGGGGAAGCAGTTACTTACAAAGGATGTATTATTAAATTTAAAAGTATGGTCTACATATGGAGTTATTAATAAAATCAATTATATAAAAGGAATTGAACGATTTGGCATAATAACTTCTTATGTAAAGAACAAAAAAGAAATTTTTTATATTGGTTATAATTTGCTAGAAGATTATTTAAATGCAAGTTGGATTATTGACAATATTTCTACAAAGGAAGAGATTAAAAAATATTGCAAGGAAGAAATATTAAAAATTGATGCTAAAGGAAATATGAGTAAAACTGGCAATGAAACGATATTTATTATGGTATCTGTTTTATATGCGATAAAATATGAGGAAGAATGTTTTGATATAGTTGATAATGTAAAAGATTGTTGGGAAAAAAATCAATTAATCAGATTGTATTTTGAGTCTTTTACATGGAGAAGTTCGTATACATCTAATGATCATTTTTTGGAGTTGGCATCTAAATATCAGGTTAATCCTAAAGTAATATGGGATGTATATATTGAGAATGCTACAAAAGTACATAGTGAGATAAATGCAATAGGATTAAGTGATCTTTTAAAAGAATATGATCTAAATTTTAGGGATTATATTTGGACGATGGAAATTAATAGTTTGACAGAAAAAGATCGAATTGTGAGCCTTGCGTATTACTTAGAAGAAGGTAATACTTTGGAAGAAATATCAGATAAGCAGGCATTTCTTTTATTGATTATTTTTTCCTGGTTACTAACATCTTCAAATAGAGTGCTTCGTGATCGAGTTTCAAAAGCAATGATAGAAATTTTAAAACAAAAGTTTAATTTATGTATAGTACTTCTGAAACATTTTAAAACAATAAATGATCCATATGTTATCCAACGATTGTATGGCATTGTTTTTGGGGCTGTTATGAAAAGAGTAGCAAATAATAATAATGAATTTTTTGAATTAGCAATCTGGATATATGAAAATATCTTTTTGCAGAAATATATTTATCCGGATATATTGCTTAGAGATTACGCACGTTTGATTATCGAACGGTATATGTATGAATATCCTGATAATATTCAAAAGATAAATAAAGATAAAATTAATCCACCATATAACTCATTATCTATTCCTGAAGTTGATGAGTTAGATTTTAAAGATAAAAAATATAGCAAGGAAGGTGTAGAACAAATACTACATTCGATGAAGATAAATGCTGCTGTCAATGGCAGAGGCATGTATGGAGATTTTGGAAGATATGTATTTCAAAATGCAGTAAATCATTTCGTAGGTATAAATTTAAAAGATATATATTATTATACCATTGACTATATACTTGATGATTTAAAATATGATACCAAATACTTTGGAGAATATGATATTCATAAAGCAGGATATGATAGATATCGTGCTAAAAAAATAGAACGGATAGGAAAAAAATATCAATGGATTGCTATGTATAATATTCTTGCCCGGTTATCAGACAATTATAATATAAAAGATGTATATGGAAACAATCCAGAGGGAATTCCATATCGTGGAAGTTGGGATATAGGAGTGCGAGATTTTGATCCTACATTAAATATTCGTCAAAAATCATTAGATGATGTTCCAAGAGTGAATCCATATGAGTATATAGGAAAATTTTTACCTTATGATGCTTCCGAGATGACCATAGATGTTTGGTTAAAAGAAGATGATAAATTATTTCAAGATTTTCCACAACGGTTAATATATAAGGATCAATTTAAAAAGGAATGGATTTCATTATATCTTTGGCAGGAATATAATAAGAAACCAGAAGGTGATCATTATTCTATGCATACTCCTTGTGGGGAACAGCATATTTGGACTATTGCAACAGCTTTTATTACAAAAAATAGTGATTTAACGATTGATAAATTGGTTGAGTATGATTTTATTAATAAGAGCAATGAAGATATTAATAATTGCTATTCTTTGTTTAGTCGGGAATTTGCATGGAGCTCTGGATACAAAGCTGAATTTTGTGAGGAAAATGAAGAAAAGGATGTATGTGGTAAAGTATTTTCTGCAGCGATTAATATACAGTGGGAAAAAGAATATGATGCGTCGCAAGAAGAAACAACATCATTTCTTATACCAACAGGAGAAATTATACATGCAATGAATTTATATGAGAAGGATACGGATGGTGTATATTATTGGAAAAATGAAGTAGTTGCAATGGATTTGTCGATTATAGGGCATGAGCGGGGTGAACTTATAATCCGAAAGGATATTCTGGACAAATATCTTTCTATGAATAATATGAAATTGTTTTGGGCAATTGCTGGAGAAAAGCAATACTTTTTAGGAGAATATAATCAGAAATGGCAAAGAAAAGAGGGATATTATATATATGACAAAAAAGATATAAAGGGCAATATTTTTAATGCAGATATTGAGTATTAAAAAATATTTGTAGAAATGTAGTGCTTAATGGATTTTCTTATGTAAAATATTGCTAAATGTTAGCAGGTAGCGAAAGCTGCCTGCTTTTTTTAGTTGTCCCAAAATTGCTATCGACGTATATCAATAATAGCAGGTAGAGATAGAGAGACAGCATGATGGGATGCTCTACTCTGCAGATCCCCCAAGGGGAAAGCGTATGGCCATACGGAAAAAGAAACAACTTTTGAGAAAAATCAAGAGCGGAAAGGAGCAGGCGGAATCATCCGTCAGATGAGAGAATGAGCTATATCAAATTTTTAAAGCATGGAAAACGCATGGGTGTCGTTGCTGTTGCAGGTCTGTTGGCATTGGTACCGGTATCATCGACTGTGTATGCAGCAACATCGGCTGTGACAACCAATAATACGGCAACAAAGAACGATCTGCTGAATGCAGATATCATTGATGAATCAAAAACAGGATCTATCTCCATTTATAAATATGATATTACTGCGGCGGAGGCAGCAGGCGATTATAAGGCGGGGACTTATAAGGCAACCGGAGAAGCAGACAGCAGAGTGGAAAGTGCCTTAAAGGATTATGCAATCGAAGGGGTGCAGTTTTCTTACCTGCGTGTTGGAAACGTGGAGACACACAGTGCGCAGGAGGGCACCGGAACGAACATTGAGCTTGTTTATGAGATTCCGACAGAACTGGCAAAGATCCTTGGACTTACAGGAAAAGATAACGTTGACATGACAGGCGAAAAGGAAGCAAATCCCTGCCATAATACCGGAGTCTACCATGTGACAAGCCAGAAAATTACAGATGCCATGGAAGCTCTGTTAAAAGAAGATAATGTGGCGGCAAAAAATGCGTTGGAGTCTTACCTGTATGATTACGGAACGGAAGATTCCACAACAGATCAGAAAACAAAAGCAGGAGTCGTTAATCTTCCGAAGACAGATAAGAACGGGTATACCCATGCGGAGGACCTGCAGCTTGGCTTATACCTGTTTGTGGAAACAGAGGTTCCGGAGCAGGTAGTAGAGACCGTTAATCCATGGTTCGTCCAGCTTCCATTTACCAATACTAGCGCTCAGACCAGTGAGGACGGTGTCAGCTATGGGAGCAATGGAAGCCATGCGGAAGATGGGGTGACCAATTCTGAAAGTGCGGATGGCACACAGGCGCATGAGTCCGGCGGGGAATCCTGGCTGTATGATATGGTCGTCTACCCGAAAAACCAGACCGGAAATCCAACACTGGATAAAAGTGTCCGCAATGCTTACAGCAATACGATCTCAGAAGCTTCCGGTGTAGCATCCAAAACAGATAAGAACATGACCGTACATACCGGATCTGATTATATCTCACGTAATGATTCGGATTCCCTGGTTGTATTTAATAAGGACACCAATGCCAAGAATACGGAAGATATCAATGCGGAGAAGTATGTCGCCAACCGCGGAGGCTATACTGCGGATGGCGTAACTGCAGGTAAAGGCGGGGCTGGTTACAGTGAAGATTTTGCCTACCGGGACACAACGACCGCATCGGAAGGGGATGTGCTGGACTATATTTTGGTTTCCAAATTACCGCACATCAGTTCCAAGGCAACATTTCTCAGTGAATATACCTTTACAGATACCTTGTCTAAAGGCATTTCATACAACAGGGATCTGAAGATCGCATTTTATAATAATGCTGAGGATGCGAATGCGAATAACACGAAGAATGCCGTATTACTCTGGAATCTTTCTTCCGGGGATTATTCTCAGGAGTATGTCGATGTGACGGTGCAGGACCCGAATACCGGGGCAGTGACGACGGACGGTTCCACACGCTTGAAACTCTCTTTTACGGAAGCCGGTTTAAATGTGCTCAATGGAACCGGAACCAATAATCCGGATGGGGCAGAGAATCTGGATGGATTGTCAGATTATTACATGGTGGCTTATTATACGGCAACGATCCATTCGGATGATTCTGTTGTTCTGGGTGATGAAGGAAATCCAAACGATGTCAATCTGGTCTGGAGCAGAACATCGGACGGCTATTATAACATGCTGGAAGACAAAAACTATGTGTACTCCTATGGATTAGACCTCACAAAGACATTTTCAGACAAAAAAGGTCATTACGAGAATGTACAGTTTAAATTGTATAACGCTTCGGATGCGTACTATGTTGTGGCAGAACCGTCAGAAACCGAAGATGGCGTGTATTATGTGACCGGAAAAACTACCGATGAAACAAAAGCAACCACGTTTATCCCGAATGCCGAGACCGGAAAGATCCTGGTCAATGGAACAGAGGCAGATGAATACCAGTTGACGGAAGTAGCTACGGACGATGGTTACAACTTGCTGAAAGACCAGATCGTAGTGGACATTACCGCAACAGACCGGAATGTAATCGCCTCCGTCGCGGGTGTTACCGGAATGGATGCCGAAGCTGCGGCTGAAATCGTCAAAAATTACCATGGCGGAATTTATGACGAAAATGGCAATCTGGTCACGAACCAGTTGGATGAACTGCTTCAGGTTGCAGCAGGAGCTCCAAATAGTGAGGTTGCAAATGGACGGACCATCGGAAAGACCGACCTGTATGTCGGGGCGATCAAATCGGCATCCGCAACAGTCGATAAAAAGGATGCGGCAATGACAGAAGATAACGCAAAAGTCCTGCTGACCGTCAATAACACGAAGGGATTTTTATTACCACAGACCGGCGGTAAGGGACTGTATCTGGTCACGATCATTGGCGTGGTTGCAGTGGCAGGCGGTTGTTACCTTGTTACCCGTAAAAGAGAACTCCACATCAATCTCAAGAAGAAATGAAACAAAAATGGAAAAAAAGGGTGGCAGCGATCCTGCTGATCCTTGGTGGGATTAGTTTGGTCGGCTATCCATGGATCAGTGACTGGTGCTACCGGGTCCATACACAGTCCAGTGTAGCAGTCTATGCGGCAGAAGCAAAAGAGCAGTCAGATGTGAAGGCACAACTTATGCAGGATGCCATTGCATACAATACATGGCTGTCGGAAGCACACATAACCCTGTCAGATCCTTTTTCCGGAGCCCAGATCGTGGAGAAACCGGAGCTTCCCTATACCTCCCAGTTAGCACTGGATGATTCTGGAATCCTCGCTTTTATAGAGATCCCAAAGATTCATGTATATCTGCCTGTATATCACACGACTTCAGCAGAAGTGTTACAGCGGGGAGCCGGACATATGGAAGGTACGGCGCTGCCAGTTGGCGGCGCCGGGAACCGTCCGGTGATCTCGGCACATTCCGGCATGAATCGGGCACAGATGTTTAGTGACCTTTCAGACCTTGAAACCGGGGATCTGTTTTTGATCCACGTGCTGGATGAGACGCTGACGTATCAGGTGTGCGACATGGCAGTGATCCTGCCGGAAGATACCCAGGCACTGGTACCAGAAAAAGACAGGGATCTGGTGTCCCTTGTCACCTGCACGCCCTATGGCATCAATACGCACCGGCTGGTGGTCACCGGAGAGCGGACCTATGAGATGGCAAGCGGACAGGAGGCAGAGGACAAGGTTAGCTCTACCTGGAGGCATGCTTACCTAAAATCCCTGTTACTTGGTTTCGGTATAGCAGGCGGTGCAGGTGTCATGATTCGGATCTTAAGTCGGCACAGACGGAAAGTGAGGGAGCAATGAAAAAGCGGCTGTTGTGTGGCATCCTGTTTATTGCGCTTGGTGCAGGAGTGTATTTTTATCCGACTTGGAGTGCTGTCCGGGCAAAACACCAACAGGAGCAGGTGATCCGACAGTTTCAATCGGAAGTATCTATATCTGACATGCAACAGGAAGCGGAAAATGAGGATACCGTATGGACGGAGACGGTATTAGAGCAGAGCAAAGCCTATAATGAGACGCTTTTTGAGACGGAGCAGGCTGCATTTCGGGATGCCGAAGCGGTGAAGGTGGTTCCGGATTTTTTCCCGGATGCTAGGGAGCCGATCGGCATTCTTTCTATCCCTGCTATGGACTGTACCCTGTCGCTCTATGTGGGAGCGACCGATGCGCATTTAAATCTTGGTGCAGCAGTGCTTGGTGGAACATCCCTGCCGGTTGGCGGGGAAAATACCAACAGCGTGATTGCGGCACACCGAGGGTGGAAAAACGGCAAGTATTTTAAGGAGATCGAAAAGCTCCAACCAGGGGATGCGGTCTTTGTGGAAAATCCATGGGAAACGCTTACCTATGAGGTGGAAGCCTGTGAGGTGATCGCACCGACTGATAGTGAAAGGTTAAAGATCCAGGAGGGACGTGACATGCTCACCCTGATTACCTGTCACCCTTATAGATCCCATGGGGCATTCCGGTACGTGGTGTATTGTGTGCGGACGGACAGCGGACAGGGATCTTTTACTGTAACAGAAAGCGGAGACGAAAAGAGAGAGGAGCAGCCGATAGAGGATGCTTCCACACCGGATATCCAAAGGGAGCTCTGGTGCCGGAGGATCGGTATGTGCCTGATCCTTGGCTGTATCTGCATGGCCTGTATGCAGACAGGGAAGCACTTGAGAAAAAAATAAAGGAGGAACAAAGCGTGAGACAGAGAGCAAAGAGACTGCTTTTAACTGGTCTGATGGTGTGCGCCATGGCAGCTTCGTTGGTGCCTGCACAGGCAGCGACGATCAAGGAAGCCAGCGTGACATGGAAAGAGGTGTCACAGGATATTAATGATAAAGACCAGTATGTATATGATACGGATAAAACAGATGCAACCATGCCGTCACTGGTCCTGTCTAAAAGCAGTATCGGTGTACTTGGCTATATCGACCGGGGCATCGTGCAGAAAAATACTGGTTCCCTGCTTGTCCCAAACTGGGAGGGCTGGTGGCATATGAAGGGCGGCTGGAAACAGGACACCGATGGTCTGATCCAGTTGGATGATGGCGGATGGTATCAGTTTTCTAACGGAAGATTACAGGTATCGGAAAATGAAACGGCAAAAAACAGCAGTAAAGGATGGCTGTTTTTACGGGATGGAAAAGCAGATCTGTCTTATAGCGGGCTGGTCGCAAACGAAAACGGGATCTTCTGGGCGGATAATGGTGTGGTAACGACCACGAAAACAGAAGTCGTGAAAGATACCATTGGGATCACACCGGATGCAGGATGGATCTATGTGAAAAACGGGGTGTTTGACGCATCTGCGAACACCATTGCAAATAATAAAAACGGCTGGTGGATGATCCGCGATGGCGTGGTCGATTTTAACTATACTGGATTGGCAAAAAATGATGCTGGCTGGTGGTATCTGCAGGATGGAAAAGTCAATTTCAATTATAACGGTGCCGTTCAGAATGAAAATGGTATCTGGTATCTGCAGGGCGGCAACGTCAAATTCGATTATAACGGTCATGCATACGGCTATTATTTTAGCGGCGGCTGTGCACAATAAGGAGGCGATGTAAAAAATGCGTATGAAAAAGATACCTGTCCGGATGCTTGCCATCCTGCTGGTGTGTATGACGGTGCTTTTGAGTGTATGCCTGGAACTGTTATCCGTTCCGGCAATGGCGGCAGAAGAGAAGGCAGCGTGTTATACTGTCCGGATTGCAAATCTGGAACATGGCAGTATTGCACTCAAGGAAGATGACAATCTGCAGGCAGGAAACCAGATCCATCTGCAAGTTACCCCACAGGAGGGCTATCACTTAGCTTCCCTCACCGTAGCAACCAGTGATGGGACAGCACTTGCTGTTACGGATACAGATGGGGCAGCGGTAACGGATGGAGCTTATTCGGATACCATGCTCATTGTCATGCCGGAAGATGATGTAACGGTAACCGGGGCATTTGTGTCGGAAAATGATGCTGCGGATACAGCGGGTCCCGATACTGTGCTTCCAGAAGCAATATTTTCCATGGCTGGTGCCGATACACCGCTGGCAGCAACCATGAACAGTGCGGAGCGTGCGATCAGTCGGGCTGCAAGCAGTGCAACACTTATAAAGTATGAGAACCAGTTCTCCTGTTATCACAAGGACGGAAGTTGGGATTGTACGGAATCCTACCTGATGCTTGGTGATCAGTTGGCATGGTGTATTGAGCCTTCCGTCAACATCGGAGCTTCCGGTGGTACTTACGGGCTGAACGGGGATGCGGCGCAATGGCTGATGGATAAGTACGGATGGAGCTATAAAAAGACGAACAATTTAACCAAAGCGGTCTATTTAGCAAAAAGTTATTATGGTAATGACTGGCTATGCAGTTATGTCCTTGTCCAAAACCTGATCTGGTCTGAGATTAAAGAAAATGAAAGCCCGGCAAATTACGGTCGATATGTTTTAACGGACGGGGCAAGGAATACCGCACATAACTGTGGGCATTTAAACACCAAAGCCAAGGTGGATGCTGCTATTGCGGATGTCTGGAACCGGTTTTATTCTTACAACAAGCTGCCTTCGTTTGACGGATGGACAGTGTATGCCACTGCCGGACAGTCATACTGGCTTAAGGATACCAACGGGGTAGTGAATGATACGTCCTTTACGGCACAGTCTGGTGTAACGGTCTTCAAAGGATGGGATGGCAGTAATGTCGGCATCTGGATCGGTTCAGATGTGTCCATGGTAGGAAAATCCACGACGATCCATTACTATAAAAATGCGATTCCGAATAGCAGTGAACCATTTTTGATCTATACCAGAACCGGACACCAGTCCGTCAGCACGTGGACCAGTGCCATTACACCAACTTATGGTGCCATCCGGGTGGTATTTACCAGGACTTCTTACCTGCGGGCACATTACAAGGCGCGGGAGAAAGTGGCACCGTCCCTGGATATTCATATCACAAAGGCGGATTCTGATACGGGTGCAGCATTGGCTGGCGCTGAATTTGCCGTTTCCATGGATGGAAAACAGGTGGCAACGGTGACTACGGATGCAGACGGAAAAGCGGCTTACCACTGGAGGGGTAATGTTCTGTGGACCGACTATGCAGAAGCCTATGAGCCGGTATTGGATTATAAGAACTGGAGCAGTGCTTACAATAAGGCAAAACAGAGTGTCCTTGCTTCTGTGAGCGACAAACTCAAAGCATTAAAAGAGGGGACAACCCATACATGGAAGGTGGAAGAAGTGAAGGCACCGGATGGATATGAACGCAACGAAGAAGTCTGGGAACAGACGTTTTCTTTAAACACCCATGCAGTGGAGATCGACTTTACGGATGAACCGGAAAAGGGATTTTTGACATTGAAAAAAGCATCTTCAGATGAAGCGTTTTCAAAAGAGAATGATTGTTACAACCTTAAAGGCGCTGTATACGGGGTATATCAGTCTGTCGAAGATGCCATTCAGGATGCAAACCGCGTGGAGACGCTGACGACGAAAGAGGATGGAAGCTCCAATACAGTGACGCTTCGGAGAGGAACCTATTATGTGAAAGAGTTGACCGCATCTGACGGGTATCTGCTCTGCAACGAGCAGGAAGAGAACCTTCCGGCTGGAATCCATGCCGCAACGGTGAAATCTTTAGAGACAACAACGGTTAGCTGTAAGGAAGAGCCGGCAAGTAATCCATTTGACTTATCATTGCAGAAATTAGATCTTGGCTCACATTCGGCAGAGGCACCGGGAAATGCTGCCCTGTCAGGTGCCATATTTGAGATTGCATATTATGAGAACGTGAATGGAGCAACAGACGGAACACCTGCAAAGAAATGGTATTATCGGACGGATGATACCGGAACATTTTCAGCAACGGATAAAAAAGACCTGCTTACGACTTACCAGATGCAGGATGGCAGAACTTTACAGTCCGATGATCTGTATGAGCATGATGGAGCGATTGCTTTCCCGATTGGGACCTATACCTGTAAGGAGATATCTGCACCGGTGCATTACCAGTTATCCGGAATCATGTATTTTACTGGACAGGAAGAGACAAAAACGGATGTGACAACCGGACTGAAACTGGTGATCAGACAGGAAAAAAATGGTGTGGCACCACAGATCTATCAGGGAGAAGTCGTTGGCAGTGGAAGTATCCTGGCAGAAAATCCGAAGATCGAAGCCTATGATGAGACACAGTACGGCTCCATTACGATCTACAAGAAGAGTGCGAATGAGAAGCAGATCCCGTTATCTGGGGTATCATTCCGGCTGGTCGGCGTGGATGAAGGGGATGAGCATATTGCAAGTACCGATGCAGACGGCAAAATCTGTTGGGAAGGACTGCTCCCACAAGATTATGTGATCACAGAGATTAAGACAGCAGACGGGAAAAATCTCCTGAAGGATAATATTACCGTCACCCTGCCGATGGAGCTTACCGTAGAGGAAGCACAACAGCGTGGAGCAGATCTGTCACAGGCAGTCTGGGATGAGGCGGCACAGAAGTATTGTTTTTATGACCTGACATTTGAAATTGGAAATTCAGCAGTGCTTACCATGCCGATGACCGGAGGAAACACAGAAAGCATGTATGTACTTATGATTGTGGGTATCCTGGCGGCTGTTGGCGGAATCGCCCTGCTGGCACGAAACAGAAAGAAGAATCATGTGAACTAGAAAGGTTGCGGCCGCTGCATATTTTGTGGCGGCTGCATTTTTTTATACTGAAAAAGTGGACAGAAGAAAAAAGCGAGAGGAGCAGATAAATGGAATTAAAGATCAAACTATATGAGAAAGAGGGAAAACGGTGCTGTTATATCGAAGATGGGAAGGAAAACGGGCAGGAGTACCGGGATATCTCCCTGGAATGGCTTGGCGAGATGGTGACCGAACTGTTTGTGTGTATGGAAGCGATTGAAAATAATGTCGAAAAATAGAAATATTTGTTATGAAACACATCCCAAATCCGTATATATAAATAGAGACATGTAATTACAGCATAATTACAACGTAAGATAAGGAGGAATCAAGAGATGGAAATCGCAATCGACACAGGAAACAAACAGGTCAAAACAGATCATTCAATCTCTATTTCAGGCGTGGTGCCACAGAACACCATTCCTGCAACTGCACGCCCGGAAGATTATATCAGATACCGGGGCAGATATTACACGCTGACCAATAAACGGCAGGAATATTTAAGGGACAAGTCAGAAACAGAACGTTACTTCGTTTTGGCGATGATGGGGATCGCAAAAGAGCTGGACTATAAGGAAAACCATAACGAGATCACATATGATCCGGATAAAACCTATTACATTACCATGCTTGGAGGATTGCCGCCTGCCCATATGGAGGATGCCCGTTTAAAGGACAATTTTAAAGCTTATTTTAAAACGTCGGATGCGCAATATGTGTGGTATAAGGGTAGAACTTGGCGGGTGAAGATTACAAAAGTGTATGTATACGCGCAATGTTATGCTGCCATTATGACGGTTTTTACACAAATTAAGCCATACCCACGCGTTGTTGGGATTGATATCGGTGGATTCACAACGGATTATCTGACAATGGTGCGTGGCACGATTGACATCGAGCATACGGATTCCCTAGAGCAGGGATTGACTCTTTTATATCAGACCATACATAAAAAGTGCTTAAAAAAGTTTGACGCGATTATCGAAGAGAGCGATGTGGATGCCATTTTAAGTGGGGACACCAGTCTGTATGATGAGGAGATCATTACACTGGTGGAAGAAGAAGCACAGGCATTTGTAGACAGTCTGTTATCCTCTTTTCGTGAATTTCAGATTGACCTGAAACATTCCTTCGTGGTGTTCTTAGGCGGTGGAGCGATCCTTCTGAAAAAATATATTGAGAAATCCCCATTGCTTGGCAGATATATGTTTCTGGAGGATATTAAAGGAAACGTACATGGATATAAATTGTTGTATCAGGTGATGCAAAAAAAGAAGGGTGAGCAATCATGAAAAAGAATCCCTATCAGTTTACGATCCGGTTTAACAGCACGATCGCCGGACACTGCCAGGCAGCGGCATTCTTAAACCGCTGTGGTACGCGTGCGAAGGCACATGTGATCGCGGAAGCACTGGATCTGTACCTGCGTGAGAAAAAGCAACTGTTGGGACTTGGGGAATTGGAGCGTATCGAAGCTGCGCCGGAAATGAATGGGCAGGAGCAAAGAGAAGATAAGCGGCAGGAGAAAAAAGCAGACCAGAAAGCGATTCCAAAGCCAGAGCCGGTTGTGTATGCACCGGAAGTGGAAGCACTCAATGAAGAGGACCTGGATGCGATCGCTGCATCCCTTGGTGCCTGGGATATGGAAGATTAATGAGAAATGGAGAGTACATGGATATGAAATTATTAGACGAGGTAAAGAAAATGGCAGCACTGGATCAAGCGGATAAAGAATTTTTAAAACGGACGGAAAAACGGATGGGACATTTCCTCAAAGAAGGGATCGATTTGTTTTTCTGCTTCTTCTTCCGGCTGTGATCGCAAGTCTGTCAGATAAGTGAGGGCAGATGAGAAAAAAATTACAAGAGAAAAAGAAGCAGTGGATGGAATGGTTGACCGGGCTTTTTGCGAGAGGGAAAGAGCTGATAAAAACGGTCAGGGAACATATGGCAGAACTGAGCCGGGAGCAGGAGCTGGAAGAAAGAAAAATACAGGCATTAAAGCGGATGATCCGTTATGCGGGGGAACTCCTTCTTGTACTGTTTGTATTTTGTGTGCTGATGCAGCATGTGTGGATCGGTCAGGTACAGGGGGCTTCGATGTGCCCAACCTATCAGGAAGGACAGTTTATCTTACTCCTTCGTGGGAAGGAATATAACCGGGGCGATGTGGTAGGTGTGGAATATAGTGCCAGAGAAGAAAAGACCATATTGCTCAAACGGATCATTGCCATTGGTGGAGATGTGGTGTCCTGTAAGTATGGACAGTTATATGTCAACGGGCAGAAAATATCAGAATCCGATCATACAGTGGGAAAAACCTCGGATATTCCGGCACAGACGGTCCCAGACGGATCGGTATACCTGCTTGGGGATAACCGGGAGCATTCCATGGACTCCAGAAGTTTTGGCTGTATGAGCTGTGAGGACATTATCGGAAAGGTGGTGCACTAAGTGATGATCCAGACGTACCTTGAGATGATACAGGTATCGGAAAACGTACTGAAACTACTGACCATTACATATCTGTGCTGCAGCATGGTTCCAGTGCTGGCAGGCTTCCGAAAAACACTGTCTGTACAGTGGAAAAACACGCTGCTTTTTGTACGTTGCATCGGGATCATACTGTTTCTTTTGTGTCTGATGCAGATCGGGATATGGTTTATGGTAGGGAATCTAAAGACATTATCGGATTGCTTTGGAAGCCCGGTGTACCTTATCCTGGCAGTAATCAATATGATATGCTGCATCTGTGATGACCGGAAGCATATATGAAGTTTCCGCCAGAGAAAAAACGGCGTATATATTATAATATAGAAGTCTTACATGCCAATTAGGCAAGTATATAAAATGCGAAAGCATGGTTAAACAGCATGCATGGATCAGAAATGGTCTGTGTTGTGCTGTTTTTTTATTTTTCGGCAAAATCCTGAAGATACAGGTTTTGTAATAGAAATGTAGCCGTAAGGCAGAAAGTGAGGAAAAAATGAACAAGGTTGTAATGATGGGAAGACTGGTAGGAGATCCCAAGATCAGTTATTCCAAGAATGGAAATGCGATGGCGATCGCAAGGTATCGTCTGGCAGTGGCGCGAAAGAGCAAAAAGCAGGGAGAGGCGGCAGCAGATTTTTTTAGCTGTGTCGTTTTTGGCAAAAGTGCTGAATTTGCGGAGCGGTATTTACACAAAGGAACCCAGATCTGTATTTCGGGGCGGCTGCAGACAGGCAGTTATGTTAACAATGAAAACCAGAAGATCACGACAACGGAGATCGTGGTAGAAGATACCTCGTTTGCCGGTCCGAAGCAGGAGAACACAATGCCTGGGAATGCGATGCCAAATAATCAGGGGTATGGAGCTTATGCACAGCAGCAAAACGGTTATCAGACCGGTCCAAATAACATGCAGATGCCACCAAATGGCATGGCAGGTGCTGCCCCGATGCAAAACAATGGTTATGGAGCTAATGCCGGAATGCCCGCAAATAGTGGCTATATGCCACAAAACCAAAACCAGGGAAGCTATTATGGTGGAAACCAGGGTGGCTACACACAGAACCAGGCCCAGGGGATGGCTCCAAATGCAAATGAGCCTGGTATCATGATCCCAAATGGGAACGGGTTTATGCCAATCCCAAATGGCATGGATGAAGCCTTACCATACCACACATAGAAAATGGTCAGAGAAGCGGTTGTATTATGTAGCCGCTTCTTATTTTTAACAGGAAAGGAAGAAAGATGGGAAGAATTATATTGGAAGATGGCTCCCAGTATCTGCCGGTTAAATTCCGGATTTCGGAATTTTATCAACAGCATCCAAAAGGGAAGATCCGCACCAGTCTGATGTGGTTTGATCGTCAGAATAACAATCCCGGATTCGTGGAGTCCGTATTGATAAAGGCAGAAGTGTATCGTGATGATGCGACGCTTCTTGCGGAAGCTTATTCCCAACGGAGATGTGAACCACAGGAGCCCTCTTTTTTCGAGTGTGCGGAAACAGTCGCGATCGGAAGGGCGTTGTCAGATGCCGGTTACAGCGTTTACAGTGAGGATCTGGGTGATGATCCATGTAAGAGAAAAATCATGCTGGATGATGGCAGTTTTTATCTTAAGGCAGGCTTTCGGATTGCATGGGCCAGACGGGAAATGCCACAGATGCTGATCCGAAAAGAACTACTGCTTATGACGCCGTATCAGGCGATCGTCAAGGCAACGATCGAGAATGAAGGAGAAGTGTTGGCAACAGCTCATGCCATGCGCGTATGGAGTGATGCACATGCGGCGGGGCACTACTTTTTGGAAAGTGCAGAGACAGCAGCAGTAGCGAGGGCACTGAGCATGATTGGATATGACCTGCCACCAGAGGAGAGCCATGAATGGGATGAACACGACAATTATTCAGAAGCTCCTGTAAGTGCAGACTGTTATACACAACAGTTCGGAGCAGAAGCAATGCCAGAATCTGGAACAGGACTGTCAGCACCATATTGTCAGTCAGGCGTGATGCCGTACCAGGATAGCGGACAAAATCCCATTATGATGGGAAATACCGCTGTGTATACGCGTGTACAGTACGATACAGAGAATGGCAGTGGGGGCTTTGGCGGAGGTGAAAACTATGAACCGGGCTATGGAAGATAAAATCAAGGAAGGGTATTATGCCCTATGCCTTGCGATTCTCAAGGGTTATAGCGTCAATGAGGCATTTCATGCATTGGAAATGCCATATTGGAAGAAAGATCCTTCCAAAATCGACATCTGGGCGACGGCACAGGAACGGAGCGTGACAGAAACCGCAAAAGAGTGTGGATGCTCCGTCTCAACCGTAAAGCGCTGCAAGCGGATGAAATTGGAACAGCAGAGTTTGTGGGATGTTTTTGGACATGATGTATTGTAAATTTCTAATATCTTGTAATGACCAGGGAGTTATGGTAAGGTATAATTAGAACACCATAGGAAGGATGTGAATGCAATATGCCAGAAGCAGTAAATCATGTAGTATTCCAATTTTCCAGAGAATTAAAACGTATGTTAGGCGAACGTCTGGTTCGGGTTGTTCTGTATGGTTCTTATGCCAGAGGAACATACCACGATAATTCAGATGTTGATATTATGATTCTGGTCAAGATGTCAGAAGATGAAATCAGACAGATAAAGAACAGCATTTATGATCTTGCATTTGAAATAGAAATGGATACCGGTATTGATATTGCGCCTATCATTAAGGAAAAGCAGCAGTATGAATATTGGGTAGACACCTTACCTTTTTATAAAAATATAAAGGAAGAAGGTGTTGTCATAAGTGAGTGATGAAAGATGAATCTATCAAATTATCATATGGAAAATGTGATAGAAAAATAAAATATATTCATGAAAAAAGACGGTTGTTATAGGAAGGAAAATTCCTATGGCATCCGTCTTTTTTTTGCCTGTATGGAATGGCGAAAGTCTAGCAGGGATAGTCATGCCGTTCTGTCCGCAAAGCAATGAGCCCGTCAATATCACCGGTTTTCATATACTGAAAGTACCGGTGTTCAAAGTCAGCTTGTATGGCGGCAACCTGTTCTGGTGGATTGCAGCACACAAATACCAGGTTGTAAGGATAATGCTGTCGTTCAAAACTGAACAGATCCAAATCCCGGACATACTTAATAAAATACCATTTCCGCAATGCGGATTTCCATTTTACCGGATGCGTGATGTAGCTTATGTAATAGCGATACCCCTCTTGAAACACACGCTCCGGTTTAATGATGATTGATTCCATTCCCTTCTCCCTTCTTAAAAGATTAACAACTACATTAATTGTATAATATAATATGCATTTCAGCAAGAAGAGATTGTTAGATTCTGTTAGTTTCCCAAAATAGAAAATCGCCGTATATCTAATGTATACGAAGTATGACAAAAATAGAGAACGCATTAATTACAGAACAAGTATCTTGTAATTGGTCTGTAATTATAAGGAAGAAAACAGGAGGAAACGCGATGTATGACAATGAATTTATGGAGCAGTTATTACAAGGTATATCCGTACAGGAAGAACGCCGGCATCCGGGCAAGACAGAGAAGTGTTTGCCAGGATCAAAGAATGAAGCAGAACTTGCAGAGATGGAATACTGTTTAAGAGAAGTAGAGACGCTGGCTTGCCGTATGAGACAGAGTTTTTTGAAAAACCCGAATGGGATCGGAAATTTAGATACTGCCATCAGTCAGGTAAACAAGCAGTATGCGACGAGACAGTATATCTTTGAGATGAACCTGTGGGATATTTCAGTGACACAAAAGGATCAGATGCTCAAGATCCAGATTCCGGAACTGCTACCTCACCGAAAAGCCAAGCCGGAATGTGTATTTATGTATACACTCCGCCAGGCACTTTATCAGTATGCCGTGGCAGATCCAAAACGTTTTAGCCACTTGAAAGAACACTGGAAAGATGGGGCAGTTCTGATCGTTGAACATTCTTATCGTTCCGCGGATATGGTGCGTGATTCCGATAATGTGGAACTCAAACAGGCAATCGACCTGCTTCATTTTTTAGGCTATGTTGATTCGGATCGGGGCACTGAGCTAAATATTTTCCTGACCTGCAATACTGATCAAAACAAAAATGAGACCTGTTTATACTTGGCACCAAAGGCATGTATTCAAAGGTTTTGGGATTGATTTTGCCTGTGAAATGTAGGGTATCTTTTTGTCAGAAATTTATTTTGGAAAAGATACCCTTAAAAAAGGTGTGAAAACCAGCATTTAACTGAGCAGTGAGGAAATGGAGCGAACCAGGTTAGGCGGCGGTAGTTCGGAAATTGCAAAAAGATGAACCACCTGACGGGAGAAATTATCCACAGGGAGAACTTTCACCGCCGCCGTAAACCACCCTGATATTTTGAGGAAATACATAAATGACAGAACAATCCATCCGACGTCGCATATTGCTCATCATGGCAATGTCCGGCGGGGAAATCAAAAAGGAAATCTGCATGGAGCTTTGTGGAAGTAAACCATATTACAAAAAGATGATGCAGCAGATGAAGGAAAAAGGTGAGGCAGAGACCATATTTGGGTGTCGTCCCCGTACCCTTCACATTAAAAAGAATGGTGTCATGCAGATTGCGGAAGATGTGCCTGGGATTATGGCGCGTTATGAAGCAAGACAGTTGGCGGTCAATGAGGAAAAGTCATATCGGAGGGCAACCATCAGTCAGGTAATCTATAATATGTATCTGGCAGGGGTGTTCTATGAACCCAAAAAGAAGGAAACGTTATCGAACCAGCGGGAACAGGCAGACACAGCTCCGGTCTATTATGCGCCATACGAGATCAAAGGGAAAAGCGACGAAAACAGGGGGAGCAAACTGTGCGGGATACTGATCTTCCAGCAGGAGCCAATTCTACTGTACAATATGGAAGACCGCAATATCAAGTGGATGAAAGTGGTGGAAGAAAATACACAGACAACGTTGTTTAAATTATGGGGGAAGATGGGAACAGCAAGGCAGATCATCTTTGGGACGGATATGGAGCAGATCATCATGGAAAATTATGTCAAAGAACAGGAGTATCGTCTGTTTCACCGAAACCAGGCATATAACCGCGTAACACCGGAAGCGGGGATGTATTATATCCCGAATGGAAAAGCCGGGACAATTTTTTTGCGACTGTTTTTTCATCCAGAGCTTGTGGATGGATTAAAGAAGAGGTTAAGGGATCGCTTCCAGATTCCTGTTGTCTCATTGCTTCCCTTATATTTGCCCGCATGTGTGCAGATCATGCAGGAACGGCAGCAGTTAGGGATATTATGTCTGGAGGAACAGGAGCAGTTTGTACACTGGCTCAATGATGGCAAGAATATCCGGGTATTTAGTGTGAAAAAACAGGACATGGAGCAATATCTGGAAAAATTGGAAAAAGAATAGTCGAATGTACGTTTGCGTTTTCTGACCGAATATGGTATACTTGCGAACAGGTACTTGATAAGTAGAATGTGAAATGCGCAAGGGGGGGATGAACGTGCAGAACGAGGATTTGATCCGCTATTTAGAGCAGTTCCCACCAGAAGCAGAGGTGCAGATGGTTTTAGTAGGTTTCGAACAACAGAAATTTTATTCTGCAGATCGGATTGCATTTTTGGATGGGAAGGGATTGAAAAATCCAGTGATTGCTATTTCGGTTGAAAAGGAAGCAGACTTTTCAGAGTTAAATCCAAAGAATGATAATATGAAACAATAAAGTTTGTAAATCGTCACGATTGTGGCGATTTTTTTGTTATGAAACTCCTTTAAAAAACGTATATAAATATATAGAACAGATATTCGAGTAAACGAAAAGGAGTAATGAACAAATGCTAAGTAAAGAATTATTGGAAAAAACCGTAGCAGAAGCGATTGATATTACCCGGAATCAATACGCAAAAACAGATTCGGTTTATAAGATGGAACTGGAAAAACTGGAGAAGCTGTTAAGAGAGTATGAGGATCTGCCGCTTGGAAAAGAGGTACGAAGCAAAATTGATGCTTATATCCAGACGTTAGAGAAACTGGATGGCAGATATGCAGATCTTTCCTATATTGCGGGAATCCGGGATGCATGTTTTTGGGCGGCAAAAATTGGACTGATAAGTATAGATTTTGAAAAGATATGACATAGATCTTAATTTGGAAAAAGATTGCCATAAAAAAGAAAAAGTATAGGGCACCTCATGATGCTCTCCACACTTTTCTTCAAAATAATTAAACGCTGCCAGATGCAGATATATTGCCACCGTTTGCTATAAATGTGCAAGAGATATTTTTTGTTGTAGTTTCTATTAGTGTGCTAGATAAATATTTCGTTACTCTGTAATTGCAGGTAATCGTTTTTTTATTGCTGGAGAAACTATAACTTGCTGATTTGCATTTGTATGATGGATATGATTTCTGAACACTGCCAATATCATATACTTCTCCGGTGTACTTTGAAGTATCACTGTTTACATATGCTCGAACATAGAGATAGTTATTGGTGTTTCCGGAGTTGTAAAAATATTTTTGATAATAAGCAATGCTGGCTAAAGGTGCAACGTCCAAGGACGAGGACTCTTCAGATACATATTCTTCTGTAACCACATCTAAAGATTCCGCTTCTTCGTAGGCATCTTTTACATATGAGTCAAATTCATCCATAGACATGCTAGAATAAAAATCAATAGCATCTTCAATGGTTCCATCTTCAGGAGCAACGATTGCTAAGTCAGTACCCAGTTCAGTGCTTAATTCTTCTAACCGATCTTCATATGGCTGAAGTGGATCGGAAGAAACATCCTGTGCGTAAGCAGATACTGTAGAACCTATTAAAAGTGTCCCTGCAAGTAACAGGGTTGATAATAATTTTTTCTTCATAAAGGACCTCCTTGGTATTGGTGTATATTTAATGATTAAACTGTCATTGGATACTTGATAAATTCACCTCCTTACATAGTCCATACATATGACAGTATCAATAACATAATGGGATAATAGAGTCACTATCTGATTGGGTAACAGAGTGCTCAATAGAAAGGCAATCTTTCAAATCAATAATAGTATTTTGGGATGTAATACCAAAAATGCGGTATGATCCATCTGCATTAATTGCTACTTTTTTTGTTGATGATTGAATTTTTGTCAATTTTTTTGTCTGACAATTTTCAATGTAATATGCAATACAATTTTCACTGATAAGATCAGTTTGGATTGTGATGCTACTGTCTTTTGATAAATATACTGAGTTAGTATGGTATATTAAATCATTCGTAGTTATTGTTAGTTTTGTGTCAAAAGACAATTCTTGAGCAGAATAGTTTGAAATGCACACGTAGTATTTTCCTGTATCTGTGGTGCAAAATGCTTCATCAAATGATGGGGTATTGTTTAATCCGTCTAATTTATTGTACGTTCCATTATAAATATAACCAATTTCATAATTGCTATCTGCATGATTAGTTTCACCAGAAAAAGAAACAATTTTATTTTTTTCAATTTCACTGGCAGGATCAAGAATTACCATTTCATGATCAGGTATTTCGACTTTCTGGTTTTCAGTAGTAGTCGTCTGGCAGATTGATATATTTGAAATGTTATCTAGTTCTGCAAGTGAATTTTCAGATAGCAAATCGCAATCCAGAGAATCCAATCTGTTAAGTGTAACAATTAATGTGAGTGCACATAGGGCAGCAGCACTTGTAAAAATAACACGTGAAAATAATTTAGTATGAGTTCTTTTATTATTCCGTTTTTCAAGGTTTGAAAGAATATCTTCTTCTAAATGTTCAGAGAAACGGATTTGCTGAAATGCATGTTTATAATTTTTATAATCCATAGTAATCACTTTCTAATTTGTCTTTTAATTTTTTCCTTGCACGATCTAACCTGGTTCCGATAGTAGCTTCCTTTTCATGAAGAATGGCACTGATTTCTTTTATGGAATATCCTTCATAATAAAAAAGATGAATAGGTATTCGGTACTTTGGTTCTAATTCGAGAACAGAGCGAATTAAATCATAATCTTTTTCGTGTATAGAAGTATTTTCTGTTGGAAAATCACTGCGGTGGCTAATCCAAAAACTTTTTAAGTGGTTTTTGCTTTTATTAATAGCGATGCGAAAAAGCCATGCGCGTAAATGTTCTTCATTTTCAAATTTCTTATTGCTTTTTACTAATTGTAGAAAGACATCTTGAGCAATATCCTCTGCATCAGCGATGTTTTTGGTATAAGTGTACGATAGCATTGCAACATGCCTGCTGTACTTATTTACAATATCCGAAATGTTGTAATCATAAGTATTCATATTTTTTACTCCTGTTACTATATATACAACTGTCAAAGTAAATATTTTTCATGCAAATGAAAAAAAGTTTAAAAAATTTATTACAGAACAAACTTTTGGGTTGAAATTGATTCGATTCATTTGTAAGTTGGCAAAATGAATTGTGTCAAAGCATATTCCATTATTGCTTATAGTATAGAATAGCCGGTGGATTTATGCTAGTTGACTTATGCAACTCGATGAAAGTTTAGTTTCTGACGGTATCTCATTGACGTATATCTAAAGTAGAAGGAGGCGAATATGAGATACCGTTATTATATTGAAAAAATGCAGCAGACATTCTCACAGTGGTTGGGAAAAATTCCAAAGAAAGAACATACAATGTATACGCGTGTAAAAGTGCTATGTATTGTCTGCGGTGCCCTATATCCAGGTGGATGCCTGGCAATCCTGGCGAAGCCAGAGGGGAATTTGTCGTTTGGCATTCTTCATGCAGTAAAAGTAGCAGTAATTACAAGGCAGGGGCACATTGGTTATGGCACAAGCCTGATCCTGATCGTGGCATTGATCCTGTACATTAAGGTGGTCGGACGTTCCAGGGATAACGAGGATGAACGAAATTTTTCCTATTCTGCCAAGGGAACCTATGGGACTAGCCGGATAGCAACCGAAGAGGAGTATAAAAATTATCTATCGATCACAGACAGTGCGTTGGAGACGGATGGCATTATTCTGGGAACTACAATGGATGGAAAGGTGGTGTCCATTCCTCGTGACTCGCCATATAACCGGAATCTGTTTATCGCGGGTTCACAAGGATCGTTTAAATCAATTGCTATATCCAGAAACATGATCATCCAATGCGTGATACGGGGAGAGTCTTTCTGTGTCACAGATCCCAAAGGGGAACTGTGCGGAGACATGGTGTATTATCTGTATTCCCAAGGATATGAAGTTGGACTGTGGAACCTGTCAAACCGTTGGAATTCGGATGGATGGGATATTTTGCAGGAGATCAGTGGAGAAGAGGAGCTGGAATATGTAGACATCATTTGTCACACGATCATCCAGAATACGACAAGTATTAACAGCGAAGCATTTTTCAACGACATTGAGGAAGTATTGCTCAAGGCCCTGGTGCTATATGTAGTCACAGTCATGCCCCAGGAACTGCATCAGTTCAGTACAGCATATAACATGCTTTTGCAGGAATCAGCAGCATCGCTGGACGCAAAATTTTTTGCGCTTCCGGTCACGCACCCTGCCAGACAGTCCTATAACTTGTTCTGCCAATCCCCGCAGAATAAAGGCAATGCGATTCTGGGACTTGGTTCCCGCCTGAAAATTTTTCAGGATGAAGCAATCAAGCGGATGACAGGTTACCAGCAGATCAATCTGGAACGGATGGCTCAGAAGAAAACAGCGATATTCTGCATGGCTTCTGATACAACGACAACGTATAACATGCTCAATGCCCTTATGATCTCCATGGCGTTTATCAAAATAATGACTTATGCCGACCGGCAGCCAGCACGAAAATGTGATGTGCCGGTCTATTTCATCCTTGATGAAATGCCCAACATCGGAATCATTGACAGCATCCAGCAGAAGGAGGCAACGGCGCGAAGCCGGGATATTGGAATGGTCTTGATGGTTCAGAACATTCCACAGTTCCAAAATCGTTATCCGGATGGTGTATGGGAAGAACTGATCGGCGGCTGTGATTTCCGGTTATTTTTAGGATGCAATGAATCCACGACAGCAGAATATTTTTCAGCACTGACCGGACTGTCAACCATTGAGGTGGAGACCATCCGGAAAAATCTGAAAACAGTGCGTCTGACAGACTATGTGCCGGATATGGCAAGAAATTCGGGTGTTGGTCAGAGACCGGTATACACACCGGACGAAATCATGCGGCTTGATACCGATGAGATGCTTTTATTTGTTCGGGGCACGAAGATGATACGACTCAAAAAGTTCCCATTTTATAAACATCCAGAGGCATTGAAACTGCGGCGTATCATGCCACAGGAATTTCTTCCGGTCTGGAGGTATGAACAGGGACATGATATCAGTGGAAGAGGCTGTGCATATAAAAGTCGGGGCGAGCTTTTGCGCGAAGCCGTTTCTGATCCGGAACGTTATGTAGTCAAAGACAGTGAGAGATGGGGGAACCAGAGGACCATGCTGTTGGAACAGCGAAAGAAAATGGAAGAAAAATATGCGACAGAGGGCAGGTTTCCAAATGGACAGGCTGTATTTGAAGAAGAATGGAAGCCGAAGTTTGTTGACCTAGAGGAAGATCTGGTACAGGCTGCAGAAGAAAAAGAGGCACAAAAGCCGTTTGTAGAAGATAAAAATCTGGAAGTGGAAGTAATGTCAGGGGAAAGCGACAACGGGCAGCAGGATTCCGACACAAATCTGGATGCGTTTTTTGAGAAGCTGTTCCAGAATCAGAATAACGTCTAGTTTCCGAATATGGTAAATCGAAGTATATACACAATATGGGAACAACAAAAATAAACTGCATCATAAGAAAGGACTAGATTGTGGAACTGAAAGAAGAAGAAAAGATGCTGCAGGTGGAGGAAACTTCCGGAACAGAAGGGCAGGGAGCGGTAAGCAAGCCGGTGACCGGTGCGGATCAGATCATCACGTTAGATCGTCTGGCAGCATCTGTATATGAAAATGACAATGAAACCGATGATCTGAATTGGCACGAATTACAGAATTCCATGCTCAAGCAGAAGATTTTGACAGGCATGCTGATCTCCATGGAGCGGCACTCCATTGGAGAGGGAAAAACTGTGAATGTGGCTTTGGCAGATTACCAGGGCTATCGTGTGATGATCCCAGTAACAGAGATGAACATCATTCTGTCAGAACAGGATGAGGGGGATATGACCAAGAAGATCCGTATCACATCTAACATGATTGGTTGTGAGATTGATTTCATCGTATTAAAACTGGATGCTGCGACACATTCGGTGGTCGCATCACGAAAAAAGGCAATGGAGAAAAAAGTGCAAAACTTTTACCGCCCACAAGTGGAAGGTGAAGCACCGCTGATCCAGGAAGGGAGTGTTGTGGAAGCGAGAATCCTGGCGGTTACAGAACATCTGCTCCGTTTGGAGTGCTTTGGCCTGGAGTGTTTTGCAAGAGTGTTTGAGTTAGCACAGGCGTGGATGGCAGATGCCAGGGAACATTACCGCGTAGGAGATACGACGCTGGTGCGGATTCACAAGATCCAGGAAGCAGGTGGAAAACTGAGTATTACGGTGGAAGGAAAATCATTAGACCATACCACATGTTATGCATGCAAAAAGCAGGGAAAATATATCGGAACAGTAACGGGAATCCATGATGGTTTGATCTTTATCCGCCTGCAGGTTGGAACGAATGCGATTGCTCATTCCGTGGAAGACCGTCAGCTACTGCCACGCAAAAAGGATGACGTATATTTTATATGCACGAGAATGGATGAAGAAAAGGAAGTAGCAATCGGTATCATTTCACGTGTCATCCGGTCTGCGAGGTAATGTATATGGAAAAAATATGCATTTACCCAGAGCAGGGGGCGGAAATAACTGCGTATGAGCGGGCATTAAATTGTCTGATTTTCATGCTGGTCTATCTTTTAGCAGGCATCCTATGCATGTTTCTTCCAGTCATATTTGGAATACATTCCTGCTATATAGGCTGGTGTGTGGCAGCAGGCAATTTCTTTTGGACCGCTATCCTATTATGGAAGAAACGGAGCATATACGAGGAGCAGGTGACAGAAGTAGCAAACAGTTTGATTTCCATTGAAGAGGAGACCTTGAAATGCTATCAGGCAGTTGGAAATGTATATGAGTCCTGCTGGATACATTTTTCGGATATTACGGACGTTATATTTAATAAGAAGAAACAGGCTTTTTTGATTCAGATCACAGAAGATCCGAAGCGGAAAAGTGAGATCTGTGTTAATTCGGTGCTGGTAGAAGAAAATCTATTTGAAGTGAGAGGCGGAAATTATAAGCGGCGGGAGTTTTTAGTAATATTTCAGAGAATTATTCCATATGCAAAAAGTGTCAAAGATATTGATATTGCTTTGGTGGAGAAAGAATGGGCAGCATCTGTTAGAACGGGTAAGTGGTCAAAAATCATTCCCTGTGTCACATTGGGAGGAATAATTATAATCCAAATGTTTTTTATGTAATATGGTGGTGGCAAAACTAAGGAGGCAGGCAAATGTCTGCCTTTATTCATTAAGAAGGAGATGCATATTAAATGGAAAAAATTTTAATGAGTTTAAAGGAAGTATGTGAATATACTGGTTGGGGAGAAACAAAGGTTCGAGAGATACTTAAACGTCCAACTAGTAAATTTACGGTTATCTTAGGAAATCGTTTATATGTAAATAAAAAAAAGTTTGATGACTATTTAGAGCAATGCGCAAAATATAATATTCCCATCTGATAAGTTTGCAATTGTATAAGTGCAGAAAATGGAGTAATATATACATATGAAATTGCTTTATGGTCAATAGGACGAAAGGAATATTGATTATGGGTAAAGATCTAAAAGGACGAGATTTAGGAAAAGGATTTAGTCAGAGAAAGGATGGTAGATACGAAGCAAGAGCCGTAATTTGCGGCGAAAAAATAGATATATATGACAAGGATTTGAAAACGCTGAAAAGAACATTCGAAGTAAAAAAAGCTATGTTACAGCAGAATTCAAGTGGAAGGTGTTCCACAATTACTTTGAATGAGTGGTATCGGGAATGGTTTGACAGATGTAAAGCCCCTCAGTTGAAAAATGATGTTAGCAGAAAGACATATGATAGAAGGATTCGCAATACATATTGTAGGCTTTTAGGAGATAAGCGGATTGCAAATGTGTTACAGATCAATATACAGGAAGCAACATCACAGCTTGTAGAAGAAGGGTATACATATAGAACTGTAAAAGAGGCACTTGGAATTTTGAAAGAGTGTTGTGAAATCGCAATCGTAAATCGGATTATACCAGTTAATCCATGCATTGGTATTAAAATTAAAGATGCGAATATTAGTCAAGAACGTCGAGTACTGACACCAAAAGAACAGAAAATTTTTTTGGATGAGGTTCAGAATAAATATTATTATGAAGCCTATAAGATTCTCTTGTTAACAGGTATGAGAATTGGTGAATTTTCTGGACTGCAGTGGAGAGATGTTGATTTTGAAAATAAAGTAGTTCATATTAACCGTTCTATGCAGACTGCATATATAGATGGCAAAAAAATTGAAGAACTTACAACTCCTAAAACTTCAAACTCATATCGTTCCATTCCTTTTTTCGGGGAAACAGAAAAGTGTTTTCGGGATTGGAAAGAAAAGCAGGATATGTATAAGAAAAAATTAGGAGATCGATGGAGAGCAAATCCAGAGTTTGGAGATTTAGTTTTTACGAGCACAGTAGGATCACCAGTTACACGATATGTGATTGCGCATGATATGAGAAAAGTGGTAGATAATATTAATATGAAAGAAATTACAAAGGCTTATAGAGAACATAGAGAGCCGGTGTTTTTTGAACATTTGTATCCACATGCTTTTCGACATACATTTGCGACGCGTTGTTTTGACAAAGGACTTGATCCGCTATTTGTACAGAGTATTATGGGTCACGCTAATTATGCTACTACAATGTCCTATACTCACATGTTGGAGGAGCATCGCAATCAAGAAATCGCGAAGGTTGGAAATTTTCTTGAATAGCGAAATTGCGTACAGAAAAAAGTGCGTCAACTAAATATATCTAATCGTATACCAAAAGATTGACGCAATTATAAAAAGTTGCGTACAGTAAAAAAGTTAGGTCGTGTAAAGCCTTGAAATACAAGGGATTGCGAAAATACTTCGCAAAACAGATGAACGCATAATCTTACAGTTCGCATAAGAATTTGAACCGTATTATTATCATGTAAATCAACGAAAAACCTTGAATTTCCTATGAAAAAGGGATGATTCAAGGTTTTTTTGCGTGTTGGGGAATAAATTTTGACTTATCGTAAATTATCGCTATTTATGCATGGAATTGGGTAAAAGTTGGGGAGTGAGTTGGGGAATTTCAATTCCCCAACTGGTGTGTGAAACTTCGCCTCATTCTTCTAAAATAAGTAGGTGAAGATTGCCTGTTTTATTTTGTTGGGGAGTAGTGTAATTACCCAATATTTCCCCAACTTTTGATGTATGATAGCGTAAGATTCCCCAACCTTTCGTAAGTTGTCGTGGAAGTATTTTCCGATTGATGAAAAGAGAAATTGAGATTATAATAGAGAAAAGTTAGATGGTGAGGCATATTATAGAATACCTGTCTCTTAATCTGATTTCAAGTTATTTTCAGTGCTGAAACGTCCATTTGATCCATATTTCCATATAATTTGGATATAAAACACGGTTTGTACGGAATAATGCGAATCGGATTTGTGACCTAAATTCGTGTAGGGGTATATATGCAAGATAATGATTAGATTTGTGAGGGATACTTAAAAATAATATGTATTCTATTGATATAATTGATGTTATGATGTATTCATTTTGTTTATGATTTATGATATGCTAAGAATAGCATAATGGAACAGTAAAAGTATGTACATATAAAGGTGAGAAGATGATTAAGGAAGTACTTCAGACAGAACAGATTAATACAGATGCAGATTCAAGTATCAAAGGCATTGGTTTGCAAAAGATACGTGCTGCTGAGAGATTGTTAGGGGCCCTTTTAGAGAATAAGAGGGCTGTGTTTTGTACTATTGAACATATTGATGATGTCTTAGAGGTTGATGTAGAGCATGAAACCACTAATTATACGGCAGAACAAAATAAATCGTATTCAACAGATTTTTCAATGAATAGTCATGAAGTAAAGAATTCTTTAAGAATCTTCTTTGATACTTGGTATGGTACAGTTGAAGTGTCTGAGAGTATCAAATTTGTTTTTTATACAAATACAAATATAAAAAAAGAAAAGAAAGTTGGCGAATTAAAAAAAATAAAAGAGACGTTGCCAGAAGAACCGTTAATTCAGTTGTTGTGTGAAAAGAAATATGATGAAGCGTTTCCTTTTGTTCTGCCTGTTTTTAGGGCATATTATTTAGAACAACATAAAAAGCATATCAACAAAGAAGAAGATATAGAACTTTTTGAAAAAATATTAGATTCTATGGATAAAGAAAAATGGAAAAAATTTTTTGATTTGATAGAATGGAATTTTGGAAAGGCTGATGAGATTGAAATTAGGAAAAATGTCGAAAGATTAGTGGGAGAGATATGTCTTAAATATAATGTGAATGAAAAATATATACCTGCAATCGTCGCACAAATGTTAGATATGATAGAATCCAGAAAGTTTGAAGATGATTTTTTATGTCGTATTGTACATGTCGCGGAGATCAAATCTTTATTTTTAGAATTTGCACAAGAGGCTAAAATACAAGAGAAATTAGATCCAATGTACGAAAAATGGGATGATATACAATGTGATGATGTAAGAAATATAAATGAAAAGTTTTTGTGCGTATGTCCAGATTTTGAAAAAGATTCTTTGGAAGAACTGGAAGAGGAATATATTGATGGTGCATATGAGCAAAGCCATCATCAAAATCATAGACAGGTAAAGGCTTATAATTACAGAGTATATAAAGCGTGCCAGAAGAAAATAAAGAAATTCTTGAAGGAGCGAAACAGTGCTTTTACACAAGATGAAATAGAAGTGTTTATTGAAGAGTTAACACATGGAGCATATGAGTTCATCCAAGATAAAGCTAAAACATACGATGTAGCTTTTGAAGATCAAGATATGATAAGAAAAACAATAATTATATTGTTTCAAGAGTGCTATTTGGCATTAGATGAAGGGGGAAACGTAAATGGATAGTAAAAAAAGAATGATGTTCATTCTTGAAGAAGATTATTACTTTATTACAATAAAACTCCTTTCAATTTTAAAGGCTCTGGATTGTGACAAAAAACCATTTGAAGACTATAGAAAATTAGGAATAGTATTAGAAGCTATAAAAAGTGAAGAGAATATCATATTTCTACAGAAATTAATACATCATAGTCAACTAAATATTTTTGATAATGATAAAGCGATTAAGTTTTTTTGCGATTCAAGATTAAATGTTTCTGTAATAAAGAGAGTTCTCTTTTTTTTAGAAAAACAAAATATGGTTGAGCTGACCAGAAGTATTAAAAATAGTAATATTAATGTCACTTTAAAAGAGAGCGAAGCATTTAACAATCTGATAGAAATGAAAATATTGGATGAGGATTTAAATAGATGTTTTACTGTAAGAAAACTAATTCCCAGAATAAGAAGTTTGAAATTGGAAACATTGCAAAAAAAGGTGTTCGGATATGATGAGGTGTCAAAATGGGAAGATTAGCTATTAGAAGAGTTGTGTATAGTGGAGATAAATATAGTTTCGAATCTCCTTATTTGAATGATGGAATCGTAATAATGGAAGGCGTAAATGGGCATGGAAAAAGCACGTTCATGAATTTGATTTATTATGGATTGGGGGGAAGAGTACAAGCATTTAATAAAAATGATGATAATGATTCAAAAAAACATAATGAGATATTTTATGATACAAATAATTACGTAGAATTACTAATTGAAATTGATGATGAAAAATATGAGCTAACACGCTATATAGGAGACAACTTAATATTTGTAGTTGGAGAAGATGAGGAAGTCAGGGAGACTTGTGTATTAAGAAATCAAAGTGATGAACATACTATGGTTTTTTCTGATTGGATATTAGGAAAATTAAATATAAACGTTTTTGATATTGTACAAGGGACAAGAAGCTTTAAACTTAATTTTACTGATTTATTGAGATTGGTTTATCATGATCAAGAAACGGAGGTTGATAAAGTTTATAAAGAAGCGGATAATTCTAATTTTTTGTCAGATTCACTTGAGATTAGGAAAGCAATATTCGAGATTTTGCTTGGGAAGACGTACAATGATTATTATTCAACATTGGGACAGTATAAATTAACAATGAAAGAGCTTGAGAAAGCACAAGCAGTTATGGATAGTTATGATGAATTCCTTGGAGAAGTTTTAGACTATGATTTGGCGAATGTTGTTCATATTAATTCAATGATATCAGAAAATCAGGAAATGATAGAGAAAGTTCAAATCGAACGAGAAATTGCTTCAAGAGAGCAAGGTAATTCAGATGAAATTTGGCAACTAATAGGTCAACAAAAAAAAGAGTTAATGCTAAACCAACATAAGTTGGAAGAGTGGGAATCTGCAAAAAATTTAACAACACAATCTATTGATAAAATTTTGTATTTGATTGATGAATCAGAAAAAGAACTGAGTGAAATTGAAAAAATTAGGCTTGTTAATAAAAAGTTGAAATTGTTTACTCCGAATACGTGCCCTTACTGTTTAAGAGAAGTAGAACGTGAAAAAGGGAAATGTATATGTGGAAACGACATTGAAGAAGAACAGTATGAAAAATTTTTCTATACGGATGAAGAATACTTAGACATTTTGAAAGTAAAGAAAAAGTCTATTCAGTCACTTGAACAGTTGTTAGAAAGAAAAAGTCAACGATTGAAAATAATAATTGGTCATATTGAAAAAGCAGAACAATCTATTGAAAAAATAAGGCTTTATATTGATGAATTGACGAAGGATATTGCAACAAATTATAATTCAGCATATATTCGTCAACTTGACGAGCGAGAACGAGAATTAAATGGAATAATATTGGAGTTAAAACAGGCAAAAGATTTGGCCAAAAAAAGAGAAACACTTGCTTCTCAAGTGATTCAGCTAAGAAATAAGGTAGAAGGCTTAAAAATAAGGGTAGATTCTTTCCTTAATGCTGCAAGAAAAGATATGTTGAATAAGAAGAAGGATTTTGACGAAGTTTATTTTAGTCTAATGAAACGTGCTGATGAACACTGTTATTCTGCGTATATAGGAGAGGATTATATGCCTCATATAAATTTGGGAGCCTATCGTGAAAGAAGTGCAGCTGTTCCTAAAAGGTTAATGTACTTTTTGACAATGTTGATTGAAAGTTTAAAAAATGAAGCTAATTTCCCCCAATTTTTAATGATTGATACACCCAATAAGGAGGGAATTGACAAAGAAAATTTAATTAAAAATATTGGTTTATTGGCAGAGGCTGATAAATATACGGAAGAAATGAAAACCCAATATCAAATAATATTAACAACTGGAATAGACACATATCCGGAAGAGTTCAAAAATAATGTTTTTTACAAGTTGGAAGGCGAAAATTATTTATTACAGGAGAATTGCGAGAAATAGGAAACCTAAGCAAACTGTTTGCTTTACGCAGACAGCTTAAGTTTTGTTTGACAAAGTTTATACTTGCAATAATTATTTTCAATATGTAGGAAGAAATCAATCCATACATAGGGAGTTTATCACTACCAATTGATTGTGTGTATACTCCCTATTTTTTAGTAAGCGCTTAAATGGTTCGTTCCATATGCATAGAGTAAATACATAACCGATTGGTTCAATCAGGAATCAATCGGCTTTTTTCATGCTCATTTTTATACATAGCCAGTCCCGTAAAAAGGAATGGCTATTAAATTTTTCGAGGAAGGAGGAAATCATATGACCAAGTGTAAAGTAATCGCCCTTGCAAATCAGAAGGGAGGAACAGCTAAGACCACAACGACATTAAATCTTGGAATTGGTCTTGCACGTCAGGGGCGAAAAGTATTATTGGTCGATGCTGATCCACAGGGGGATTTAACAACTGCATTGGGTTGGACGAATGCGGACAGTCTTCCGATTACACTGGATACACAAATGAAGAAGATATTACAAGACGAACCGTTTGTGTATAATGAAGGCATTTTACACCATGAAGAAGGAGTAGATATTATTCCGACCAACATTGAATTATCGGGCATGGAAATCTCACTGGTGAATGCCATGAGCAGAGAGCAGACTTTAAAGTTATATCTGGCAGATTTGAAAAAGGATTATGATTATATCTTGATTGATTGTATGCCCAGTTTGGGAATGTTGACCATCAATGCATTAGCTGCCGCAGACAGCGTAATTGTACCAGTTCAGGCTCATTATCTTCCACTAAAGGGCATGACGCAGTTAATGAAAACAATCGGAAAGGTATCTGACCAGGTAATCCGAGGTGGTGTGAAGGTTCAGAAACGTGATTTAGAGACAAAAGATACCAAAGCACAGGGAAGTGCCACATTAAAAGATACTGCATTTGCAATTATTTCTTTGAACGAAAATCCGGTTCTGGTAGAAGGAAAGCTGTACAAAAAGAACGAGACAGTTAAGACGATTCAGACAGGGATTGACGGAATTGCAACAACGACGGCAGATTTACTTCCGTATGGTAAATACAAACTGGAAGAAACCAAAGCACCGGAAGGTTATCTGACTGACGGGGCAAAAGCGATTGAATTTTCGATTACGGAAAATGGAAAAAGCGTAGATTTAACAGACGAAAGCCATTCGATTTACAACCAGATTAAACGTGGAGATTTAGAAGGAGTAAAGATTGGAGCAGGTACACATAAGAGACTTGCGAATGTTCCTTTTAAGATTACAAGCAAAACAACTGGTGAGAGCCATATCGTAGTGACAGACAAGAATGGTCAGTTTTCAACTGCTTCTGATTGGGCGTCTCATAAGAAAAATACAAATGCAGGGAAATCCAGTGAGGACGGTATCTGGTTCGGAACATCAGAGCCAGACGACAGCAAAGGGGCATTACTTTATGACACTTATGAGATTGAGGAGTTATCTTGTGAATCCAACAAAGGTATGAAGCTGATTCCTGCATTTGAAGTTGTTGTAAGCAGAAATAAAGTGAAAATAGACCTTGGAACACTGACTGATGAGTATGAGAAAGAGATTACCATTCATACCACAGCAACGGATAAAATAACAGGTGAGAAGGTAATTGTTGCAGGAAAGAAAGTAACGATTGTGGATACAGTTACTCTGGACGGTCTGGAAGAAGGCAGAAAGTATCAGTTAAAAGGCTGGCAGATGTTGAAAGAGGAAAATGCAGAACTGCTCATTGATGGAAAACGTGTGGAGAGTGATTACACTTTTGTTGCTGACAGCGAGAAAATGAAAGTAGAAGTTTCTTATACGTTTGATGCATCAGAACTTGGCGGACAGAATCTGGTTACATTTGAAGAATTATATGACCTGAAGAATCCGGAAGAACCTGTAAAAGTTGCAGAGCATAAGGACATTGACGATGAAGGTCAGACAGTCCTGATTACAGAGCGAAAGATTTCGATTCATACCACAGCAACGGATAAGAACGGTAAGAAAGAAATTGAAGCCGGAAAAGATCTGACGATTGTGGATACAGTTACATTAGAAGAATTGGAAATCGGTACAAAGTATAAATTGTCTGGTTGGCAGATGATTAAGGAAGAAAATGCAAAGCTGATCATTGATGGCAAAGAAGTTACCAATGATTATGAATTTACAGCGGACAAGGAAAACATGGAAGTGCAGATTGAGTTTACTTTCGATGGCAGCACTCTTGGAAGAAAACAGCTTGTAACCTTTGAAGAACTGTATGATATAACAAATCTGGAAGAACCGAAAAAGGTAACAGAGCATAAGGAAATCAACGATGAAGGTCAGACTGTAACCATCAAAGAAGTACCGGAAACACCAACCCCAGAGACACCGGGTACTACTACAAAAACCAGTAACCCTCCGAAAACAGGAGACACTGCAAATGCAATTTTATGGATAGCCATTCTGGTATTATCAGCAGCCGGAATCACAGGAGTTCGTATCTGGAATAAAAAGAAACAGGTTAAGAGATTAGGAATTGAAGAAAAGAAAGAAGAGGAGGAGTAAAACAGAGGGCGGCGATAAGCTGCCCTTTGATGATGAAATGGGAAAAAATCAGAAAGCAATAAAAGTATTACAGCGTTTATTTGATGCCGGATACGGAACGGAAAAAGAGATTGTCAATATGGCGATGGATGAAATGCTTGCTTTGCCGGGAGTGAATGTAGCAGATCTGTGCATTATCAGTGAGCTGCAGAAAAGCATTAAGGCAAACAAAGTGATAAGCTATTTGTCAGGGAAAAAAGAAGTAAAGGAAGAAACGAAAGGAGCAGGTTATGGTGGAACAACCTAAATATTTGGAAATGACATTATCACAATTGAAATCATATGTGGAATCTTCAGAGAGTAATATTTTTTTGGTTGTAGAATTTCCAAAAGGAGATCAGAAGGATGGAGAATGAATTGGAAGTTGTGAATATCCGTCTGGTAAAAGAGCCGTCTCTTTATAGTGAGCAGACGTTGGACAGTCCACAGGCTGTTGTAGAATTGATGGCGAAGGAGTTATCGCAATATGACAGAGAAGTATTTTGCATCCTGAATATGAAAAATAATGGACAGGTAATCAATATGAATCTGGTCAGTGTTGGAACAATCAATGCATCTTTGGTAATTCCCAGAGAAGTTTTTAAGAGCAGTATTCTGGCAAATGCTTCTGCAATCATTGGACTTCATAATCATCCCAGTGGCAATGTGAAACCGTCAAAAGAGGATATGATTGTTACGAGAAAGCTGCAGAAGTGCGGACAGCTACTGGGGATAGAATTGCTGGATCATATCATTGTCGGTGGAACTAATGGAAAGATGCTCAGCTTCCGAGAAGAAAAGATGTTGAATGTGACAGGAAGGATGGATTGGGAGAGATAAAGAGTAAAACTATGTCACAACATGCCGTAATTTTTTTACGGCATGTTGTTGCGAACAGAGTGAAAATTGGTTATACTGTAAGCATAGAATTATACATTAATAATTTTTTGAGAGGATGGTATAAGATATGCTTAAAAAATTCACGTTAAAGAATTACAAAAATTTTAAAGATGAAATTACGATAGATTTTGAAAATATTGCAGGTTATCAGTTTAATACAGATTGTCTTTCAGATGGTATCATCGGCAAAATGTTGATTTATGGACGTAATGCGACTGGTAAGACGAACCTTGGAAGAGCAATTCTTGATATTGGTTCAACAATGTTTGGCGGAACAAGATATGCGAGTAATGGAATTTTACTCAACGCAGATTCCAAAGAAGATGCAGCAATGTTTCAATATGAATTCAGATTTGAAGATACAGAATTAAGTTACAAATATTCGAGATTATCAAATCAGGAATTACGTGAAGAAGAATTATCTGTAAATGGAAAAAGCATTTTTAAATGTAATTTTGGTTTGCGAGAATACAATTTTGATAATTTAGATTATATTGATGCAGAAACTGCCAATATAGATCGTTATTTACAATCTTTGGAAGTTGGAGAAGATGATGAGATCAGCGAACCCAAACTTCCATTTTTGAGATGGCTGATCAGTAATGTGGCTTTGAAAAATGATTCAGCTCTTATCCGGTTATCGAATTATGTTAGAAGAATGATGATGATTACAGTAGGAAATGGGATGCAGTATCGGTTTGGAAGAATGAATCAAAGTTTTTATGAGAGTCTGGAAAATCCGGAACATCTGAAGGATTTTGAAGATTTTTTAAATGCAATGGGTATAGAATGTAAATTGGTATTAAAAAAATTACCAGACGGACAAAGAGAACTGTATTTTTCACATGAACAATTAGTTCCATTTTATGAAAATGCATCAAGTGGTACATTGGCATTAGCAGAGTTATATCGGAGACTGGTTCCGAAAGTATGGGATGCGTCTTTGATCTATTTAGATGAATTTGATGCGTTTTACCATTATGAAATGGCAGAAAATGTGATTCGTTTCTTTAAACAGAAGTATCCAAAATGCCAAATGATTATGACATCGCATAATACGAACTTGATGACAAATAGAATTATGAGACCGGATTGCCTGTTTATTTTATCAAGAAAGGGAACATTAACAGCTCTTTGTAATGCGACTCAACGGGAGCTGAGAGAAGGTCACAATCTTGAAAAGATGTATATTAGTGGGGAGTTTGAAAAATATGAATAATTACGCAGTAGAGACAAGGCGGCGTAGCCGGAGCTTACTGGTTGTAGAAGGAAAACATGAAAAGGATGAATTATTTTGGCTTATTTTCAAATGTTTTCCAGAAATGAATATTGATATAGATGATGTATGGATTTACGGTACGAACATTTATAAGTTATATGAGGATATTGTAAAAGAATACGGAAATGATTGGGCAAAAGATGAAATGGATGTTGATTTACCGTTTGTAATCAGTAAAAAGGAACATCCGGAGACAATCTATTATAGAAATGATTTTACCAATATTATTCTTGTATTTGATTATGAACGGCATGATCCGGCATTTTCTGAAGAAAAGATTTTAGAAATGCAGCATTGCTTTGAGGACTCGACTGATATGGGGAAATTGTACCTGAATTATCCAATGATTGAATCATATTTGCATTTAAAATCTATACCAGATGAAGAGTATATAAATCGGAAAATTCCGGTATCATTGCAGCCGGGAGATAAATATAAAGGGTTGGTAAAGTCAGAAACCGGAATTATTGCTGCTGGATGAGATTACGGCAAATCTGGATGCGGAAACAGAACTTGAAATTTTACAGGCGTTAAAACGGGTATCTCAAAATCGTACCGTTATCTCTATTTCACACAGAACATCAGCGGAGATGGGACGCATTATTGAAATATAATGAGTGCAAGAGTGTCAACGTGCTGGCATGATATAATACCAGATGTCGATTTTATGCGGAAAGTCACGTTTTTGCATGAATTGGATAGAATATGTATTGAAAAAGGCAAATTTTATCTGTTCTTTTCACTTTTTTTGTATTATAATTGTACGGAAAAAGGCGGAAGTTGAGTATGAAGCAAAAATATAATAGTAATAGAATGCAAAAACTGATCTGTCTTTTCTTGCTTGTGCCACTGATTCTGGGGATTACAATCAGTGGAATGCGTGCTTCGACTCAGGCATTGTACCGTGCATGGAATCTAAAGGCCTACAGCATGGAAGATGTGGCATGGGAATGTGAAGTACTGGATGAAAAAGAAGAACGGAATGAAAAGGATAGAGGCAATCTGACGGCAAGTCAGGTGCAGAATATCCGCCATACATACGGATTTGAAAATATGGAGGATACAGCATCCTTTCCACAGCAGGAGAGAGCAGAACATAAAAACATAGATGTTACACGGCAGATCGCGCGGGATCGGGCATTGCTTGGCATGCCGGAGATGGAATTAAATCATGTGATCTGTCTGGATGATGAGGACATGGATGCGTGTCTGCCCCGGGCGGACGAGTATCAGGTCTGGTATGCAGAAGCGGATATCGGGCAGAATAAAATGGTTCGTATTTCGGACACCGAAAATGTGACGATGCTACACACCGGTTACATTATAAATAAGAATATGAAAAAAGGATATCCGTTGAAGGAAAATCTGGAACCTTCCGGAGACCATATAAGCAGATACAATGATAATTTTTATCTGATATAAGAGATTCATTTGGGGATGAGTGGCAAAACTGCCGATCGATATCAGATAGGATGGGGGATTGACTGATTAAATTGTGATGAATTAGATTTTAAAGATATGACTGGAGGTATCACAAATGGACTTAGGCAATTCAATTTCATTGTTATTTTGCATTCCGTTTCTTGGAATGCTGCTTAGTATCGCGGTTTTCCCGCTGGTAAAACCGGCTTGGTGGGAGAGAAATCAGAAGTATGCGGTTATCGCATGGTCACTGCTGTTTCTGATCCCGTTTGCAATCCGTTACGGTTTTGGCGTAATGGGTGAGCAGTTACTGGAAGTAATTGTAGGTGATTATTTCACCTTTATCGTATTGTTATTTGGACTTTTCTGCGTAGCAGGAAATATCACCATAGAAGGTGAACTCAGCGGATCACCGAAGGTAAATGTGATCATGCTTCTGATCGGTACGTTGTTATCTAGCTGGATCGGTACCACAGGTGCCAGCATGGTTATGATTCGTCCTCTGATCCGTGCAAACAAATGGCGTTCCAGAAAGACACAGGTTGTAGTGTTTTTTATTTTTCTGGTATCCAATATCGGTGGATGTCTGACACCGGTAGGAGATCCGCCATTGCTGATGGGCTTTATGCGTAACGTTCCGTTCTTCTGGAGCCTGCGCCTGATCCCGATCATGATTTTAAATGTTGCAATTTTACTTGTGATCTTTTACATTCTGGATTCCAGAGCATATCGTAAAGATCTGGCAGATGGTATCACACCGGAAGTTCAGAGCGGCGATAAAGCAGCAATCCGTGTCGTAGGAGCACACAATATTATTTTCCTTGCAGCAATCGTAGTAGCAGTTATTTTGAGTGGTGTACTTCCGTCCACAAAGGCATTCAGCGGCGGAATCCACATTTATGGAGAGGTAGAGCTTACCTATGCAGCTCTGATCGAGGTTATCATTATTCTGGTGGCAGCGTTCCTTTCCTTCAAGACAACAAATAAAAGCGTACGTGAAGACAACCATTTTTCCTGGGGAGCCATTCAGGAAGTTGCAGTGCTTTTCATTGGTATCTTTATTACTATGATTCCGGCGCTTCTGATCCTGAAAGCAAAAGGTGCAGAGCTTGGATTAACCCAGCCGTGGCAGATGTTCTGGGTAACCGGTGCAATGTCCAGTTTCCTGGATAACACACCGACCTATCTGGTATTCCTTACCACTGCAGGAACTCTGGGAGCGACCGCAGGTCTGCAGACCAGTGTCGGTATCGTACCGCAGGTTATGCTGGAGGCAATCTCCTGTGGAGCGGTATTCATGGGAGCAAATACGTACATCGGTAACGCACCGAACTTTATGGTAAAATCCATTGCGGAAGAGAATGGTATCCGTATGCCGTCCTTCTTTGGATATATGACCTGGTCGTTGCGATTTTTGATCCCGGTATTTGTGGTTGATATGTTAATATTCTTCCTGTAAAAATTAAATGTCCTGTATGTTATAGATTCTGATAAGTTTTTGAAAAAGAATCTGAGAACATGCAGGACATATTTTTTGACGAAAATCTTAAAGGTTGATTGTGATTACAGAGTGAAAAAGTAGGAATTGATTTTCGGAAAAGTGTTGACATCACTACAGTAAAGTGCTATTATAACAAAAAATAAATGACATGAACGAAAATCAATGAACAAAAGGAGTACCTTTATGGCACTGCTTTACAGAGAGCCGGTGGTGGTGAGATTCCGGCAGGTAAGTATAAAGGGAATGGATTTGTGAGATGCAAAGCGAAAGCAAATAGTAAGTGTGCAAGTAGCGGATGCCGTGTCCTCACGTTACAGAGGAAAGATATCGAAGAGATTCCGTATCGGATTGAGGTTGTGTAGCAATAGAATCGTTGCAGAAAAGCACAATGAATAAAGGGTGGCACCACGAAACGTATATTCGTCCCTGACTGTGAAAGTTCACGGTCAGGGATTTTTTATTTGATAGGAAATTACAAGGATTTCCTATCAAATAAAAGCACTTCGTGCAGACGATGCACACTCACACGAGAAGAAATCATTGCTTCGCAATCGTGTTCGGCGCGGGCAAGAAAGATGTGCTATTAATAATGTTATTCGCGTAAGTGGGTGATGGCACACTTTCTTGTTATGTACAGCGATTCTAAGAAGAAACTATTAAAAAACGGTTCAGAATCGCGCACCAAGTCCCGGAAACATGTGACTTGATAAAAGCCTAACCTTAGAATCCACGGAGTGTTACAGGATAGAAAGGACTGGAAAATAAGATGAAACGTACATTGAGAGTTTACAAAAAGACCGTCAGTATCGTAAATGAGACAGCAATCGGCATGTATCAGAACCTGGTGGGAGACAAAGTAGGATTCCTGTTGGAAAGTTACGACAAGAATTATGACCGTTATACGTTTATGGGAGTGGAGCCGGAGGAGCTGATTTCTTCCGTGGGACAATCTCTGGTGATCACGAAAGCCGATGGCAGCAGAGAAGTGCGAAACGGAAATCCGCTGGATCTGTTAAAAGAATATTACAGCGAATTTGAGATAAAAAATGATCATGCGGAACTGAATTTCTCCGGTGGACTGGTTGGTCAGCTTGGTTACGATTTTATTCGCTACAGCGAAGTCTTACCAGACAACAATCCGGACGAAATTGGCATCGAAACCATTCAGATGATGTTGATGACAAAGTTTCTGATGATCGATCATGTGGCAGAGACCATGACTGCCGTGATTCTGGAAGCCGATGATGCAGACGGAAAGGCACGGGCATTAAAAGAAGCGGATGTGATGATTCAGGAAGCCAGAAAAAACAGAGGACAGGCCAGTGAATTTCAGTTCCATCGGGACGGAAAAATCATTCATCAGTCCGACAGCTTGGAAGAATACAGCGAAAAGGTAGAAAAAATCAAACATTACATTCGTGAAGGACATATTTTCCAGACGGTCTTATCCCAGAGATGGACACTGGAAACAAAACAGACCGGTTTTGATCTGTACCGGGAACTGAGAGAATTAAATCCATCCCCGTATCTGTATTATTTCAATTTCGGAACGTTTGAAGTCATCGGAAGTTCTCCAGAAATGATCGTAAAACAGCAGGGCAAACGCGTTTACACCTGTCCGATCGCCGGAACAAGACCGAGAGGAAAAAATGAAGAAGAAGACAAACGTCTGACAGAAGAACTTCTGGCAGATGAAAAAGAAAAAGCAGAACATGTCATGCTGGTGGATCTGGCGCGAAACGATATGGGACGGGTCAGCGAGTTTGGAAGTGTAAAAGTAACCGATTTCATGAAAATCCAATATTATTCCCACGTTATGCACATCGTATCTCTGGTAGAGGGACGAAAAAAAGGAAAATATCATCCATTTGATTTGGTATCATCCTTCCTTCCGGCAGGAACCTTAAGCGGAGCACCGAAGATCCGTGCCATGGAGATCATTGATGAACTGGAAACGGTACGCAGAGGCCTGTATGGTGGAGCAACCGGATATGTGGACTTCTCTGGAGACATGGATTTTTGTATCACGATCCGAACGATGATCAAAAAAGGCGAAAAAGTTTACCTGCAGGCGGGAGCCGGAATTGTAGCAGATTCCGTTCCGGAAAAAGAATATCAGGAGTGTTGCAACAAAGCAATGGCACTGGCAAAAACACTGGTAGCGGAGGAAGCATTATGATGTTACTGATTGATAATTACGATTCATTTACCTACAACTTATATCAATATATGGGAATCTTCCGGGAGGATATTGAGGTGGTGCGAAACGACAAGATCACCATCGAGGAGATCCGCCAGATGGCACCGGAAAAAATCGTGCTTTCTCCGGGACCGAAAAGCCCGAAAGAAGCCGGTATTTGTCTGGATGTGGTAAAAGAGTTTTACGATAAAATCCCGATTCTTGGTATCTGCCTGGGACATCAGACCATCGGCGAAGCACTTGGAGGAACTGTTACTTACGCAAAAGAGCTGTATCATGGAAAACAGTCACTGATCCATCACACCGGAACCGGAATTTTCGATGGCATCGAATCACCAATTCGGGTAGCCAGATATCATTCCCTGGCGGTATCCGCAGAGAATTTACCGGATTGTTTGGACGTGTTGGCAACCACTGAGGATGGCGAGATCATGGCGATGCAGCATAAGAAATATCCGGTGATCGGATTACAGTTTCATCCGGAATCGGTGTACACCGAACACGGAAAACGCATGATGGAAAACTTCTTATCTCTATAAAATAAAAGCTCATAAAAATAAAGCAATTTTTGGATGATAAAATAAAGTGATTTTTAATTGATTTGAAAATACGAAACGTATGATTGAAAGATAAAAATAAATAACACAAATAGATGACGTAAAAAGTGAATGACACAAATTGTTTATCTCAGTCGCGAAGACTCCCACTTCTGCAAGTGGTGAGTAATAACAAGTCTTTCTCAGTGGGAGTACAATCTCCGACTGAGATAAACGCTCCGCGGGGATGTGCAGTGATTCTGAGAAGAATATGTCAGCTTTCGCTGACCAGAATCACGCACCAAGTCTCACGTGCGTTCGACTTGAATGAGAGGAAAAAATATGATATTAGATAAAATCGTGGAAGACAAAAAAGTACGTCTGGTGGAGCACAAATCCCGTATTTCACCGGCGGAGATGCGAAAGCTGGCAGAAGCCTGCGAGGCGCATCCGGCAAGTTTTTACGAAGGGCTTGCAAAACCGGGAATTTCCATTATCGGAGAATTCAAAAAAGCTTCTCCAAGCCTTGGAAACATCACCAGTCAGATCGACCTGACAAAGCGAATTGATGAATACAATGCATCGGTAGATTGCATTTCCTGCCTGACAGAAGAAGATCATTTTCTTGGAAATGTGCATTATCTGAAAGAAATCCGGGAGATTTCACCACTTCCGATTTTACGGAAAGACTTCATGATCGATGAATATCAGTTTTATGAGGCAAAAGTGATCGGAGCAAATGCAATCCTTCTGATCAACGGAATTTTAGATGATGTTCAGATGCGTGATTTTTATCAGTTGACTACAGAACTGGGACTGGATGCATTGTTTGAAGCTCACACTGAGGAGCAGATGGATCGGGCACTAAACTGTGGAGCAAAAATCGTAGGTGTCAACAATCGTGATCTCAGAGATTTTTCAATTAAACTGGACACCACAAAACGCCTGAGCAAGCTGGTTCCGGATGACCGCATTTTTGTGGCAGAGAGCGGAATTGTATCAGATGAAGACGTAAAATTCCTGAAAGAATGCCGCGTGGATGCCTTCCTGATCGGACGGGCATTTATGGAATCTGCCAATCCACAGGAACTGGCAAAACACTGGAAAGCACTGTAAGGAACAGAAGAAATGAAAATGATTGTTTGAGGATAAAGAGTGAGTCATTCGTATAAGTATGATTTCTATATTCTTCTTGAAAAAAGTACAAGAAGTATTCTTCAAAAAATAATTTGTGCAGGTGTGAAAGACATGACAAAAGTAAAGATATGCGGTCTGAGCAGACTGGAGGACATCGAAGCAGTCAATACATATGGCGCTGATTATGCAGGATTTGTCTTTTTTGAAAAAAGCAAACGAAATATCAGCTATGAAAAATCAGAGATGTTATTAAAAGAATTGAAAAAAAATCCGAATATCCAGTCTGTTGCGGTGTGTGTCAGTCCATCAAAGGATGAAGTGAAACGGATGCAGAATCTGGGATTTGATCTGATCCAGATTCATGGAACCATCCCAGCGGACTGCCAGTCAGACGGCGGTCTGGCACTGTGGCAGGCGGTAAATATCGCAGGAAGTACAGAGGTAGATGCAGATGAGCTGTTTATACAGTCACCGAACATCCAAGGTTATGTGGTAGACGGAGCGGAATATGGATCCGGTAAAACTTTCGGATGGGAAGCAGAAGAAAAAACATTTGTATTTCCGGAAAAATTGAAAATACAGAACCGGCAGTTTATTTTAGCAGGCGGTCTGAATATAGAAAACGTGCAAACCGGAATCCATATGCTGCACCCGGACGTGGTAGATGTCAGCAGTGGTGTGGAACGGGACGGAGTCAAAGATGCAGCTTTGATTCGGAAATTTATTTCAGCCGCAAAGCACTGCTAAGAAGCCGCAAGGTATAATGAGTGTAAACGAGTCAGCATGCTGATATGATTGGCAAGTGACGAGTGTTGATTATGAGCTGTTTTAGCTCATGATATAACTTATAAAAATTCGATTCGAAAAATACAAAGTAACATTTGATAGAGGCAGAAAGGTAAAAAACATGAACAAGAAAAATACATATTATGGAGAATTTGGTGGACAGTACGTGTCCGAGTCATTAATGAATACATTAGAGGAACTGGATGAGGCTTTTGAGGCAGCCATCAAAGATCCGGAGTTTATCGATCAGTATAACTATTATCTGAAACAGTATGTCGGACGTGAGACACCATTATATTATGCAGAACGTCTCAGCAAAAAATACGGTACAAAAATCTATCTGAAACGTGAAGATTTAAATCATACCGGTGCACACAAGATCAACAACGTTATCGGTCAGATCCTTCTGGCAAAACGTATGGGTAAAAAGAAAGTCATCGCAGAGACCGGAGCAGGTCAGCATGGCGTGGCAACAGCAACTGGCGCAGCACTGTTTGACATGGAATGCACCGTTTACATGGGAAAAGAAGATATTGAGCGTCAGGCATTGAATGTAATGCGTATGGAAATGCTTGGTGCAAAAGTTGTCAGCGTAGAGTCAGGCAGCAACACCTTAAAAGACGCCACAAACGAAGCAATTCGTACATGGGCAAAAACAGCAGAAGATACCTTCTATGTTATCGGTTCTGCCGTAGGTCCGTATCCGTATCCGAAGATGGTCAAAGAGTTCCAGCGCGTCATCAGTAAAGAAGCAAAAGCGCAGCATTACGAAGCAGAAGGAAAACTTCCTGACGTGGTTATGGCCTGCGTGGGCGGCGGTTCCAACTCCATCGGAATGTTTGCAGAATTTATTGACGAAAAAGATGTACAGCTGATTGGTGTGGAAGCAGCCGGACTTGGTGTAGAGACCGGAAAACATGCGGCAGCTATGGCACTTGGCGAGCCTGGAACCCTGCACGGCATGCGTTCCTATCTGCTTCAGGATGAGGATGGAAACATTCAGCTGGCACATTCTATTTCTGCCGGACTGGATTACCCGGGCGTTGGACCGGAGCATGCATATTTGCGTGACAGCGGCAGAGCACAGTACGTATCCATCACAGATACAGAGGCAATGGATGCGCTGATGGAGCTTTGTGAATTAGAAGGAATCATTCCAGCCATCGAGAGTGCACACGCAATGGCTTATGCTTTCAAAAAAGCGAAAGAAATGACACCGGAGCAGTCCATGATCGTGTGTCTGTCCGGACGTGGTGACAAAGATGTTAATACTATTGAAAACTATCTGGCAGGAAAAGGTTATCTGAATTAATGAATCATTGACCAGATAGATGACGAAATAAAAAAACTATTTAAAACAAACAGCATGAATTAGTAAATTAAGCAATTATGGAAAATTAAATTTGGAGTAGAAGACTATGAACCGTATAGAGAAAAAATTACAGACATTACAGGAAAAAAACGAAAAAGCATTTATTACATATATTACTGCAGGACTTCCGGATATGGAGCATTGTGCAAAACTGATCCGTGCACAGGAAGAAGCAGGACTGGATATTCTGGAACTTGGTATTCCGTTTTCTGATCCGGCAGCAGATGGTCCGGTTATTCAGGATGCGTCCTACCGTTCTATTTTAAAAGGAACCAACCTGCGCAAGTGTTTTGAACTGGTAGACGGTGTCCGCAAAGACGGATGCGAGCTGCCGATCGTATTTATGATGTATTACAATACCGTGCTTCATTATGGATTAGAAGCATTTGCAGAAAAATGCGCAGAGGTTGGCGTAGACGGACTGATCATTCCGGATCTTCCGCTGGAAGAGCAGCAACCGTTAAAAGATGCACTGGCAAAACAGAATGCAACCATCCTGATCCAGTTGGTAGCGCCGGTATCTGACAAACGTATCCCGGAGATTTTGAAAGATGCAAGAGGATTTGTATATTGTGTATCCTCCATGGGTGTCACCGGTCAGGGTGCAAACTTCCATAAAGAAGTAATTTCTTATCTGAAATTTGTAAAAGAGCAGGCACAGATTCCAATCATGATGGGATTTGGTATTCGCACCGCGGCAGATGTAGAGCCGATGAAAGACATTATTGATGGAGCAATTGTTGGTTCCCATTTCATCAATCTGATGGAAGAAAATCAGTATGATCTGGATGTGGCAAAAGAATACATTCAGACTTTTAAGTCAGAGCTGAAGTAAATGAGATAAAGTAGAAAAATATTTTAAGATCATAAATTCTGCATATGTACGAATTTAGAAAGAGGAATAGAGGAAAAACAGCTTTTTATATGTGCAAGAACAGATTTATGAGCAGTTGGTTGTAAAAAAGGAGAATTAGTATCATGGATATGAAGCAGGCAATTCAGAGAGTAGCAGACAGACAGGATCTGACCCGTGCAGAGGCAGAAGAAGTAATGGAGCTTCTTCTGACTGGCGCAGCCACACAGGCGCAGATCGGAGCATTTTTGACCGGACTGCGTATGAAAGGTGAGACCATTGATGAGATCGTTGGTCTGGCATCTGTGCTGGCAGATAAAGCAGAGCACATTCATCCACATTCTGACAATTTTATCGATCTGGTAGGAACCGGCGGAGACTGCACCTATTCCTTCAATATTTCTACGACATCTGCTATTGTAACGGCAGCAGCTGGAGTGCCAGTGGCAAAACACGGCAATCGATCCATTTCAAGTAAGAGTGGAGCGGGTGACGTATTAGAGCAGCTTGGTGTAAATATTATGATGGAGCCGGAAAAAGTAGAGGCTTGTGTGGATGATGTCGGTATTGGATTTATGTTTGCGCAGACTTTTAATAAATCCATGCGGTTTGTAGGACAGGCGCGAAGCGAGATGGGCGTCCGTACCGTGTTTAACATTCTTGGTCCTCTGGCAAACCCATCTGGAGCAAAAGGTGTGGTAGTCGGTGTGTATGATCCGGCTCTGACGGAAACTATTGCAAATGTTATGGGACAGCTTGGTGTAAAACGTGCACTGGTAGTCAGCGGCAGAGATCATATGGATGAAATTACATTGAGCACAAAGACGGTTGTATCAGAATTAAAAGATGGAGCTGTAAAAACATATGAAATTGCACCGGAAGATTTTGGATTTAAGACCGTAGATTTGGCAGAACTGCAGGGTGGAACTGCTGCAGAAAATGCAGAGATTACACGCGCGATCCTTTCTGGAAAAGAGCAGGGAGCAAAACGTGAGATCGTGCTGCTGAATGCAGGAGCAGCTCTTTACATTGGCGGAAAAGCAGACAGTATTGCAGATGGAATCATTCTGGCAAAAGAAGCGATTGATTCTGGAAAAGCAGCAGAAGTGCTTGGAAATCTGGTAAATTATACAAAATAAGCAATAAGATGGATAAATCCTTACCGGTTGTAGGAATATTAACTATAAATATATTCATAAGAACTTATAAAATAAAAAGAACAACTGGTATGACGGCACCAATTGTTCTTTATTAATTCGTATTTATTCGCACTTGTTACGCAATGCTGTTCACTAATTTTGCTAAACGAGCAACTTTTCTGGAAGCATTGTTTTTGTGATAAACACCTTTGGATTCAGCTTTGCTGATAACGGAAGTAGCGGATACTAATGCTGCAGTAGCTGCTTCTTTATCGTTTGCTGCAACAGCTGCCTCTACTTTTTTAATAGCTGTTTTCACTGAAGAACGGATAGATTTATTTCTTTCTGTCTTTGTCTGCGCAACTAAGATTCTTTTCTTTGCTGATTTAATGTTAGCCAATCTGTACACCTCCCATGCTGAGAATTCTTAAATGATTGTTACATTAAAGCCGGACACGGACGAACTAATGTAAACATACTCATGTATTATAAGGTTGGAAAATGGAATTGTCAATAGAAAAACCGAAAAAAATGAAAAAATTGGTATAATTGTTTGTATTTTTTGAAATACTAGGATTATTTAGAAAAGTTGGGGTATTTTTTGTATGTTTGAAGTCAGAACAGACCTTGCGGTAGAGGAAAATGAACGGATTACAAAGGCACAGGAAGAGGCAAAAGGGATCACTGTTACAGAAGAAGATTTTGAAGAGGAGCAGATTCACATTACAACCGTGCGGATTACGACGGAGAATGGGGCAAAGCAGATGGGAAAACCGAAAGGAACCTATATTACATTAGAAGCGGCGGAAATGATCGAGGATGATGAGGATTACCACAGAGAAATTTCAAAGCGGTTGGCAGAAATCCTGAAAGAACTGATTCCGGTGGAAGATAGTGGAAAAAGAGGTGTACAGAGGGGAGTTGGATCACAAAGTCGAGAGGATTCAGAAAATATAGAAAGAAAGAGCAGTACACATTTTGCTGAAGTCAATCAAAATATTGATAAAAAAGAAGAAATCGGCACATCAATTCTGGTGGCAGGACTAGGTAACCGTCTGGTAACACCGGATGCATTAGGTCCACAGGTGGCAGACAATCTGTATATTACCCGGCACATTATAAAAGAATTTGGCAGACGGGCCTATGAAAATGAACAGGTGCAGCCTATCAGTGCCATTGTACCTGGCGTTATGGCGCAGACCGGTATGGAAAGTCAGGAGATCATAGCCGGAATTATCCATGAAGTACAGCCGGATTATCTGATTGTGGTGGATGCACTGGCAGCGCGAAGCGTTCGCCGTTTAGGGCGCACGATCCAGATCACAGATACGGGAATTTATCCCGGCTCCGGTGTTGGCAATCATCGCTATAGCATTACAAAAGAAACAACGGGAATTCCGGTGATTGCCATCGGTATTCCGACGGTAGTGGAAGCAGCAACGATTGTTTATGATTCCATGTCAACATTAATTGATGAACTGGCACATGCGGAAAGTCTGCAGCCGTTAAAAAGATCCTGGGGGAAATTGACGGAAGCAGAGCATCGGAATCTGATCCGGGAACTGTTATCTCCGCAGTTAAATCATATGTTTGTGACACCAAAGGACATTGATGCGGAGATCAAGCGTATGAGTTATACGATTTCCGAAGCAATCAATCAGGCATTTTGCGGCTAAAAACATGTCATAAGAACAGGATTTCTTCATATACTTATATACGGGGAAAAGGAATGTGACATGTTGAAAATAACGAAAAAAAGAAGGCGAAAAGAAAGAAGAAAACGTATGATCACAGCAGGTGTACTGTTGATTGGCAGCAGTCTGTTTCTGTGGATCTGTATATTAGGAGTCCGTAATACCAGTCTGTGGAATCGTCTGCAATATCAGATCTGTTATCTGATGCTGAAGCAGTATGCGCCGGTGCTGACCGCAGGAGATGGGGATCAGACTGCTTATCAGATAGAAGACGATACGACGATGTATGATATGCAGTCAGAAAGTCAACTGTCTTATGATCAGATTTTGGTAAAAAAAGATCCACAGGAGACACAGACGGTGGATGCTTCTGCTGGAAATAGTGATACCGATGCAAATCAAACAGATCCTGAGAATACACAATCAAATGAAGCTGATGCATCATCGGGTGACGTGGCTACGACAGCTGTGTCGGCAGGTGGAAATGCAGTATCTCTGGAAAAATTAAATGATTTTGATTATCTGATTCAACATTATTATACCGTGGATAAGTCCACCACGATTAATAGCTCTCAACTTGTGGTGCAAAATCTGCTAAATAAAGATTGTACGATTCAGAAAACAACAGAAGATGTGCCGCAGATTCTGATCTATCATACCCACGGTTCCGAAGGTTATGCGGATTCCACACCGGGAGATCCAAATACTTCCGTGATTGCTGTGGGAAACCGACTGACGCAGCTTTTGCAGGATACATATGGCTATCACGTTTTACATGATACAGGAATTTATGACACGGATCGGGATCATGCCTACAATGTGGCAGCACCTGTGATCCAGAAAATTTTACAGGATCATCCGTCCATTGAAGTGGTGATCGATCTGCATCGTGACGGTGTGGCAGATACCACGCGTCTGGCAGCAAATATCAATGGTGTGGATATGGCGCAGGTGATGTTTTTTAACGGATTGAGTAAAACAACCGCTACTGGAGATATTGATTATCTGCGCAACCCTTATATCGAAGATAATCTGGCAATGTCTCTGAAAATGCAGCTTGCCGCCACAGAACTGTATCCGGGTTTTACAAGGAAAATTTATCTGAAAAGTTATCGTTACAATATGCATCTTTGTCCAAAATCATTATTGATCGAAGTGGGTGCCCAGACAAACACTCTGCAGGAGGCAGTCAATGCCATGGATCCGCTGGCACAGGTGCTGGATCGGGTGCTGAGTGGGAAATAGTTAAGAATGATAAAAAACACTTCCTATTTAACTAAAATTAGTGTATAATACTAAATTAATAAGTATTCGTGTCGGTTCTGACAGAAATTCCAAGGATGAATCATTTTTTATAATGTATTTAAAAATGTTTTTGTTTCAGTTTGATCGGGACAGAGGTCCATTCATATTACAGGAACCAAATGAATTACATCAGATAGTTTACTGGAGGGTATATTTTAAATGAGAGAAAAGTACGAGAGCTTATCGCTTGCTGTTTTAAAAGACCTTGCCAAGACAAGAGGATTAAAAGGAGTATCTGCTTTAAAGAAGGCAGATCTCATTGAACGTATGCTGCAGGAAGATGAGAAAGAAGTAGCAGTGGAAAAGGCAAAAGCAGCAGAAGAAAAGGCAACAGAAGAGAAGAAGACAGAAGAAAAGACAGAGTCAAAAGATAATGCAGAGGAAGCAGCAAAACCTGCAGGCAGAACCTATGTCAGAGAGCGCAAACCGGGACGTTACAGCACCAGAACAAATACGCGCCGTGAGGACAGGGATACTTCTGACCATTCAGAAGAAAAGAAGACAGAGGAAGAATTAGAGCAGATCCGAAAGGATGAGGCATCTCTAGACAGTGGAGAACAGGCGAACGGTATTCTGGAAGTTATGCCGGACGGTTACGGATTTATCCGTTGTGAAAATTATCTGCCGGGTGACAATGACGTGTATGTGGCACCGTCCCAGATCCGCCGCTTCAATTTAAAAACAGGCGATATTGTGTGCGGAAACAAACGTATCAAATCCCAGGGTGAGAAATTCAGCGCCCTGCTGTATGTTAGCACCGTAAACGGATATCCGCCGTATGAGGCAATGAACCGTAAACCGTTTGAAGATCTGACACCAATCTTCCCGAATGAGCGTCTGCGTCTGGAAACAAAGCCAAATGAGACAGCTATGCGAATTATGGATTTGATTTCCCCAGTTGGTAAAGGACAGCGTGGTATGATCGTTTCTCCGCCAAAAGCAGGAAAGACAACTTTATTGAAAAAAGTAGCAACCGCTGTAAAGACCAATAATCCGGACATGCATATGATCATTCTGCTGATTGATGAGCGCCCGGAGGAGGTAACAGATATCAAAGAGGCTATCGAAGGCGATAACGTAGAAGTTATTTATTCTACTTTCGACGAACTTCCGGAGCACCACAAACGTGTATCCGAAATGGTAATTGAGCGTGCAAAACGTCTGGTAGAGCATGGTCAGGATGTCATGATTCTTCTGGACAGTATCACCCGTCTGGCAAGAGCGTACAACTTAGTCGTTCCGCCAAGTGGACGTACGTTATCCGGTGGTCTGGATCCAGCGGCATTACATATGCCGAAACGATTCTTTGGTGCAGCCAGAAACATGCGTGAGGGCGGCAGCCTGACAATTCTTGCAACCGCTCTGGTTGAGACAGGAAGCAAGATGGATGATGTTGTTTATGAAGAATTCAAAGGAACCGGTAACATGGAGCTTGTTCTGGATCGCCGTCTGTCCGAAAAACGTATCTTCCCGGCCATCGACATTGTGAAGTCCGGAACACGTAGAGAAGATCTTCTTTTAGATAAAGAAGAACAGGAAGCTACTTATATTATGAGAAAAGCATTCAACGGCATGAAGTCCGACGAAGCAGTAGAAAATATACTGAATATGTTTGTTCGTACCAAAAATAATCATGAGTTCGTGGAACTTGTAAAAAAACGGAAATTTTTCTAAAAAACTGCTTGCAATAGAAAAAAGTGCATGCTATAATATGAAAGCTGTGTACCGTGAGCGCGCGGTACAGAAAGATTAACAAGTTTATTGTTTTTCATAGACGTAAGTAGAATTACAAAGAAATTTGGTATGCGAGGTGAAATTAATGAGAGAAGGAATCCATCCGGATTATTATCAGGCAACTGTAACCTGTAACTGCGGAAACACATTCGTAACAGGTTCTACAAAGAGCGATATTCACGTAGAGATTTGTTCTAAATGCCATCCATTCTATACAGGACAGCAGAAAGCAGCTCAGGCACGTGGACGTATTGATAAATTCAACAAGAAATACGGCTTAAAATAATAGTAAGATATGTGTGAAAATCAGGTTGAGGTTGCAAAATCTCAACCTGTTTTGTTAAGCAGGAAATTTTATGTTTTCTGAGTTTGACGAAACGGAGAGGAATTTCTATGCGATATTCTGGAATTGGCGGTCAGGCCGTCATGGAAGGTGTCATGATGAAAAATAAGGAACGGTATGCAGTGGCAGTCCGTAAGCCGGATCAGAAAATTGAAGTTATGACAAAAGAATATAAAGGAATTGTTCCGGGAGAAGTGTGGCAGAAGATTCCGCTGGTGCGCGGCGTGTTGAGTTTTATTGACTCTCTGGTGCTTGGAATGTCCACGCTGATGTATTCCGCTTCTTTTTTTGAGGATGAAGAAGAATCAAAGGAGAAGAAGCAGGATACCGCAGAGAAGAAAAAGGCAAAGGAAAATGCCATGATGGGCGGAACGGTAGCGTTGTCTATTATACTGGCAGTCGCTATTTTCATGATCCTGCCTTATTATCTGTCGGTACTGTGTTCCCGGTTTATTGCGAGCGATATGGTTGTAGCAGTGATCGAAGGAATCCTTCGTCTTGCAATTTTTATCGGATATATATTGCTGATCTCAAAGATGAAAGAGATTCAGCGTGTGTTCATGTATCATGGTGCGGAGCATAAATGCATCAACTGCATCGAACATGGATTGGAACTGAATGTGGAAAATGTGCGGAAGAGCTCCAAGGAGCACAAACGCTGTGGCACAAGTTTTCTGATGTTTGTCGTGATCATCAGCGTAATCTTGTTTCTGTTTATCCGTGTGGATTCTCATGCATTGCGTCTGGTGCTTCGCTTAGCACTGGTGCCGGTGATCGCGGGCGTTTCCTATGAGCTGCTGCGTGCAGCAGGCCGTAGCGATAATCCGGTGATCAATCTGATCAGTAAACCGGGTTTGTGGATGCAGGGACTGACCACAAAGGAGCCGGATGACGACATGATCGAGGTCGGCATTGCTTCTGTGGAAGCTGTGTTTGACTGGAGAAGCTATATTGCAGAGATCCGTGCGGAAGAAGGTATTTCAGAGGCAGTCAATGCTGATACAAAATCTGAAGATGCTGAGCAGAAAGTGCAGGAGAAAAAGCCATGACATACCGGGAAGCAAGAATGCAGGCAGCAGCGCTGCTGAAAGCTGCAGGTGTGGAAAATGAGGCGGCAGAAAGCTGGTTTCTTATAGAAGCAGTCTGCCAGATCAGCCGCAGTTTTTATCTGCTGCATGAGCGGGATGAGATGAATCCGGAACAGGAAAAGGCTTATCTGGACCTGACGGAAAAACGCTGTCAGCGGATGCCGTTGCAGTATCTGACCGGAGAACAGGAATTTATGGGACTGCCCTTTGCGGTCAATGAGCATGTACTGATTCCGCGTCAGGATACGGAAGTGCTGGTGGAAGAAGCCATTCAGATCTTAAAAAATAAGATGCCGGATGCGGAAGTTTTGGATTTGTGTACTGGTTCTGGATGCATTGGAATCAGTATTCAGTCCTTTTGTCCAGATACAAAAGTGACCGGGGCAGATATTTCGAAAGAAGCATTGCAGGTGGCAAAGCACAATGCATTGCAGAATCAGGTGCCGGTGAGCTTTGTTCACAGTGATTTGTTTTCGGAAATTTCCGGCAGATTTGATATGATTGTATCGAATCCGCCTTACATTCCGAGTAACGTGATCGATACGCTGATGCCGGAAGTGCGTGACCATGAACCGATGGGAGCGTTGGACGGAAAAGCGGACGGGCTTTATTTTTACCGGAGGATTACGGAAGAAAGCGTTGCTCATCTGAATGACGGCGGCTATCTGCTGTATGAGATCGGTCATGATCAGGCAGAAGCAGTCAGCGGATTTATGAAAGAACATGGATTTAATGATATAAAAGTGATTCGCGATCTGGCGGGACTTGACCGGGTTGTGAGAGGAAGGAGATAAACTATGTTTGACAGACTGGAAGATACACTGGTGCGTTTTGAAGAGTTACTCAGTATGCTGAGTGAGCCGGATGTGGCAAATGACCCGAAACGTTTCCAGAAACTGATGAAGGAGCAGGCAGATCTGGCTCCGATCGTAGAAGCATACAAAGAGTATAAAGAAAATAAACAGAACATCGAGGACAGTCTTGCCATGTTGCAGGAGGAGAGCGATGAGGAACTTCGCGAGCTTGCAAAAGAAGAACTGGCAGAGTCCAAAGAAAAAGTAGAAGAATTAGAGCAGAAATTAAAAATCCTTCTGCTTCCGAAAGATCCGAACGATGACAAAAACGTTATCGTGGAGATCCGTGCAGGCGCCGGTGGAGACGAGGCAGCACTGTTTGCAGCAGAAATCTACCGTATGTATGTACACTATGCAGAGAGCAAACGATGGAAAGTTGAGACCATGGACGTGGAGGAAATCGGTATCGGCGGTATGAAGTATGTCAGCTTCATGGTAACCGGTCAGGGTGCTTATTCTTTACTGAAATATGAGAGTGGTGTGCACCGTGTACAGCGTGTACCGGAGACAGAGTCCGGCGGACGTATCCATACTTCCACCATCACTGTTGCAATCATGCCAGAGGCAGAGGAAGTAGATGTACAGATTGATATGAACGACTGTAAATTCGATGTATTCCGTGCATCCGGAAACGGTGGACAGTGTGTCAACACAACTGACTCTGCTGTTCGACTGACACATATCCCGACAGGTATCGTAATTTCCTGTCAGGATGAGAAATCTCAGTTGAAAAACAAAGATAAAGCCTTAAAAGTACTTCGTGCAAAACTGTATGATATGGAATGCCAGAAAGCACATGATGCTGAGGCAGAGGCAAGAAGAAGTCAGGTCGGAACCGGAGACCGTTCCGAGAAGATCCGTACTTACAACTTCCCACAGGGACGTGTGACAGATCATCGTATTAAACTGACACTGTATCGTCTGGAGTCCATTATGAATGGTGATATTCAGGAGATCATTGATGCACTGATCGCAGCTGATCAGGCAGCAAAACTTGCGAAGATGAATGAAAATTAATTTTGTCACAGGGCAAAAGCGATTATCCAGTTTTAGGGCAAAAGTTTTAACCTGTGAGAAAAGCGAAATCATGTAAAAAACGTGAAAACGTAAGAATAACCTTGAGGAATTGTAGAAATACAGTTCCCCAAGGTTTTTTGGTATCTGATTGGGAGTTTTATGTGACTTGCTGATTTTAACACTTTTTATGTAAAATAGTTTTTCTTTGAAAAATAGAGGAGGTGTTATATACTTATTATACTTCGCAAATTAAGTGTGGGGTATCTTATTTTTTGCGTTCAAAAATGAAAGTGAGCGCGATAAGAAAATAGTGTATAATAAATACAATATATCAAAAATTTGGAGGAATTACATAATGGGCGAGAATAGTGAATGTAAGAAAGTGCTCCACAGTTGTGTCGACTGTGGTGTAACAAATTGCAATAAAATGGACAAGTATTATCCGGACTTCTGCCTGACAACAGCTATGGATGAGACACTGTTAGGCGAAGTGATCCGCTTATATGATGACGAGGAAAATAAAAAAGTAACACTTGCAGCGGCAGGTGTGGAGAGTGATTATTATTGTCAGATGTGCCGCGTGGAGGAAACCATTGAATTTGCAAAACGGATCGGTGCAAAGAAAATCGGTATTGCTACCTGTGTGGGACTGATCCGTGAGACACGTACACTGACCAAAATTTTACGCAGTCATGGATTTGAGGTGTACGGTGTCGCCTGTAAAGCAGGTACGGTGCGTAAAACAGAAGTTGGGATTCCAAAAACCTGTGAAAACACCGGTGTGAACATGTGCAATCCAATTTTACAGGCAAAGATGCTGAATGCAGAGCACACGGATCTGAATATTGTGATGGGACTTTGCGTGGGACATGACAGTATGTTTTACAAATATGCCGAAGGACTAACAACGACACTGGTGGTAAAAGACCGCGTGCTTGGTCATAATCCGGTGGCAGCATTGTATGCAGCGGATGGATATTATCACAACAAATTATGTCCACAGGATTAGCCAAAACTGGGATTAATAAAAACCAGAATTGGCAAAACTAAGATTTGATAAAAAATCATTTGGAAAAGAGGTTGAAACACAGTGATTCGTTTGGCAAAGGAAAAGGATTTGGATAACATACAGGAAATCTATGTGTATGCCCGCAAATTTATGGCAGAACATGGCAATCCAACCCAGTGGGGACAGACACGTCCAACGGAAGAAACGTTACGAAAAGATATTGAAAAAGAACAATTATATGTGATAGAGGAGCGGGATCGGCTTCAGGGAGTATTTGCCCTGATCATAGGAGAGGATCCGACTTATCAGAATATTGAGCAGGGCAGTTGGAAAGATACGACTCTTTATGGAACGATTCATCGGATCGCTTCTGCATCGGAAGCCCATGGTATCATGGAGCAGGTACTTGCATTTGCGTGGGAAAAAATCCAGCATTTACGTATTGATACCCATGAGAATAACAAAGTGATGCAGCATCTGATCCTGAAAAACGGGTTTGAAAAATGTGGCATTATTTATGTAGATGATGGAAGTCCGAGAGTTGCGTTTGAAAAAACATCTAAGGAAGAAGATGAAAAGAAAATCGCACAAAATCCCCATATGGAAGAGAAAGATTTAAAAGAATCCGATATAACAGATGCAACAGAGATAGCACATACAGTGACATCCTCAGAAGTAAATACGAAGCTTCAGATCCGAATTGCAACACCTTTGGATGCAAAAGAAATTTTAGATATATATGCGCCTTATATTTTGCAGACAGCGATTACTTTTGAATACGAAGTACCAACGCTGGAGGCATTTACCCGGAGAATCGAACAGACACTGGTGAAATATCCGTATTTGGTGGCAGAGCAGGACGGAAGAATTGTCGGGTATGCCTATGCAGGTCCGCTGCATGAGCGTGCGGCTTATGACTGGGCAGTGGAGACATCAATCTATGTGAAAATGGACGCAAAAGGACAGGGAATTGGGAAAAAATTATATGTAGCGTTGGAAGAGGCGCTGCTCAGACAACACATAGTCTGTGTAAATGCCTGCATCGCTTATCCGGATCAGGAAAAGGATGTTTATCTGACCAAAGACAGTGTGGACTTCCATGCTCATCAGGGTTACAAAATGGTGGGAGAATTTCATCAGTGCGCCTATAAATTTGATCACTGGTACAATATGGTATGGATGGAGAAAAGCCTGTGTGAGCGTCCGCAGCATCCAGAGCCGATGATCTGGTTTTCCAGACTGAGAAAAAAGAATGCAAAAACGGAACCGGTGGATTAGAGTAGGCACAGGATCGGAGCAATAACAGAATTGGGATAACATTAGAATAAACACGGAATCGGAATGAGAGCAGGATTGGGATAAAACTGGAATAAACACAGGGTCGGAACAATATAGAATTGGAATAAATCTTGCTGTCTGCCGCCTGATATGCTATACTAATCCAGTATGAAAAATAGCTACAATTATTATCACTGTGTATTCACAGAAATCCGCAGAAAAACAGGATGACTGTCAAAATACATGGGAGAAAGCAACTGGAAAAGGAAGTTTGGAATGAAATTAATTTCATGGAATGTCAATGGTTTGCGTGCCTGTGTACAGAAAGGATTTCTGGATTTCTTTCACGAGGCGGACGCAGATATTTTTTGTGTTCAGGAGACAAAACTTCAGGAAGGGCAGATTCAGCTTGACCTGGAAGGATATGAACAATATTGGAACTATGCGGAGAAAAAAGGTTATTCCGGTACCTCAGTATTTACGAAGCAGACACCGTTGTCCGTACGCTATGGAATCGGGATCGAAGAGCATGACCATGAAGGTCGTGTGATCACACTGGAATATGAGGACTTTTTCTTTGTGACAGTATATACGCCGAATTCCCAGAGTGAATTGGCACGTCTGGATTATCGTATGAAGTGGGAAGATGATTTCCTTGCTTATATTAAATCTCTGGAAGAGACAAAACCGGTGATCTATGCCGGAGACTTAAATGTGGCACATCAGGAGATCGATCTGAAAAACCCGAAGACAAACCGCAAAAATGCCGGTTTTACCGATGAGGAGCGTGGCAAATTTTCCAACGTTCTGGCAAGCGGCATGATCGATACCTACCGTTATTTTTATCCGGAGCAGACGGGCATTTATTCCTGGTGGTCTTACCGGTTTAAAGCCCGGGAGAAAAATGCTGGATGGAGAATTGATTATTTTGTTGTGTCAGAGTCATTAAAAGACCGGTTGCAGGATGCGAAGATCCATACGGAAGTGTTTGGATCGGATCACTGTCCGGTGGAATTGGATATTGAAATATAGGAGTTTGGCATGAAGAAAGAACAAGAAACAGAAAACAATAAGACAGAAGAAAAAAAAGGTGATATGCGAAAAGAAGTGGTTAGCTGGGTTCGGATGTTCGTGATCGTGATCGCGGTGGTTTTCGTGTTGACGCAGTTTGTCATTATCAATGTCAGAGTACCGTCCGGATCCATGGAAAATACGATCATGACCAAGGATCGTCTGATTGGCTTCCGTTTTTCTTACTGGTTTGATGAGCCGCAGCGTGGAGATATTATCCTGTTTTCCTATCCGGTGGATGAGAAGCAGACTTACATTAAGCGTGTGATCGGACTGCCGGGTGAGACCGTTGAGATCCGGGATGGCAAAATTTATATCGATGGATCGTCAGAACCGCTGGAAGAAGATTACTTGAAGGAAACATGGACCTGGGAAAATGACGGTTATACGTTTAAAGTACCAGAGGGATGTTATTTTGTACTGGGTGATAACCGAAACGATTCGGAAGACGGTCGTTTTTGGGCACAGATCGCGTTAAACGAGGGAAAAGCTTCGACACCGGAAGAAGCAGAACCGTACAGTTACGTGAAAAAAGATGAGATCAAGGGCAAAGCGATTTTTAAATATTATTCAAAATTCGCGATATTGACCAATAAATAATAAATAAGCGACAGCATATGCACATGGAGGAAACAAAAATGGCAGAATCAATGAAAGACTTTGAAAAAGAACTGGAAGAATCCTATAAAGTAATGGGAGACGGTGAAAAAGATACCGACACTTTACTGGCATGGGAGAAAATCAAAGAGTTATATGAGAATCAGGAGACACTGGATGTAACCGTATCCGGTATCGTAAATAAAGGTGTCATCGCACTGGTAGAGGGTGTACGTGGATTTATTCCTGCATCCAGACTGAGTTTAAGTCATGTGGACGATTTAAATCCATGGCTTGGCAGAGAGCTGAAAGTCCGCATTATCACAGCAGACGCTGAGAATGACAAACTGGTATTATCTGCAAGAGAGATTTTAAAAGAGCAGCGCGATGCAGAGAAAAAATTAAAAGTAGCTGAGATCAAAGAAGGCGAAGTGCTGACTGGTAAAGTAGAAACTATCAAAGATTACGGCGCATTTGTAGATCTGGGCGATGGTGTATCCGGTCTGGTACATATTTCTCAGATTTCTCTGGATCGTATCAAACATCCGTCTGTTGTTCTGAAAGAAGGACAGGAAGTACAGGTAAAAGTCATTGGAAATAAAGATGGCAAGATCAGTCTCAGCATGAAAGCACTGCTTCAGGAAAAAGAGCAGGAAGAAGAAGTGCATGTGGAGATTCCGGAAGCAGAAGAGATCGGAACATCCATGGGTGATCTGCTGAAAAAATTCAAATTTTAGTTAACTTAAATTTAAGAAAGCCCATTGTTTCAGTTGTGTAAAATAAGAAGCAATGGGGACTTCTTTATATCAGAAGGGGAATATAGTCCTCTTTTCAAAAAAATAAAAATCGGAGGAGTATCATGGCAGCAAATAAGATTGTACATGAGCCGGGAAAATATTTTGACTGTACCTCCATGCATGGAAAATGGTGTACCATTACAATGGTGGGACAGGATGTCGGTTATGCCCGGGTAGGAATTATTTCTTCCGGACGCGATTATATATTGTTTCAGTTCCGGGATAAAACGGGATTGGTGGCAAAAGCGTATGTTAAACATATCGTGGAAGTCAAAATGAATGAACGTAAATTGAAAAAAGAGCAGGAGCTGGTAGTGCGCGAGTGGGATGACAGTGTGAATCCGTTTACCTATTTTCTGGATAAACGCTGTGATATCCATGTGCATCAGACACGGTTGTTTGAAGCCAGTCCGGGATTTTTTCATGCAAAAATTATGTTTGTGGGTGAAAATATCATTCGTATACACGAAAACAGCAAAGACTATAATCTGAACCAGTTTATGATCTGTGGAATGATGGAGAGTTGAGAGGGTAAAGCAATGGAGAACGAGAAAAATATGGCGATGCCGGAATTTACAAACGAAGAGGTTGAAAAGGCAATCAAACAATTCCTGGATGAAAAATCAAATGAAAATATGGCAAATCTGATGCAGGCGATGAGAGATACAAGATTTCTGGTACCGGCAGATTTTCCACCAGATATTAAAAAGCAGGTGATCGAAAAAGCAAAACGTGGGGAGAAGATTGATGTGAAAACAGCACCACGTATGCTTCCGATTATTGTTCAGAACCCACAGGGGGAACATTTTGCACCGGCATACACATCTTCCAAACAGATGGCAGAAAAAGGAAAATATCCGGCAATTCTGAATGTGACGATAGACGAATTGTTACGTATCGGTTCTAATCCGTCACTGAAGTTGAAAGGAATCATTGTCAATCCAGATACCGATAAAATGATCCTGCATCCGAAATTTATCGATGCGATGAAACAGCTGAAAGCAGCGCAGAAACAGGGAACTGCACCACAGGGCAAACCTGAGGTGAAAGAACTTAAGATGAGTCGTGCGCAGTTTGAATTGTTTGCCCGCAGAACCTGTGAATGGGGAATTATTCCGCGAGTTGTATACAATGAAAATGCAGAGTTTATGAAAAAACTGGAAGAGAAGCAGGGCAAATTTATGGCAACGCTGTACCGTCAGCCATACGGTGATAAACTTCCGTGTCCGTATTCTGAAAAAGATTTTGAGATTATGATTCTTGATATTGACGAGGAGACCTGTGTGGCAAGCATTGAGCTCCCAAAACAGAATATGGCACCACAGATGGCACATTCTATGTACATTGTATGGAATCCGCAGAACAACGAAATGCGTTATTTCACAATTGAGCAGGGAATGCCGAACGAAGACAACGTACTTTGCAGTGTAGATGCTGCCGGAAAACGTGAGGAGCTTCAGACTGCTCCGCCAACCGGAAGTGAGATTTCTGCCGTACTGGAACTGGTGCGTGAGGATCGCGAAGATGCACAGGCAGAATAGTATTCAAGAATGCTCCGGCATTCTTGTTGCGAGGTGCGCGTCATGCAATTGCATGACATACTTCAACTGCGCACCTCTGTAATCCTGCCGGAGGCTATATCAGAATAACGGTATTGATTATTTTGAAATAATTGCTATAATAAATAATTGTGTTTAGAAAACAGAATAGACAGTTCGTTTGTACCATCCTGTCGTAAAATAAAACCAGGGCTAGATCAGACAATCTGTGTTTATTCGAGCCGTGGTGAGAGAAAGCCACGGCTCTTTTTTGGTGATAGCACACTTCCAGGAAAAAAGAAGTTGCGCTGAATTTTGGGTGAAGAAAAATTGTGAAGCGTAAAAGTGAGCTCTGGAATAGAGAATAAAAGGTATGGAATCAGGTGAAAGGTGCAGACGGGAAAGGAACAGGGGATTTATGTATAAAATTCGAATAGAAGAAAGTTTTGATTCGGCACATTTTCTTGCCGGATACGAAGGAAAATGCAGCAATTTGCATGGACACCGCTGGCGGATCGTGATGGAAGCCAAAGCAGAAACGCTGCATGAAGACGGACAGTTACGTGGCATGGTTACGGATTTTGGAGACATCCGCAGAGATTTAAAAGAACTGGCAGATAGCTATGACCATGCATTCATTTATGAGAGTGGTACGTTAAAACCGTTGACCGTTCAGGCATTACAGGAAGAACACTTCCGTCTGATCGAAGTACCGTTTCGTCCGACGGCAGAGAATTTTTCCAAATTCTTTTATGAAAAGATGACAGAAAAAGGATATGACGTACAGGAAATTGCGGTGTATGAGACACCGAACAACTGTGCGATCTATTCAGAAAATTAAGATGGAGAACAGAATTATATGGCAAATTATAAAGTGGTAGAAATATTCAGCAGCATCAACGGAGAGGGCACCCGGGCAGGACAGCTTGCAGTGTTCATTCGTATGCAGGGGTGTAATCTGAATTGTGCCTATTGTGATACGAAATGGGCGAACGAGGCAGATGCGTGGTTTCGTTGGACATCCACAGAGGAAATTGTGGAACTGCTCCGCACGATGGAGATCAAAAATGTAACCATTACAGGCGGAGAGCCGCTGCTTCAGGAAAATGTTTTAGAACTGTTAGAGACACTGGCGCAGGAAAAAACATTGCGTGTGGAGATTGAGACAAACGGAAGCGTGGATCTGACACCGTTTACAGAAATTCCGAACGGACCGTCCTTTACTATGGACTATAAACTGCCGGGAAGCGGAATGGAAGCGCAGATGCGTACCGAAAATTTTGCCCTGCTTGGCGCGGATGATACGGTAAAATTTGTGGTGAAAGATTATACAGATCTGTGCCGGGCGCGGGATGTGATCCGGGAATATGATCTGACAGAAAAATGTCATGTATACTTAAGCCCGGTATATGGACAGATTGAATTGGAAGATATCGTAAACTTTATGAAAGATAACCGCATGAACGATGTTAACATGCAGCTTCAGATGCACAAGATCATCTGGGACAGCGAAATGCGTGGCGTGTAGGATATCAGGAATCGACGTGATGACAGAAAGGAGTCGTAAGTTATGGCAATAGATAAAGACGCAGTGCGTGAGCATGTCCGTGGACTGCTGATCGCTCTGGGAGATGATCCGGATCGTGAGGGACTCAAAGATACCCCGGATCGTGTGGCACGGATGTACGAAGAAGTGTTCGAGGGAATGAATTATACCAATCACGAAATTGCACAGATGTTTGACAAGACCTTTGAAGAAGATCTGACATTTTCGTCTGAAAACAGTGATTTTGTCATTGTAAAAGACATTGATATTTTCAGCTACTGTGAGCATCATATGGCATTAATGTATGATATGAAAGTGACTGTGGCATATGTGCCAAATGGAAAAGTCATCGGACTGAGCAAAATTGCCCGGATCGCAGATATGGTTTCCAAACGTCTGCAGCTCCAGGAGCGCATTGGAACGGATATTGCGGAGATCATGCAGGAAATTACCGGATCAGAAGATGTGGCAGTTCTGATTGAAGGTTGCCATAGCTGCATGACTGCCCGGGGAATCAAGAAAACCGATGCAAAGACCTATACGACTACTTTGCGTGGACGGTTCCAGACCGATATGCTGCTGCAGATGCGCCTGAACCGGTAAAATGTGTAAAATACGAACCATTGAAATACAAAATGTAGGATGAAGTGTAAACATAGAAAATAGATAGAGAATCTGTAGGAAAAAACATGAGTGAAAAAGCATTAGTATTATTCAGCGGCGGCGTGGATTCCACCACCTGTCTGGGACTTGCGATTGACCGTTATGGAAAAGAAAATGTCATTGCACTGTCTGTTTCATACGGACAGAAGCATGAAAAAGAGATTGAAGCATCCAGAAAAATTGCAGAATATTATGGTGTAGAGCATTTGTATTTGGATCTGGGCGAGATTTTTCAGTATAGTAACTGTTCTCTGCTCAGTCATTCTACTGATGAGATTCCGGAGGAGGCATATGCCGAGCAGCTCAGCAAGACAGATGGAAAACCGGTGTCTACTTATGTGCCGTTCCGAAACGGACTGTTTTTATCCTCTGCAGCAAGCATTGCCCTGTCCAAAGAGTGCAGCGTGATCTACTATGGCGCACACAGTGATGATGCAGCAGGCAGCGCCTATCCGGATTGCTCCGATGCTTTCAATAATGCTATGAAGGATGCTATTTATCTGGGAAGCGGAAAACAGGTGACTATTGAAGCACCGTTTGTCAACTGGACAAAGGCAGATGTTGTCAAAAAAGGGTTACAGTTGAAAGTGCCGTATGAACTGACCTGGAGCTGCTATGAAGGTGGCGAGAAGCCATGTGGAAAATGCGGTACCTGTATCGACCGTGCAGCAGCTTTTGAGAAAAATGGCGTGAAAGATCCGGCACTGGACTAAAGTGCTGGAATAAGAGAAATATGCTGTCTGAATTTCTGAAAAGAAGGCAGATTCAAGTCGAATTTGAAATGAGCAGATGTATGACAGTATGTAAACGTAGAATGCGAGAAATGAGGAAAAAATAAATGTCAGGAAGAAGTAAAGAAGAAACCGCAGGCGTATCCTTGCTTGGAAATCAGAATGTCCGTTATCCGGACAATTATGCGCCGGAAGTATTGGAAACTTTTGTGAATAAACATCCGGGAAATGATTATTTTGTAAAATTTAACTGTCCGGAATTTACCAGTCTGTGTCCGATCACAGGACAACCGGATTTTGCGACCATTACGATTTCCTATGTTCCGGGGGAACGGATGGTTGAGAGCAAATCCCTGAAGCTGTATCTGTTCAGCTTCCGCAATCATGGAGATTTCCATGAGGATTGCGTCAATGTCATTATGAAAGACCTTATCAAACTGATGGATCCGAAATACATTGAAGTGTGGGGAAAATTTACTCCGAGAGGCGGTATTTCCATTGATCCGTACTGTAATTATGGTAAACCGGGTACAAAGTGGGAAGACGTTGCATGGAACCGGATGGCAAATCATGACTTATATCCGGAGAAAGTAGATAATCGTTAATAGAACGTAGAAGTGTGAAAATGACCTGTAGGATGTAGAGATGTGCGGAAGAATAGATCATGTGTTGTGTGATGCACATTTCACAGTAAGAATGTGGATGACATTCCTGGATGGGAGGAAGAAAAACATGGACGAAATGAAACGAATTGACCGTGTGCTGAAATATAAAGGTGCCATTGTGGACGTGTATGATGATGTTATGCAGTCCCCAAGCGGAAATATTGCACACTGGGATTATGTTGCGCACCGGAAAGGCGCAGCAGCAGTGCTTCCGGTAACGGAAGACGGCAAAATCCTGATGGTGCGCCAGTATCGCAATGCACTGGATCGTGAGACGCTGGAAATTCCAGCCGGCTCCAGAGACAGTGTGGAGGAGCCGACTTCTGTTTGTGCTGCCAGAGAACTGGAGGAAGAGACCGGTTATAAAGCGGCTCATTTGGAACTTTTGATCACGGTTTCCACCACCGTGGCATTTTGCAATGAAACCATCGACGTGTATCTGGCGACAGATCTGACGAAAACACAGCAGCATCTGGATGAGGACGAATTTGTGGAAGTGGAGAGTTATACCATTGAGGAATTGAAAGATATGGTTCTGACACAGAAAATTCAGGATTCCAAGACTGTTGCTGCAATTATGGCATATTACGGTAAATACTGCATATAGATGAAAAAAAAGGATTAGCAGGGTTACCGAAATAGATGATCACAGGAACTTTACGACAACCGGGAAAAGTAACAATGCTGCAAAAATGCATGCTGCTTTTTCTTGGTTGTTTCTTTTTGGGTGTATTTCTGGCAAATTTTTCACTTCATGATGAAGCATTGTGGATCGGATTTCTGCATGAAAATCAGGTGCGGCAGTTTGCGGGTGCAGAGGATGTGGAACATGCAGAAGCATTATTAAAAACCATTCTTTTGCAGCGTGGACTTCCATGGATGATATTATTGATTGCATTGTGCTTTCGATTTGGACGCGCCGTTTGTGCTATCTGGTTTGGATGGCTTGGACTTTCCGGTGGTTTTGTGTTTGCGGCGCTGCTTGGGCGGTATGGATTTTCCGGGATCGGGCAGATGGGAATCCTTGGATTTCCACAAGTCGCTGCTTATGCGGCAGCGTACATTTTTTTATTAGTTCTGATGGAAGCTGGAAAACGTGTCAGACAGGAGCGAAGGAATGCACACCTGTTGCAAAATAAACCAGATCTAAAAGCACAGGCATTATTGATCGTACTATTTTTATTGGATACGGGAATTTATGGAGCCGGAATCTGGTTGGAGTATTGGGTAAATCCGTGGATTTTATTACATACAGCTGTCGTTGGATGACAGAAAAGTAGGAACGATTCCTGATTTTTCGTTGAGATATGTTGTGTGATAGAATTGTATCTTGTGATAGAAGTGTAGCTGATGAAAAGGAAAGATTAGTACTTTGGCTATAAGCCCCAAAATGATCAAATACGATAGGATGCTTGAACAAAAAAAGATACCCTGATCTTAAAAATAAGAAAAGGATATCTTTTTTATTTTGATGTTTATAATTTTTGATTTTTCTATTACTGATTTAATGATACAGGTAAAACTATTTTACAGAATCAGCAATAGCATAAAGTAACTGTTCGGATTCTTCCCATCCAAGACACGGATCGGTAATGGATTTTCCGTAAATATGTTCACCGATCTTCTGGTTACCCGGGCAGATATAACTTTCGATCATAACACCTTTTACCAGTTTGTGGATGATGTCAGATTCTTTGCGGTTGTGCATTACTTCTTTGACGATACGAACCTGCTCTGCATATTTTTTGTTTGAGTTAGAATGGTTGGCATCTACGATACAAGCCGGATTGACCAGATCCATTTTTTCGTACATCTCATTCAGACGGATCAGATCTTCGTAATGATAATTCGGGATGGCAACGCCGCGTTTGTTTACTGCACCACGCAAAATAACGTGGGAGAGTGGGTTGCCGGTCGTGTCAACTTCCCATCCGCGATGTACAAAATGATGCGGATGCTGTGCAGCATATACAGAATTCAGCATAACAGAGAAGTCACCACTGGTCGGATTCTTCATACCGCTGGCTACATCAAAACCACTGACGGTCAGACGATGCTGCTGATCTTCAACAGAACGTGCGCCGATGGCTACATAGGAGAGTAAATCATTGATGTAATCCCAGTTTTCCGGGTAAAGCATCTCATCTGCTGCAGACAGACCAGTTTCTTCGATGGCGCGCAGATGCAGTTTACGAACAGCGATCAGTCCTGCAACCATATCCGGTTTTGCTTCCGGGTCCGGCTGTGTGGCAATTCCTTTGTATCCTTCGCCGGTAGTACGCGGTTTGTTTGTGTAGATACGCGGAATGATGATCAGTTTGTCTTTGGTCTGCTCATTGACTTTTGCAAGTCTGTGAATATAATCCATGACAGGTTCTTCCTTGTCGGCAGAACACGGTCCGATGATCACAAGGAATTTATCGGATTCTCCGCGCAGAACACGGGCAATCTCTGCATCACGTTTCTGTTTGATCTTCTGGCAGGCTTCGCTTAACGGGTAAGTCTGTTTGATTTCTTCCGGTGTCGGTAATTGTTTTAAATATGAAAAACTCATTGTGTTACTCCATTCTGTCCCGATATTGCTTTTGGATTCTTACATTAATAAATATAAGAGCGGGACATTTTGTATTTTAAGTATTTTGTTCAGATGTGTAGCGTGCAGTGGTACTTATGGCTGAAAATATTTCTGCCGAACAACTTCAATCGGCATTTTTTCGCCTGTCCAGCATTCGAAAGAAGCAGCGCCCTGGAAGAGCAGCATGTACATTCCGTTAAATACGTGACAACCGGCAGCTTCTGCCATCTGATATAATTTTGTCTTACGCGGGTTGTAGATGATGTCACATACGATCAGTCCCGGGAACAGCATAGATGCATCCGGGATCGGGCATCCGTCTTCGTGAGGTGCCATGCCGATGTTGGTTGCGTTTGTCAGGATTGCGCTCTCAGAGATACTTTTTCTCATCTGATCGGTGTCTGCAAAATCATAGACATTGATATTGCAGGAAGTATGCTCGCGGACACGGTCTGCAAATGCCAGTGCACGTTCATATTCTTCCGTAAATTCTTTTAGCTGGAACATATCGATGTCGGAGACACCGTCTAAAGCTGCCTGTGTGCAGATCGCAGTGGCAGCGCCGCCAGCGCCAAGGACGGTCATTTTCTTTCCGATAATATTGTGTCCGGCATCTGCAACAGATTCCATAAAGCCGATACCGTCGGTTGTGTGACCGATCAGTTTGCCATCTTTTGCAATAACAGTATTGCATGCCTGTGCGATGGTGGCAGCCGGAGTCAGCTCATTCATGTATTCAAGAATCTGTACTTTGTACGGCATGGTTACATTAAAACCTTTTGCACCGATTGCCTGAAGTCCGTGTACGGCAGTACCAAGATCTGTGTTCGCCAGATCAAAAGCCAGATATACATAGTCAAGGTTTAACTGGCGAAATGCTTCATTATGCATTTGAGGAGATACGCTATGCGCAACAGGAGTGCCAATGAGTCCTGTTAATTTGGTTTTTCCAGTGATTTCCATTCTTCTTCCCTACCTTATTAATAATCAGATTATTGTGTTCTGCCCCATGTGAATGCCATGGGGAAATACAAAATAGTTCGTCTGCAAATATATATGGTACTATGATAGGTGTTTTTTCAAAAAAAGTCAATGTCTGTCGGCTTTTAAGGTTCCTCAATCTGCAAAAATATGGTACAATAAAAACCGTTAAGCGCATTGCGGAATGGAGGTAAGTATGCAGAACGCATTTGAAATAAAAGGAATCCGAATCGGAGATGGCAAGCCGGTGATCTGTGTGCCGGTAGTTGCACCGGAAAGAGAAACAATTATTGAAACGATCAAATCACTGACAGAACAAAAAGTGCAGATGATCGAATGGAGAGTGGACTGTTTTCGTGAGGCAGATGATGTGGCGGCAGTCAGAGCAGTACTGGACACTGTAAAACCGTTCCTCACAGAGACGATTTTCCTGTTTACGTTCCGGACAAAGCAGCAGGGTGGAAGCCGGAGAATGGAAGAATGGAAGATCCTGAAACTGAATGAGACAGCTGCAAAAAGCGGTTGTGCGGATATGATTGATCTGGAATTTTTTGAAGCAACAAAACCGGAAAAAGAGATCCGTCGGTTTCAGCGGATGGGCGTTTGGGTGATTGCTTCCCACCATGATTTTGATGCAACACCGGATGATCGTATTTTGCGAATGCTGATGGAGCAGATGCAGCAGGGCGGCGCAGACGTGGCAAAACTGGCAGTGATGCCGCAGAGTGCGGATGATGTGGTTCGTCTGTTAAAACTGACAAACGATATGAAGCAGAAATATCCGACTTTGCCGGTAGTAACCATGTCCATGGGTGCACTTGGTGTTGTCAGCCGTATGGCAGGAGAAATTTTTGGTTCCTGTATTACGTTCGGTGCCGTGGGAGAGACTTCCGCACCGGGACAGATTGCAGCTGACAAATTAGAGGATATTCTGAGCGTGATCCATCAGGGATTATGTTAAATAGTAAAAGGAGAAGTAAAAAAGTATGACACAGCACATTTATCTGATCGGTTTTATGGGAACCGGAAAAACAACGATATCACATAAATTACAGGAGCTGACCGGCGCCAACGAAGTAGATATGGATGCATGGATCGTAGAGAAAAATGAGATGTCCATCAACGATATGTTTGAAAAATATGGTGAGACCTATTTTCGTGACCGGGAGACCGATGCAGTTCGGGAGATTTCACAGACGGAACCGGCAATCGTGTCCTGTGGCGGAGGCGCAGTACTCCGTGACCAGAATACACAGATGATGAAGGAGACTGGAAAGATCGTGCTTTTGACAGCGACACCGGAGACGGTATATGAGCGTGTCAAAGACAGTACAGACCGTCCTTTGTTAAATGGAAATATGAATGTGGAACATATTGCGAAGCTGATGGAAAAACGCCGGGAACTGTATGTGAATGCATGTGATATTAAAGTGGCAACAGACAGAAAGACACCGCAGGAAATCGCGGAAGAAATTTTGAAAATTAGTCAAAGCTAATCAGTTTTGAGATGCGGATTTTAAAGATTTAACCGTATTGAATTTATGGAAAAGATACTTGATTAAATGAAGAGTGTGAAAAATCAACGTATATTTTATCAATGAACAGAAAAATAGGAGAATTTTTTCTCGAGGAGCGATTGTTAGCGACGGAGACAAAATTCTCCTATTTTTCGTCCGTTATAATTATTATGCTTTTTAACTTTCGCGAAAAAGGCTTTGCTTTTTTTACAATCCTGTGGTATTATAATCTTTGTTGATTTAACAATATATTTTTATGCAGCCGTAGTCTAACGGATAGAACACAGGACTCCGACTCCTGCAATGTGGGTTCGATTCCCGCCGGCTGCACTCTGATTCCCGGTTTGAGACCGGGATTTTTTTTCAGATAGTACGATAAAAGTGCTGTCGGCATGGAATATAAAATGATGTGCAGCAATAAAAAGCAGGTATAGAAAAAGTTGAATATGATATTCATAGAGAACTGGCATATGATAAAAAACTTGAAAATTTGCCAAAATATGCTATGCTAATTCTGAGTATGAAAAATTAACAAATATATTAATTACGATAGATAAATTAGGTGAGAATTGAATGAGGAAGACAGGCAAAAAAGGATTTACGCTGACGGAATTAATTGTTGTACTTGTAATTATGGGCATTATTGCCGCGATCGCAGTTCCGTTGTTTACGAATTACTGGAGAAATGCAGAGTTTCGAAAGAATGAGGAAAATGCCAGGACGGTGTATCTGGCAGCTGAATCGAAACTCACATATTACCGTTCTTCCGGTCAATGGGACAGCTTTCAAAAACAGATCAAAAAACAGGCAGAAAAGGATCAGGAGAAAAGTGATGAAAACAGAACCGTAGAAGAAGCGGTATTTCCTCCTGATCAGGAAAATGCCGTACAGTTAAATGGACGTATTTATACATTACGACTGGATAAAAATGCATCAGATGCGGATCAGAAAAATAATCTGCTTTTGCAGTTGATTGATGACTATATTTACGACAAAGATATGCTGAATGCATCGATAGCGGTGGAGATCGATATTGAATCCGGCGAAGTGTATTCTGCATTTTATGGTTCCAGATGCAAAGGACTGACGTATGAATCTGAGGATAAAGATGATTATCTGACCATGCAGAAGCGTGATTATGACAGCAGAAAGAAACGCTTGCTTGGTTATTATTCTACGGAAGATACGGTAAATGTGGTATCCTTGAAGCCAACGAAGCTTCGTATCACAACTATCAGTCTGCAGAACAGTGAGAAATTGACACTGAACTGGTCTTCGAATGCAGGAGAAAGTCTGGATGTCAGCTATAAGATCGCAATGTACAAAAAAGACGGCACACCGTTATTTTCCATGGTGCTGTCTCCTTTTGATGTCCGTACGGAAGGATGGTCTGGCAAGGATGAGAGCAGTACCTATGCATTTGCCAGTGTAACACTTCTGGATGGATCAGGTAAAGATCAGGGAAAATGGAGTTTTCCACTGACTTATAGTGATAATAAATATTCTCTGGTGCTGGATGCGATGATGTCTGCCAAAACACAGGCATCGCTGACTTCCCGTACCGGAACAGATAGTGAAAATGCGTTATTAAGAACGTTAAGCACAAGCATCTGCCGTCTGGCAGGAATGACGGAGGATCAGGCGCTTGCTACACCGCAGGATATCTATGCGACAGTAGAGGCAATGTCCTATGCCGGAACGGACAGTCACGTGGTCGTTTCAAAAGAATACAGTGCCAGTGATGCGGCAACTTCTAATACGGCAAACAGTATGTATGCGGATAAAACGGATGGAAATGATGTTCGGATCGCAGTATTCCGCCACCTGTCGAATATGAGATATTATGACGATACGAAGGAAGCTGCTTTTACGCTGACGGACAAAAATATGGACTGGGCATCAGTAGGAACCGGTGTGTATGATCTGACCGAAGAACAGAGTGGATCGAATACATTGCAGAAGCTTGCATGGAAAGAAAACAGCACCAGCAAGACGGTCGATTTTCCAACCATTGCAAATCTGCCGAAAAAGCAGACATTGACAGGGAAAGGAAAACGTACGCTGGTGTCTCATTTGAAATTAGGAGAAGCTTCCATTGTTGATGATGAGACAATTAACAATCTGACACAGGCAGCGTCAGAATCCAGAACAAGAGCGAGTGTACAATTAAATCCAACGGAATATCTGGGCTTGTTTGGCGAAATAGAGGGAACCATTGATAATGTGACACTTCAGGATGCACATTTGTCCTTTGGTGTTTCTTCTAAGGATGGAGATTCCAACACAGCAGACAGCAGGGGCACGTATGCTTCCCTGAAAGGAATCGGTATTTTAGCAGGCCGCAATGCGGGAAGCATTAAGGATACATCTCTTACTTCGACAGAAGATTCATCTTCTGATCAGGCAGAAAAAAATGTAGAGGTTTCACTGTCTTCTACAGCAGTTTCTGCCAACAGAACGCAACAGGCAGCAGTAGGCGGTGTTGTTGGTATTTTGGCAGATACGGATGAATCCGGCAATCTGACCACACTGACTTCTGGAAAACTGGAGAACGTTACCATGGAAGGCGCTGTAAAAGTGCAGCTTCCGAATGTATCTGTGACAGCAGATATTTCTTCTGAAAATGATACATTGAAAAATTATGCGCTTGGAATCGGCGGAATCGTAGGATATGCGAACATTGAGAGCGCAGGCGGAGAAAAGAGCGTTATTATTTCCTGTGAAAACCATGCGGGTGTGTCTGGCAATTATATGACAGGTGGAATCGCCGGTAAGATTGATGGCACGGCAACGAAGTTTGACCAGACAACCTGGAAAAATGACGCTGCGATCAAAGACAGCTCCAATACCGGACTGATCCTCTGTACGGAAGATACGCCAGCGACTGTCGTTGGAAATTATTTTGGCGGAATTGCCGGTTATGCTTATCAGACATTGATCTACAACTCTACCAGTGCGTCCGGTCGAACTTCCGGGTTTACATATAATAAGGATAAGAAGGACTTACTGAAAGGACAGTACGTTGGTGGAATTGTCGGATATGGCAATCACAGCCTGATGGCAAACTGTGGAACCGAAAGCAACGGTTATATCCTTGGCTCCAAATACGTCGGAGGAATTGCCGGTGGACTGGGCGGAAATATAAATGATGCAATTCAGGCACACCAGCAGGAGAGTGTATCGGTTACGACGAACCGAAGCTATGTCGTTGGAAACGAATGTGTCGGCGGAATTGTCGGACATAATACAGCTGGTGTTATGTTATCTAACTGTATCAATAACGGTGTGGTAGCAGGAACCCAAAAAGATAACGGAAATGGCGGTCGTTATGTCGGAGGTATCGTGGGATACAATGCAAATGGTGCGACCATCCATAACTGTGCAAGTTATCTGTCCGATTATGGCAGCTCTATTTTCAATATGATCGTCAATGACTGGGATGCCAAAAGTGATTATGTCGGAGGAATTGCCGGATATAATAATGGATTTATTGAATTTACAAAAGACAGTGAGGCAATCACGGTCAAATCTGTATCCAGTATTGTAGTCGGAAATAATTATGTCGGAGGAATTGCCGGATTCAATGATGTACAGGCAACATTGGATGTAAATTATACCCTGATCGGTGGACAGATTTATGCTTATGAGACCTGTGCCGGTGGCGCATTTGGATTTAACGCATCGGAAAATGCAGCAAGGCAGTCTCTGACTGTAAAACCACGAAGTGTACAGGGAAAATATTTTGTCGGCGGTGTCATGGGTGCAAATGTCCTGGCTATTGACAAAAATACAATAATTTCCGGTTTGCGTGCAGAAAATACTTTGGGAACCATTACCGGAGAAGCATTCACTGGCGGCGTGATCGGCTATCAGAGAACCTATGATGCTGATCTGTTAAACTATAAATTAGATACAAATGAAGATGGAATCCGTGCGGCAGTAGAGGCGGCGCAGAATAGTACCAGCAGTTCTGACAGACTGTTGCCGGGAATGAACGAAAATAATATACCAACAGCTGTTATGGCATCCAAGAATTCCTATACACTGACGATCAGTACAGAAGGCAATACGGATGATTCCCTGACGGTCAATACAAACAATATTCCAATCCAGACGGTAATGTATTCCGGTGGCGTACTTGGCTATTGTGACAAAGGTTCAAAGATTGAGATTAAGAACTGTAAAAATACCGGAAGCATTACATTTGCTTCTGATTTGCTGGAAAAAGATAGTACTGGAGGAATTAAACTGGGCAAGTATGCTGCCAGTGGAGAAATTCCGGAACTTCTTACCAAGGATGCTTCCGAACTGGAAATGCATTTTATTGGTGGAATCACCGGTGTGAATTTACAGAATGAGACCATTACGCATTGTGCCAATACCGGATCTCTGTCCGGATTTACCGGAATTGGTGGTGTGGTTGGCTTGAATGCAGGAACCGTCAAAAACTGTGAGCTCAGTGAACATTTTGGAAATGTGGCATTGGAATATGTCGGTGGAATTGTCGGCATCAACAGCAATGGTGGAACGATTTCCAAGTGTACTACGGATGCGGGCAAGACCATTTCCGGAAATAATCATCTGGGTGGCATCACAGGATGGAATCTGAAAGGCGGTACTTTGACTGGAAATGAGAATTACGCAACTGTCAATGCATCCGGAAAAGATAACTCCGATTATGCAGCCGTTGGTGGAATTGCCGGTCAGAACAGTGGCACGATTGTTTTACAGAAGGACAGCTCTACAAAAAGCCGTTCGGTATCAGGCGCGAAAGGTGCCGGCGTTGGTGGACTGGTTGGTATCAATGAATCTGACGGTCAGATTCAGGTAACCGGAACAGGTGGCACCAGTGGAGAAATTATTGTTGTTTCTAATAAAGTAACGGTACAGGGATATGAGCAGGTCGGCGGAATCGTCGGCATCAATCATGGCAAATTTAGTCATTCCGGAAGTCCAGCCTATATTACAGCACAGGCAAAGAAAGTACAGGCGTCCCACGGAACCGCTGGTGGAGTGGTCGGTGTGACAGATGGTGATATTCATTATGCCGTGAACCGATGCGAGAGTGTCAGTGCCGATGCAGGCAATGCAGGCGGTATCGTGGCGGAAAATACAAATAAAACTGCAATCATCAAAAACTGCAATAACTATGGAAATGTCAGAAGCAGTGACGGGTATGCCGGTGGTATCGTGGCAACAAATGCCGGTATGATCCAGTATTGTCGTGTACAGAGTCCTGGTTCTTCAAACAGTGTAGAAATCTATAGCCTTGGTGTGAATGCCAGTGGTGCGATTGCTGCAACAAACAGTGGTACGATCACAGATTGTCTTCCGGGAGCAACGGTAATATTGCGCGGTAATGCAACTGTTTATGGAGGAATTGTCGGGGAAAATACCGGTAAAGTAACATCTGCAGCTTTAAATGCAGCAGGAACCAGTGCTTATAATCTGAGTTATATGCCACAGATCAAATCAGATAAGAACGGTCTGACCGTTGGTGGTGCAGTTGGCTCCAATACAGGTGTCGTATCCGGCATTGTGGCAAGCAATCTGTGCTTTGAAAATTTCAGTGGTTACAAGTATCTGGGAGGAATTGTTGGTACGAATGGTGTGACAGTAAACCAGAATCCGCAAAATGCCGGTGCACAGATCAGTGTAACAAACTGTAAATTTACCGGAATCATGACAGAAAAGGTAAATGCCGGTGCAGCCGGAAACTGCTACGGTGGTATTGCAGGTATTAACTATGATGAGTTGAAGAACAATACCGTTGATCAGATTACGATGAATATTCAGGGTGTATACACGGCAACCAGTACAAGTACCACAGCGCAGAAAGAGGCAATGGCAAGTCATGCCGGAGGAATCGTTGGAAAAAATGAAATCAATGCACTGATTGATGGTTGTACGTTAACCGATAACAGTCGAAGTGTTCTTCAGGCAAAATTTGGCATGTTAGGTGGAGTAACCGGATTTAATAAAGGTACGATCCAGATGTCCGGAAGTAGTATTACTGCAAGCATTATGACAACGGATAGTATAAAAGATTCCGTTACACTAACGGACGCAGCAGTGGATAAAAACAAGGGCAATCTGTCGGCAGACAGTAATCCGGTCAACTGGTCATATAACAATGGATTTTTGCTGGAAAATGCAACTTATCAAAATACAAATACAAAGATTTCTGCCAACCGTCTGAATCTGAAAATGACAGACAACGGTAATGTGGGAGGCATTACTGCATTTAACAGCACCGAAGGTTTGGTAAATCGCTGTGTATCAGGAAACTGGTTCCTGCTGAACCGATCCGAGGCAATTGGTGTTGGTACCGGTGGAATCATTGGCATGAATGAATCAGAAAATGATCTGACCTGTCTGGTCAATGGAGCTTTTGTGGGACGTCAGGTATCTGCAAAAAACATTAATGGTAAAGATTATGAACAGGGACAGACAGACCGTTTTGCGGGTGGTATCATCGGTAATCAGAATACTTCTACCGGAAATGAGTGGACAATCGAAAACTGTATCAATTTCGGTACGGTATATTGCTATCGTACTCACTATTCCGGAGGAATTATTGGTCAGTGGACAGCATCTGGCGGTACGATCAAAGATTGCCGGAACTTTGGAAGTCTTCAGACGACCTATCAGTGTGACTGGAAAGGTGCCTCCGGCGGTATTGTAGCACAGTTGTATCATGCTTATGAGGACAATGAATACAATATCATCAGTTGTGAAAACCATGGAAATATTTACATGCGTGATGGCGCAAGTCTGTCTGGTGATTCGCATGGCGCGAACGATAGTGCGGGAATTCTTGGTAATGTGACTACTTATAAGGTTGATAATGCTGAACGGGCACAGAACTTCACCATTCGAATTCTGGATTGTGTCAACGGACCGGGTGTGAAACTGTATTCAGCTTCTATGGGAGCCGGTATTTTCGGTTACCTGTCCTGCGATAATGCAAGTGTAGATGCAATACAAAAATCTACCTGCAAGGTAAAAATTGATGTTGAACGGTGTCGAAATTTTGCAAACGTACTGCGCGGCAGATCTTTCTGCGGTGGTATCTTTGGTGCCCGGTATTCTGTAACCGGTTGGAGTAATACGATTGTAAAAGATTGCTATTCTGCGGATCTGGTGACAGGTAGTGCTGAAAAAGACAAGCATTATACTCCGGAGGGGAGTCCGATTTATTCCACCGGAAATAACCATGAAGGCAGCGTAGCGAATATTGCGAATGCGGAGGATCGAAAAAATAATTTCTTTATCAATGGTAGAGAGGCTAGAAAGTATGGTTCAGACTATGGCTATTACTTTAATAAATTTGTTCTTGGAAGACTGAATGCTGATGGAAGTGTACAATCGTACGGAACTGGAGAAACAAATGTAGGGGTTACCAGAAGAACAAATGCGACATGGAATAACTATATCAGTAATATTCATGCGGTTGCAGTAGAAAAGACTGCCAGTGGATATCGGTATGCCTATGCAGAAATTTACAGCGGATGTAATACGATCGGGAGCGATTGCTTTGTAGACGCAAATGGCTATATTGTAAAAGCGGATAAAACAACAAGAATCGGTCAGATTCTGTTCTATACATGGGACGAGGATCACAAAGATCATGATAATTTGTATTATAAATGTACAGAAAAAGGACTGTTGGATCCTGATGGAAAAAATGATGCTATTTATTACAATTCCCGTGAGAGCTATCGACGTCTGGAAGGAATTATAACAGTAAACGATAAAAACCAGCTTCAGGCGCCAGTATATGCAAAAGCCAAAGTGGCAGATGGAATGATTGACATTGCTGTTAAGCCCGGAACACTGCCAACGGATAATTCTCAGTTATGTGATCCGTTTGCCTATGTGGTAAAAATTGTTGGAAGTGATGGAACCACAGTAGAAAAAACAATCTATTCTGAAACCGGAAGCTTTGAAATCCCGAAAGGTATATCTGGAAACATAAAAGTTTCGGTTCGTGCAAAGAGTATGTTCTCAGATGTATTAGATTCTACGGAATATAATGCAGATGTCGTACAGAGTGGTGCTGTTCTTCCAAGTCCGGATGTCCGTGCAGAGTTAACCGTACAGAACAAGATCAGCGGATGGAGAACAGATTATCGCTATTCCTTTAGCCTGAATAATCTGGAGGCTTACAGAGAATACGATGACTGGAAAGTGACAATCTATATCAATGCATATGGCAAAGATATAAATGTGGTTCTGGATGCCGATCATCCGACAGCAGTGATGACAGATCTGGATCTTGGTGATCGGGGTCAACAGAAACGGAATGACAGGAATAATACCTATCAGATCATTTCGCAGGCGACTGCAACGACAGGTAAATATGAGAGTTCGCCGGTGATTTCTACGGCGGCATATATGCCATATTATCAGGCATTTATCAGTTTGAATCCGGCAAATTCCCCTGGAACAGATACTGTGACAAACCGGGCAACTACAAGCTATACCATTTCCGGTGACACGCTGGATACCTTAAATGTAAATGTGTCGATTGATAACAGCAATGCCAGTGAAATCCTGGAAGTTGCACCGATTTATCGGGCAGAATTAATTGGTAACTGGGGAAGTAAAAAGGATGTTGTATTTGCCAAAACAGATATTATGACCGTATCCAAGGGTGTTGCAACGGCGCAGTTTAGCAATTTACCGGAATATATGAAAGATGCGACAAATCTCCATGTCAGATTGTGGTATGCACAGACAGGTCTTGGACCGGTATATCTGTATCATGAGGCAGATAATGCTTCGGATGCGAACGTCAGCGAACTTTTGAATGTGGACGAAAACGGAAATGAGACATGGGGATATTGTTACAGCTGGCCGATTCGAAATGAGTGGAAAGATTTTAATGCATACAGGGATGAATCCAGTCAGTTATTTAGCTGGCTACCTGCTCCAAAAATGGATCAGACAGACGGAAGTACATTAACGCCGACTTACGACAGCGACAACCGGATGCAGTATACGTTCTCCTGGGACAAGAATGTTTCTACTACGGATGATCCAAAATATGAAGTTTCCATGACCGGTATTGATGCAAATGGCAGAGAAGTCACCATTGATACCAGCAGCAGTTATACGGGTGGTCGAAGCATGACCATCGATGGAGAAGACTGGAACTATACCCAGGTACGCCTGAAAGTAACACGTATTGGCGACGCTTCCCAGAAGAAGATCGGTCTTTCCACGACCGCAACCTATTATGTTGCACAGAGACTGGAAAAACCGGGACAGCCTTCCGTGACAAATATCGACGACAATGAATTGAATTACAATGTTGTCTGGCCCGGTATTTCTGATGAAAGCTATTGCCAGGGCTATCAGATCTATGTTCGGGAGTACAGTGCAACAGGTAGTCTTGGAACAGCAGAAAAAGCAGGGACTTTAGAAAAAGTAACCGGCGCGGCAACTTATTCACAGATTGTAAATCTGGAAAAATATGCCGGAAAGCGAATTGTTGTTTATCTGGTGGCAGAATCCAGCAACAGTGCGGTATTTATAGACAGTGCTGTCGGAGTAACCAGCGAGATTCAGGTTCCGGCGCGTATCGCGTCACCGAAGGTAACATGGAATGTGAACTGGACGTATGATACAAATCAGCCGATGGAAAGTGCAGACTTCCTGTCAGGAGGACTTCGTGTCGGACTTAGAGCAGATAGTTCAAGTATTCCACCTGGAGGCAGTGCATACTTACTACGTGCTTATGTATATAACAGTCTGAGTGATGCAAATCAGGCAACAGCATCCGATCCGGGTAATTATACGACGGTATATCCGACCGGAAATGTACCGGTACAGATGGATGTGTCAAATGCACAGAATTATTATCATTTATTTGACAATCTGTCCATTAAATATGCCGGAAAATGGGTGGTATTTTATGCGCGTATTTCTTCCGGTGCCGGAAGCGTAAGTTCGCTTTGGACGAGATCAACGGTGGCATATCAGCTCCCATATGTAAAACTGGCACAGCCTGGTGTGACATCCGATACAAAATCTTACAGTCTGGAAGCGACGGTACAGACGACACCGAACGTACCGGGAAGTGTACAGATCTGGAATGCAAGACACACTGTTCTGGAATGGAACAGCGTGGACTGTGCAGATATGTACAGCATTAATCTGACCGGTCAGGTGACAGATCTGACAGCGGCAAATGGAATGAAAGCGTTACAGCCACAGATTCGTGTGCTGGAGACAACGGATGCTTCCGGAACAAAAAAGGCAAGCGTACAGCAATATGTATGGAAAATTATAAAAGAGGCAACTGGAACACAGCCGGCACAATGGGGATATGCATGGGAGTCCATTGCAGAAAACCCGACAAGCTATCCGGCAAACACACCGGAGACCGATAAAGTACATACCTGGGACATCAGTACTTACAGTGTGCCGATTTCATCCAGCTACACAGCGGAAAGTGGTAATCCAAATTACTACACCTTGACGCTGACGGCACAGGTGGAAGCACAGCTTCAGGCAGATGGCAGCATGCATTACACGTTGAAACTGCCGGATGTGGAACAGATGACAGCGGCAGATGGCAGCACAGTAACACATACCGATTTCACAATTACAAATATGGCAGTGTTTATTGCAAATGTTCAGAAAAACCTGGAGGCTACACCAAGCAGTGCTTATGCGGCATCTGATCCTTGCGAGATCAAATGGAATAACTAATGATGTAAAAGTTACAATGGAGGAAGTTTTATGATAAAGAAAGGTTGGCAGCAGTTGCGGCAGCAGAAGAAAAATGGAATATCAATGGCTGTGGTACTCTGTGTGTCAGCTTTCTTTGTCGCTTTCGCGGCGGCAATCCTCTATACCGCGGGAATGTTGACGGCGCAGTCTAATCTGCGTCTGAAACAGGAGCGGTGCAGCCAGCTTGCCAAATCGGCGGCAGATGTATTGGATCAGGAACTTCAAAAATATACCAATAAGGATACGACAGAGGCAGGAAGCGACAGTTTTTATACCTTTGTCAACAAATTTTTGGATGATTCTCAGTATCTGGATTACAGTGAAGATTATCCGGATGCAACAAAATACAATTTTCTGGTTTCAGACACGGATCTGTCGGATCTGTCAAAGGCGGATTCCATTCCGGAAGGATATGGAAATATCAGAATTGCATTGACAAAAGAAAAAAATGCATCAGAGGATTCGGACAGTCTGAAAACCGGAGAGATCCATACAGCTGCAAACAATGCTGCCAATTATAAAACGGAAATTGACCGTATACGAAATATTACCGTTCGTGACTACAATTTTACTGTGGCAGTAACTGCTTCCTATGAAGATGCAACGTATACCTATACAACTGAATACAGCCGTGAGGAAAAATATGACGTTAAGTTTACGCATAATGGAAAAGTAATCGTGTGGGATGATACAAATTCCTGCTGGAGAGTAGGTAATACCAGTGGTGAGGTTTATACACCGGATACATCACAGAACATCCAGTATGAATTTTTAAATACAACTACATCCTGTGTGTTCAAGGAAAATGTGTATACTGAGACAGCGGGAGGAGGAACAGCAGGTGATGATTAAAAAACTGAGAGAAAAATCAGGCGAGACACTGGTGGAAGTGTTAGCAAGCATGTTCATTTTCCTGATTCTGTTTGGAATTCTTCAGGGAGCTGTTTCTTACAGTCATGCATCTATGCAGAAGAATAAACAGATCCGAGAGGAAAATACACAGATCATTCAGGGGCTTGCTTCTGCACAGAAAGTAGATGGAGAAAGTAAAACGTTATCCTTTATTGCAACAACCTCAGAGATGGATAAGAAAGGTTCCGTTGTATTTCGAGTGCCGTTCACTCTGGCCACCAAAACGGTAACGTATCAGGATACAAATGGGCAAAGCAAAAATATTGTGTTTTCCCTGTATGATGTTTCTGCGGATGCGTCAGTGACACCGTCTGGAGGAGGGGATACTCCATGAAAAAAGTAAGGCGGTTGTTAAAAAAACGGGATGGCACGACACTGGTGGAAACCATTGTAACCATGCTACTGATCAGCATTATGTTTGCCATGGCAGCTACGGCATTAAGTTCCGCTGCAAAAGTGTTTGTCCGGGAACAGAGATTACAGTACGCACAGTCGATTTTGGATACAACTATGACAGAATTGCGCGGAATTGTCGAAAATGCAGACGGATACATTAAAATTTATGACGTTGAACGCAAAAAAAATCAAAAAATTACAGATAAGACTGGAAATAATTCGGGAAATATATTAGAATTTATTAATGGAGACGGTTATGCTGTACTGATTTCCGCGGATGGTTGCGAAAAAACGCAGCTTTTTATCGGTCGACAGGAGTCCGGTGAAGCAGATGCGGTGGACGAAGGACAGCTATTGATCAGATATTATTTTTACAATAATGGAACGTATCAATACACCTGGAACGATGAACCGGCAGCCAGAGCCGTAGCAACGGTGTTTGGCAAAGGTTTTTACATGGGCAATTATCTGGAAGTACAGTGGGCATTTCCGGATAGTGTAAATGCAGGTGATATGACAGATCAGCTTACAGTTACGGCATCATTATACCGTGACAGAGACCGCACAGATCTGATTGCAACAGATTCTGAGGTAATCCAGCTTCGGCATAGTCTGATGCGAAAAGATACGGTGACAGCTACAGTTGGGACAGATACAGGAGAGTAGCTCCTGCAGAAAAGTCAAGAATGCTATTGGCATTCTTGCTGTGAGATGCACGTCATACAGTGTATGATATTATTATTCTGTGTATCTCCGCAATCTATTATTTCAGGTATGAACGCTGCACCGAAGCGTTGATATAATACAAACCAATAACAAATATTTTTACTAAGGAGAGTATGAGAAATGTTCGCAAAATTATTCGAATTAAGAAACAAAAAACTCAAAGACAACAAGAAGAAAGGATTTACTCTGGTAGAGCTGATCGTAGTTCTGGTAATCCTTGCTATTTTAGCAGCACTTTTAATCCCGGCACTGACAGGATACATTAATAAAGCGAAAGAGAAATCTATCGTAGCTGAGACACGTCAGGCAGTAATGGCAGCACAGACATTAGTAGATGAAGCGTATGGTAAATTAGATTTAACAGCAGCAGATGATGCAATTGAGATTGGCACCGGTGCCGTTGAAGGTAAGACTGTTGTAAAAATTAGTGACATTGCAACACTTGCAGAGGTAAAAGAAGCGAACATTACGTCTGCTACTGTAAAAGCCGGTAAAGTAACAGGGCTGGTATATACTAATGATGGAAAAACTTGTACATATACAGCAGGAACTGATGGCGGTAAAGGTACATATGATGTAAAATAACAAACGTTAAGCAATGTTTTGGAGAGGTAATCCAATGTCAGTCACAGCATCCGCGAAAACCACAACTAAATATCGTTGGATCAGGTTGACAATTTACCTGCTGATCATAATCCTGCTTGCTATTGTTTTAGTAGTTCCTGGGGTGCTCCGGTTAATCTACCGGGCAGACTCCCAGGTAGCTCTGGGGAATGCCAAATCGGTGCGGATGGCAACCCAGGTAATTGCAACACAACAGTATGGCGGGGATAATGCTTTCTGCGATGCTACCCGGGAGGGAGGCATCGCAGATGGCTTATATGAGGAAATTTTACAGTTAAGTGAAGCACCCGGAGATTTCTGGATTCTTCAGATGGAAGACGACGGTTATACCGTACGCCAATTTGTTTACCGGGAAAATGAATATACCGTATGGTATGATGCGGATGCCGATGCGAAGTACCTTGTATATCATGAAGATAATATCATTCACACCGGAGACTGAGATGTTAGTAGCAATAGAGATAATCATTAAAGTAATACAGTTCTTTTTCGGAGCATGTATTTTTAGCTTTTTGAATGTGGTCATTGACCGATTACCGCGTCAGGAAAGTGTGGTGCGGGGGAGAAGCCATTGTACAAAATGTGGCAGAGAGTTGACAGCATTGGAATTGATTCCGTGCATCAGTTATATCTGTCTTGGAGGAAAATGTAAAACTTGCGGTGTAAAGATACCGCCGAGAGATTTTATAGTAGAAATAATTGGAGGAGCAGCATTTATTGGCTGTGGAACTTATTTTGGCTGCGGCAATTCGGGGATTATTTCTCTGAGAGGCGCAGTAATTTTTGCGTATTTAGGAATATTACTTGTAGTAGCCCTGATCGATCAGGATACACAGATGATATATGATAGATTTCATGTAATGGTTCTGGCGCTGGCGATAGCCGCAATCTGGTTATTCCCGGAGCATGGGATCAGAAGTCGTCTGCTTGGGATAGTTGTGATCGCAGTACCGATGCTGGTGATCAGTCTGCTGATTCCGGGAGCTTTTGGCGGCGGAGATATCAAGCTGATGGCAGTATCAGGCTTGTTTTTGGGAGCAGCGCCTACTGTATGCGCCATGTTTATCGGTCTGGTGACCGGAGGCGGTTACGGAGCATATATGCTGATAAGTAAGAAATTAGACCGGAAAGATCATTTTGCGTTTGGTCCGTTTCTGGCATTTGGACTGGCAGTTGCCGTGTTTGCAGGAGACCGGATCGCGGAATGGTATCTGGGAATGTTATAGAGAACAGACAGTAGGAATATAGACAGAAAGGAAATCAGAGGATGGCACGTTTTCGATATGTTGCGAAGGACATGAAGGGAAAGAGACATAAAGGCACGTTGGAAGCTACAGCTGAAAATGTGTTGCAGCAGCAATTGCGGGAAGAAGGACTTTTTCTGATCAGTGCAAAAAATCTGACGGATACACATGGGTATCAGAAGCTGAAAGCAAAGCAGCTTGCTGTGTTTTGCCGGGAATTATCAACGTTGTTGGCATCCGGTGTCAGTCTGGTACGTGCGTTGGATATTATTTCGAATCAGGAGGGAATTCCGGATTCGGAACGTGAAGTATATCAGGATGTTTTACAGGATCTGAAAAAAGGTATTCCGTTGTCTGAGGCGATGGAGTCCAAAAAATGTTTTCCGGAGCTGATGATTGGAATGCTTCGTTCCGGCGAGGGAAGCGGTAATATCGATCAGGTGACCGGACGTCTGGCAACACAGTATGAGAAGGATTATAAGCTGACACAGCAGGTGAAGTCAGCGATGACTTACCCGATGATCCTGCTGATATTGTGTGTGGCGATCGTGATTTTGATCGTAACCTTTATTTTACCGCAGTTTCAGTCACTGTTTGACCAGATGGATTCTCTTCCGGTGCCGACGACCATTCTGATCGCGTGTTCGAATTTTATAACGCAGCGTTGGTACGTTGCACTGATGGTCGTATTTGCGATCGTTGTGGTAGTAAAACTGATCGTGGGGATTCCGGGTGTGCGAAGAACGCTGGATCGTGGCAAAGTGCGGATGCCGGTATTTGGGAATTTATTTAAAGTAATCTATACAGCGCGGTTTGCGCGTACGTTAAGCAGTCTGTACAGTAGTGGTATGCCGATTGCGACTGCTATTGCAACAGCGGGAAATACCATTGGAAACCGCTACATTGAGGAACAGTTTGAAGAAGTGGTAACTCAGGTACGAAGCGGTGTGCCGTTATCTCAGGCACTGCACGGTGTGGACGGATTTCAGAAAAAACTGGCAAGTACGGTTCAGATCGGTGAGGAAAGTGGTCGTCTGGATCTGATGCTGGATTCTATCGCATCTTCTCTGGAAGATGAGGCAGAACAGGCAACCAAGCGGATCGTAACGCTGCTGGAGCCGATTCTGATCGTTTTTATGGCAGTGATTGTTGGATTTATTATGATTGCAGTTATGTTACCGATTTATCAATCCTATGCATCGATTGAGAATTCTTAAAGGAGTAAACGTAAATGAGTGATACAGTAATAGTAGTACAGGATGAGTGCATTCTGGTCGCTGTCGGCAAAGCGGGCAGACCACCGAAAGTACAGAAAGTAGAGCGGATCCCGTTAAATGGTTTTGGCGATCCAATCGAACTTTGGAAAGAAGCACTGACTGAATATACGAAAACGCATGATCTGGGACCGGTGAAGCTGGTACTTCCTTCTGCTTATGCATCTGGTCGTGTGACGCAGATCCCATATGCAACAGGAAAAGAACTGGTTCAGATGGCAGAGAAAGTAATGGAGGAAGCCGGTAGTAATGCGTTGGCAGATTATGGTGTGATCTCCGCGAACCGAAAACAGGGAATTACACTTTGCTGTGGAAGTGCGGAAGAAGCGGATATTTCCAAGATTATGGGATTTTGCCAGGAAATCGGTCTGGATGTGAAGGAGATCAGTGTCTATGTGGAGAGTTATCTGCGTGTCATCGCACACCAGAAAGCACTGAGCCAGAAAACGGCAATCTATCTGATCTTTGAGGAAAACAGTGTTACAAGTCTGTTATATCGAAACGGTGTGTATCTGTATTCCACGAAAAGCCGGATTTTCAGCGAGCATGGTACACTGGATTTTGGAACAGAGATCGTGCGGCACATTTCCGGTATTTTACAGTTCTATACGACAACGAATTCAGAAACACCGATCACGGATGTTTATTATGCGGCATGTGATCCGGATGATTTCGAGGTCAGTATGGAAGGGATTCATGCAATGCAGCTTGAAGCACAGCCGTTAAAGATCGACCTGTCTTTCCATGCGGCAGAGAGAGCGGAGGATTGGCTTGCCTGCATTGGTGCACTGACGAAGGAAAAATTAAAGGAGATCAATCTGTACCGCAGTTGGAGTGAAAATAATGAGACCGGTATGGTAAAATCCAAAAGTATGGTAAAACAGATGCTGTATCCGGCAGCGGTGCTTGGAATCTGTGCAGTGATCTATGCCGGTGTGATGGTCTGGAATATGGCGGAATCCCACAAAGTATCTGAGATTGAGGACTGGATCAATGATCCGCAGGTGCAGGAAGATTATAGTCAGGCGCAGGCGAAGCAGAAGCAGAGCAGTCAGCTGAGTTTTGATCTGAATCAGGTAAATCAGATGAAAGAAAATCTGGCAACTTATCCGGATCTGACGGAAGATATGATCGCAAAGATTGAGGATGTCGGTGGAAACGATATGTCTGTCCGCATTGAATCTCTGGATATGGGAACCGGAACACTGACGTTTCATGCAGTAAGTTATAAAGTTATTGATATTCCAACTTATATTCAGAAACTGGATGATACCGGATTGTTTGAATCCGTAAATTACAGCGGATATAATTTTGAAGATAATGAGTATTCCCTGATGCTGACCTGTGTGTTGAAGGCAGCAGAGACCGGAGGTGATCAGTAATGAAATTGGAGATGGATCTAAAACCGAAGGATATTGTACTCTTAAAGGTACTGGGATGTGTACTGATCGCGTTTGTGATGATCCGTTTTCTGATCTTCCCGGGAATTGAAAAACATATGGATCTGGTAGATCAGCGGGATGAAGTCGTGGCAGAACAGGAAGATATGCAGGCACTGATCGACCGAAAGGATACATTTGATGCCATTATTGCAAATCAGCAGTCTTCGTTAAAAAGTGCGCAGGAGGGCTATTATGACCTGTTGGAAAACCGGGAGGTGGATGAACTGATCACCGGAATCGTGTTAAATCACAACCTGTTTCCGGTTTATCTGAATATTACAGATACGACAGCGGGTGTTCCGGAAGCTTATTTGTATGCCCCACAGGCAGCGACGGGCAATACTTCGACGGCAGACAGTTCCGCAGACACTTCGACGGCAGACAGTTCCGCAGACACTTCGACGGATGCAACACAAGATTCCGCTGCTGCTGACAGCACAGACAGCAGTGATTCAGAGGATTCTGCGACAGAGAGCAGTGCAGCTGTTTCTGCACCATATGTGAACACGACGTCTGTGGATGTGACAATCCGTGGAAGCGAAGCAGAGATCAAAGCTTTTTTAGATGATATTGCAAGAAATTATCCTGGTATTCAGGTACGTACATTTAATATGCAGGAAAATGATTATGTGAATACAACAATGCAGACTGTTTCCGAGATGAGTTGTAGCTGCACGCTGGCAGTATATGTCTGCGGAGAGCAACAGACTGCACAGACTGAAGGAGCGAGTAATTAAGTGAAAACAACAAATCTGAGAATTGGAGATATTCTGGTTGAAAAGGGATATGTTACCCCGGATCAGATGAATCAGGCACTTGCCTGGCAGAAAGAGCACAGGGATAAACGTGTCGGACAGATCCTGATGGAGTTGGGATTTGTGTCAGAGTCACAGGTGCTGGATGCTCTTGCCAGCAGACTGCATCTGAATATTGTAGATGTGGCTCAGCTTTCTGTAGATTTGCAGGCGGTAGGCAAGGTCAGCAGAGAAGTCTGTGAAAAGAATCTGATCCTTCCGGTGAGTCTTCGGGGACACAATATGGAGATCGTGACTAATGATCCGCTGAACTATTTTGCCCTGGAGGAAGTAAGACAGCAGACCGGTTGCCATCTTGAGATCTCCCTGAGCGAAGAAGAACCACTGCGAAAAGCTATTTCTTATTATTTTGCGGAGGTCAGTGCGCGGAAGGCAGCAACACAGGCGAATGTGGATTTTGCAGTAGCAGCGCAGGATGAAATCGAAATCGAAGATCTGGAATCCGGGGATGATGAAGCACCGATCATCAGATTGTTGAACAGTCTGATTGAACGAGCCATCAAAACGGAAGCCAGTGATATTCATATCGAACCATTTGAGACGGAAACAAAAGTACGAATGCGTATTGATGGTGTGATCATGGAGTATGTTACGATCCAGAGAAACATTCATGCACCGCTGATTGCACGTATCAAGATTTTGTCTAATCTGGATATTGCGGAAAAACGTATTCCACAGGACGGACATTTTCGTGTTACGTTAGAGGGCGGAAGTGTCAATATCCGTGTATCTATTTTGCCAACAGTATTTGGTGAAAAGGCGGTTCTGCGTATTATGGCAGCAACCACGCATATGGATCATGCGGATCATTTTGGTATGGATGACTACAGTTATAACCAGTTTGCACCGATGCTGAACCATCCGAATGGAATTATTTATATTACCGGACCGACCGGAAGTGGAAAATCGACCACGCTGTATATGGTGTTGGATTATCTCTCCGGCAGAAATGTCAATATTTCTACCATTGAAGATCCGGTGGAGAAGAATCTTCCGGGAATCAATCAGACGCAGGTAAATCCGGTTGCGGGTCTGACGTTTGATGTGGGACTGCGTGCCCTGATGCGTCAGGATCCGGATATTATCATGGTTGGAGAGACCCGTGACGGCGAGACTGCCGGTACTTCGGTACGTGCGGCGATTACCGGTCATGTGGTTTTGAGTACATTACATACAAATGATGCGGTTTCCAGTATTGTCCGTCTGGAAGATATGGGCGTTGAGACGTATCTGGTTGCCAATTCTCTGGTGGGACTGGTGGCACAGCGTCTGATGCGTAAAGTGTGTCCGAATTGCAGTACAGAAATGCCAACGACGGAGCAGGAGCGTAATTTTCTGGGAGAAGATATCAAGACAATACGTCGTGGCGCAGGCTGTTCACGTTGTAATCATACCGGTTACAGTGGACGAATCGCGGTGCATGAAATCGTGGCAATCGATAATCAGATCCGCAGAATGATCATCAATCACAGTCCGGTGGAAGAAATCTCAGCGTATGCCAGAGAGCATCAGCATATGCGTACCTTAAAAGAAAGCGGTTTGATTCTTGTAAAAGAGGGAAAGACAACACCGGAAGAATTGTTAAAGATCAGTTATGAATAAGTTTTGGAAAAACTAAATCTGACAAACAAATTTTGAAAAGTAACAGGAAGAAAAGAGAAATATTTTGGCAAGGAAATGCAAGGTGTTTCAGGCAGAAAGAGAGGTCTGACAAAGTGGCAGAAGAAGCGTTAAGACAGGCGGCGGATGCGATCATCCGGGAAGCCCGTGAGCGAAAAGCATCAGATATTCATATTTCAGAAGGGATGCCGATTTGGTATCGTGTCAACGGACGTCTGCTTCCGGCGCAGACACAGATGTCGGCGGAGGAGATTCGCGGTATGCTGTATGCGATCATGCCGAAGCGTCATGCCGAAAAATTTGAAAAAGGATTTGATGCAGATTTTTCCTTTCAGACTTCCGATGGACATCGCCAGAGGGTAAATGTGTTCCGCCAGCAAAAAAAGATGGCAGGTACGATCCGTCTGCTGAATGCATCCATTCCGACACTGGAAGAACTGAAGATGCCGACGGTGCTCTATGAGATGGCAAAAGCACCCCGTGGTCTGATCCTTGTTACCGGGCCGACGGGAAGTGGAAAATCAACCACACTGGCGGCGATGATCGAATATATGAACCAGAACAGTGACCGCCACATCATTACGATTGAAGATCCGATCGAGTATGTGTATGAAACCAAAAAGTCGTTGATCCACCAGCGGGAAGTTGGCGAAGATGTGGGAGATTTTGCATCGGCTCTGCGAAGTGCCCTGCGTGAAGATCCGGATGTGATCTTAGTGGGTGAGATGCGTGACTATGAAACGATTCAGGCAGCTTTACTTGCGGCGGAAACAGGACATCTGGTACTGTCTACTCTGCATACAACAGGCGCGGCACAGACGGTAGAGCGAGTGATCGATGCCTGCCCGACGGGAGGTCAAAATCAGGTCAGAGTCCAGCTTGCAGGTACGTTAAAAGGCATTGTCAGTCAGTGCCTGATCCCGTGTGGCGGCGGTGTGACCCGTGTGGCAGGTACGGAACTTCTGGTAGCAACGGATGCGATCCTGAACCTGATCCGGGAAGGAAAGACACATCAGATTTCCAATATGATGCAGTCGGGAACAGCACTTGGCATGCATACTCTGAATATGGATCTGGTACGGTTGATGCAGCAGGGATATATTACCAGAGAAGATGCAGCAATTTATACGAATAATAAAGCAGAGCTGGAAGCGACTTTGCGATAAAACAAAATACGTCTGGGTTTGAAAAGAGTTATGAAAATCTTATGAATTCTAAGCATTTCATAAACTTTTTGGGAAATACCTAGACGTATTTTCTTTGCTGTGGTATGATGTTAGGCGAAATATCGGAGGTAGAAAATGTCAGATTTTGATAAGAAGAAACCAAATATAAAAAACGATACAGATACAGATGAAATTTATGAGATCCCGGACATCGTGACCGGAGGAAGCGAACATAAAGAAGCAAAAGAACCGAAAATAAAAAAAGAAAAAAGAGTGAAACCAATGAAGCAGACCAATTCGGAAAATAATAAAGAAAAACATAACAAAGAGAATAAAAAACATACATTTGAAATGAAAAATAAAAAGCATAGTAAGAAAGCCGCACAGGATGATATTATGGAAGATCTTGAGTTTATCTCTGAGGAATCCGTAAAGGATAAGTCCCGTATGGCAGAGGGAAAACCAATCTCCCATGAATTTGTTTCCAAAAAGAAAACCCTGCGACGCAGCGTGGACGAGATGGAGGCAAAAAAGGAAAAATCCGTGGCATTCATGCGTAGAAATATAGCATTTGTCGGCATTGCCTGTCTTGTGGTCGTTGTGGCGATCTGTGCGATCGTGATCGGCGTAAAGAGCATGAAAGCAAAGAAAGCGGCGGCAGAGAAAAATCAGACGCTGTCCACACAGGAATATGAAAAAGACGGACATGCAGAGATCAATGAGCTGTTTGTAAATTACTATAAAGCATATGCAGCTGGTGATACCGAAGAAATGGTTGGCTATGCAAATCCGATTACGGACATGGAAAAAAGTTACATTTCCATGTATAGCCAGTATATTGAGAAGTTTGACAATATTATTTGTTATACAAAAACCGGAGCAGATGAGAATTCCTACATTGTTTCCGTTGCTTATGATCTGAAATACAAAAATGTAGAGACAGCGGCACCGGGACTGGATTTCTTCTATGTCCGTACCAATGACAAAGGACAGGTATACATTGATAATACTTACAGTTCTTTCAATTTGAGCTATCAGGAAAATCCGCTGGATGATACGATCCGTCAGCTGATCAACGACTATGAGGCGGGTGAGGACGTAACTGCATTACAGGCAAACGTTCAGACACGTTATGAGGAAGCAATTGCACAGGATGCGGATTTGAAAAATATGATCGAAACAACGATTGTCAATGCAATCAACGAATGGAAAACTGCACAGGATCAGCAGGCACAGCAGAAAGCACAGGAAGCTGCAAATCAGGTAGCCGCAGATCAACAGCAGCAAGACCAGCAGCAGGCAGCAGATCAACAGCAGGATCAGCAGCAGACACCGACGGAGACAGAGCAGAAAGCATGGGTTTATGCAACCGAAACAATGAACATCCGTCAGGAGCCGAATGAGCAGTCTGCGGTACTGGCATCTGCATTGCAGGGGTCTGAGCTGAGACAGCTTGCCGTTACTTCGGATGGATGGAGCAAGGTTAAGACCGGTGATATCGTCGGATATGTGAAAACAGAATATGTAACGACACAGCATCCGTAAAAGGAAGACGCAAGCGGCGTATAAAGATAAGAAAAAGGGGACAGCCAGTCTGTTCCCTTTTGATGTCTGTCTGGGGTGTGCGGCTTCGATAAAAATAAAATAGACAGAACATTTGTTCTGGTGTATAATGAGATACATATTTTAAACGGGAGTGGCAATACTAACCAAAAACGGAGGTATTGTCATGACACAAAAAGACGAAGACGATCTGTTACATGAGATATGCAGAAATGCCAGCATGGGTGTGGAAGCGATTCACGAAGTACTAAAGGATATTTATGATGAGGAGTTTGCATATGAATTAAATGTGCAGGCAGATAAAATGCAGCAGTTTGGCAGAAAGGCAGGAATGCGGCTGCGGGAGAACGGAGAAGAACCGGCAGAACCGAAACCAATCTCTACGGCGATGCTGAAAACGGCGATCCGTATGAAAACAATGGTGCAGAATAAGACTGGAGATATGGCAGATCTGATGTATAAGGGAAATGACCGTGGAGTCAGGGAATTAAAACATGCGATCCACAAATATAAAGATGCCGGAATTTATGCCACAGAGCTGGCAAAGGAAATGATAGATTTTGAGGAGGAGAATCTTCAAAAGATGCGTTCTTATCTGGATGAGGAATGAATGGAAAACAATCGAAGAAGCATAGGAAAATTACAATGTTTGAAAGATTACGATGAAAGCTGTCACAAATATGATAATCGTTAAACCGTGGTAGTTAAGTCGAATGGCAAAATTACGATAAGGAAAATGGAGCGGGATATGGAAGAAAAACAGGCGGGAATCCGCATTAATAAATATCTCAGCGAAGCCGGGGTTTGCTCCCGGCGCGCTGCGGATCGTGAAATTGAAAAGGGAAACGTATGGATTGATGGTCGAAAGGCAGTGACCGGTGACCGGATCCTGCCGGGAATGAAAGTGACGTTTTGCGGAAAAGAAGTTTCTCCTGAGGATGAGGAGATTCTGATCGCGTTTCACAAGCCGGTGGGAATCGTGTGTACGGCAGAGAAACGGGAAAAAAATAATATCATTGATTATATCGGTTATCCGAAGCGGATTTATCCGGTGGGACGACTGGATAAGGATTCTGAGGGTCTGATCCTGCTGACCAATCAGGGCGAACTGGTGAATAAGATGATGCGGGCAGGCAATTATCACGAAAAAGAGTATGTGGTGACGGTCAACAAAGATATTACCGGTGATTTCTTAAATCAGATGCGAAATGGTCTGTATCTGGAGGAACTGGATGTACATACGAGACCGTGCAAAGTGAAAAAAGTCAGTGCGCGAACCTTTCAGATCATTCTGACACAGGGATACAACCGCCAGATCCGAAGAATGTGTGAAGCCTGTGGCTACCGTGTGCGAAAGCTGGTGCGTACAAGGATCATGAATATTTTACTTGGAGATCTGGAAGTCGGAACGTATCGGGATCTGACCAGAGAGGAATTGCAGGAGTTGAAGAAACTGACGGCACATTCTTACAGTGCACCAAAATCTGGTAAAAAAGGGACAGCCAGAAAGTAAGTTAAGACTACTGAAAAATCGAGCAGATCAAATCAAATAGAATACATGTGGAACTTGGCATGTGACAAAATGACCTATTCTTTACAGAATATAGATTGACGTAAGTATAAAGACGGAGAAATGAAAATGGAACAGGAAAATTATAAAGTAAGGGCAGAAGAACTGCGAAAACAAATAGAATATCACAGCAATCGTTACTATAATATGGATGATCCGGAGATCACCGATTATGAGTATGATATGATGATGCAGGAGTTAAAAAAGCTGGAGAAAGAGCATCCGGAGCTTGTGATACCGGATTCTCCGACACAGAAAGTCGGCGGAACTGCAAAACGTACCGCGGGCGTGTTAGTGCGTCATAACGTGCCGATGCTGAGCCTGCAGGATGTATTTTCTAAGGAAGAAGTCTATGAGTTTGTGCATGAGATGCAGGAACAGTTAGAAAATCCGGAGTTTGTCGTAGAATACAAGATTGACGGACTTTCCATGGCGCTTCGTTATGAAGAAGGCGAATTGAAGCTGGCAGTCACCCGTGGAGACGGTATCATTCAGGGTGAGGATGTGACGGCAAATGCCAGAGTGATTTCCGATGTGAAGAAAAAACTGAAACAGCCGCTGCCATATATCGAAATCCGCGGCGAAGTTTATATGAAAAATGCAGATTTTGAAAAGGTAAATGAGACACAGGAAATGCTTGGCAAAAAGACCTTTGCAAATCCACGAAACTGTGCGGCAGGCACGCTGCGTCAGTTAGACAGCCGGATCACAAAAGAACGAAAACTTTCTATGTTTGTATTTAATGTGCAGGAAGTGCGTGGACATGAATTTAAAACGCATGTGGAAGGATATGAATATCTGAAAAAACAGGGCGTCCCGGTGATCGAAGATTACCGTGTCTGTCATACTGCGGATGAGGTGTGGGATGCCATTTGCAAGATTGGCGAGAACAGAGGAAATCTGTCTTATGATATTGACGGCGCCGTTGTAAAATTAAATTCTATCGCTGACCGTCAAAAACTTGGAGCAACCTCTAAAGTACCGCGTTGGGCAATCGCATATAAATATCCGCCAGAGGAGAAGGAGACAAAGCTGCTGGATATCGAGTTGTCCGTAGGCAGAACAGGACGTATCACGCCGACTGCCATTTTTGAACCGATCCGTCTGTGCGGAACCAGTGTTTCCCGTGCAACTTTGCATAACCAGGATTTTATCAATACTCTGGATGTGGGAATCGGGGATACCATTGTGGTATACAAATCCGGTGAGATCATTCCAAAGATCAAAGAAGTGCGCAAGGAAAAACGTCCGGCAGACTGGCAGCGATTCCAGATTCCGGATACCTGCCCGGTCTGTGGAGCAAAAACGGTCCGGGAAAAAGATACGGCAGATATTCGATGCGTTTCTCCGGATTGCCCGGCACAGTTAGAGCGGCATATCATTAATTTTGTCGGACGTGATGCCATGGATATCAAGGGCTTTGGTGCCGTTTATGTGACAGAACTGGTACGCCTTGGCTACATTCATGATATTGCGGATATTTACGTTCTGAAAAATCACCGTGAGGAACTGATCGAACAGGGCATTATCGGAAAAGAGAAAAATACAGACAAGCTGCTGGATGCCATTGAACAGTCCAAACAAAATGAGCCGTTCCGTCTGCTGACAGGATTTGGAATCCAGAATGTGGGAAAAGCAGCGGCAAAGGCAATTATGCGCCAGTTCAAGAGCATTGACGCCCTGGCAAAGGCAGACAGAGAGCAGCTTCTGGAAGTGAACGATATCGGAGAAGTCAGCGCAGAGTGTATTCTTGATTATTTCGCAAGTGAAAAGAATCAGAAGATTTTGGAACGCCTGCGGGAATATGGACTTACCATGGAACTGGCGGAAGATGATACGGTCGGTGATCTGCTGGCAGGTCTGACCATTGTTGTGACAGGTACGCTGCCAAACCTTGGCAGAAAAGAGGCACAGGAGCTGATTGAAAAGAACGGTGGAAAAGCTGCCGGCAGTGTTTCGAAAAAGACCAGTTATGTGCTGGCAGGTGAAAATGCCGGAAGCAAGCTGACGAAAGCGGAGCAGCTTGGAATCCCGGTAATTACAGAGGAAGAATTTCTGCATATGATCCAGAAGGATGCATAGGCAGAAAATAGATAGGACTGTATGGGTTATTTGTGTATAAGCAGGCAGCATGAGCGGATTGATCCGATTTGCCTGCAGGTTGTTAGATTGACGGAAATTTGGGATAGTGACAGATGAGTAAAAAGGACAACAGACACGAAAAAAAACGGAATATGAAAGAGTTACTTGCTACGATGTTCAAAATTGGCTGCATCGGATTTGGCGGCGGAACGGCACTGGTGCCGGTCATCGAATCCGAAGTTGTATACGAAAAAAAGCTGATCGATAAGGAAGAATATACAAAGGACGTGATCGTGGCAAATATCACCCCGGGTGCCCTTCCGGTGGAGGTGGCAGCAGGAGTTGGCAGGAAGGTCTGCGGAATGCCGGGGATGCTGCTCTCCGCACTTCTGATGGGAATGCCGGGAACGTTCCTGACGGTATTACTGCTGATTCTGATCAACAGTTCGGGAATACGGGTGTTGCAGCAGATTTTGTTTGCTTCCGCAGGTGTCACCGCCTATATCATTTATATGCTGATCATGTATGCAAAAGGGACCTGGCGGGAATGTCGGGAGAGTGGAACGGCAAAAAGCGGTATGTTTTTTATGTTTCTGGTGTTTTTCCTGACTTCCGGAAAGGAACTGTTTCAGTTATTTGGCATCGATCGGACACCGATCTTTGATATTTCAACCATTGACGTGTTGTGCGCGGCATTTTTTATCATTTTTTATACCGGTGGTGTTTTTCGATGGGGCAGAGTGATCGTATCCATTATCATTACGGTGCTGTATTGCCTCTGCGTGGGAAAAATGCATCTGATCAGCAGTACAGTGGTGCTTGGAATCATCCGGCTTACCATGGTGGTGCTGTCAATTTATGGACTGCGTACTGGTATCGAAGGAAAGATTCCGTTTTCATGGAAATCGTTAAAGCGGTTGATTCGGGAGGAAGTCTGTTGGGCGGCAATGTTTTTTCTGCTGTCTTTGCCGGCGTTGCTCTGTTTTGGAAAGACACTGGCATTTGCGGGCAGAGGATTGATCTCAGCAGTTATTTCATTTGGCGGCGGAGATGCTTATCTGGCGGTGGCAAACGGTATGTTTGTCAATACGGGAATGATCGGATATGATGATTTCTATTTTAAGATTGCTTCTGTAGCGAATGGTCTGCCGGGTTCGATCCTGTGCAAGATCCTGGCAGGAGTGGGATACATATTGGGGTGTCAGTCCGGCGGTGTCTGGTGCGGCATTTTTGTGGCATTATGTGGGTTTGCCTGCAGTATTGCAGCATCCGGCGGTACATTTTCCGCAGTAGTCTATATTTATGAACGATTTGAAAATCTGCAGATTTTTCAGGTGCTGCAGACGTATATGCGCCCCATCGTGGCAGGATTGCTTTTGACAGTGTGCACTTCCATGATCTATCAGAACATAAGTATTGCCTGCTGGTATTTCTGGCCGCTGGTATCTATGGTACTGCTGACCTTTGGCATTTTTCTGTTAAATGTATTCTGGCGGCGGCGCGGTGTGGTGCGCCCATTACAGATGGTACTGTTTTCGGCGGCGGCATCCCTGATCGTGTGCAACGTATTTGCATCGATCCCATAAAAAAACGTTTTCAAACATCAAATAATTTGATATACTAATAAATAATATTGAAAATCTGATTATGATAAGGAGGTTTTTTCCATGGCTGAAGATAGACGAGGATTAAAGATCAAAGAGGATGGACTTGGAGAAGTTCAGATCGCAGAGGAAGTAATTACAATTATTGCAGGACTGGCAGCTACAGAAGTTGAGGGTGTCTGCTCCATGGGCGGCAACATTACAAAAGAGTTGGTAAGCCGTCTTGGTATGAAAAATCTTTCCAAAGGTGTACGCATCGAAGTGGATGAGGAGGATAAAGTTCAGGTATATGTAACCATCAATATTGCTTATGGTTATGCAATCCCGGAAGTATCCCGTAACGTACAGGAGAAGATCAAATCCGCCATCGAGAATATGACAGGACTGGAAGTATCTGGTGTCAATGTAAGAATTGCAGATGTTGATATGAAAGGCGCAGCTGAGTAGGAAAATCTGCGCGTGGGCGTATGGTGAGCGCCATGAAATACAAATAGAAAAACGGTGGAGGAAAATATGAGCCGAAGAGAACAGAGAGAACAGATTTTTAAAATTCTGTTTGGAGTTGAGTTTCACAGTGCAGATGAACTGGAGGAACAGATTGGATTATATATGGAGGATTTGGGAGACATCCGCAAAAAAGATGCCGACTATATGACCGGAAAGGTACGCAGTATTGTGGAGCATATGGATGAGATCGACGGAATGATCAACCAGGCATCCAAAAACTGGAAGACGACACGTATGGCGAAAGCAGAGCTTTCCATTCTGCGTCTTGCTGCATATGAGATCAAGTATGAGGATGATATTCCGGTATCTGTATCCATTAATGAGGCAGTTGAACTGGCAAAATTATACGGATCAGATCATGGACCGGCATTCGTAAACGGAATCTTATCAGGAATGGTATGAAACAACGAAATGTCTATTCCGTCGGACAGATAAACACGTATATCCGCAATATGTTTGCTCAGGATTTTATGATGAATCATGTTGCGGTACGTGGGGAAGTGTCTGACTGCAAATATCATTCTTCCGGGCACATTTATTTCACTTTGAAAGATGAGACCGGTGTGCTCAAAGCGATCATGTTTCGGACACAGGCAGCACGGGGACTGCCTTTTCGTATGAAAGAGGGCGACCGTGTTGTGGTGATCGGAGCGATCCGGATTTACGAGAGAGACGGAAAATATCAGCTTTATGCGGAAGAAATTTCCCGGGAGGGCGCAGGACTTCTTTATCAGAAATTTATGGAGACAAAGAAGGAACTGGAAGAAATGGGCATGTTTGCGGAAGAGTACAAGCAGCCGATTCCACGTTTTGTATCCCGGGTAGGTGTTGTGACAGCACCAACCGGAGCTGCTGTCCGCGATATTCAGAATATTTCACACCGGAGAAACCCTTACGTACAGATGATTTTGTATCCGGCACTGGTGCAGGGCGAGTACGCTGCGGCATCTATCGTGCAGGGCATTCACGCGCTGGAAGCAAAAAATGTGGATGTGATCATTGTTGGCAGGGGCGGTGGTTCAATGGAAGACCTGTGGGCATTTAACGAAGAAATTGTCGCACGGGCTATTTTTGAATGTCCGATTCCAATCATTTCCGCGGTGGGACATGAGACGGATTTTACCATTGCCGATTATGTGGCAGATCTGCGGGCACCGACACCTTCTGCAGCAGCAGAGCTGGCAGTGTTTGAGGTTGACCGGGTACTGGATATGCTTCAGAACGGACGGGAACTGCTCATGCGGCGTCTGCAGCAGCAGATTGAGAAAAGGAGAAGTTTTCTGCGGGAATATCAGTTGCGCTTGCAGAATCTGCATCCGAAAAATCAGTTACTGCAAAAAAGACAGTATCTTACGGATCAGGAGGAAGCATTAGAACGTAAAATGCAGGAGATTCTGCGGCAGAAACGGCACAGACTGGAAATGTATGCGGCGAGACTGGAAGGTGTTTCTCCATTAAAAAAATTGCAGGGACCGTATGCGTTTCTGGCAGATTCGGATGGAAAGCCGTTGCAGCAGGCAGCTAAGCTGCATCCGGGAGACCATTTTACAGCGCATATGCTGGATGGCACGATTGAAGCCGAAGTGCGCCAGATTAAGAAGAAAGAATAATATCTGCGGACATTTTTTGCGAAGAAAGTTCTCAGAAAATGGAGAGCAGTCAGTATAAAGGAAATGCACAATATGGAAGTAAATCAGGCATCAGAAAAAGATACAGAAGCCGGACAGGAGCGTCAGCCATCTCTGGAGGAGCTGTTTGCACGTCTGGACGGGATTCTTAACAATATGGAAGATCCGGATATTTCACTGGAGGATGCGTTCTCTCTGTATGAGCAGGGGATGAAGGACATTCGAAGCTGTAATGAAAAGCTGGATCTGGTAGAGAAAAAGATGATGGTGATCGCAGAGGATGGAACGGAAGTTCCTTTTGCATAGGAGAGGTACGGAATATGGAAATTAAAGAAAAAATAATGGAGCATACCAAAGAGGTGGAAGATACTATTGTAAAATTTCTTCCGGCAGAGGAGGGGTATCAGAAGACGGTCATGGAGGCAATGAATTACAGTTTTCTGGCAGGCGGAAAACGTCTGCGCCCAATGCTGATGCTGGAAACGTATCGTCTGTTTGGTGGCAGCTCCAAAGCGATTGAGCCATTTATGGCAGCAATTGAGATGATCCATACGTATTCCCTGATCCATGATGATCTTCCGGCAATGGATAATGATGATTATCGTCGTGGAAGAAAAACGACACATGTCGTATATGGAGAGGCAATGGGAATCCTTGCCGGTGATGCATTGCTGAATTTTGCATTTGAGACAGCGTGCAAAGGGTTGATGTTGGAGCCGGGCAATCCGAATGTGGCAAAAGCGATGCAGCTGTTAGCACAAAAAGCCGGTATTTATGGCATGCTTGGCGGACAGGTTGTTGATGTGGAATCTGAGGGATTACCGTTAGAGCGGGAAAAACTGGATTTTATCTATGATCTGAAGACCGGGGCACTGATCGAGGCTTCTATGCTGATCGGAGCGGTGCTTGCCGGTGCTGATGAGGAAGCACAGAACGTGATCTTACAGGTTGCCGGAGATATCGGTCTGGCATTTCAGATTCAGGATGACATTTTAGATGTCACCAGTGATATGGAGACACTGGGAAAACCGATCGGAAGCGATGAGAAAAACCACAAGACAACTTATGTGACAATCCGTGGACTGGAACAGGCACAGAAGGACGTGGAAGAAATATCACAGAGAGCATTGGACGGCCTTGCCTCTCTGAAAGAAAAAAATGGTTATCTGGATGAATTGGTAGCATACCTGATTCACAGAAAAAAATAGAGGATAAAAATGTCGGTATTAGATCGAATTAATCAACCAAATGATATAAAATATTTAAGTGAGACGCAGTTGGAAGAATTGCCCGGAGAGATCCGGCAGTTTCTGATCGAGCATCTTTCCAAAACCGGAGGGCATCTGGCATCCAATCTGGGTGCTGTGGAGCTTACGATGGCGTTGCATCTGGTGTTGAACTTTCCGGAGGATAAACTGATCTGGGATGTGGGACATCAGTCTTATACACACAAGATCCTGACCGGACGGAAGAATGAGTTTGACCATCTGCGGCAGTTAGATGGCATGAGTGGTTTTCCAAAACGGTCGGAAAGTGACTGTGACTGCTTTGATACAGGACACAGCTCTACATCCATTTCCGCAGGACTTGGATTTGCAAGAGCCAGAGATTTGCTTGGGGAAGACTACAATGTGGTTTCTGTGATCGGAGACGGTGCATTGACCGGTGGTATGGCATTTGAGGCATTGAACAATGCAGCAGAGCTGAATACCAATCTGATCATTGTATTAAACGATAATAAGATGTCTATTTCTGAAAATGTGGGAGGACTTTCCCAACATCTTGCTTCTCTGCGAACCGCAGAGGCATATCAGGAATTTAAGTCCGGGGTACACAGTTCTCTGGAGCGTCTGCCGTATGGTGAACGTGTGGTGCGCAGAATCCGCAAGACAAAAAGCAGTTTAAAACAGCTTCTGATTCCGGGTATGATCTTTGAAAATATGGGAGTGACGTATCTGGGACCGGTGGACGGACACAATCTGAACGATATGGTTCGGATTTTGCAGGAAGCAAAGAAGGTCAACGGACCAGTAGTTGTACATGTACAGACAGAGAAAGGACTTGGCTATCTGCCGGCAGAAGAACATCCGGCGCATTTCCATGGCACAGGACCGTTTGATATTGCGACTGGAAAAGCTTTGGCAAAAAAGGAAAAAGCAACCTATACCGATGTGTTTTCTACGGTAATCTGTAAGATTGCTGCAAAAAATGATGAAGTTGTGGCAATTACGGCTGCTATGGCAGACGGTACCGGTTTAAAACGGTTCCGTTCGGAATATCCTGCCAGATTTTTTGATGTGGGAATTGCGGAAGGACATGCAGTCACTTTTGCAGCAGGACTTGCGGCAGCGGGACTGCATCCGGTATTTGCGGTATATTCTTCCTTTTTGCAGAGGGGATTTGACCAGGTTGTACATGATGTCTGTATGCAGAATCTCCCAGTTGTATTTGCCATTGACCGTGCAGGTCTGGTTGGTGCAGACGGTGAGACGCATCAGGGCGTGTTTGATCTGTCCTATATGGGAATGATCCCGAATATGACGGTGCTTGCACCGAAAAATAAATGGGAGCTTGCAGATATGCTTCGGTTTGCATTCCGGCAGAATGGACCGGTGGCAGTGCGGTATCCGCGTGGAACTGCCTATGACGGTCTGAAAGAGCACCGTGCACCGATCTGTTATGGAAAGAGTGAATGGCTCTGTGAAGAAATGCAGATTGCGATCTTTGCCGTTGGAAACATGGTAGAAGAAGCTGTGAAGGTACATGAGATCCTTCATGAGAGAGGCTATGACTGTTCGCTGATTAATGTCCGTTTTGTAAAACCGCTGGATCAGGAAACACTTCTGAAAGCAGCAAAGGAGCATTTGTTGATCGTCACCATGGAGGAAAACGTTTTGCGTGGTGGTTTCGGTTATGCAGCAGCAGCTTTCTTAAGTGCGTCAAATGTGAATACAAAAGTACTTCATTTCGGCATTGACGATCAGTTCGTACAGCATGGAACGGTTTCCCAGTTACATGAGCGGATCGGTCTGGATGCACAGAGCATGGCAGAGAAAATTATTGAGACATACAAAACCATTTAGGATAAAAAATTAGGATTAAAGGATATAAAAAACGAAGATGAAAGAAAGACTGGATATATTACTGGTAAAAAGAAATCTGGCTCCTTCCAGAGAAAAGGCAAAAGCAATGATTATGGAAGGAAATGTATTTGTCAACAATCAGCGGGAAGATAAAGCAGGTTCCTCTTTTGATGAAAATGTCCCGATTGAGATTCATGGAAACACGTTAAAATACGTCAGTCGTGGCGGTCTGAAACTGGAGAAAGCCATGAATGAGTTTGATCTGACGTTAGAGGGTGACATTTGTATGGATATCGGTGCTTCCACCGGTGGTTTTACGGACTGCATGTTACAGAACGGTGCCACAAAGGTATATTCTGTGGATGTCGGATATGGACAATTTGCCTGGAAGCTGCGTCAGGATCCGCGTGTGGTCTGCATGGAGAAAACCAATATCCGTTACGTGACACCGGAGGATATCGATGATGTGCTAGATTTTGCATCGGTGGACGTTTCCTTTATCTCACTGACGAAAATTTTAGAGCCTGCAAGAAATCTCTTAAGAGACGGCGGACAGATGGTTTGTCTTATCAAACCACAGTTTGAGGCAGGACGTGAAAAAGTCGGAAAAAAAGGCGTGGTCAGAGACAAGGCAGTACATCTGGAAGTGGTAGAGCGCATTGTATCCTTTGCGCTGGAACACGGATTTTCCGTGCTGCACCTTTCCTATTCTCCGATCAAAGGACCGGAGGGAAATATTGAGTATCTGGTGCACATCCAGAAAAGCGAAACTGCGACAAAGGAGGAAAGCGTTGATCCGGTGGCAGTCGTAGAAGCTGCACATGCAGAGCTTGATAAGTAATATTATGAAAAAGTTTTTTATCATCACAAACGAACATAAAGATATGAATCTGGCAGTTACCAATGCCATTTCCGATTATATTATTGCAAAAGGTGGAACCTGCACCCATTATGTTAGCACAAAAACCGGATGGAGTGAGCGCAATCTTCGGCGTTTTGAGCAGTCCGACATAGATGCGGATTGTATCATTGTGCTTGGCGGTGACGGTACACTGGTACGGGCAGCCAGAGATATGGCAAGTATTGGGATTCCGCTGATCGGTGTCAATATGGGAACGTTAGGTTATCTGTGTGAGCTGGAGCGAAGCACGGTGTTTGATGCCATTGACAAGCTGTTTAACGATCAGTATGAGTTGGAAGAACGCATGCTGATCGCGGGAAGTGATTCCAAGGATGATACGGGTAAAACAACATTTGCCCTGAACGATATTGTGATCCATCGATGCGGCATGCCGCAGATCGTCAATCTGATCGTGTCAGTCAATGGAGAGTATCTGGCAACTTACAGCGCCGATGGTATCATTATTTCCACACCGACAGGATCTACCGGTTACAGTATGTCTGCGGGCGGTCCGATCGTCGATCCGAAAGCAGATCTGATGCTGATCACGCCGATCAATCCGCACAGTGCACTGGCAAAAAGTATCGTAGTCGGATCAGATGCGGAGATTGACGTCATTCTGGCAAAACGCCGCCAGGAGGAGGACGAGGAGGCAGAGGTCAGCTTCGATGGAGACCGCTTTGTGCATATGAAAGTCGGAGACAGTATTCATATTAAAAAAGCGCCGGAATCTGCAAAGATTCTGAAGCTGAATCAGTTAAGCTTCTTACAGATCCTGCGAAAAAAAATGCAGGAGATTCATTAAAAACGGCAAAGACTGGGTGAATATGGAAAGACAGAATTTATTTGATGTAAACACATAGGGATTAGGTATGTGAGACATGCTATGGAGGTGCCAGAAGTGAAAGCAAAACGGCATGCAAAAATATTGGAAATTATACGGAAATATGATGTGGATACGCAGGAGGAACTCTGTGTCCGGCTTAATGAAGCAGGATACAAGGTGACACAGGCAACGGTATCCCGTGATATCCGGGAATTAAAGCTGACAAAGGTAGCGATCAAAGGAGGAAAGCAGAAATATACTTCCCTCTATGATGCGGGACAGGATCTTGAGGAAAAATACAGACGTGTCTTCAAAGACGGTGTGATTTCTCTGGATATGGCACAAAATATTCTGGTGATCAAGACGGTTTCTGGAATGGCGATGGCAGTTGCGGTTGCTTTAGATGCCATGGACTGTAATGAGATTGTCGGCAGTATTGCGGGGGATGACACCATTATGTGCGCGGTGCGTACGGTGGAGGATACAGCTGCACTGATGCAGCGGCTTCGGGGACTACAGAGAGAGTAGAAGGAGAGAAGTAGGAGTATGTTATTAAACCTGCATGTGAAAAATCTTGCACTGATCGAAGAATCAGAGGTGACCTTTGGATCGGGACTCAATATTTTATCTGGTGAGACCGGAGCCGGTAAATCCATTATTATCGGTTCCGTGAATCTGGCACTGGGTGGAAAGGTCTCCAAGTCCATGCTGCGGGAAAATGCAGAATTTGCGCTGGTGGAGCTGATTTTTTCTGTGGAGCATAAGGTACAGGAAGCGGCATTGCGTGAGCTTGAGGTATATCCGGAAGATGGCGAGATCATCATGAGCCGAAAAATCTATGCCAGCGGACGCAGCGTCTGCCGGATCAATTCAGAAACGGTTTCTCAGGCACTGATGCGAAAAGTGGCATCACTGCTCATTGATATTCACGGACAGCATGAGCACGAATCACTGCTGGCAAAGCGAAATCATATGAAGTATCTGGATGCCTATGCAAAACGGGAGCTGGAAGCACCAAAAGCAGAACTGACAAAAGAATATGAACATTATACCGAGATTCGGAAAAAACTGGAGGAAGCCTCTCTGGATGCGGAGCAGCAGGCAAGAGAGATTTCCTTTTTGCAGTATGAGATAGAAGAAATCGAAAATGCAGATCTTCAAATCGGGGAGGATGAGGAGCTGGAAGAAGATTACCGGCGGATGTCCCACGGACGAAAGATCATGGAATCGGCGGCAGAATGTCAGGAACTTTGTTCCGAAGGCAGCGATAATGCGGCAGATCAGATCGGACGTGCTGTACGTGCACTGCATGCAGTTTCTCAGTTTGACGAATCTTTTGCGGCTTTTTCAGAACAGCTGGAAGAAATTGAAAATCTGTTCAGTGATTTTAACCGAGATCTGGCAGGATATGTGTCGGAACTGGATTTTTCCGAGGAAGCATTTCAGAGCGTGGAAGAACGTCTGAATCTTATTAATCATTTAAAGGCAAAATATGGAAAAACGATAGAACGTATTTTGCAGGAAAAGCAGACAAAAGAGGAAAAACTGGATCAATTACAGCATTATGAAGAATATCGGAGCGAATTAGAGGGAACATTAAAAAACAGCGAAGCTGCATTACAGCATTGCTGTGAGACAGTAACGGATATTCGAAAAAAATATGCAAAAGAGCTGTCAGACCAGACCAGACAGGCATTGCTGGATCTGAATTTCCTGGATGTACAGTTTGAGATGGAATTTGGCAGACTGGATCATTATACCGCAAATGGATGGGATGAGACACGGTTTATGATCTCCACGAATCCGGGAGAACCATTGAAGCCTCTGGACGCCGTTGCTTCCGGTGGTGAGTTATCCCGAATCATGTTGGCATTAAAGACGGTTCTGGCAGAAAATGATGAGATCGAGACGCTGATCTTTGATGAAATTGACAGTGGAATCAGCGGCAGAACGGCACAGATGGTAGCGGAGAAGATTAAGTTTACCGGAAAGAATCATCAGATCATCTGTATTACCCATTTACCACAGATCGCTGCCATGGCAGATCATCATTTTTTAATTGAAAAAACTTCCAGTGCAGATGTTACCATTTCCAATATCCGAAGTCTGGACCGCGAGGAAAGTATTCAGGAACTTGCCCGAATGCTTGGCGGCGTGAAGATTACGGATGCGGTGTTGACCAATGCGAAAGAGATGAAAGAAATGGCAGATGCGGTAAGATAATACCTGTGTGAAATCATTTAAAATTCATATAATAAAAACAGAAAGATACCTGTAAAAGGGTATCTTTTTTTGAATGCGTGTAATAATTGCGAGAAAAAGAAAAGGTGATGGATAACATAGCAAGAAAAAATTTATCTCAGTCTGAGTTGAGACTCCCACTTCTGCAAGTGGTGAGTAGTAACAAGTATTTCTCAGTGGGAGTTCAATCTCCGACTGAGATAAATGCTCCGCGAGGGCGCACATTGTCTGGGAGACAATGGTTTTGCGCCGACCGGAACGGAGTGTAGAGTGCAGTGATTCTGAAAAGAAGATGTCAGCTTGTGCTGACCAGAATCACGCACCAAGTCTCACGTGCGTTCGACTTGAATTTTAAATATTTCGGACATAAGAGAAAATTCCTTTAGAAAGATGGGGGGGTGACATGCAGATGCTAAAAAAATATCAAAAATACAGAAGAAAAAGCTTCCTGTTTTTCTGTGTGATACTGATCTGTTCGGCATATTTGTGGCTGGTGGATGCCATTCCGGATACCATATCCATTTTACAGGGGGAAGAAGTGGCGCTGGCAGAAGGTTTGCCGGTGACAACGAAGCTTGAAACTACGGACGGTACGATAACTTCTTCCGGAAACATAAACGGCAGCAGTTATGAGGTTTCCTGCCGATTATTCGGGATTATTCCGGTAAAGTGCGTGACGGTGCACATTGTAAAAGAAGCACAGGTGATTCCCTGTGGGACACCGTTTGGAATTTATATCCACACGGATGGTGTTCTGGTGGTGGATATCAGCGATATTGTGCAAAATGGCATAACAGTGGAAAGTCCGGCGGCGCATATTTTGAAATCGGGTGATTACATTACGGCAGTGAATGGAACGACGGTATCGGAGAAAGAAGAATTGCAGCAGGCGGTAGCAGAAAGTGGTGGGGAAGTCTTGTGCCTTTCTGTAATGCGGGATGGCGAATCACTGGAGTGTGAACTGCGTCCGGCATTAAATGATACGGGAAATTATCAGCTTGGTATCTGGGTGAGGGATGATCTGGCAGGAATCGGGACGCTGACTTATGTGGAGGCTGCAGGGAGATTCGGTGCATTAGGGCATGGAATCACGGATGTTGATGTGGAGCATCTGGTCAGTATGCAGTCAGCTACCGCCTATCAGGCGCAGATTCTCAGTATCATTCGCGGAGAGAAAGGTTCTCCCGGAGAGCTGGTGGGACAGATTTACTATAATCATGCCAACGAGATTGGAGAAATTACAAAAAATACAAGAAATGGAATTTTCGGTCGATTAGAAGGCTTGCCGGATGTTTTGCAGGAAGCGTCTGCCATGGAGATTGGATTCAAACAAGAAATCGAAACCGGTCCGGCACAGATTCTGGTAACCTTAGAAGATACGCGCCAGCTTTATGATATCACGATCACAGACGTGGATCTGAATCCACAGGAATCCAATAAAGGCATTGCCTTTCAGGTGACGGATGATGCGCTGATTGAGGAAACCGGAGGTATCATTCAGGGCATGAGCGGTGCGCCGATTTTGCAAAATGGAAAAGTGATCGGAGCAGTGACACATGTTTTTGTCGATAATCCGACGAAAGGGTATGGCATTTTTATAGAAACGATGCTGGAACAGGGGAGCAGTGAATAAGGTACGAAATAAAAAGCCATATAATAATTTATGAATAACACAAAGGTAAAAAAGAGAAAGCAAAATAAAAAAGGCAGAATGAGATAGAAGAGGGGGAATGCGTGCGAAAAGTGACAAATCAGTTTCCACTCCAAAGCCTATGTATCAACTTTGGAAGTGTACTTCTGATCATCTCAGTCTGAGTTGAGACTCCCCTTTGCGGGATGACAATATGTAGTAAAATTTTTAGCTGGCAGCGATATTGCCGTTTCGTTTTCGCTCAATGTTGCGCATAACGAACAGATAGGAAACACCGGTGAACACGGCAGCAGCGATCCATGCGGCAGGATCACCAAAACATGCCAGACGGAAATTTAAAATCTTCATGGCAGCGACAGAAACCACCAGTCGTGCAAATAATTCTGCCACACCGCCCATCATCGGCAGAAAACCGTAACCGCAGCCCTGCATGGTATTGCGGAAAATGAAAATCGTGCTCAGCGGAATAAAGAACATAGAACACATGTACGCATAAGTCTGCGCCCACGGAAGCATGGTTGCCATATCCACATCACCGGAGAAAAACAGGTGCAGGGATGGTTTTAACAGGGAACACATCAGTGCAGCGACTGCAACGGCATAGATCAGCGCGATCCAGAGTGCGGTTTTTACACCTGCTTTGATTCGTTTGATATCGCCGTAGCCAAAGTTTTGACCACTGTAGGTCGCCATGGTCTGTCCCATGGCGATCATTCCCTGCATCAGCAGACTTTGCAGTTTTCCGGTAGCGGTAAAAGCAGCAACTGCTGTGGAACCAAACAGGTTGATGGCAGACTGCATGATCATGGTTCCGGAAGATGTGATGGCAAACTGTAATGCCATCGGAATGCCTGCTGCCAGCTGATTTTTCGTATCAATACGTGATAATTTCCACTGGTTACGCTGTGGCTTCAGATCCGGGATCTTACACCAGATGTAGATTGCACAAAGTACCGCAGAAATAGCCTGAGCTAAGTTGGTTGCCCATGCAGCACCGGACACGCCCATATGGAGCCGGATGATGAAAAACAGATCCAAAATAACATTTAAGCAGGCAGAAAATACCAGAAAAAACAGCGGTACTTTACTGTTCCCGACTGCCCGCAGATACGCAGACAGCAGGTTGTAAAAAATATTTGCCACAATGCCGGCAGTAATGATCATAATATAGGAATAAGCATCATCAAAAATATTTTTCGGCGTGTTCATAACCGTCAGCAGCAGCTTCATCAGAAACAGGCAGGAAAAAGTCAGCAGCAACGTAAAGAATATGGATAAAAATATGCCGTTTGCAACCGCACGTTTGACACCGTTTTCGTCTTTGGCACCATATCGCTGCGAGATCAATATGGAAAAACCGGCGGTAATTCCCTGGGAAAAGCCGGTGAGCAGGAACATGATCGTTCCGGTAGAGCCAACGGCAGCCAGTGCATCGGCACCGACATAACGTCCAACAATAATAGTATCTACCATGTTGTAAAGCTGCTGAAACACATTTCCAATGATCAGCGGAATGGTAAATTTCAGAATGACCGGGAGTGGTCGTCCTTTTGTCATATCTAATTGCATGTCAAAATCTCCTTAATATAGTAAATAGTATGTCGTAAATTTCCAAATGTCTATGATACTTTTTTACAAGATATATGTTATGAAAAAATCAGTGTATTCTTGCAATCTAAAAAAATTCCGCCCCCTATTATATCGCATTTATTGAGAATTTCAATATAGAATTTGCATTGATAGGAAAAAACTTTTGTGCAAAAATGGGGATGTTTGTTATAATAAACATAACAACTGTTTTATGGAACAAAATCCGGAAATTATGATAAGGAGTGGATGGTAATATGGGAGAAAAAATTACGTTTTGCCGGGGCGGAGGCTGCACGGCAAAGCTTGGTGCGGGCATTTTAAGCCGGGTGCTGGAGCGACTGCCGAAGGGACCGGAAGATCCGAACCTTCTGATCGGATATGACAGCAAGGATGACGCGGCAGTTTATAAAGTCAGTGATGACATTGCGATTGTACAGACCCTGGATTTTTTTCCGCCGATGGTGGAAGATCCGTATACTTTTGGAAAAATTGCGGCGACAAATGCCCTCAGTGACATTTATGCCATGGGCGGCGAAGTAAAAACGGCGTTAAATATCGTCTGTTTCCCGGAACAGATGGATCTGAATATTTTAGGAGAGATCATGCGCGGCGGTTCTGAGAAAGTGATCGAAGCCGGTGGAACGCTGGCAGGAGGACATTCCATCAATGATACGGATGTGAAATACGGTCTGTCCGTAACCGGAGTGGTGCATCCGGATAAGATTTATCCGAATAACGGCGGCAATCCGGGAGATAAGCTGATTCTGACCAAAAAACTTGGTGTCGGCATCATCTGTACTGCTAATCGTGTACAGGAGGCATCCGAAGATGCAATGGCAGCGGCAATCGAATCTATGACAACCTTAAATAAATATGCGTCTCTGATTTGCCGGAAGTATGACATTCATGCCTGCACAGATGTCACAGGATTCAGCTTTTTGGGACATCTGCATGAGATGATGGATGGCAGATTAAGCTGCCGGATCGATGGAAGTGCTGTTCCGGTATTTCCGGAAGCATTAGACTATGCGGATGAATTTTTGCTGACAGCAGCGGGACAGCGGAACCGAAATCATGTTCAGGAACATGTGAAATTTGTCAATGTGCCGTTTGCCATGGAAGAAGTCTTATATGATCCGCAGACTTCCGGTGGCTTGTTGGTGTCTGTTTCCCGTGAACAGGCAGAGGCGCTGCAGCAGGAATTACAGGAAGCAGGTCTGTCCGCGGCAATTGTCGGTGAAGTGCTTGAAAAAAGCGAGACAGAGATTATTGTGACGATGTAGGGTTATCCTGTAATAACAGAAGCTGAAAAATAATGAAAAATTGTAACTCAGAATAGAAAATATGTGAAACAAAGAAGAAAAGATAGTGTAGAATAACCTATGAAAAATGAGTCAAAGAAAAAGGCTTAAGAAAATCAGGAGGAAAATGAAATGATCAAAGTAGATGCAATGGGCGATACCTGCCCGATCCCGGTAGTAAAAACAAAAAATGCCATCAAAGAGTTAGGTGGCAGCGGAGAAGTACAGACACTGGTAGACAATGAGATCGCAGTTCAGAATCTGACCAAGATGGCAAACCAGAAAGGCTATGGTGTCAGATCTCAGAAACTGGGAGAAGGTCAGTATGAAGTTATTATGACAATTTCTGTGGACGGAGAAGCACCACAGGCAACAGAAGAAGCAGAGGAAAAAACGGTTTGCTATCCGGATGCACGAAAGAAAAATACCGTAGTTGTATTATCATCATCTACTATGGGAAACGGAGATGATGAACTGGGTGCTATTTTAATGAAGGGATTTATCTATGCATTAAGCCAGCAGGAAGAACTTCCGACTACTATTTTGATGTACAATGGCGGCGTCAAAATTTCCTGTGAGGAATCTCCGTCACTGGAAGATCTGAAATATTTAGAAGCACAAGGCGTGGAGATCCTTACCTGTGGTACTTGCCTGAACCATTATGGTTTAACAGATAAATTGAAAGTCGGTGAAGTCACAAATATGTATGTGATCGCTGAGAAGATGACACAGGCAGATCTGATCGTAAAACCATAAAAACAGTTAGTATCGCGAAAGTAATTACTGTTCAAATGTTTCCATAACTGCTATACTGAAAACATTGTGAAATGGGAGGATTAGTTGTTATGGAAATTATGCAGATACTTTTTAAACAGATTTTCCTGATGTTCATCTATATGATGATTGGATTCACTCTTTATAAAAAGAAGATGATCACAAAGCAGGGAAGTAAGGAACTGGCAACACTGTTACTGTACGTGATTTTGCCGATGGCGATCATCAAGCCGTTTATGATAGAATTTGATTACGACAAGCTGGTTGGTCTTGGAAAATCTTTTGTGATAGCAGTCGTAGCACTGGCATTATCCATGCTGGTTGCAAAACTGATTTTTGGGAAAAAACATCCGATGGAAAACTTCTGTGCAGCGTTTTCCAATGCCGGTTTTATCGGAATTCCGCTGACACAGATGGCACTTGGAGAAGAAGCCGTTTTTTATATCGCGATCTTTGTTGCGTTATTGACTGTATTACAGTGGACGTATGGTGTTATGATCATCACCGGAGATAAAAGTGTCGTTTCTCCGAAGAAAATTGTGACAAATCCGATCGTTATTGCGGTTGTTATCGGAATTATCCTGTTTTTAATTCCGGTGCAGGTTCCACCAATCGCAACGACAGCAGTCAGCTCAATTGCAGTGCTGAACGCGCCGGTTGCCATGATCGTACTTGGTGTATATCTGGCACAGACAAAACTGACAGAGCTTTTTACCACAAAAATCGTATATGTGGCAACGGTTGTTCGTCTGGTAGTAATCCCGATGCTGACGATTGCGGTATTATCGCTGTTCCCGTCCAGTTTTCAGGATGTACGTCTGGCAATTCTGATCTCTGCATCCGCACCGATTGGAACCAATGTGGCGATTTTTGCACAGTTAAATGGTATGGATTACACCGAAGCAGTGAAGAATATCTGCTTTAGTACGTTGTTGTCGATTCTTGCAGTACCGCTGATCATTGGATTTGCAAATTTTGTATGGTTATAAAATGGGTATGATCATAGAAGTTGAACATGAAATAAAAAGAAAAATAAAGAAATCCCGTCTGATTGGAAGAGTGAGCAGCTATAAAAATTTGCTCATTTCCAGAACAGACGGGATTTTTTGTACAAAGGTATTAGTTTTTGGTAAATCGTAAGCTAACAAAGATCTGTAATAATCTCTGATAAGAACATAGTGTATCTTAACTCCTGAAATACGAAATGTTATTTTATAATGTTATTGTTATTCTGTATAGCGGATAATCTTTGCCGGATTTCCAACAACAACCGCGTTATCCGGAACATCCTTTGTCACAACAGAGCCAGCACCTACAACCACGTTATTACCGATGGTGACACCCGGAAGAACGACACAGTTTCCGCCAAACCACACATTGTCACCGATGGTGATCGGTTTTCCATAGACATAGTTGGCAACTCTGGTCTTGGAATCCATCGGGTGGTTGACGGTATACAGACAGGTCTGTGGACCCATCAGACAGTTATCGCCGATGGTGATCGGAGCCACATCCAGCATTACACACTGGAAATTTGCAAAAAAGTTTTTGCCGACATGGATATGAAATCCGTAGTCACAGTGGAAAGGCGGTTTGATAAAAATATCATCATCGCAGTCACCAAATAATTCTTTTAAAATAGAAAGACGAAGCTCCGGTTCATCCTCTGTGGTAGCATTAAAGCGGTGTGCCAGCCGACGGGCATGTTTCTTCAGTTCACCGATCTTTTCGTCACTGTTCCAGAACATTTCACCGGCTTCCATTTTTTCAAATTCTGTACGGTTATCTTTTTTCATTTCCATGATAAGACTCCTTTTTATAAATTTTGCGTTATAGTATTTAAATTGTTTTTCTGATGTAAAAAAATCGTTGTCATGCAGAAATTTCAAATCTGTTTACGACATATTTGCGTATTCAAGTACATTCCGTAATGTGAAAAACATTAGTCTGCACGGCGTTTTCGAAGTGACTGTACCGGAATCTGAGCCAGTACGACAGCAACAAAAATCAACAGGCAGCCAAGTAATTCCCTTCCACTTAAGTGCTCATGCAGGAGTACCCAACCGCCCAGAACGGAAAATACTGATTCCAGACTCATCAGCAGAGAAGCAACCGTCGGGTTCAGACCTTTCTGACCAATGACCTGCAGGGTATAGGCAACTCCGGAGGAGAGGATACCGGTATACAAAAGTGCGATCAGTGCCGTCGGTTCTGCAAATTGTGCCAGCATCGCCGGAACATTTGCAAAGGAATGCTGCAGATCCACGAAAAATGCCGGGATCAGGGAAACAATACCTGCCACCAGAAACTGTGTGCAGGAAAGTTTGATTCCATCCACCATCGGGGAAAAATGATCCACACAGAGGATATGTAAGGAAAAACCAAGTGCACAAAGCAGCAGGAGCAGATCTGGAAATTCTAACGTAAAAGAGCCATTCATACATAAAAGATACAGTCCGATCAGTGTAAGAACTGTTCCAATCCAGATATTCCATCCACATTTTTTCCCGAGAAACAGTCCGAGTAACGGTACGATAATGATATAGCAGGTGGTCAGAAAACCCGCTTTTCCGGCAGTGGAACCGTAAAACAGTGCCAGCTGCTGCAGCGTACTTGCGATACCGAGAATAAATCCACAGGAGAGTCCTCCCATCAGCAGGGCGCGGCGGTTTGTCGGTTTTACCTCATTTGAACTTGTTGCATTTTTTTTATTCATAAGAAAAATCACCGGACATAAGACAGCGGCACCCAGCAGAAAGCGGATGCCGTTGAATGTATAAGGACCGATTGATTTTCCACCTTCGCTCTGTGCGACAAAAGCAATTCCCCAGATAAATGCTGCAAGTACCAGCAGGAGAGAGTTACGTTTTTGTAATGGTTTCATTATCTCATAATCCCTTCATTTTCAGTTTTTGTCATACTTCGTATATTTTGTATGCATTACAGGATAACACTTATTCGCATACATGTTCCAGTCCCTGTGCCATGATCGTTGCGACATGATCATCGGCAAGAGAGTAGTAGATGGTTTTTCCATCCCGGCGAAATTTTACCAGTGCGGACTGCTTGAGAATCCGCAGCTGATGAGAAATCGCACTCTGTGTCATGGACAGCGAATCTGCAATGTCCTGCACACATAATTCCTGCTTGGAGAGAATTGCCAGAATGCGTATTCTGGTTGGATCTCCAAACACTTTAAACAGATCAGCAAGCTGATATAACGTTTCATCATTGCTGGAATCATCCATATTTGATATACCCATTATTTCTTCCCTCCAAATTGAAATTATTTTAACATACTGTTCTTATTCTAACGGAAAATGAAAAACAAGTCAAATTTTATTCCGTAATTTTATCCGGTAATGATCAGGATTTAATCTTGATGTAAAGTGCACGGATGGAGTTCAGTACACAGATCATAGCAACACCAGTGTCCGCGAAAACTGCCATCCACATGTTTGCATGTCCGGTCAGACCAAGGATCATAACGGCAATCTTGATAACCAGTGCAAATACAACGTTCTGGATTGCGATCCGGTTGGTTGCACGGGAGATCAGGATGGACTGTGGAATTGCTTCCGTAGATGAAGTCATAAATACGACATCTGCTGCTTCGATGGCAGCGTCAGCACCACTTCCCATTGCTGCTCCGACATCGGCACCTGCCAGAACCGGAGCATCATTGATACCATCACCGACAAACATAACGGAACCATATTTGCTGCGGATTTTTCCAAGTTCGTTTAATTTTCCTTCCGGAAGAAGTTTCGCATGTACTTCGTCAATTCCGGTAGCAGCAGCAACTGCATCTGCACCGGACTGGGAATCTCCTGTCAGCATTACGGAGTGCAGACCGAGTTTTTTCAACTGACCGATAGCGGAAACAGCATCAGATTTGATCGTATCGGAAATAACCATATATCCGGCGAATACACCGTTTACTGCCATAAATACTTCTGCACCGTAAGATGCATCGGAAAGATCCGGCATAGCAATCTGATATTTAGCCATTAATTTATGATTACCGCATAAAACAGTGCCATGACTGGTTTCTGCAACAATTCCGTGTCCTGCGATCTCAGAAAGTTTTGCAGGTTCTTCGATGTTGAGTCCTTTTTCTTTGGCAGCGGTTACAATGCTGACTGCGATCGGATGTGTGGAATGATGTTCGCATCCGGCACAGAGTGCAAGCAGTTCATCTTCAGACAGATCGCCGACAGATACGGTTTTCTGTAATTTAAAGTTACCTTCTGTGATGGTTCCTGTTTTATCCATAACAACAGCGCCAAGTTTGCTTAAGGATTCCATAGAAAGACCACCTTTGAACAGGATGCCTTTTTTGGAACCGGCGCCGATACCGGAGAAGAATGCCAGCGGTACACTTAATACCAGAGCACAAGGACAACTCATTACTAAGAAGGAAATTGCGGTGTAAATCCAGTAATTCCAGTTTCCACTTACTAGGGACGGGATTACGGCAACAAGTACAGCGGCAATAACGACGCAAGGAGTGTATACTTTTGCAAATCTGGTAATAAAACGGTCAAGTTTCGGTTTGCTTGCGGCAGCGTTCTCCATAGATTCCAGAATACGGGAAACCATAGACTCAGATAACGGTTTTTCTACACGCATTTTTAACTGACCGGAAGTATTGACACAACCGGAAGTGATCTCATCACCAGCAGATACACCAACCGGAACCGGCTCACCGGTGATCGGAGAGGTATCCAGACGGCTTTCTCCTTCAATGACGACACCGTCCAACGGGATTCTGTCACCTGGACGGATCAGCAGGATATCACCAACGTTTGCATCTTCGGCAGGAATGACAGTTGTGTCATTGCCGGATACAAGGTTTACAACTTCCGGACGCATATCAACGGCATCCATGATTTGTCCACGGCTGCGCTCAACAGCTTTATCCTCAAAAAATTCACCGATACGATAGAAGAGCATAACACCAACTGCCTCCGGGAAATCGCGGATTGCAAAAGCAGCAAGTGTTGCAACACCCATCAGGAAGTTTTCGTCAAATACCTGACCGTGGGAAATGTTTTTTGCAGCTTTTACCAGAATTTCTCCACCAAGGATTACATATGCAATCGCAAAAACAATAAAGGTAGCTAATGTGTTGTCAATAGTGTGGTTTAAAATAACACCGATGGCAAAAAGAATCGCACCTGAAATAATGCAGCCAAGTTCTTTTTTGTCATCGCCTTCTTCCTCATGGGAATGACTTTCGGCAGAAGCCTGTTTTTTCGCTTTTTCCAGTTCATCACGGGCAACAACTTTTACTTCTGATTCAATAGAAGCGCAGATTTTCTGAACTTCCGGTAAAAAATTGTCCGGATCTTTTGCTGAAAGACGTAACTGTTTGGTTGTATAAGTAATGGTAGCAGCAGTTACACCCGGAAGATTGTTAATTTTTTCCTCCATTTTAGCGGCACAGTGCGCGCAGCCAAGATTCTGCAGGATGTAGATTTTGCTGTTCCCGGTATGAACACGCTCCACATGATGTACTTCTTCATGGTGGTGATGGTGATCATGGTCATGACAGCCGCAATCGCAGTCATCATCGTCATCGTCGTCATCATCATCGCAGCAGCCACAGTCACAGTGGTCATCATCGTGATGGTGGTGATGTTCATGCTCATGATGATGGTGCTCATGCTCCTCATGCTCATGATGATGTTCGTGTTCTTCATGAGCGTGGTCGTGTTCGCAGCAACCGCAATCACAGTCATCCTCATGCTCATGAACAGATGCAGTATTTTCGAGTTCATTCATATCGTCATGTAATGTATCTTTCATAATGACCTCCCTAAATTATTGTTGAACATGTGATTATTTATTCATATGAGTATTAAATCATATGATCTACTACTTGTCAATAGTGAAATGGATTTATACAATGTAAAAATTGCAAAGAAATTATTCCTATAGTAACATATATAATTATATTATATAAGATGATTTGGAATCTGTCTTGTATTGACAATTCTCGACAAAAAAATGTCGTATCTAATCTTTATAATGTATTTGTTCGCAAAAAATATCATTAGGAGGTAAGTATGGAAAAGCTAAATGTCGGAATTGCAGATGATAATGAACTGATTGTAAGTCTGCTGTCAGATATTGTGGCACAGGATGAAGAATTGCGAGTGGTTGGAACTGCGCGGAATGGAGAAGAAGCATATCAGATGATAAAAACAAAACAGCCGGATGTGGTATTATTGGATATCATTATGCCAGAAATGGACGGGCTTGCTGTTATGGACAAGATCAAAAGAGATAAAACCATCAAAAAGAGCCCTGAGTTTATCATGATAAGCGCGATCGGAAAAGAGGGTATCACAGAAGATGCGTTTCAGATGGGAGCATCTTACTACATAATGAAACCTTTCGCGAAAGATGTGGTCGTAAACAGAATAAAAATGATCAAACATCGTGAGAAGCGGAAAAGTTTTCAGATACGAAAAGCAGTTCCTTATGAAAGTCAGGAACAACTGATGAAACGAAATCTGGAAAGCCTGGTTACGGATATGATTCATGAGATCGGCATTCCAGCACATATAAAAGGATATCAGTATTTACGCGACGCGATCATTATGTCTGTAAATGATATCGAAATGTTAAATTCCATTACAAAGATTTTGTATCCAACAATCGCTAAGAAATATCAGACCACAGCCAGCAGAGTGGAGCGTGCGATTCGACACGCCATTGAAGTGTCCTGGAGCCGTGGAAAAATGGATACCATTGATGCGCTGTTTGGATATACAATCAACAATGGCAAAGGAAAACCGACAAATTCAGAGTTTATTGCATTGATCGCTGACAAAATTCGTCTGGAAAATAGTTAAAAAGAGACGGAAACGGGAAAATCCGATAAAATTGGTTGGTGAGGTCCGGTAAGTGTGCTATAATGTTTTTAAAATATGACCTACAATGAGGATTGGGGGAACAGGATGAAAAAAATATTATTTGCATCATCAGAGGCGGTACCGTTTATCAAAACCGGCGGTCTTGCTGATGTCGTAGGATCTTTGCCAAAATATTTTCCAAAGAAAGAGTATGATGTGCGTGTCGTGGTTCCAAAATACATGTGTATGGACACGAAGTATACCGAAAAAATGAAACTTGTTACAGAATGTCAGGTTCAGTTAAACTGGCGTACACAGTATGCGGGTGTGTATGAACTGCAGGAGGACGGCGTTACTTTTTATTTTATTGATAATGAGTATTATTTTGCAGGACCTGCACCATACGGTCAGATTTATCAGGATGCGGAGAAATTCGGATATTTTTCCAAGGCAGTACTGACGATCCTGCCGGAAATCGGTTTCCAGCCGGATATTATTCATTGTCACGACTGGCAGACCGGTCTGATCCCGGTATTTTTAGAGGCACAGTTTCGACAGAATGAGTTTTACCGCTACATGCGTACAGTATACACCATTCATAATATGAAGTTTCAGGGACGCTGGTATGTGGATGCCATCCGCGATGTGACCGGACTGGACAGTTCTTACTTTACCATGGACAAGCTGGAAAGTTATGGAAATGCCAATCTGTTAAAAGGCGGTATTGTGTATTCTGATTATATTACAACCGTCAGTGAGACTTATGCCAAGGAGATTCAGTCTACCGAAGGCGGCGAGGGACTGGATGGACTGATGCGGGCAAAATCTTTTGTACTCTCTGGTATTGTAAACGGACTGGATTACAAAGTTTTTGATCCGAAGACAGATCCGGCGATCGCACAGCATTACAAAGGAAATGTTACTTCTTATAAGAAAGCAAACAAACTTGCGCTGCAAAAAGAGGTCGGTCTGGAGCAGACAAATGATAAATTCCTGATCGGAATGGTTTCACGTCTGACAGATCAGAAGGGCTTTGATCTGGTGGATTACATGATGGATGAGATCCTTGGGGACGAGCGTATCCAGATCATAGTACTTGGAACCGGAGAGCAGCGATATGAAGATATGTTCCGCTATTTTGCACAGAAATATCCGGGACGGGTTTCTGCAAATATCTGCTATTCAGAAGATTTTGCACACCGTATTTATGCAGGTTGCGATGCATTTCTGATGCCGTCACTGTTTGAACCGTGCGGACTCAGTCAGCTGATGAGCATGCGTTACGGAACAGTACCGATGGTTCGTGAAACCGGCGGTCTGAAAGATACCGTAGAGGCATATAATGAGTTTGAACATACCGGAAATGGATTCAGTTTCCATAATTATAATGCACATGAAATGCTGTATATGATCCGTTATGCCGCAAAAATCTATTTTGGTTATCCAAAAGAGTGGGAAGAAATCATCAAGCGTGGCATGGCAATGGATTATTCCTGGAGTGCTTCTGCAAGCAAGTATGCTGAAATCTATGAGGGACTTTATAAACGGAGTGAAGAAGACCGTCAGCGCGATCACAAATGGCAGCAGGAGTATGAAGAACGTGAGCAGAAACGTCTGGAGGCAGAACTTCGTGTAAAATTAATGATGGAAGCTGAACTGGCAGAGCGTGAAGCTGCACTCAAAAAAGCAGAAGAGGAAGCTGCATTAAAAGAGGCAGAGAAAGAAGCTGCACAGAAAGCTGCATCAAAAGAGGGAGAGAAAAAAGCTGCACAGAAAGCTGCATCAAAAGAGACAGAGAAAAAAGTTGCACAGAAAGCTGATTCAAAGGAGACAGAGCAGGAAGCCACACTGAAAACTGCTGAGAAAGAAGCAGCAGAAAAGCAGACTGGCAAAAAGAAAACTTCTGCATCAAAAAAACAGTCTGCAAAGACAACAAAAACAGGAACAACATCATCTGCAAAGAAAACAACAACGCAGAAAACCAGCAAAAAGTAATTTTTGCAATATTCTGCTGTAAATGAATTTTTTACACATTCGGCGGAGTCAGGAAATGACAGCTTATAAAGATACGCAGAAAAATATGTCATGCGTTGCATGAGGCGTATCCTGCAACAAGAATGTTAATGGATTCTTGAATTTTCCTGTTCCGCCGGATTGTGTATATTATGATTATGTGAGTTGGAAAATCCACTTACAACTATGATGTTATAAAATGGAAAGATGGATCATAGATTACATCGTTATTTCGTTCTTGCGGCGGGAGTAGTAGTAAGCATGTGTGGAGAGAATTTCATCGTCCATAAGTTGAGAATCATTCACTTCGCGCACCATATCAGACAGTTCTCCGTAGCAGTCATTCTCCAGCGTCGGAACAAGAATGACCTCATGGATACTGCTTGGGAGAATATAGAAATCAGTCTGTGATTCTTCAGAAAAATGCTTTAACAGATCTTTGTAGAGCAGACATGTAGCACCAAACAGGTTCGTTTCGTTTGTGAGTACGAACATTGGATAGGGAGATGGTCTGGACACGGTTGGATCAGGATGCGTGAGCCGTCCGGATAATTCATAAATGACATCATTCATATCATACAGTTTTTCCGGCAAAATCTTCTGAGTATTGTCTTTGGCGATCTGAAACAATTCTGTCGTTGTGATATTCCAGTTCTTTAAATGGGAATGATGGATCAGGATTGTTGCATTGCCAGTCGTAAAATCCATGGAGATCAGACAATAAAATACAATTGCCAAATCCAGAAAACGGATATGAGGAACCTTTTCCAAAAGTTCTTTGTTTCGCTCATAATGGATCAGCTTCATGGCAATTTTGTCCCGGATATTGTCAAAATCCGTGAAAAAAGACGGATCAATCTTTTGGGAAGGCTTATGTCGGTGATAATCGCTGAGCAGGGACTGATAAACATCATTAAAACTGATGCCGTGGTTATAAGAATCATAGTAATAATTCAGATAAAGTGTCGGTGAAATATTACAGTCGTTTTCCATAATCGTAAGTCCGTCAAGGACAATGCCATTATTTTTGGAAACCTGCTGGATCGAGATGCGTTTTGGATCGGGAATATCGTGCTCCAAACGCTCCATGATGACTGTCTGAAAAGTGTTATATTGCATATTAAGTTGAAAAAGAAAAGACGATCAGATGTTTACTGTGGGCTAAAGATAACACAGCTTTTTCTAAAAGGCAAGATGGCATATCTGCCAAAATACAGGGTGTCCACAGACCGTTAAAAATTCCCTAAAATGGCAGAAACTGCGTAACTACGGGAAAAAGTCGATTGGCACATTTGTACAAAAATGGGATTTTTTGAAAAATTAGAAAAAATTCGAAATGGCATGAAGTGTGACAGAAGAACAGAATTTCTTAAAAAAATTCTCAAAAAGTTTATAAAAATATGAAAAAAGGCTTGCAATGAAATTGAAAATCTAATATAATTCTTTGTGCATGCTTCGATGGCTCAGTTGGTAGAGCAACGCATTCGTAATGCGTGGGTCGAGGGTTCGAGTCCCTTTCGAAGCTTGTGAAAATCCCGGTTTTTCAACCGGGATTTTTTGTTTGATAGATTCCGGTATGAATGGTACTTGCGCGGACTTGTGTTTTTCTATATACTGAAAACAGTAAGTGATGCAGGACAGGGATTTATAAAGAGGGAGGAAGCAAAAAATGGCAGTAAAAATTAATGGAATCAATCACTGTGCGATCAGTGTTGCAGATATTGAGGAGACGATTCAGTGGTATTCAGACGTATTTGGATTTACCGTAGTCAATCGATCTGAAATTCCGGGAGCAGGAATCAAAGTAGCGCATTTACAGGGTGTAGGATTTTTGCTGGAGGTATTTGAGGCTCCTGGAGCAAATCCATTGCCAGAGGACCGCAGAGTACCGAACAGAGATCTGATGACACATGGAAACAAACATATGTCTTTTGGTGTTCCGGACGGAAGAAAAGCGAAGGAAGAACTGGAAGCGATGGGCGTGGAGATCGCTATGGTAGCGGAAGTAGATGACACCTATGGCGTGTTTATCCGTGACAATACAGGAAACCTGATCGAGATTTTTGAGGAATCCGGTGACGTGGTATTTAATCAGCATAAAAATCAGCAGTAAGGATGCGTGAAACTATGGGATCAAAAATCAGAAGAATGATTGACCGGGCAAGTGAGCTTCTGGAGCTGGCAGTCAATATTATCATTATTATTGCAGTAATAGTGGCGGTTATTTCCCTGTGGAAACCGTTTATGGAATTTGTGCAGAACCGCGAATCTGCACATGCTTTTTTGGATTTTTTAGGATATGTGTTAAACGTTCTGATCGGTATTGAGTTTTTCAAGATGCTTTGTAAACCGGATGTGGATACCGTTCTGGAAGTTGTAATGTTTGTCATTGTCCGTCATATGGTGGTACTTGAAACAAGCTCGGTGGAAAATCTGCTGACCATTGTCGGTATGGCGATTATTTTTGCAATTAAAAAATTCCTGAAAAAACCGAAAAAAGAGAAGTTGAAAACGGTTTCGGAGGATGAGTCTGAAAGCGTAAGAGGGTATAATGAACAATTACAAAACAGACAAAACTGAAATCTGTCACGATTGGCAGGAAAATTTAATAGCATTCTCAAAAGAACATGAATTCCCAGCGGAAGCGGTAGAATCACTTTCAAATGCATTAGAATTGATTATCAAAAATGAACATTTGTATCATGTGTTTACTGAATGGGAACAAAAATACTGGGAAAATCCTGATTTGGATTATGTGTTACTTCAGAAAATATTAGAAGATTTTGATGGAGAAGAAGGTATTTCGAAATATACTTTTGATTTATTATTTATGATCGGAATCAGCAGACGAACATGGGAACTTTATCAGAAGCGGGGAATCAGCAGGGAGATTTTTCATGATTCTATGGCAGATATGCACTGGAAGTTGTTGGAGTGTCATCAAATGTATGACATTTGGGGAACGTTTGTGATGCATTGGTTTCCATGGTGGTTCCAGTTAAAACGTTTTGCACTGGGAAGACTTCAATTTGAATTGATTAAATTTGATGACGAGTATGAGAAAGATGGTCTGATATTACATAAAGACAGTCCGGTGATAAATGTGCACATTCCGTCTTGTGGAAAATTGGATTACACAGAAGTTCAAAAATCCTATGAAAAAGCTGCTGAGTGGTCATATGGCAGGGCAATCATGGGGCGTGTATCGATATGAAAAGGAAATGTGATATATCCAAAATAGGATATTGTGATAGCTGGTGAATTTTTCGCCAGCTTTTCCAGTTTTTGTGATATTTCAGTGTGCGCGATTGTTTTATTAGTGAAAGAGATATCTCTGGAACAAACAGATAAACAGAAGTAAGTGGGGAGTGCAGATGAAAGAAATAAATGAGAATCGTGTACTGGAATGTTACCAGAAGTATAAGGACACTGTTTTCAAGCTGGCATATTCGTATTGCAAAAGCGTGACGCAGGCAGAGGATGTTTTTCAGGATGTATTTGAAAAATTTATGCAGAAGGCACCGGATTTTTCGGACGAATATCATGAAAAAGCATGGTTTATTCGGGTAACGATCAATGCATGTAAAAATGTGTTGAAGCTGAAATGGAATAAAGAGCGTGTGCAGTATGAGGATTATATGACGCCGGAAAAAGTTTCCGAAGAACCGGAATATGAACTGCTTCGTCAGGCGGTGCTGGCGCTTCCGGAAAAATACCGGTTACCGATTCACCTATATTATTATGAAGAATATTCTGTGCGGGAAATCGCAGAGATTCTTCAGAGAAAGGAATCTGCCGTACAGACACAGCTTCAGCGCGGAAGAGAGAAAATCCGCAGATCGCTGACAGAGAAAGGAGTATCCTATGAAACTGAATCATGAATCCTATGAAAAAGCATTTTCAAATATCACATTAGATGATCGTATCGGTATGGAATTAGTATCAAATGCGAAGGTCAAACGATTGCGTAAAAAGAAAAAAATTACGTCACAGGTAGCAGCAGCTATTATCTGCCTGGTGTTGGCAGGAGGAGCAGGAACCGGAATCTGTTATGCACAGACAGGAACAGATCCAATTCACTTTTTTGCAATGATGTTTCAGCATGCTTCTGTGGAAGCCGTTTATCAGGTCGCAGATGGTTTTGTAGATAGTGATCAGAGCTTGACGGATGGAAATGTACGGATTATATTGGATTCTTATCTTTATGATAAGGAAAAAGGCATTATCATATCGAATGTGACGTTTTCTACAATCGATGGTTCTGATTTTTATACTAAGGACGAAATGGATGCTTACAGAGCAAAAGGTGAAGATACAGATGATGAAATTTTAAGATCAATGATAGTAGGAGATTTTGGTGTTGATTCTGGTTCTTCTGCCAATACAGGGAATGATGCGATTATGATAGAAAACGGTCATACGTTCCATTATTATGCGATTATTACTGATATGAATGGAAGAAAAAATGCATCCGATCAGCTGGTGATTCGTGGAAATAATAAGACAGGCGTGCTTGGTACATTTAAACTGGAGCCAACCGGAGATATCAAAGTGGTTGATCTGAATGTAGAAAAAAATACGGCATGTGATACGGTTCAGATTACTGGCGGCTATCTGAAAATTTGCTGGAACACAGATGCTACAGATGATGTGTCAACAGAATCTTTGGAACCGCTTCCATTTTCAAAGGTAGAGGTTACCATGAAAGACGGCATGATCTATCGTTATCAGAAACTAGATTCTGCATGGATGAAAGATGGGGATCATACCATGGATAAAGAAGAACAGGTCTATTACGCAGAAGAAGAGGGCGTTACAAAAATCTTTAGTGGCTCTATTATGATGGATAATGATAATAATCAGAGCGACTGGCTGATGAAATTTCCAGATTTTATCAATGTTGATGACATTGTTTCGGTGACACTTGATGGACAGGAAATCATGAAATAAAAAACTGACAGTTAGTCCCTCACAACAGTAAAGAACAGTAAAAGACATTCAAGTCGAACGCACGTGAGACTTGGTGCGTGATTCTGGTCAGCGAAAGCTGACATATTCTTCTCAGAATCACTGCACATCCCCGCGGAGCGTTTATCTCAGTCGGAGATTGTACTCCCACTGAGAAAGACTTGTTATTACTCACCACTTGCAGAAGTGGGAGTCTTCTCGACTGAGGTAAAACGCTGTATCCGGAACAGTATCTGGATACAGCGTTTTCACGTTTGCCAATATAGCGATTTTGAGATAGTTTAAACTACATCTTCTTCAGATAGCATTTCTCCAACCACACAATCAGCTGGTACAATCCCATAGCAATCAGACAGAGTATCACAATCCCGAGAATTACCCAGTCCAGCTTCATGATCTGACTGCCATAAATGATCATATATCCCAAACCGCGACGGGAAGAGATAAATTCACCGATGACAACACCGACCAGACAAAGTCCGATATCCACTTTCATAATGGAAAACAGATTTGGAATGTTGGACGGAAATACGACTTTTGTTAAAACAGCTTGCCGGTTTCCGCCCAATGTCTCAATCAGTTTCATCTGATTGGGATCAACGGTTAAAAATCCCTGATAAAGACTTAAAATCGAACCAAAAATTGCTACAGACATTCCAGTGACGATGATGGTTTTATAATTGCCACCTAACCATACGATCAGCAGTGGTGCAAGGGCAGATTTTGGCAGACTGTTCAGCACAACCATATATGGTTCCGACACATCGGAGACCGATTTTTTTGCCCAGAGCAAAACTGCAATCAGAATGGTAAAAAGAATGACCAGCACAAAACTGATCATGGTTTCCAACAGTGTGATGCTGACATGCTGCCAGATGGTTCCTTCCATCAGCATTTGAATAAAACAGGTGACAAGACGTTTCGGGGAACTGAAAATAAAGTCATTGATCCAGGACAGATCTGCTGCCAGCTCCCAGAGAACGAGAAACAGTGCAAAAATAAAAATGCGTAAAAAGTGTATTTTTCGTTTGTATTGCTGTTGTTGATACAGGAAGGTTTCCTGCGTGGTTTCAGGACGTTTCATGGTGCAGCTCCTTCCAGATAAGATTGAAATAGGTTTTAAAATCATCATGATCCCGGCGTTCCATCGGTGTCAGATCCGTAGGAAATGCGACAGATACGATCCTTTGGATGCGTCCGGGACGGGCAGTAAGGATGATGACGCGATCCGCCATACTGACAGCTTCTGCCAGATCATGTGTGACCAGAATGGCAGTCTTTTTCTCCTTGCGGATAATGGAACCAATATCGTTGCTGACTGACAGGCGTGTCTGATAATCCAGTGCGGAAAACGGTTCGTCTAAAAGCAGTAATTCCGGTTTTAATACAAGGGTGCGAACCAGAGCGGCGCGTTGCCGCATACCGCCGGAGAGCTGGCTTGGTTTCGACTGGGAGAATTTTTTCAGACCATATTGTTTCAGAAGCTGCTTTGCATAAGCACGGCTTTCTTCGGTCAGTTCATGGCGGATTTCCAGACCAAGCAGTACATTTTTCCAGATGCTGCGCCATTCCAGCAGATAATCCTGCTGCAGCATATATCCGATGTGGCGCCGGCTGTCCGCGGTCAGCGGCGTACCATTCAAAAGCAATGTGCCGGATTCTGGTGTGAGCATGCCTGCCAGCAGATTTAAAAGTGTGGATTTGCCACATCCGCTGGGACCGACGATGGCAACAAAATCACCGGAATTGACGGTAAACGTAATATCAGATAAAGCAGGGGTTTCCCCCTGCATCGTATGATATGCATAAGACAGATGTTGAATTTCAAACAACGAATGCATGAGAGTCCTCCTTATCAGTTTTAATGAGCCTATATCAGATGGGAGATGACTCCCACCTCTATAGGTGGTGAGAAACAAGCTAGTATCAGTGGTGGGAGCCAATCCCCCATCTGATATAGCCTCCGGCAGGATTACAGAGGTGCGCAGTTGAAGTATGTCATGCAATTGCATGACGCGCACCTCGCAACAAGAATGCCGGAGCATTCTTGAAATAATGCAAGTCAAATATGTGAGACTTTATGTGTGATTCTGATCAGTGCAAGTTGGTGAAAAATTCTCAGAATCATGGTATATTTTCGTAAAATGTTTCTTTCAGTCGAAGATTGAGATAAACTGGATATAGTATAGAGTATGTAAAAATAACGGTGGTTGCTATTGTAAAACCGCCGCGAATCGTATAAAATAAGTAAGTTATGAAGCAGAATTACCAAAAAGAACTGGAAAAGAAAATTCAAAAACTGCAGACAGAGCAAAAAGTACCAACGCTGTTATTACACGCCTGCTGTGCACCTTGTAGCAGTTATGTACTGGAGTATCTGGCAGAATATTTCCACATCACAGTATTTTTCTACAATCCGAATATTACGGAGGCAGCAGAATACCACAAACGTGTGGAAGAAGAAAAACGCTTGATTCGGGAACTCCCGGTGAAATATCCGGTGTCCTTTATTGAGGGTGCTTATGAACCGGAGCGGTTTGTGGCAGAAGTAAAAGGTCTGGAGCAGGTTCCAGAAGGCGGTGCACGTTGTGAAAAATGTTTTGCGCTGCGTCTGTCAGAGACTGCAAAGCTGGCACAGGAAAAGGCATTCGATTATTTTACCACGTCACTGACTATCAGTCCGTTGAAAAATGCAGCACTGCTCAATGAGGCGGGAGAAGCGGCGGCAGCGGAATACTGTCATGGAACGACTGTTTTTTTGAATTCTGACTTTAAGAAGAAAAACGGATATAAGCGATCCGTGGAATTGTCGGAAATCTATGGTCTGTACCGGCAGGATTACTGTGGCTGCGTGTATTCCAAACTGCAGCGGGAACAGGAAAAAAGAGCAAAAGCACAGGAAGAAGCTGAACATGCAGCGAAATAATATTTCACAAAATCTCAGTCTGAAATAATATTCTCATTGAGAACCTACGAGATGGAGAAATCCTGTGTGCAAGATAAGGAAAATGAAGGAGGAACAACGAGATGGCACAATTATGGGGAGGTCGTTTCACAAAGGAAACGGACAAACTGGTTTATAATTTTAACGCATCAATTTCGTTTGATCAGAAATTTTACAAACAGGATATTCAGGGCAGCATCGCACACGTCTGCATGCTTGGAAAACAGGGCATTCTGACCAAACAGGAGATGCAGGATATCGTAAAAACACTGGATGAGATCTGCAAAGATGTAGAATCCGGAAAACTGAAAATCACTGACGAATATGAGGATATTCACAGTTTTGTGGAGGCAAATCTGATCGACCGCCTGGGAGATACCGGTAAAAAATTACATACCGGACGAAGCAGAAATGATCAGGTTGCATTAGATATGCGTCTGTATACACGTCTGGAAGTACTCTACACAGATGAACTGGTACGAGATCTGTTGCAGGAACTGTTAAAAATCATGGAGGAGAATACCGAGACCATTATGCCGGGATTTACACATCTCCAGAAAGCACAGCCGGTTACTTTAGCACATCATGTTGGCGCATATTTTGAGATGTTCAAACGTGACAGAAGCCGTCTGCATGACATTTATGAGCGTATGAATTACTGCCCGTTAGGAGCAGGTGCACTGGCAGGAACGACTTATCCGTTAGACAGAGAATATACCGCATCCTTACTTGGTTTTGCAGGTCCGACCTTAAACAGCATGGATTCCGTATCTGACCGTGATTATGTCATTGAATTTTTATCCGCATTATCTACGATCATGATGCATCTGAGCCGTTTCTGCGAGGAAATCATCATCTGGAATTCTAACGAATATCAGTTCGTGGAAATCGATGACGCATACAGCACCGGAAGCAGCATCATGCCACAGAAGAAAAATCCGGATATCGCTGAGCTGGTACGTGGAAAAACAGGTCGTGTTTACGGCGCGTTGATGTCTATTCTGACAACGATGAAAGGCATTCCGCTGGCATATAACAAAGATATGCAGGAAGATAAAGAACTGACATTTGATGCGATTGATACAGTCAAAGGCTGTCTGGCTCTGTTCACCGGAATGATCGCAACCATGAAATTTAACAAAGAAGTGATGAGCAAGAGTGCACGTCATGGATTTACCAATGCGACAGATGCCGCTGATTATCTGGTAAATCACGGAGTTCCGTTCCGTGATGCACATGGAATCGTAGGACGTATTGTACTGTATTGCATCGACAAAGGTATTGCCATTGATGACATGTCTCTGGAAGAGTTAAAAGCCATCAGTCCGGTATTTGAAGAGGATATTTACGATGCAATTTCCATGGATACCTGTGTCAACAAACGTCTGACCATTGGTGCGCCGAGCAAAGAGGCCATGACTCAGGTGATTGCGATTGAAAAAGAATATCTGGCACATGACTGGCTGGAAGATATCGAGATTTTACAGGAAACCAAGTAAAGAAATAAAAGAAAGACTTGCATTTTTCCGGAAATTGTTATAATATAGCACAAGAAAAAGACATCTGTTCGCGGTAAACGGACAAATAAGAAAAGATGTATATCTAAATACGATCGCAATGGAGGATGTAAAAATGAGTGAAAAATTAAAAGTCGGAATATTAGGCGGAACAGGAATGGTAGGTCAGAGATTTATTTCTCTGCTGGAGAACCATCCGTGGTTTGAGGTAACAACCATCGCAGCAAGCCCGCGTTCAGCTGGAAAGAGATATGAGGACGCCATTGGCGATCGTTGGAAAATGACAACTCCGATGCCGGAAGCAGTAAAAGACATCGTTGTAATGAACGTTAACGAAGTAGAGAAAGTTGCTTCTGAAGTAGATTTCGTATTCAGTGCAGTTGATATGTCAAAAGACGAGATCAGAGCTATCGAGGAAGCATATGCAAAAACTGAGACACCGGTTGTTTCAAACAACAGCGCACATCGTTGGACACCGGATGTACCGATGGTAGTTCCGGAGATCAACCCACAGCACATGGACGTTATCAAATATCAGAAAAAACGTCTTGGTACAAAGCGTGGATTTATCGCAGTAAAACCAAACTGCTCCATTCAGTCTTATGCACCGGTACTGACAGCTTGGAAAGAGTTCGAGCCGTATGAGGTTGTTGCAACAACTTATCAGGCAATTTCCGGAGCTGGTAAAACATTCAAAGACTGGCCGGAGATGGTAGAAAACATTATCCCATACATCGGTGGTGAGGAAGAAAAATCTGAGAAAGAGCCGCTGCGTCTCTGGGGTGAGATCGATGAGGAGAAAGGCGAGATTGTTCCTGCAACTTCACCGGTAATCACATGCCAGTGTATCCGTGTTCCGGTATTAAACGGACATACAGCAGCAGTTTTCGTAAAATTCCGTAAGAACCCGACAAAAGAGCAGCTCATCGAGAAATTAGAGCAGTTCAGCGGTGTTCCGCAGGAGTTAAATCTTCCGAGTGCACCAAAACAGTTTATCCGTTATATGCAGGAAGATGACCGTCCACAGGTTCAACTTGATGTTGATTATGAAAACGGTATGGGTATCAACGTAGGTCGTCTGCGTGAGGACACTGTATATGACTGGAAGTTCGTAGGACTTTCCCACAATACGGTTCGTGGTGCAGCAGGTGGAGCGGTTCTTTGTGCAGAGCTTCTGAAAGCACAGGGATATATTACAAAAAAATAATTATGTGCTGATAAAAAATACATAGTTAAGAAAAGGATGAGTTTTCCGCTGAAATTGGAAGGCTCATCTTTTTTGAAATTATACTTATAAAAGTCTGGATGGAAATAATATAATGACAAAACCATACAAGTTTATCTCAGTCGAGAAGATTCCCACTTCTGCAAGTGGTGAGTAATAACAAGTCTTTTTCAGTGGGAGTACAATCTCCGACTGAGATAAACGCTCCGCGAGGGCGCACATTGTCTGGGAGACAATGGTTTTGCGCCGACCGGAACGGAGTGTAGAGTGCAGTGATTCTGAGAAGAATATGTCAGCTTTCGCTGACCAGAATCACGCACCAAGTCTCACGAGCGTTCGACTTGAATAAGTTTTTTACAGAAAAAGCATAGAAAAAATAATGAATCTGTGAGAAAATATGTGGCAGATAAGCAAAAGAAATTTCAGGAGGCAAAAGAGATGAGAGAAAACCTTAACTGGGCGGTACTTGGTACCGGTGTGATTGCAAATGAAATGGCGCAGGCGTTGCAGAAAATGGGAAAATCTCTGTATGCAGTTGGAAACCGTACTCATCAGAAGGCGGTAGATTTTGCAGAAAAATATGGTGTAGGTAAAGTATATGATCAGATCGATGATATGTTTGAGGATGAAAATGTCGATATTATTTATATTACCAGTCCACATAACACACACTATACTTTTATGAAAAAGGCATTACAGTATGGAAAGCATCTTTTAGTGGAAAAATCCATTACATTAAACAGCAGAGAACTGGATCAGATGATCGCACTGGCACAGGAAAAGAATTTAATTCTGGCAGAAGCGATGACTATCTGGCATATGCCGATTTATAAAAAATTGTGGAACATCGTAAAAGAAGGAGCACTTGGAAAAGTCCAGATCATAACAATGAATTTTGGCAGTTTTAAGGAATATGATATGAAGAACCGCTTTTTCAATCTGAATCTGGCAGGAGGAGCAATGCTTGATATTGGTGTCTATGCACTTTCGATTGTCCGTAGTTTTATGGATGAGACTCCAACCAATATATTAAGTCAGTGGAAACCATCTCCGACAGGTTCCGACGAGCAGGCAACTGTTTTGCTGCAGAATTCACAGGGACAGATGGCAACAGTAGCATTATCCATGCATTCAAAACAGCCAAAACGCGCCATGATCAGCTGCGAAAAAGGATATATAGAAATTATGGAATATCCGCGTGCTGATAAAGCAGTTATCGTGGACGCCGAAACCGGGGAACGGACAGAAATTACAGAAGGTGAGACTGGCAATGCACTGTATTATGAAATGCTGGATATGGAGCAGGCAGTGCGCAGCGGTAATGCAAATGGAATGCATCTGGAATATACGAAAGATGTCATGGACATTATGACAAAACTTCGGAAAGACTGGGGTATGAAATATCCGGAAGAGAACTGGGATTAGATTTTTGCTGAAAAAGGAGATAACATAAATATGAAAATCGTAGTATTAAACGGAAGTCCACGTAAAGGTGGAAATACAGAAATTATGACGCAGGCATTTACAAAAGGTGCTGAGAAAAAAGGGCATGAAGTAGTCAACTTACCTGTTGGTACCATGAAAATCCGTGGATGCATGGCTTGCGAGTACTGTTTCTCTCATAATGGAGAATGTGCACAGAAAGACGATATGACACAGGTGTACGCAAAATTGAAAGATGCGGATATGGTTGTATTTGCATCTCCGATTTACTGGTTCGATATCACTGCACAGTTAAAAGCAGTCATCGACCGTTTGTATGTGGGGGCAACGGCAGGATTTCATTTTCATAAAACAGCGTTGTTGTTAGATGCCGGTGCAGATCATGTATTTGATGCGGCAATCGAACAGTATCGTGCAACGGCTGCTTATGTGAAGTGGGAGGACTGCGGAATCATTACTGTCCCAAACATGGAAAGTAAAGGCAGCATGAGTGCCTGTCCGAAGCTGGCAGAGGTAGAAGCATTGGGAGAGTCTTTGTAATGCAGAAATACAGACATATTGTGCAGTATTATGAAACAGATAAAATGGGGATTACACATCATTCAAATTATATCCGTTGGATGGAAGAAGCCAGAATTGATTTTCTCAGACAGATTGGATGGGACTATGCAAAACTGGAGTCAATAGGCATTATATCTCCGGTTACAGCAGTAAACTGCAAATATAAAAAGAGCACAACCTTTGGAGATGTCATTGATATTGACGTCATAGTAGAAGAATTCAAAGAAGTAAAATTAAAATTGCAATATACTATGACAAATGAGCAGGGAGAAATTGTATGTCAGGGATATTCAGAACATGCATTTATCAATCCGGAAGGCAAGTTGATTCGGTTAAAAAGAGAATATCCGAACTTTTATCATGCATTGAGTGAACTGGCAGAGTAAGAAATGGAGGGATGAATCGATGAAAGCACATAAATGGTGGAGCATTGCGGCATTATTTTGTATGATCATGGCAATTTATTCAGGTCATAAAATAATTCATAAGACAAGGTAGAATTAAAAAAATGGAAAACATAAAGAAGATATGTGTAATATGTAAACTGGGGAGCTTAGAGCAAGAACCTAAAATTGTCACTGGCGGTCTGCTGCATAAAATGTATTGTGTTGAAACTAATCAAGGGAAATATGCAATAAAAGTATTAAATTCTAATGTTATGAATAAGCCAGATGCCTTGGAAAAACTTGAACAGGCAGAACGTATTGCATATAGATTAAAAAATGACAATGATATTTCTGCAATTTGTGTAAAATCTGTGGATGGAAAAATGATTTTTGAAGTGAATCATGCATATTATGAAATTTTTGAATGGTTTGACGGAAAATCAGTTTTTTATCCAGATATAACAGCTGCTCATTGTGCAAAAGTCGGAGAGCAATTAGGAAAAATCCATGCTTCAAATATTTGCGTGGAAGGATTGTATCCGGAAAATACAGTGCGTTGTAAATATGAATGGAAGTATCTTTTATCTGCCTTGAAAAAAGATGTTGAAGTGTATTCGCTTTTTCAGGAAAATGTTTTACAGTTGGAGAAATGGGATTGTGATGTGGTTGAAAATGCCGCAAAACTGAAAAGTAATCAGATAATAAGTCATCGAGATTTAGATCCTAAAAATATTATGTGGAAAAACAATGTTCCATATATTATTGACTGGGAAGCTGCTGGTTATATAAATCCGTATGAGGAACTGATACAGGTACTAAACTATTGGATTGTTGATGAAAATCAGAATTATAATAAGGAAAAGTTTGATGCATTGATGAATGCATATCGTTCATGGATAGATGTAAAGTACGAATATTGGAATGAGATATTCCTATGTGGATGCGATGCTATGTTGGGCTGGTTAGCATATAATATTCAGGTTTTGACAGAAGCACAGAATCCGATTGTGGAAAATGCAGCAAGGGAACAGATAACGAAAACATTATTTGAGTTAAAGATGTATGATAAACAGCAGATGATATTGAAAAACTGGATTTTACAATATCTATAAAATTTTAATATATGCTATCTTAAGAGGAGAAGGATATGGCATTAAATTTACATGATGAAAAGAACAAATGGTTGGACTGGGCGATTGAAATCCAAAGTCTAGCGCAAGCGGGGATGACCTATGGACATGACGTATATGATATGGAGCGTTATGAACGTTTACGGGAAATTTCAGCAGAAATGTTATCTTACAAAACAGATATTCCAGTAGAAAAAGTAAAAGACTTATTCTGTAATGAAACTGGATATCAGACACCTAAGATTGATACCAGAGCAGCAATTTTCGAGGATGGAAAAATCTTATTAGTGCATGAAAAAAACGGAACCTGGTCGTTACCGGGCGGCTGGTGTGATGTTAACCAATCGGTAGCGGAAAATACGATCAAAGAGACATTAGAAGAAGCTGGTTTACATGTAAAAGCAGACCGTATGATCGCTGTTCAGGATCGAAATAAACATAATTTGCCGATATATGTTTATGGTGTGGTCAAGATTTTTATCCAGTGTTCTGTAATTGACGGGGCTTTTGTTTCAAATATTGAAACGACAGAGACAAAATATTTTGCAAAAGACGAAATACCGGAAAATCTGGCAAATGAAAAAACAACCAAAGAACAGATACTAATGTGTTTTGATGCGTATGAAGCGAAACACTGGAAAGTTTTGTTTGACTAAAAAGTAATTTATGATAACTTGGAGGAATGACATGAAATGCAAAAGAACGGTTCTGCCATTACTTGGAACTGCATTTGAACCTGGCAGACTGGCAGACACGCTAAATGAATTTGAGGATGAAGAACTGGCAGAAATTGCACAGGCAGAAGCCTATTTTTTTTCAGCACAGGCAGAAGCCTGTGTGAAAATTGTAGAAAAATATCTGAACAGCAAGGATGTGATCCTTCGTATGTCAGCGGATATGCTTTATACATTTGCAAATCTGACGCTGGGTGATGCGATGGCAGCGCAGATGGCGCGGGAAGATGTACATATCTGCCTGAAAAAAGCATTCGAGGACGAAATCGATCTGGAGACACAGGCATCTTGTTTGTTTGCATTATATGTCATTAGTGTGCTGATTCATATTCCACCGGAAAAAGAAATGCCGTTGTTAAGCGATTATTTGCGTTATCTTCCAGAAGGTCAGCGTCTGTTTGCTATGAATCTGTTGGCGCATGGTGCCTATCTGAATCAGGAATATGCAAAAGGACAGGGCATGGCACAAACTGCAATGATGATGGCAGAAAAAATGTATCCGATTCCATTTATTTATCTGAATTGTGTCAATGCCATGTGTCAGATCAATCAGAAAGATCAGGAAGGAGCCAGAGAGTCTGTGATTCGAGCATGGGAGATTGCAAGACAGGATAAACTTCTGGAGCCGTTCATTGAGCATCATGGATTGCTGCAAGGAGTTTTAGAAGTCTGGGTAAAACAGCGGGAACCGTATGTATATAAAAAAATGATGGATGGAGTCATTGCTTTTAGCCGTGGATGGATGAAAATTCACAATCCGGAGATGCAAAAAGCAGTGACGGATCTGTTGACTCCGGTGGAGTTTTCTATCGCGATGCTTGCTTGCCGTGACTGGACAAATCAGGAGATTGCAGAACATATGGGACTTTCAGTCAATACGGTAAAACATTACGTTTCTACGATTCTGGAAAAATTACAGATTGATAAGCGTGACAAGATCAAGGAATTTGTAAATCAGTAATGAAAAGTCAAAGAATAAAGTGTCAATTTTCAGAAAACAGAAGATAATAATTTATGCCTGTTTCAATGTTTGCTGAAATAGGCACTTTTTTGTGCCAAAACGGGCATGTAAAAACAACGAATAGTTTGATAAAATATAACCAACGAGATGGCTGCTCAGTAAAATACCTAAAACAGTAATAATTTTTTACATATAATGATATATACCTTGCGAACAGATACAGATGAGCAGTCATCAGAAATACTTTATATGAACGCAGAATAAGCATTCCCCCGATTGAAGTGTGTAGAGCACTAAGTGGTGGGTAAGGGGGATGCTTATGTCAGTGGGAGTTAAAAGCTCCCACTGACAGGTCGCAAAGCGACTGCGTTCATGAGCAAGTAGTGAAAGCGGATTGCGAATGTCCGCTTTACTTATAAGAAACATAGTCTTTTGCTAAATGGCAGAAGGCTTTTTTTCGTTTCCAAATCATATCAGGTTTATTGCTGAATTATAGCAGAAACAAAATAGTTAAAACAGGATGATATGTTGCGGAGCAATTTTTAAAAAAAAGAAAAGCAAGTTTTTGGATGAAAAATAAATAGGAAGCATGGAACTAAAATGATATAATAGACACAGAAACAAAGTAAAAAACAAATTACTCAGTTTACAAATCTTGATGAAAATAAATATGAGAAAAGGAATTTTGAATGGAAAAATACAGTATTAACGGAGTATCTTTACTCAAAAATGAAAAAGCAATTTTTCCAATGATGGGGGAGTTTCATTTTTCCAGATGCCCGGAACCGGAATGGGAAGAAGAAATCAGGAAAATGAGAGCCTGTGGCATGGATATCATAGCAACCTATGTTTTCTGGATTCATCATGAGGAAGAAGAAGGTGTCTTTGATTTTACAGGACAGCGCAATCTGCATTATTTTTTGGAATTGTGCGAGAAATGGCAGATGCATGTGTGGCTTCGTATTGGACCGTGGGCACATGGAGAAGCACGAAATGGCGGTTTCCCGGACTGGCTGCTGAAAAAAGGATATAAACTGCGCAGCGATGATCCGGATTACCTGGCATTGGTGGAACGTTTCTGGAAGAAAATTTATAAAGAAGTGGAAGGAACACATTGCATTCTTGGTATTCAGGTTGAAAATGAATATGGTCATGTGGGTGGCTTGCGTGGTGCTGCCGGGGAGCAACATATGCGGACACTAACAAAACTGGCAAAAACGATTGGTTTTGAGGCACCTTATTGGACAGCAACCGGATGGGGCGGTGCGGTACTTGGTGATTTGACACCGGTTATGGGCGCTTATTGTGATGCACCATGGGATACTTCTTTAAAACAGCTTCCGCCAAACAAGAATTATCTGTTTTCAACGGTGCGAAATGATGGAAATATTGGCAGTGATTATGCGCCGGGCATGGAATTGTCATTTGATAAAGATGCGTATCCGTATCTGACCGCAGAACTTGGTGGCGGTGTGCAGGTGACACATCATCGCAGACCACGGGTGGCAGCAGAAGATATCGGAGCGATGTCAGTATGCAAACTTGGAAGCGGTTGTAACCTGTTGGGCTATTATATGTATCACGGTGGGACAAATCCGAAAGGAAAACTCAGTAGCTTACAGGAATCGACGGCGGTGGGTTCTTTTTGCGATGTCCCTGAACTTTCCTATGATTTTCAGGCACCGATCCGGGAATATGGTCAGATTTCAGAGACAGCAAAAGAATTGAAACTTCTTTCCATGTTTGCACATGATTATGGGGAGACATTTTGCAATATGCAGCCACAGTTTGCGGGGGATGACTGTGAGAGTACTTCAGTTCATACCGGAGATTTTCAGGATGCAGAAGATTTATCTGCATTTCGCATGATTACACGCAGAAACGGTGATCAAGGTTATTTGTTTGTAAATAATTATCAACGTGGCTATGAGATGGCAGAGCATAAAGATGTGATGTTGCGTGTTCAGACAGCAGATGGAGAAATAAGTTTCCCAAAACAGGATATTAAAAATGGAGCTTACTTCTTTTATCCGTTTAATTTTCTGCTGTCAGATGACGTGACATTACGTTGGATTAATCAGGCACCATTATGCAATATTAACCGGAAACTATGGTTTTTCTATGGAAATGAAAAAATGCAGTATGAGGCAGATGAAAAACTGTCTGGCCAAGTGCTTATCAGTATGGATCGAATCTGGGCAAAATATGCATGGCGCATGAAAAAATATCCAAATATATTGTTTTTCAGTGCGTTACCTATTTTGGAAACAGAAAATGGGATAGAGGTAATTTGTCGCAGTGATCGTGCACAGAAAAACTGCTGGATAATCATGGATGCGACTGTGGAAGATGCTAAAACGTGGATTGACAATGGGTGGAAAAAACCAGATATCATTCCGGATTTTTTACATGTGGAAGGTGATGCATCCACAATTTGTGTGCTGAGTCATGATCTGACGGCAGCAGACAATCAGACTGTCGCGTCATTTACACATACAGATGTAAATAACTGCATTATACGGAAAGAAAAAAATGTTTTTCACAGAGCAGAAAAAACAGATTTTTCCGAGGCAGAAGCATGTGCGATTGACGATACTGGCAAAGATTATCAGGAATATGTGATTCGAATTTCCTATGACAAAGCATATGATGTAGCAAAAGAAAATATCTTCCTTCAGATTGATTTCCAGGCAGATCAGGCAGAACTTTACCTGAATGGCGAGAAAATTGCGGATCAGTATTTCATTGGTGATGTCTGGGAAGTCAGTCTGAAACGATTTGATTTTCCAACGGAATTGATACTACGGTTGTATCCACTGGAGGAAGATGATAAGATATATCTGGAAACGCAGCCGGATTATGTAAATGGAAGATGTTGCAGTTTAAAGGATATCCGTTGCGTGTATGAGTATAAAGAAAAGTTGTAATAGTTGAAGGAGAAATGTTGTATGGAACAGCAAAATAATAAAGAACACCTGCATATTTTATGGACAAATGCAGATGTGACTACAGCAAAATTGATGGTGATGATGTATGCCAGAAATGCTATGAAAAATGGATGGTGGAAAGAGGTAACGGTCATTGTATGGGGTGCTACCGTAAAATTACTGGCAGAAAATGAAGAATTACAGGAAGAATTAAAACGTGCAGAATCCTTTGGCGTGAAATTCACCGGATGCATCGCCTGTGCGGAAGAATTAAATCTGGTAGATAAAATGAAAGAAATTGGTCTGGATCTGTACAAATGGGGACCACCATTGACGGAATTGATTAAATCAGGAGCACCGCTTCTTACGATCTGACAATACCAGGCGATATGTCTGCTATTTGGTTATAAAGTACATAGCGTGAGCGGATTGTGGATATCTGCCTGCTTTTTAGAGAATGTCCTCTGCCTGAATTGCGATAAGCAATGAGCAGGGGACGTTTGTCTGTAAATCTGCCCCTTGGAAAACATCAGCATTTTTGTTATAATGCAACTACTGGATTTTTGAAAGACGGGTGAAATAGATGGAAGAATATTTAAAAGATATATCAGATGGAAAGTTATATAGCAGCAACGATATGGTAAAAGTAGGCTGTCATGACTGCAATGGCTGTTCCGCTTGTTGTTGTGATATGGGTGAATCGATTTTGCTGGATCCGATGGATGTCTGGCGTCTGGAACGGAACCTTGGACAGAGTTTTGAACAACTGCTTGCAGGTGCGATCGATCTGCATGTGGAAGATGGTCTGATCCTTCCGAATCTGAAAATGGCATCATCCGCGACAGGACCAAAATGTTCTTTTTTAAATGAAGAAGGCAGATGCAGTATCCATGCATTTAGACCGGGGATTTGCCGTCTGTTTCCTCTGGGGCGAAATTATGATGGGGAAAATCTGAGCTATTTTCTGCTGACAGATGCCTGTCCGGCAAAAAATAAATCAAAGATGAAAGTAAGTAAGTGGCTTGAAATGGATGGAATGAAGGATTATGAGCGATTTTTAGTAAAATGGCATGCGCTCACCAAATCTCTTCGTCAGACCATGCAAAATTGTGATGAAGAGGAAGCAAAACGGAAAAATATGCTGTTTCTTCAAATGTTTTATTTTACTCCTGTACAGCAGGAGAATTTTTATGATGGTTTCTACGAACGGCTTGAACAGTTTGAACGCAGATAAGCATTCCCCCGCTTCAAGTGCGCGGAGCACTAAGTGGCGGGTGAGGGGGGATGCTTATGTCAGTGGGAGTTGAAAGCTCTCACTGACAGATCGCGAAGCGACTGCGTTCATGAGCAAGTAGCGAAGCGGATTGCGAATGTCCGCTTTATCTCAGTCGAGAAGACTCCCACTTCTGCAAGTGGTGAGTAATAACAAGCCTTTCTCAGTGGGAGTACAATCTCCGACTGAGATAAACGCTCCGTGGGGGCGCACATTGTCTGGGAGACAATGGTTTTGCGCCGACCGGAACGAAGTGTAGATGTGCAGTGATTCTGAGAAGAATATGTCAGCTTTCGCTGACCAGAATCACGCACCAAGTCTCACGTGCGTTCGACTTGAATTGCAGGACTCATTTTTCAGAAAGGAAATATTCAGAGTTGCTGTGTCAAAAAATAATGCGGACAACTCTGAATCAACATATAGTGATATGCATTTTATAGGAATTACAGGCGGAGTTGGCGCCGGAAAAACAGCGATTCTGACCTATCTTGAGAGTAATTACTCATGCCGTGTCATGCTGGCAGATGAAATTGCCCATGATTTGATGGAGCCGGGCACAGACTGCTACCGAAAACTGCAGGAACTTTTTGCAGAGGATCAGGTGTTTGAGGCAGACGGACAGATTGACCGGAAAAAGATGGCACAGGTGCTGTTTTCCGATGAAAAGAAACGGTTTGCATTAAATGATATCGTGCATCCGGCGGTAAAACAGTATGTCATTGATGAGATGAACCGTGAGCGTGCGGCACAGACACACGAAGTGCTGATTCTGGAAGCAGCATTGCTGATTGAAGAACATTATGATGAAATCTGTGACGAACTGTGGTATATTTATACCTCTGAGGAAAACCGGAGAGAGCGGTTGAAGTTAAACCGCGGGTATTCCGATGAAAAAATTGATAACATTTTTGCCAGTCAGCTTCCGGAAAGTACTTATCGGGAAGTATGCAAGGCAGAAATTGATAACAATCATCTGCCGGAAGATGCTTTTTGCCAGATTGATGAGTTGATGAAAGCACGTCAGGTAGAAAAAACGCAGGGATGATCCTGTGATACAAAGAAGTGTATATTTTTTGATAGAAAAATGTACAGAATCGTTAGACAACGGAGGAATAAATGGAATTATGTAGTATAGCAAGCGGCAGCAGCGGAAACTGTATTTACGCAGGCGCGGATCACTGCCATGTCCTTGTGGATGCCGGAATCAGCGGTAAGCGGATTGAAGCCGGGCTCAATGAGATTGGACTGAAAACGGCTGAGATGGACGGAATTCTTGTGACCCATGAGCATTCCGATCATATCAAAAGCCTTGGGGTTCTGGCACGGAAATACGGGCTTCCCATGTATGCCACCCAGGGAACTATTGATGCCATCAAAGAAAAGTCATCCATTGGAAAAGTGGACGAATCCCTGTTTCAGGTGATCCACCCGGAGGAGGATTTTACCATCGGAGATATGCGGATTTCCCCGGTGCCGACATCCCATGATGCGGCAGAACCGGTGGCTTATATGATGTATCAGGGGGATAAATCCATGGGAATTATCACAGATCTTGGAAAATATGATGATTATATTGTAGACAAATTGCAAGGATTGGATGTATTATTGTTAGAAGCCAATCACGATGTACATATGCTGCAGGCGGGTACTTATCCGTATCAGTTGAAACGGAGAATCCTTGGTGATCGCGGACATTTATCAAATGAGTTGTCCGGGCAGCTGCTTGGCAAGGTATTGCATGATGGTTTTAAAAAAGTGATTTTAGGTCATTTGAGCAAAGAGAATAATTATCCACAGCTTGCATGGGAGACTGTACGACTGGAAGTGACCATGGGAGAAAATCCATACAAGGGCAGTGATTTTCCAATGGTGGTTGCCAAACGGGATGAGGTTTCTGAATTAGTGACGATTTAATGTTACTTTTTCGTGCATCACGGGTATCCATGTAAAGTACATATTTGCAAGATGAGAATTGCATAGAGGATGATCAGTATAAGCTTTGTGGCCGCAATTTTGAGAGAGGAGAGCGCATATGCGCGAAAACACAATGGAAAAGACAACAGACAGAACAATTATCACAGTAGTAGGAAAAGATACCGTAGGTATTATTGCAAAAGTATGTACCTACCTTGCAAGTAACAGTATTAACGTACTTGACATTTCACAGACAATTGTACAGGATTTCTTTAATATGATGATGATCGTGGATATGAGTACCTCCGCAAAACCATTTGCAGACTGCGTAAAAGAATTAGAGCAGATCGGCGAAGAAATTGGCGTAAAGATCAAATGCCAGAGAGAAGAAATTTTTGATATGATGCACCGTATCTAAAAATATTGGATAAGTGACATTGTTAAACGAAACAACGGGAAAATGAATGAAAACGCGAGAAATCCTGTTGTTTTCAAAAAGAGATTCAGCACTGGAAAAAGGAGATTACGACCAATGATAAATATGTTTGAAGTAAATGAGACGAACAAGATGATCGAGCAGGAAAATCTGGATGTTCGTACCATTACACTGGGAATCAGTTTATTAGACTGTATTGATTCTGATTTGGACAAAGTAAATCAGAACATTTACAATAAAATCACAACCTTAGCAAAAGATCTGGTAAAAACAGGTAAAACCATCGAAAACCGTTACAGTATTCCGATTGTAAACAAACGAATTTCGGTAACTCCGATCGCTATGATCGGTGCGGCTGCCTGCAAAAAGCCGGAAGATTATGTAACAATCGCACAGACTTTAGACCGTGTGGCTGCAGAAGTAGGTGTCAACTTTATCGGCGGATATTCCGCACTGGTAAGCAAAGGCATGACAACTGCTGACGAACTGTTGATCCGCTCCATTCCACAGGCACTTGCCTGCACCGAGCGTGTATGCAGCTCCGTAAACCTTGGTTCTACTAAGACCGGTATCAACATGGATGCAGTACGTCTCATGGGCGAGATCGTCAAAGAGACCGCAGAATATACAAAAGATGCAGATTCACTTGGATGCGCAAAGCTGGTAGTATTCTGTAATGCACCGGATGACAACCCATTCATGGCAGGTGCGTTCCACGGTGTGACAGAAGCAGATGCCATCATTAACGTAGGTGTCAGCGGACCGGGTGTTGTAAAGACTGCGCTGGAAAAAGTAAGAGGCGAGAGCTTCGAAGTACTGTGTGAGACGATCAAAAAGACAGCATTCAAGATTACCCGTGTGGGTCAGCTGGTAGCAAAAGAAGCTTCCAAAATGCTTGGTATTCCGTTTGGAATTATAGATCTGTCTCTGGCTCCGACACCGGCAGTTGGTGATAGTGTAGCGGAAATCCTTGAGGAGATCGGTCTGGAGTACGCCGGAGCACCGGGTACAACGGCAGCATTAGCTATGCTGAACGATCAGGTGAAAAAGGGTGGTATCATGGCATCTTCCTATGTCGGCGGATTAAGTGGTGCTTTTATCCCGGTCAGTGAAGATCAGGGAATGATCGATGCCGTAAAAGCAAATGCGTTGACACTGGAAAAATTAGAAGCTATGACATGTGTATGCTCCGTTGGTCTGGATATGATCGCCATTCCGGGAGATACACCGGCAACAACGATTTCCGGTATTATTGCGGATGAAATGGCAATCGGTATGGTAAACCAGAAAACAACCGCAGTTCGCCTGATTCCGGTCATCGGAAAAGGCGTTGGCGAGATGGTAGAGTTCGGTGGATTGTTAGGTTATGCACCGATCATGCCGGTAAATCAGTATTCCTGCGCAAACTTTGTAAATCGTCAGGGACGTATTCCGGCTCCAATCCACAGCTTTAAAAATTAATTTATGGTTTACTTATTACCTGTATTCAGATAACAATCATGTATGCAAGAAAAATAAAATGGATACTTACATCCTCACAGCTTTACCGGCTGTGGGGATTTTTGTATTTTCCGGAAAAATATATTTACTGATGTTATCCTTAAAAGAATGATTGCATATATATTCCTTAGCAAATTTTATAGAAAAAATATATATTAATATTTCTAATAAAAATAAGTAAATAAATTAATGGTATTAATAAGAATCGATGGTTGTAAAAATATATTCTGCATGTTACACTTTGAATAGATGAGAAAAATTCACCGGATGATTCTATATTTCACGACAATATTTGAAAAAAGAATCCATGAATATTTCTATGATAATTAACCATGACAAGGGGTACCACACGAAGGAGGACATGATATGGAAATGCGTTCTATTGCAAAGCAGTTACAGGAGAATTCTTACCCGGGAAGAGGCATCATCATCGGTAAAACATCCGATGGAAGCAAAGCCGTTACCGCGTACTTTATCATGGGAAGAAGTGAAAACAGCAGAAACCGTGTATTTGTAGAGGACGGAGAAGGCATCCGTACACAGGCATACGATCCATCCAAACTGGAAGATCCAAGCCTGATCATCTACGCACCGGTTCGTGTATTGGGAAATAAAACAATCGTAACAAACGGAGATCAGACAGATACTATTTATGATCAGATGGATCGCCAGATGACATTTGAGCAGTCTTTACGCTGCCGTGAGTTTGAGCCGGACGGACCGAACTACACACCGCGTATTTCCGGTATCATGCATGTAGAAAACGGAAAATTCAGCTATGCAATGTCTATTTTAAAGAGCAACAACGGTAATCCGGAGGGATGCAACCGTTATACATTTGCTTATGAGACACCGGCTGCAGGCGAGGCACGTTTCATCCATACTTATATGAACGATGGCAACCCGCTGCCAAGTTTTGAGGGAGAGCCGGAGCTGGTAGATGTTGCAGATGACATTGATGAGTACACAAAACTTTTATGGGAGAGTTTAAATGCAGATAATAAAGTTTCCCTGTTTGTACGTTATATCAACATCGCAGATGGTACTTATGAGACACGTATCGTAAACAAACATCAGGATTAATTTTTATCGGAGGAATCAGAATGAACGAATTAGAGTTAAAATATGGCTGTAACCCAAATCAGAAACCATCCCGTATTTATATGGAGAACGGTGCAGATCTGCCAATCAAAGTATTAAACGGAAAACCGGGATACATCAACTTCCTGGATGCTTTCAACGGCTGGCAGTTAGTACGTGAGCTGAAAGCAGCAACCGGACTTCCGGCAGCAACATCTTTCAAACACGTATCTCCGGCTGGCGCAGCAGTAGGACTTCCTTTGACAGAAACCGAGAGCAAAATCTACTGGGTAGATGATCTTGGTGAACTTTCTCCGCTGGCAAGTGCTTATGCAAGAGCCAGAGGTGCAGACCGTATGTCTTCTTTCGGTGATTTCATTTCTCTGTCTGATGTTTGCGATGCAAGTACAGCAAAAATCATCAAACGTGAAGTTTCCGACGGTGTGATCGCTCCGGGTTACGAGCCGGAAGCACTGGAAATCCTGAAAGCAAAAAAAGGTGGTAAATATAACGTCATCGAAATCGATCCAAATTACGTTCCGGACCCGATTGAGCACAAACAGGTATTTGGTGTGACTTTTGAGCAGGGAAGAAATGAACTGAAAATCGACCGCGATTTTCTTGGAAATATTGTGACAGAGAATAAAGAAATTCCGGATTCTGCTAAAATCGACCTGATCATTTCACTGATCACACTGAAATATACACAGTCTAATTCTGTATGTTATGCAAAAGGTGGTCAGGCTATCGGAATCGGTGCAGGACAGCAGTCCAGAATCCATTGTACACGTCTGGCAGGACAGAAAGCAGATAACTGGTTCCTTCGTCAGGCTCCACAGGTATTAAATCTTCAGTTTGTAGATGGCATCAAACGTGCAGACCGTGACAATGCGATCGATCTTTACATCGGAGATGAGTACATGGATGTACTTGCAAATGGCGCATGGGAGAATATCTTTAAAGTAAAACCACCTGTATTTACAGCAGAAGAGAAACGCGCATGGCTGGATAAAAATACAGACGTTGCACTGGGATCTGACGCATTCTTCCCGTTTGGCGACAACATCGAGCGCGCACACAAGAGTGGCGTGAAATATGTGGCTGAACCAGGTGGATCCATCCGTGATGACAATGTTATTGATACCTGCAACAAATACAATATGGCAATGTGCTTTACTGGTATTCGTTTGTTCCATCACTAAAATAGTGATTGATGGAATAGCCAAAATGCAGATTGAAAATCATTGCGGTTATTGTTGAATATGCAGTAAAACGAAATGCAAATATTTATTGTTTGAAGATGGAGTGTTGTAAAATATAATGAGCGCAAAGGAGTCAACATGTTAGTATGATTGACGAATGGCGAAATGATTGAGTGATGAAATTACGATAGAGTGAAAAAGTAAAACTTCCGGCAGAGGACAGAAGCATGAGATATGCATCTGAAGTCCTGCCGGATTTTTTTGTAATAACAAGTTTTTGACGTATTCAAATAAAATTTTGATGTTTCCACAAACAAAAGTAACTTAAGGAAAGAAAGCACATTCTTACATCTTTGACACATCTCTATGGTATGATGAGAAAAACAAGAAAGGAGAGGTAAGTACATGCAGCGCATATTAATCATAGAAGACGATGCTGCAATTGCACATCTAATGGAATCCACCTTGCGTCGGGAACAGTACAATACGATCTGGGCAGCAGATGGTGTGCAGGGGGCAGATTTATTTGAAACAGGACATTTTGATCTGATCTTACTGGATCTGATGTTGCCGGGTATCAGCGGGTTCGAATTATTGGAGTATTTTGTGCCAAGCAAAGTGCCGGTGATCATCATATCAGCTATGGGACAGGTGGAAAACAGAATCAAAGGGCTGAAAATGGGAGCGGATGATTTTCTGGTAAAACCGTTTCAGATTGGGGAGCTTCTGGCGCGAGTAGAATCAGTACTTCGAAGAACTGGGAAAAAAGAAACCACATTTAGCTGTGAGGAAGTTACCGTTGATTGTGATTCTAGAGTCGTATTGAAAAATGGACAGGAAGTGGAGCTGACAGCAAAAGAATTTGATCTGTTGACAGTATTGATCCGAAATAGAAATGTGGCACTGAGCCGTTGTTTTCTATACGAATCCGTCTGGCAGGAAGAATACACCGGAGAGACGCGAACCTTGGACAATCATATTCAGAGACTGCGAAAGAAACTGGGGTGGAATGACAAGATACAGACAGTTTTTCGTATCGGGTATCGGTTGAAAATGTAAATGTATGTTTGTAACTTTTTAAATAAAAGAATTTGAGCGTACATAAAAAATAGTCTCAAATGGCTTATGAAAGAACAGGAAAAAAGAACAATAAAAAAGGGCGTGGGAGAAGAACATGAAACTATTTACAAAATTGTTTTCCGGAATCATGCTGATTCTAGCGGTGTCTCTTGGATTTGCAGAGTACTATACGGTCTACCGCACCTTTGATACAACATTGGAACATGAGAAAGACAATGCCCTGCGTAAGCATCAGTTAGTGAAATATGCCTTGCAGGCAGATATGGTTTCTGCGGAAAATCTGGAAATGTTGGATGAAACAACGCTGCAGGAACTTGTGGATCGGACAGAAGACAGCTTTAATATGCAGTTTGAATTAGAAAATGTAGAAAACATGGAGAACGCTGACGCGGCAGATCCAGAATATTTGTATTATTCCATTCAGGACGAAAATGGGAAACAGGAAATTCATGTATCCAGCTATTTTGAGCAAAATGATATGCAGTTGCAGTTGATCAGCCACGAGAATATTTCTTCGATTTTTGCGGAATCCAGACAGTTGCAGAAAAACTGCGGCATTGTATTTTTAGGAACAATGCTGATTGGACTTATATTTTCGACACTTTTGTCTGTCAAGCTGACTGCACCGATCCAAAAACTGAATCAGGCGAGCAAAGATTTTGCAGATGGAAATTATGACAGGCGGTTGTCTGTGCAGTCACTGGACGAAACTGGAGAACTGACGGAATCCTTTAATCAGATGGCAGATTCCATTACAGAAAAAATGGATGCTTTGGAGCTTGCGGTGCGCCAGAGAGAAGATTTTGTGGCAAGTTTTGCGCATGAGATCAAGACACCGATGACAAGCATTATCGGATATGCAGACATGTTGTACCAGAAGGAAATGAAGCCACAGGAAGTGCAGGAAGCTGCCGGATATATTTTAAATGAAGGGATGCGAATGGAAGCATTGTCTTTTAAATTGCTGGAATTGATCACATTGGAACGGCAGGAGTTTTTACTGGAAGAAATGAGTATGACAGATTTTTTTGATGATGTAGGAAAAACAGTGCAGACCAATGCAGAAAAGCGAGGAGTGGAACTCTCTTTACAGATTCAGGAGGGATATGTACGCATTGAATATGATCTGTTCAAGACGCTTATATTGAACTTGATTGACAATGCGTTAAAATCTGGTGGCACAAATGTCTGTGTAACTGGAATATGCAATGAACAGCTGTATGAAATCGAGGTCAAAGACAATGGAAGGGGAATCCCGCCAGAAGAAATACAGCGAATTACCGAAGCTTTTTATATGGTGGATAAATCCCGTTCCCGCAAGGAGCATGGTGCAGGATTAGGACTTGCGCTCTGTGAAAAAATAGCATCTATTCATAGTACAAAGTTGGAAATTTCAAGTAAGGAAGGTATCGGAACCAACATCAGATTGAAGCTGTTACTTTCCGGAAAGGCAGAAATGATATGAAAAAAATGGTAAATATAGGTATTGTTGTATTAATCGGGGTGGGAATTTTAGTTGCCAGCCTGTTACTGTCAAAAACACTTCTGGAACGACAGAGGCAGCAGGCTTTCAGTGAAAAAACTGCGGTTCCTGTGGAAGAAGTACATCCTTATGGGGAGGAATATATTCCTCTCAAAACATCTTTGCAGAAATCAATTAATACAATGGCAGAATATGGTCAGAACAAGCTGGATCTGCATCAATGGCAGAAGGGATCCGATGAGAAAAATGACGTGAAAATTGGCTATGATAAACTGGAGAAGTTTATGAAAGTTTGGGATGAGGATTACTGGTCAAAGGTAGAAGATGATGAGACGTCTCATGTGTTCTATTCTGTTGGAGATTCCAATAATCTGATATTTTTGTCTTATGTGTTTTCGATGAAACTTACCTATGAGTGCAGCCTCTATTATGCACCGGAATATGGCATCCCGGTATCAGGTCAGGTACTGATGGATCGGAAAGCATTAGAGGGAAAATCAACAGTTCCGGCAGCCGATCAGATTTGGAATGGATTGTTGCAGGCTTATGTGCAAAGTGTTGGTATTCCATTTCAGGAAAAGCAGCAGACAACAGATGTGTCAGAGGATCTATATGCAAAGATTCAGCAGGATGTACCAGCGGTATTTGAAAATGAGAATCCGGAAATGAAACAGTACATTTATGATTCGATGAAAACATATGAGGCACAGAGTGTAGATGGTGCATTTGAACTTGCGACAGTGATATATGAGATTCCTGATGATAAAATCGGTGTATTGTTTTCATTAAATTCATCAAATCCTGGAAATGAATGAAATTACTAATACAGCGATTTCTAAATAAGTGCCACATATAACTTGTCTGGTTTCACAATCACACATTTGTAAAAATATTCTGCGTTCTATGTGGTACTTATTTAAGAAAAGCTATAGCAGTAGTACGTTTTTCCTGTTATTCCTGTTCGATTTTCAGACGAATACGAAACCGTCTTTGTCTGGTTTCGTCGATTAAGTTCTGATTTCGGTAAATACTCAATAAAATCCCAACAAATATATAAGAAATGATCGTAACACTTCCACCGTAGGAAAACAGTGGGAGAAATCCATATGTCATTGGAAGCATACCAAGGTTCATAAGAAAATATTTCAAAACTTCTACTGTCAATGCCAGACTGCATCCAAGTCCCAGAATCATACCAAGCTGATTTTTCTGGTGCAGAGCCAGATAAAACAGGCGGATACAGAATGCGACAAATAAAACAGCAAGAATGCAGGTTAGGATCAGACCGTATCTGGCAGTTATATTTACAACCATATAGTCACTGATCAAGGAGTCGAAATCCATAACTAAAGTCGAACTGTGACCTAATAAACGGCTTCTTGTCATTACTGCATGCACCATAGACTGATACATATTTTCAAATGGATAGATCCAGTTGGAAATACGGGCAGAAACATATGGTGGAAACAGATTCGGAAATTTGTAAGGCATCAGTAAAAACAATGAAGGAATGCCGATGATACCACACCAGAGTATCGGTAAAAAAATTTTTTTTCGGATTGGATACCATTCTTTACAAATTGCTACGGTAACAAGGATTGCACTTGTAAATACAAGAACGATTTTATAAGATACAAATAACCAGAGGTAGTGCATCAACAGGATAGATGCAAGCATAAATCCGGCAGGAATCAGTAGATGATACCAGTTTCGCTTTCGGAACTTGTATAATAATCCACAAAAAACAGGGATGCTGAGCAGATAGGAAATCGTTGCGGTACTGAAAAAGCGAAGAAATCCTGTATCCTGCAAAATTAAAAATCCAAGGTAAATGAGTGCCAGAATACCGGAACGCTGAAAAATGCGACTGTAATCAATTTTACAGATAAAAAGCATGATTCCGAATCCGATGATCAGGTAAATAACTTGCTTTTTTAATAATGCAGTAGTCGTAAAATTAGAGGTCCCTTTGCACATGATTCCTAACATTAGGATTCCAAGCGCAGAAATAATTGTTGTCAAAATTACCATACGCCATGACATTTTCGGTCTGTGAATTGCGTCCAGTGAAACTCCGGTCTCCACTGGATCGCCCATATCCAGAACAGCTCTGCGTTCTGCGTCATATGCAGACAATCCTTGTGACAGGTATGCTTCTTCCTGATCTTCGATATGAGAATTGATTTCACGAGCTACCAGTTCTTTGGCACGTTTGTTTCGAATCTGCTCCAGCAGCAGTTCCATATATCGTTTTTTGCTCATACTCATCCCTCCAACTGTGGCACATAACTGGAAATCACATCCGCTGATCCAGTCAGTCTGCTTGTCAAAATATTCGCTACGGCAGCAGAATATTCTTTCCATTCCTCTTTTTTCTGAGAGAGAAAATTTTTCCCGCTTTTTGTAATAGAATAATACTTTCGGACTTTTTGACCGGTGGAATCTTCATAGGAAGTCAGATATCCTTTTCCCTCAAGTGTGTGAAGCAGAGGATAGAGTGTTCCTGCCTTCAGTTGAAATACATTCTGTGATTTTTTCTGCAACGTTTCAATCATTTCGTAACCATACATATCCTTTTCTTCCAAAAGCTGTAAAATCAGCATAGTTGTGCTTCCGGAAATGAGACTTTTGTCTACTGCCATAAGTAAATCCTCCTTTAAATCTTTTATGTACTCTTGGAATCTTTCGAAAACGAGTCATTTGGGCTAAATTCTTTTGAAATAAATGTATTACCAGAATTTAGCTAAGTGAATCCACAGGTGTATTTAGTGTCAAAAAATATTATATATAGTTCATCTATATATAATATATATCGAGTATCTATATATGTCAAGATTGGAATTTGGGAAAATATGTGAATTGGAAAATGAAGAAAATTGTATTATACTGTAAAAAATAGAATGTGAGAGTACATATATGGCAAAAGGAGAAGAACGGATGAAACACTTAAAGATATTACATCTGGAAGATAATGCCATGAAGCAGACTGCTATTGCAAGAGTGCTGCATGAGGCGTGTGAGGCAGAAATCGATTGGGTAACGGATGTGGCATCTGGTATGAAAAAAATGGAAGAGGCTAAAGTGCAGGGGGATATGTATGATCTGGCAATCACAGATATGCAGTATCCGCTAAAAAAGGATGCTGAAATCGACGAAGAAGCTGGGGAAGTATTTATTGGTCAGATGAAGGCTCAAAATGTGGAAATTCCTATCATAGTGTGTTCCAGTATGCGGCTGAGAATACGGGAATCCTATGGATGTGTGTGGTACCATGAACGAAATGACTGGGAAATGGAACTTCGTGGAATGGTAAGAAACTTGTAGAAAAATAGATATAGAGGAGATCTGTAAAATAATGGATCATATTCAAAAAACAGGAAAATTATGCAGATATGGTAAAATAGCAGGATTGGAAAAACCGGTTTCACGCATGATCTTTGGCACAACCATTGCTCCGATGATGGAAGGAAAAAATGCAGATGAGATATTAGATGCAGCGTTGACAAAAGGAATCAATACATTTGATACTGCCAGAGGCTATGAACGGGCAGAAGAATCGCTTGGCAGCTGGATGAAACGACGTGGCAACAGAGATCAGGTAGTGATAATCAGTAAATGTGGAAATTGTGATTCGGACGGTTCCGTGTGTGTAAACCGTAAGGTGATCGAAACAGAACTGGCTGAGAGCCTGCAGGCATTACAGACAGATTACATTGACATTTATCTTTTACATCGTGATGATCCAAAGATACCGGTCAGTGAAATGATCGATACCTTAAATGAATTACAAAAAGCAGGAAAAATCAAAGTATTTGGTGTATCAAACTGGACGCATGAGAGAATCGAAGAAGCAAATAGTTATGCAGAAGAACATCATCTTCAGGGATTTTCCGTTTCCAGTCCTCATTTTGGATTGGCAGAACAGGTTGCTGATCCATGGGGCGGTGACTGTGTGACCATAACCGGGAAACAGAATGAAGTTGCCAGAAACTGGTATCAGGAAAATCAGATGCCGATCATTGCGTATTCCAGTCTGGCGCGTGGGTTAATGGCTGGCAGAATCAAAAGCAGTCAGGAAGCACAGGCGGTAGAAATCTTAGATCCATTTTGCGTGAAAGGCTATGTCTGCCATGATAATTTTAAACGTCTGGTCCGTTGCGAAGAACTGGCAGAGAAAAAAGGCTGCACTGTGTCACAGATTGCACTTGCGTGGATGTTTCAGCAGGGACTGAATATGTATGTGCTTGTGAGTACGACAAAGGCATTCAGGCTGGAAGAAAATCTGCGTGCATTTACAGTGGAATTATCTGAGGATGAAATTCGGTATCTGAACTTGCAGGAAGAATAATAAAGACATTGATTAAGATAAACGATAGGAATAAGTCGCTTTTTGTTGCTAACTAAGGAGAAAGTATGCGGAAATGATTTCGGGTAGTTACTGAATTTACATTTTGAAAAGTTGGGAGAAAAACTGTGACACAACGTGAGGAGATAGCAAAAAAGTTAAAGAAAATATTGTCCATACATTCAATAGAGGAAAAAGAATCTGAACGGCTTCCGGAATTTACAGAGCCTTTTCGCTTTCAGAGTATATTATTTCAACAATGTCAAAATGCGGCGGATGAATTAAGTTATCTGGGAAGTTGTTTATCCTGTGAAAGTGGAGATTTTTCCAATATGTTCCGTGGAATTTATCAGGGAAATCGCCTGAATTTTGCATCAAGTGCAACTTTAGATGGAGGATGTAATCATGTGCGCTTCTTTGGCGCATCAGTAACCGCGTTAGCCTGTAATGACAAGGAATTTGTAGAAAAAGCGATGCCGTATAGTCTTGGCCTTTGTGGCACAGCAGTTCCATATGATACGATTCCGAATCTGTTTATGGGAATATTCTACAAAGATGAAACTATGATGGGTGAAGCTCTTGCATTGGTGGAAAAATTTCAAAAACGAAAACAGCGCAAGTACGATCTTCTGATCGTACAGTATTTTGTAGATCTGTGGGAAAAACGTACAGAAAATCTGACAGAACTTATAGAACAAATCTGTATAGAAGAACAGCGGGTGACAGAAAATACTACATATATCGGTTATGGAAATGAAAAATACAATAAAGTGATGAATATTTTTGTGCATGGTCTGTTTGCTCTGGCAGAGCATTATCTTGGAGCAGAATTATTTGAGACATTAGCGCTTCCAAATGCAAAATCATTCTGCAAAGAATATGAGTTGTATCGACGAGGACAAACGCAGGATAGAAGACTTCTGGTAAATTATCCTGAAAACTACGGGTATCTGAATCAGATTCCAGATTTAATTCCTCAAATTACATTAAAAGAAAGCGGGAAGAAGAAATGTATTGTAGATACAGAGTTATTTGCTGATGAGCTTTTTCAGAAAGTGTACGCGCCTGGCAAGTTACAACACATCATAAAACGTGATATTGCCTGGATTGCAGCGTGGGGAACGACAGATGAGTTTATGCAGAAATTTCAAGAAGAAGATGAAGCGCGGTACTTTTATGACAGAGGCCTGATATATTATGCGCTTTCTAATTCGGATATGGGGAGCTGTTATGAAATATCTTCGTTTTTACTGTCAAGATGTAATAAGGATAAGAAAAATTGTATTTTAGAAAAGAAAACAAGAGATTTTGATGGACCATATCATACTTTATTCCAAAGAAAAAATTGCGATGTTTTACAGACAGCGGAACTTTGTGATCGACTGTTTAAAGCTGGTTCGGATCCTAATCAGGAAGGGGAGAAAAATATACTTCCAATTGAACTGATGATGGCGTTGCCATTTGCGGAAGAAGATTTACAGCCGCTATATGATTTTTGGATGAAGTTGCCAGTAGTAGATTTGAAATTGTATACATTTGATGGGAAGCAGCCAATTGATTTTGCTAAAAAATATAAGCGAAAAAAATTAGCTGCTTGGATAAAGGAACAGTTATAAAAAAATGTAGAGGGTGAGTATCCATATGAATATTAGAGAGTTGATTGGAGAAGCAACAGAATATGATAAAAAGCTGGAGGTTGAAATAAAGAAACCAAAAAGCTGGTGCAAAAGTGTCAGTGCGTTTGCCAATACGCTAGGTGAAAAATTGATTTTTGGAATTGCGGATGAAGGGCAGATGTATTCTCCGGGTGGAATGCCGGATGGTTCTGTGATACAGGAAGACTCATATATTACCCAAAAGCGAATGGTAGAATTGTTAGGGCTTTCAAGAAGAACTGTTCAACGATTAACAGAAACTATGATAACAGATTATGTAATTAGTCGAGTGGGATTTAAGAGAACTGGACAATGGGAGATACTATGATTGTAAACGATAATGCTATCATATTTCATATTGATGTAAATTCCGCCTATTTAAGCTGGAGTGCATTGCGAGAATTACAAAATGGCAGCACACAGGATCTGCGCACGATTCCATCCATTGTAGGCGGTGATCAGGAAACACGTCATGGAATCGTTGTCGCAAAATCCATTCCGGCAAAAGTATTTGGCATCCAGACAGCAGAAACCGTTGCCAGTGCATTTCAAAAATGTCCGACACTTGTAATGGTTCCGCCAGATCATGCTTATTACCGTGACATGAGTCAGAAACTGATGCGTCATCTGCGCAGTATTTGTGATGAAATTGAGCAGGTCAGCATCGATGAATGTTATATGTCCTTTGAACCGATTCGAGGGCGATTTCCAAGCCCAGAGGCAGCAGCGACCTATATTAAGGACAGCGTGTATGATACCTTTGGATTTACGGTAAATGTAGGAATTTCGGACCGAAAAGTACTGGCAAAAATGGCATCAGATTTCAAAAAGCCAAATTTAGTTCATACCTTATATGTAAGTGAAATCCAGAAAAAACTTTGGCCATTGCCAATTGCTTCCCTACATATGTGTGGAAAAAGCAGTGCAAAATTGTTACAGAAAATGGGAATCCGCACGATCGGAGATCTGGCGCGCACCGATAAAGCGGTGGTAGAAAGTTGGCTGAAAAGTCATGGTGGAATGCTCTGGAATTATGCAAACGGCATCGATGACGGACAGGTTGTAAAAGAAAAACCAAAGGCAAAGGGAGTGGGAAATTCCACAACACTGGCCAACAATGCGGAAACAGAAGAAGAGGCATACACCGTATTAAAAGAATTGGCAGTCAGTGTATCACAACGTCTGAAAAAGCATCATTTTCTTGCGGCGCAGATCAGTACGGAGATCAAATATGCATCATTTCGTTCCGTATCACATCAGACAACCATACTGACTCCGACAGCAGAAGAAACGGAAATCTATCAATGTGCCTGTCAGCTGTTTAATGAACTCTGGGACGGTGAACCAATCCGATTACTTGGCATTCGAACTACCAAATTGCAGGATGAAGAAGAACCGACCCAGATCAGTCTGTTTGATCTAGGAAAATACCAGGAGCAGGAAAAACAGGAAGAACTGAGACGTGAAAAAGAAGAACAGAAACAGAAAAAACTGGCAAGCCTGGACGATGCCATTGCAAAGATTAAAAAACGTTATGGGGACAATGCGATTCACAAGGGAGCTGAGACTAAATAGTACAATTTCGATAAATAAGTAATGTTTAAGGGAGATATGCTTCGTTTATTAGGAGAGAAGCTAGTGCGCCAGTGGCTTCGCTTCATCTCAGTCTGAGTTGAGACTCCCACTTCTGCAAGTGGTGAGTAGTAACA
>OGYG01000018.1_pt1 | contig 162112 bp, 155 predicted proteins | sample 1576481 | NCBI WGS metagenome assembly OGYG01 (sample SAMEA3541497, study PRJEB24748) | human gut metagenome | biome: human gut; feature: human-associated habitat; material: faeces | place: China | collected 2012 | reverse complement strand
ATCGAACTGTTCTTCAAATGGCTCAAGCAGCATCTCAAGATAAAGAAATTCTGGGACACAACAGAGAACGCTGTTCGCATACAAATCAGTGTGGCTATTATCACGTACTGTCTTGTGGCTATTGTACAACATGATATGAAGTTGAAACGTTCAACCTATGAAGTTTTGCAAATTCTCAGCATATCATTGACTGACAAAACCCACTTGCGTGACCTGTTCGACAAGACTAATTTCAATGATGTCAAAGATCTAAATGATCCCCTGATTCCGGGGCTTTTTGATTAATTGTTTAACTCGTCTCATTTTAACGGGACACTAATGAAATTCTAATATGAAGGAAAGACTTCTTATAAAATGTGATACTACTATTTATGCAGACGAGATTACAAATCTGCTTATTGAAAACAACATTGTTTCTCGCCAGCATGATGAGGGGCAAGACCAAAATCCAGGTGCTTATGGTGCTATCACAGGTATTGCAATATATGTTTTCGAGAAAGATTATGAAAAAGCTGTTGAGATAATAAATCCTATTGTTGATAGTAGAAATGAGTCTCATGTCTGGTGCCCTAAATGTGGAAGTTACAATGTGTCAGCCATAGCCGTAAGCAACAAATACGGAACTGCTATAGCATTATGGTGCATCTTTCTTTTTCTTATTCCGGGGCTTTATCTTGTTTGGGCAAATGATTTGGGTATCAGATCAACTATTGCCGATTATATAGCATTGTCTATGTTTATTTCGTTTTTTATAGTTGCATTCTTTGGGAAAATTTCTAATGCCAATTATATATGTAATGATTGTAATAAAAGGTTCCACCATAAATGATTTTTTGTATCTTATGAAATAAGTCGGCCATTATCGATTCATATTCATTTATTTCCATACCTTTGTGTCTATACAAACAAAGAAATATGATTGGAAGCATCCTTGGCGACATCGCAGGCAGCGTCTACGAGTTCCACAACATCAAGACAAAAGAGTTTCCTTTCCTCACTCCGCAGAAAGGATATACCGACGACAGCATCCTGACCCTCGCCACGGCCGACTGGCTGCTACACGGAGGAGACTGTGCCACCTATTATTTCCGCTATGCCACCCGTTACCCGTGTCCGCTGGGAGGCTTCGGCGGACGTTTCCGTGAATGGCTCCGACAGGGACAGCAAACGGGACAGCTCCGTCCTTACGGCAGCTGCGGAAACGGTTCGGCCATGCGCGTAGGCCCCGTGGGATGGGCATTCCGCACGGAGGAAGAGACGCTGAAGGCTGCACGCATATCGGCTGCCTGCACACACAATCATCCCGAAGGAATCAAGGGTGCCCAGGCTACGGCACTCTGCATCTTTTTGGCCCGGAACGGGAAGAGCAAGGAGGAGATAAAAAATACCGTCGAAGTAAAATTCGGCTATGACCTGAACTTCACCTGCGACGGCATTCGTGATACCTATCAATGGGACGCCACCTGCCAAGGCACCGTGCCCCAGGCCATCCGCGCCTTTCTGGACGGAACGGACTTTGAGGACTGCGTACGTTCGGCTATCTCACTGGGTGGCGACAGCGATACACTGGCCTGCATCACGGGCAGCATCGCAGAAGCATTCTACGGCGTTCCCCCTGCCCTGCATGCTCAGGCCATGCACTACCTGCCGACGCATTTCCAGCAGATTGTGGCGGAATTTGAAGGGAAATTCGGGCCGGAAATTCGCTAAAATTCATCCCGTAAAAAAACGCAAGTGCATTTCACACAAAACGCCCTTACGTTTTACCCAAAACACAAGTGCGTTTCAAGTAAAACGTAAAGGCGTTTGAATCCAAACGTCAAAGCATTTTTGAGGTGACAGAAAACCTGTCTGAGGATTTCTTATGACAACATTCCGCCCGGCACGCGACCGATTTCCACTTTCTCAAATTTATATCCCAGGCGTTTGAGTTCAATGGCCACCCCGATGCGGAACATCGTACGGCAGGCACGGGCAAACACATGGAAGGCCAATGGGCTCTGCGGCTCTATCTGCTCATGGCGAATCAGTCCCACGGTAGTTTGTCCGCAGCGGCGGATGATGTCTTCCAGCTGGCGGGCCTCTTCACCGTCGAGCGACAAGCCGAGCAAATCGCGCACGATGTGTTCATCCATATCGTCAAATCCCTGCTCTCCGTAGTACGACTGATAAGAAGCCTTTGCGCTGGCCTCCCAGTCTTCGTCCCAGCAAAAAGCTACTCCCAAGCCCAGATAAGCTGCCCAGGCCACCGACACCACGGGATAATCACGAATCTGTTCCACGGCATCGGCCACATACTCCGGTGCCAGGTCATGCCAGCGGTTGTCCAGGTCCTCCGTAGCCAGCAGGGTGCCGTCCAGCACATGATAGTCAGTACACAAACGCAGCAATTCCTGCTGCAATCTCTCTTCAAAACGGTTCAAATATTCTGTATCCATTGAGGTTTCTTTATTTTTTTGCCAAAGATACGAGTTATGCAAGAGATTTTAAAACCTTGTGGGCGGGTTTTTGTCACTTCCCTGGTGGGAAAGCTACATATTATCCAAATAAGAAGATTATACAAAAACTAAATAAAAAGGAGTTGGATTTCGCAAAACAAGAAATCCAACTCCTTTTTTTATTCTCCAGACATAACTACCGTCTACTTCACAGTTGCTTTAATATAACTTTTTCCTGCTTCAAGATTTTGGTCTTTACCGTAATCAGGACTGTATTTCCCGACAGGCATATCACTTAAAACAAAAGCATTGCATTTTCTTCCAGCCACTACCTTATCAGTCATAGCAGTATTTAAAGCCGTAGCAGCCATACCTACTACCGTTCCTAACAATCCACCACCTGCACTCACACTTGTGTCTACATTAATCAAACCTTCTCTATGATAAAGCGTTTCTCCAGTGGAAGTAGAACGTAAAATATACTCCACGCCTACTGTTAGGTTCCCTGTCAATGTTTTCCGACTCCAGGATTTGATAATAGTAAACATCGCCGCATCTGCTCCCAGTACTTTCTTGAAAATATTTATATCATTCTCCAGGAACATTTCACTGTCATATGCACTTTCCGTTTGAAACATCTCCATTGTCAGATAAGGCGAATACACATAATAGCCTTTTTCGCAAAGTGGCATATACAACGTTGTATAAAAAAAGTCTTTTGCCTCTACCGCATTGGTCTGGTTGATAGGAGGCATCACGACGATAGACACAGGCTTTTCTTCATATAACTTAGCATACTGTTGTCCACGTGTGATACTTTCTGCACACGAAGACAATAGTATAACTACCAATGCAACAATCAAATAGTTCTTCATTTTTCGAGCTGTTTAATGATTCTTGAAATATACGTTTCTGATTCCGGATAGGCCTTTATTTCTTCCTTCAAAAAAGACAATCCTTCCTCTTTCTTTCCAGTACGATATAGCATATATCCGTACTCTGCATACAGTCCAGGAGGAACAATCCCTCTGGCACCTTTCTGCTTGTCAATCATTTTCTGATATTGCTCCAGAACTTTTACCTGAAGTTCTTCCGTGCTTTTCTTGCTGTACTGATAGGTTATATCCTCATAATTATACCATGAATACAATGGCTCCACAGTACCACAAGAAGCAAAAGCAAATATACAGGTACTTATAAATAAAACTTTTTTGATCATGGCAGTGTAATTATTTTAGTTTCCTGAGTAGATACAAATATCTCTTTACTATAAATCACCTCTCCATTATAGGTCACATTAATTTTTCTTCGTCCGGTAGAAACCGCATACGATGTACCCTTTCTATTGGCATTTTTAGCTTTTACCACCTTAGCTTCAAAAGGTTTTTTACCGTCTAACATAACGGTCACTTCCTTTCCTGCATATTCACCCGGACTAGTAAAAAGCAGATAAGCCATATCTTCCTTTCCACTTTCCTGAGCCACAGGATAATGGGCTTTGCATCCACACAACAATGCCACCAGCCCAATAATCATCCATAATCTTGCTTTCATAATTACTTAGATTCTTCAATATAATATTCACCTAATTTTGCCGCATCAATTGGAGTAGTAGTGGAGACTTCCACAAAAGAATACTCAGTTTCGGGAGTGTCACCTCCTGTAGAGATTACCTTAACTGTACCAATTTTCTTTCCTGGCAATTCAATCATCAAGCCCGTCTGAGGGTTTTTCACTTTCTTGCCTTTCGACTTGATGCTAAACACATCCCCTTCTGCTATGCCTTGACTTTTTCCACCTGCTATCAGCACGGCATCGGCATCATAAGAAAGGAAATAAGTTCTCCAAGGTTTATCCGTACATTTATTAATAATATTCTCCACTAACTGACCAATAGCCTCAGAAATGGCCTTATCACTCAAAGTGGCATCAAAGTCGGCACGCCCACCGACACCCATCGTAGTTTTGGTAGTCAAATCAGCCGAACCTTTTGCTTCATCTGAATAAATTATCAGACCCGTAGATACATCTACCAGACGAATAGCCACTGCTGCCTCTACAGTTTGTGTTTTTGTGGTTGTAAAGACACCCGATTTTCCGGTATTCTTCCGGCCGAATTCCGTGATAGAGCCAATAATCATATAGTCGGCACCAATCGTAGACAAGCCATTCTCGCCTTTCTGAGCTTCTTCGAGCAAAGTAGACAAGTCACTTCGTTCCAGCAAGAGGAATTTTCCAGAAGCAGCCAACTTGGCTGAAAGAATATCCAATGCCTGCTTACCCATCGGGTCATTTTCCTTGTCATAAAATATTCCCTTCGCATATTGCGTTTCATTCGAAAAACGTCCGATAGCTACTTTACGTTTTATCACTTTTTCACCAGTAGCTGCTTGCGAATTCTGTGGTGTCTCCACCACTTCTACTTTTCTTTGCGCATAACTCATATCAGCCAACAAGCATACACACAAAGCAAACAAAATCTTTTCATCATCTCTTGCGTATTTTATATATAAATAATTTATCCGCACAAATATAAATATTTTTATAGTCGGTCTATAAAGCACATTTACAAAAAAGCTCCAGGAATTTTCTATAAATTATCCCCGGAGCTTTTCTTATGAGTTTAATAAAATAGTTACATCGTTTCTTCAATCACAGCCTGCGCCGCAGCCAGTCTTGCGATAGGCACGCGGAACGGTGAGCAGCTCACGTAATCCAGACCTACCTTGTGGCAGAACTTCACGGACATCGGTTCACCGCCGTGTTCACCGCAGATACCGCATTTCAGTTCCGGACGTACGGAACGGCCTTTGGCTACCGCCATCTTAATGAGCTGGCCCACACCATTCTGGTCGAGTACCTGGAACGGGTCTACCTTCAGAATCTTCTTTTCCAGGTAAACCGGCAAGAAGGAAGCGATATCGTCACGAGAGTAACCGAAGGTCATCTGAGTCAGGTCGTTCGTACCGAATGAGAAGTATTCGGCATGTGAAGCGATGCGGTCGGCAGTCAGGGCGGCACGCGGCACTTCAATCATGGTTCCCACCTTGAACGGAATTTCCACGCCTTCTTCCTTGAACAGTTTGGCAGCAGTTTCACGGATCACCTTTTCCTGTGCTTCGAATTCATACAGGATACCAATCAGCGGCACCATGATTTCAGGATGCGGGTCGTAACCTTCCTTCTTCAGTTCGCAGGCAGCACCCAGAATGGCACGAGTCTGCATCTCGGTGATTTCCGGATACGTATTTCCCAGACGGCAACCACGGTGACCCAGCATCGGGTTGTGTTCGCACAGACTTTCCACGCGCTGGCGGATATAATCTACGGTTACACCCATGGCCTGTGCCATTTCTTCCTGACCTTTCAAATCGTGCGGAACGAATTCATGCAACGGTGGGTCGAGCAGACGTACGTTGACAGGCAGTCCGTCCATGGTCTTGAAGATTTCCTTGAAGTCGGCTTTCTGGTAAGGCAATAGTTTGTCGAGGGCTTTCTTGCGGCCTTCCACGTCCTTGGCCAGAATCATTTCACGCATGGCCACAATCTTTTCGTCGTCGAAGAACATGTGTTCCGTACGACACAGACCGATACCTACGGCACCGAATCCACGGGCATCCTGTGCGTTGCGCGGCGTGTCGGCATTGGTACGGACTTTCAGGCGGGCATATTTATCGCAGAGTTCCATCAGTTCGGCAAAGTTACCCGACAGTTTGGCCGGCTGAGTCGGAATTTCTCCGGCATATACATATCCGTTGGTTCCGTTGATGGAGATGTAGTCACCTTCTTTCAGTACGACTCCGTCAATTTCTACCGTACGGGTCTTGTAGTCTACGTTGATGGCTCCGGCACCTGATACACAGCACTTACCCATTCCGCGGGCTACTACAGCTGCGTGTGAAGTCATACCTCCACGGGCGGTCAGGATACCTTCGGCAGCCTGCATACCGGCCAGGTCTTCCGGAGAAGTCTCAATACGTACCAGTACCACGCGATGGCCGTTGGTATGCCATTCAGCGGCATCTTCAGCAAAGAAGACGATGCGTCCGCAGGCAGCACCTGGAGAAGCCGGCAAACCACGTGTCAGCACGCGGGCACGTCCCAGTTCTTCCTTGTCGAATACCGGATGCAGCAGCTCGTCCAGTTTGTTGGGTTCGCAGCGCATCAAAGCGGTCTTTTCGTCAATCATGCCCTGATGCAGCATTTCCATGGCGATGCGCACCATAGCGGCACCTGTACGCTTACCGTTACGGGTCTGGAGGAACCAGAGCTTGCCTTCCTGCACGGTAAATTCCATGTCCTGCATGTCGTGATAGTGATTTTCCAATTTAGTCTGGAGTTCATCAAGTTCCTTGTAGATTTCCGGCATGGCTTCTTCCATAGAAGGATATTTGGCCACACGTTCTGCTTCCGAGATACCCTGCAGTTCGGCCCAGCGCTGAGAACCGATTTTGGTAATCTGCTGCGGAGTACGGATACCGGCTACTACGTCTTCACCCTGCGCATTGATCAGGTATTCACCGTTGAACAGGTCTTCACCGGTAGCGGCGTCGCGTGAGAAGCATACACCCGTAGCCGAAGTCTCACCCATGTTACCGAATACCATGGCCTGTACGTTCACGGCTGTTCCCCACTCTGCCGGAATACCTTCCATCTTGCGGTAAAGAATGGCGCGTTCGTTCATCCATGAATCAAATACGGCACAGATGGCACCCCACAACTGTTCGTAAGCGCATGACGGGAATTCCTGCCCGGTCTGTTTCTTCACAGCTTCCTTGAAGCGGACTACCAGTGCCTTCAGGTCGTCCACGTCGAGTTCGTTGTCCAGACGTACGCCCTTGGCCTTCTTCACTTCTTCAATGATGGCTTCAAACGGGTCGATGTCTTCCTTGTTCACGGGTTTCATGCCCAGCACCACGTCGCCGTACATCTGTACGAAGCGGCGGTAAGAGTCCCACGCAAAGCGAGGGTTGTTGGTCTTGCGAGCCAGTCCTTCTACTACTTCATCGTTCAGACCCAGGTTCAGAATGGTGTCCATCATCCCCGGCATGGACGCTCTGGCACCCGAACGTACGGAAACAAGCAACGGATTTTCCACATCGCCGAACTTCGACTTCATCAGGGCTTCTACTCCCTTGATGGATTTTTCCACGTCGTCTTTCAGCAGCGCAACCACTGCTTCTTTTCCTTTTTCAAAATATTCGTTGCAGACTTCGGTTGTTATGGTGAATCCGGGAGGTACAGGCACCCCGATCAGGTTCATCTCAGCCAGGTTTGCGCCCTTGCCACCCAGAAGATTTCTCATGTCAGCTTTTCCTTCAGCTTGTCCGTTTCCAAAAGTATAGACTCTTTTCTTTTCCATGTTTTCTTATATTTGATAAGGTTCAATAATGTTTTTCGTTGGTCAACCGCTGGCAAATCTATACATATTTTATTGAATCCCAAATTTTGTGAAGATATTTTTCGACATATTTTGCAACATAGAGTTTGCAAAATGAACTTCTTCGAAAAACATGGAAGAATGTCAGGAAAAATGTATAAATTTGCTCCCAAATTGGTTTTATTGAAAAGAACGTGGCAAGAAAGAAAAAAGAACTGCCTTTACTGGAGAAGGTAACGATAACAGACGTAGCCGCAGAAGGAAAAGCCGTGGCTAAAGTGAACGAGTTGGTAATATTTGTCCCGTATGTAGTGCCGGGCGACGTAGTCGATTTACAGGTGAAGCGCAAGAAGAACCATTACGCCGAAGCGGTGGCGGTAAAGTTCCATGAGAAATCACCCCTGCGCACGGAGCCGTTCTGCAGTCACTTCGGAGTGTGCGGAGGATGCAAATGGCAATGTCTTTCTTACGAGGAACAGCTCAAGTACAAGCAGAAACAAGTGTTCGACAACCTCACCCGCATCGGGAAGGTGGAACTGCCGGAATTCCGTCCTATCTTAGGCTCGGAAAAGACCCGCTTTTACCGTAACAAGCTGGAGTTTACATTCTCCAACAAGCGCTGGCTTACGGAAGAGGAGGTGAAGCAGGATGTGAAGTACGACCAGATGAATGCCGTGGGATTCCATATTCCGGGGGCGTTCGACAAGGTGCTGGCCATCGACAAGTGCTGGTTGCAGGACGACATTTCCAACCAGATTCGCAATGCCGTACGCGACTATGCCTACGCGCACAACTTCCCGTTCTTCGACTTGCGTACGCAGGAAGGACTTCTTCGTAACATCATGATCCGTACTTCGTCTACGGGCGAGCTGATGGTGGTGCTGCAGTGCAAGGTGACCGACGACGAAGGCCGCCGCAAGATGGAAGAAATTCTGCAGTTCATGGCCGACAGCTTCCCGCAGATTACCTCGCTGATGTATGTCATCAACAACAAGTGCAACGATACCATCGGCGACCTCGACGTGGAGGTGTTCAAGGGCAACGACCACATCTTCGAGGAGATGGAGGGACTGCGCTTCAAGGTGGGATCGAAATCGTTCTATCAGACGAACTCTGAACAGGCCTATAATTTATATAAGGTGGCACGCGAGTTTGCCGGACTTACGGGCAACGAGCTGGTGTACGACCTCTACACGGGTACGGGTACCATCGCCAACTTCGTGGCACGCCAGGCACGCAAGGTGGTGGGCATCGAATATGTGCCCGAAGCCATCGAGGATGCCAAGGTGAACTCGGCCCTGAACAGCATCGACAACACGCTGTTCTATGCGGGCGACATGAAGGACATCCTTACCAACGACTTCATTGCAGAGCACGGACGTCCGGATGTCATCATCACCGACCCTCCCCGCGCTGGTATGCACAATGACGTAATCGACGTGATTCTGGCTGCCGAGCCGAAACGCATCGTCTACGTGAGCTGCAACCCGGCCACACAGGCACGCGACCTCCAGCTGCTCGACGGCAAGTACAAGGTGACTGCCGTACAGCCTGTCGACATGTTCCCTCACACGCATCACGTGGAAAATGTCGTGCAACTGGAAAGACGCTAAACACTCTCCCCTATCTTCTAACTTTTAACTGACGCAACAAAGTGGCAAGAAATAACTCTGGCAACAACGGCCGACGCCCTATCCCGCGTGCCGCAGCCAAATATACAATCTATCCGGTCAATGAACCGGCGGAACTGATGGAGTTCCTTATGAAGAAGATGGACGGCATCAGCCGCACGCGCGTAAAAGCCTTGCTGGCCAACCGCGTGGTGCTGGTGGACAATAACATCCAGACGCAGTACAACTTTCCCCTGAAGCCGGGCATGAAAGTGCAGGTGAGCCGTGAAAAGAACAAGCACGAGTTCCGCCACCCCATGCTGAAGATTCTCTACGAGGATGCCTATCTCATCGTGGTGGAGAAGAAGGAAGGACTGCTGTCCGTGGCTACCGACCACCAGAAGGAGCGTACCGCACAGCACATTCTGAATGAGTACGTGAAGCGCACGCACCGCAACAACCGCATCTTCGTGGTGCACCGTCTGGACCGCGAAACCTCGGGCATCATGATGTATGCCAAGGATGAGAAGACGCAGCACACGCTCCGCGACAACTGGCACGATATCGTGTACGACCGCCGTTACGTGTCCATCGTCATGGGCGAGATGGAGAAAGACCAGGGCACCGTACGCTCCTGGCTCACCGACCGCAAGCTGTACGTCAGCTCCTCGCCGGTAGACGACGGAGGCAAGCTCTCCATCACGCACTACCGCACCATCAAGCGGGCCAACGGCTATTCGCTCATGGAGCTGCAACTGGAAACGGGACGCAAGAACCAGATTCGCGTGCACATGCAGTCGCTCGGTCATCCGGTGGTGGGCGATGCACGTTACGGCTGCGAAACCGACCCGCTCGGACGTCTGGCACTCCACGCCTTCAAGCTGTGCTTCTACCACCCGCTTACGGGCGAACGGATGGAATTTGAGACTCCCTATCCTGCTCCGTTCAAGAACCTGATGCTGAGAAAATAAAAACAATATATGATAAAAAACCTGATTTTTGATTTCGGAGGGGTCATCGCCCCTATCAGCCGCGAACAGGCGGTGGAAGCGTTCCGCCAGTTAGGGGTGGCCGATGCCGACCAGCGCCTGGACAAATATCACCAGACGGGAATTTTCCAGGAACTGGAAGAAGGAAAAATTACGCCCGATGAGTTCCAGGTGAAACTGGGACAGTTGTGCGGCGGACGCACTCCTAATTGGGAGGAGACACGCCAGGCATGGCTGGGCTACTTCACCGGACTGGACGAACGTCTGCTCGACTGCCTGAAGGAGCTGCGCAAGCGCTACAAGCTCTTCGTGCTGAGCAACACCAATCCTTACGTGATGGACTGGGCCTGCAGTCCGGCATTCTCGTCAAAGGGGAAACCGATCAGCGACTATTTTGACAAGCTGTACCTCTCCTACCAGATTGGAGTGACCAAGCCCGACCGGCAGATTTTTGACTTCCTGATAGCCGATGCCGACATTCTTCCGTCAGAATCGCTCTTCATTGACGACGGGGCCGGCAACGTACAGGCAGCCCGCCAGCTGGGTTTCCAGACCTACTGCCCGCATAACGGCGAAGACTGGCGCGATGCACTGACGGTACTTCTCCAGAAATCCTGAAAAAACGTCCTTGCGTTTCATTCGTAACGTAAAGAAATTTTCCATACAACGTCCTTGTGTTTCAATCCGAACGCAAGGACGTTTTGCGTTAAATACACCGGCATTCCCATCCAGCCGCAAAGGCGATACACCATCTGCCACCCCGCAGACCGATGCATTTCCCTACCCCCGATAGGGAAATTCCCCCACAGGAATAGGAAAAATCATTCGTTTGTATGATTTTTTCCGGATACCTTTGTCACATAGAGGAAAACAAACACACAAAGAGTTATGAGAACAAGGGTAAAAAAATTCATGTATATGGCGATGCTGGTCGCACTGACACTCGCCTTCCCGTCGTGTAACGTGGAAATGGAATTAGGGAACAACACCCTGGAATATCGTGAACGCACAGCGTATCTCTGCAGCTACGACTGGCAGGACGACTGGTACGACGACTACGGACTGCACCACTTTCAGGTGCTGCGCTTCTACACCAACGGAACGGGTGAAGACTTTATCCGCATTCAGGATGCCCGCGGACGTTGGGAGGAATATACCTACACCTTTACGTGGGACTGGTACGACGCTTTCTACACCAGCATCCGGTTGAACTACGGCGGAGGTGACTACTCCTACATGGACAATATCCGCCTGGGAGAAGGACGAATGGAATGCCTGCTCGACGGTGCGGCTGTATGCTTTTACAGTTATTAAAAAATCAGTAAAGAAAAACCGACAGATAAAGCGAACAAAACACGAAATCAGTTTGTTATAGAAATAAATCACCAAAGAATTTCATGTTTTCTTTTTTAAGATAATTAATTTTTTAGTTTATTCGTTCAAAAAAAAAACGTATCCTGCCGTGAGACAGCGATACGTTTTTTTATGCAATGAACACAAGAGTTCCGCCCGCGGGGTCAGCTCATGCTGCCGCCCACGATGTCCAGCAATTCGTTGGTAATCGCCTGCTGGCGGCTCTTGTTGTAAATCAAGGTCAGTTCCTGAATCAGGTCGTTTGCATTGTCCGTGGCAATCTGCATGGCCATGGTGCGTGCGGCATGTTCCGACGCCGTGGAGTCAAGCAGCACGGTGTACATCTTCATGCGGAGTACCTTGGGCAGCAACTCCTCCATCACCTGTTCCGGCGACGGCTCGATGAGGTAATCGGCCTGCATGGCTTCCTGCTCCTCTCCCTTCTCGTCCGTATGACCGGCACTCAGGTCGAGCGGCAGATAAGTCTCCCGCGTCAGTACCTGCGTAGAGGTCGACTTGAAGTGGTTGTAGAGCAGCTCCACCTGCTGAATCTCACCGCTGGCAAACCGTGTCATCAGCTCGGCAGCTAAATCAGCCGCCTCCTGATAGTTCGGTTTTCCGCTCATGTGCTGATAATCGCCGGCTGCCGTCAGCCCCTCCATCTTCTTCACCGCATCGGCCACCTTACGGCCCACCGGATAAATCAGGATGTTCTCACGGCCCACCTTCGGCTCATACTCTGCCACCACCTCGTTCAGGTGACGGATTACATTGGCATTGAATCCGCCGCACAGACTGCTGTTGGAGGCAAACACCACCACGGCCACTTTCTTCACTTCACGTTTCACTGCAAAAGGCGATTCCACGCTCAGCTCCGCGCCCAGGAAATTACTGAGCATGCGGTGCAACCGGCGTTCGTAGGGAAGCATATTTTCAATGGCCTCCTGCGCCTTGTGCAGCTTGGAAGACGCCACCATCTTCATCGCCGAAGTAATCTTCAGCGTGCCGTGGATTGAGTTGATTCTTCCTTTAACTTCTTTCAGTGATGCCATAGGATTTATGCTTTAAATTGTCCGGCTGCGTCGGCGGCCACTTTTTCAATGAGCGACGTAATTTCGTCGGTAATCTTTCCGGAAGCCAGCACGTCGAGCACATCCTTCTGATGGTTGGCACGCAGGTAAGTCAAGAACGCATCCTGGAAGGCACGTACCTTCGAAATAGGAATGTCGCGCATCAGTCCGTGCGTACCACAGTACAGAATGGCCACCTGTTCGCCTACCGGCATCGGTGAGTACTGCGGCTGAATCAGCAGCTGGTTGTTCTTACGTCCACGGTCGATAGCCATGGCAGTCACAGAGTCCATGTCGCTGCTGAACTTCGAGAAGGCCTCCAGTTCACGATACTGTGCCTGGTCAATCTTCAGCGTACCGGCCACTTTCTTCATACTCTTTATCTGGGCGCTACCACCTACACGCGATACAGAGATACCCACGTTGATAGCCGGACGGAAGCCCTGGTTGAACAAGTCGGTTTCCAGGAAGATCTGACCGTCGGTAATGGAAATCACGTTAGTCGGAATGTAGGCAGACACGTCGCCGGCCTGTGTTTCGATAATCGGCAGGGCGGTCAGTGAACCTCCGGCCTTTACCTTACCCTTCAGGCTGGCTGGCAGGTCGTTCATCTGTTCGGCCACTTCCTGCTGGTTGATAATCTTCGCCGCACGTTCCAGCAGACGAGAGTGCAGGTAGAAGATATCACCCGGATAAGCCTCACGTCCTGACGGACGACGCAGAATCAGTGATACCTCACGGTAGGCCACAGCCTGTTTTGACAAGTCATCGTACACCACCAGTGCATGACGGCCAGTGTCACGGAAGTACTCGCCGATGGCAGCTCCGGCAAACGGAGCGAAATACTGCATGGCAGCCGGGTCGGAAGCCGTAGCAGCCACCACGATGGTATAGTCCATCGCCCCCTTCTCACGCAGTGCATTCACGATGCTGGCCACGGTAGAACCTTTCTGACCGATGGCCACGTAGATACAGTACACCGGATTTCCTGCCTCGTAGTTGGCACGCTGGTTGATGATGGTATCGATGGCGATGGCCGTCTTACCTGTCTGACGGTCGCCGATAATCAACTCACGCTGTCCGCGGCCGATAGGAATCATGGCATCGATAGCCTTCAATCCCGTCTGCAGCGGTTCCGTTACCGGCTGACGGAAGATAACCCCCGGTGCCTTACGCTCCAGCGGCATCTCGCACAGCTCTCCGCCAATTTCGCCGCGCCCGTCCAAGGGCACACCCAGAGGGTCGATTACACGTCCCAGCATCGCTTCTCCCACGTTGATGGAAGCAATGTGCTTGGTACGCTTCACAATCATCCCCTCCTTAATCTGGTCGGTCGGACCCAGGAGCACCGCTCCCACATTGTCCTCCTCCAGATTCATCACCGTTCCCATGATACCGTTTTCAAACTGCAGCAACTCGTTGGCTTCCGCATTACGCAAACCGTAAATACGGGCCACACCGTCGCTCACCTGAAGCACGGTACCCACTTCGTCGAATTTCAGCGAGTTGTCAATCCCCTTCAACTGTTGGAGCAACACCTCTGAAACTTCGCTGGGTTTTATTGTATTTTCTGGCATAATTCTTTTTAATTAATAATTAATAATGAACAATTAAAAATGAACAGTGAATAATAGGAATCGTTTTTCATTATTCATTATTCATTATTCATTGTTTACACTATTCTCCTGTTTTTCGCGATAAACTGCTGTTTCACGCGCTTCAACTGGTTCGCCACACTGGAGTCCAGGCGGAAGCCACCCAGTTCGATGATGTATCCTCCGATCAGGCTTTTGTCCACCTTCTCTTCCAAGATTACCTCACCGTGCGTCTTCTCGGAAGCCAGTTTCTGCAAGTGTGCCACGAGCTTGGGCGAACTGACGGCAGTGGTAAGCTTTCCGATGAGGATGTGCTTGTCTTCCTGATACAGGTCGATGTACGACCACATCATGAACTGCAAGAACTTCTCCCTTCTGTCTTCCAGCACCAGGCTGAGAAAACGCGTCATCACCTGGCTCACGTCCTTTCCACCCGAAGCCTCGCAAAGCAGCTCCAGCTTCTTGCTTCTCTCCAGCACCGGATTTTCCACGGCACGCCGCAGGCCGGGCACTTCGGCAAAGTGTGCTGCCAGTGTCTTCACCTCCTTGTACACCTTGTCTTCCAGCCCTTCACCCTTCGCGTATGCCAGCAGTGCCTTCGCGAAACGTCTTGAAACGACTCCTGTATTCATGACACGTTATTTTTTAGAAGTTTCAATCATTTCATCCAGCAGACGGTCAATCAGCGCAGCCTGTTCCTTTTCATCGGCCAGCTTGTTGCGCAGAATCTTCTCTGCAATGCCCACTGACAACACGGCTACCTGGCGGCGGATGTCACGGATGGCACTTTCCTTTTCCGTTTCAATCTGCTTCTTCATCTCCTCCATCAGGCGGTTGCCTTCGGCGAAGGCCTTCTCCTGAGCGTCCTTGATGATGCGGTCGCGCGTAGCAGCAGCCTCACTCAGAATGCGGTGCTGTTCTTCGCGTGCCTGTGCCAGGATTTTCTCACCCTCCACCTTCACGTTGGCCAGCTGTTCGTTAGCCTCACGCGCCGCCTTGAGCGAATTGTCAATGTATGCTTTCCGGTCCTCCACCGTCTTCAGAATCACCGGGAAGCCGTATTTCGCCAAGATGAAGAACACGACTCCGAAGGTGATGACCATCCAGAACAGCAGCCCCGGATCCGGAGTTAATAATCCCATAACTTATTGTTTTATTTTTTACAAGAACAAAGTCAACAAACAAACCACGATGGCAATCAGTGCCACACCTTCTACCAAGGCTGCGGCAATAATCATGTTCATACGCAAGTCGCCTGAAGCTTCCGGCTGGCGTGCGATACCTTCCATGGCCGAGCTACCAATTTTACCGATACCGATACCGGCACCCAAAACTGCAATACCTGCACCGATAGCGGCGCCCAACTTACTAATACCTACACCTGCAGCTGCCTGCAATAAAACTGACAATAACATAATTTTCTTGTTTTAAAAGGTTATACTTTAATTTTCTTTGAATCAATTATTTTTCGGCATGTTCCTTCACCTGCGACAGACCGATAAACACGGCCGACAGCATCGTGAAGACGTATGCCTGGATGAATGCCACCAGAATTTCCAGCGCATTCATGAAAATGCTGAATGCCACCGACACCACCGTCATCGAGCCGTTGATAACCGGACCCGACTTCACCGTGATGAAGATAATGGCCACCAGACTGAGCACGGCCGCATGTCCTGCCATGATGTTGGCAAACAAACGGATCATCAGTGCAAACGGTTTGGTAAAGATACCGAAGAATTCTATCAGCGGCATCATCGGAATCGGCGCCTTCAACCACGTAGGCACGTCGGGCCAGAAGATTTCCTTCCAGTAAGCCTTCGTACCATACACGTTGGTCAGCACGAACGTACACAAAGCCAGCACCAGCGTAATGGCGATGTTACCCGTCACGTTCGCACCTCCGGGGAAGATAGGAATCAGCCCCATCAGGTTGTTCACCAGCACGAAGAAGAACGCCGTAAGCAGATAAGGAGCGTAGCGGCGGTAATTCTCGCCGATGCAGCCCTTAATCACGTCGTTGTAGATAGAAAGCACCGTGGCCTCAATCATGCCGACGCCCCCCTTGGGTGCCCCGTCTTCCAGCGGATGTTTCTTGTACCAGCGCACACAGCTCATCATGATGACCAGCAGCACCGCACTGTTGATAAACAAGCCCAGCACATTCTTCGTGATGGAGATGTCCAGCGGACGCACCTCCTCGCCGGCCGCATTGCGTTCCACGATTTTGCCGTCGCAGGCACCACCCTCGGCCACGTACAGCCCCTCGTAAGGACCTTCCTCCAGCCGGGCAGACGAGAACACATGCCAGCCCGTACTGCTTTTCACGATCACCGGCAGCGGAATGCTTACCTCCGTATCGCCGAACTTCGCAATGTGCCACTGGTAGGCATCGCCAATGTGTCCGAACACCAGTTCGTTCACGTCGATGTCACCCTCAGCGGCCTGTGCCTTCGTCAGCGCAGCCGGAACCGCCATCAGCAGTAACAGCGTGATGATTATGTACCGTATTTTTTTCATCATTAGCTTTTTTTCTTAGTTTGAGTTTCGCTTCAAAAAGAAGGAAAAAACGGGTTTCGAATATCAGAAACGCAAAGTAGAAGAAGATGAAGGTCAGCATGAACGCCAGCACTTCATGTCCTATCACAAATCCGTAGAACATCAGCAGCATGGCACTGACAATGAATTTCAGCACCTTGCACACCAGATACGTCATCGCAATCCGTTCCAGCCCCACGCGATAGTTGAACGCGAACATTTCTATGTAAAACAGGCCGAAAAGATAGAAGAATATCGGAATGGCCGGAAACCACAGGAAATACCTGTCGGGAATGAACAGATGATATACCACGGCGACGAGCGTCGTCAGCACGATTCCAATCACGGTCAGTTCTTTTATAAATTTCTTCTTAACGGTCAACAAAAACATAGTATCGTGCGGTTTTTCATCCGGAAAGCCGCCAAAAACATATTCGGTTCATCGCCTGCTTCGCTCCTCTCAGAGTTCCACACAGACTGAAATCTGATTCTCCTTGACTTCCACGAATCCTCCCTTGATTTGCAGGGATTGCGTTTCCTGTCCGGCCACGTATTTCACTTCCCCGGCCGAGAGCGTGGAAATAATCGGGGCATGGTCGGCCATGACCTGAAATTTTCCTGCGCTTCCCGGAAAGGTAGCCTGGCTCACTTTACCTTCGTAAACCAGCTTTTCGGGTGAAACGATAACCAGATGAAGTTCTTTCATATTAAGCTATCAGCTTTTAACTTTTAACTTTTAACTTTTACTTATTAACTCTTAGCCGCTTCCATCAGCTTCTTACCCTTCTCGATGGCGTCCTCAATGGTACCCACGTTCAGGAAAGCCTGTTCAGGCAGATAGTCTACCTCGCCGTCCAGAATCATCTTGAATCCCTTGATGGTGTCTTCTATGGAAACCATCACGCCCGGCACGCCCGTAAACTGCTCGGCCACGGCAAACGGCTGCGAAAGGAATCGCTGCACGCGGCGGGCACGGTTCACCGTCAGACGGTCTTCATCCGAAAGTTCATCCATACCTAAGATAGAGATAATATCCTGAAGCTCCTTGTTGCGCTGCAGAATCTGTTTCACGCGCTGAGCGGTTTCGTAGTGCTCCTTGCCCACAATCAGCGGGTCGAGGATACGCGACGTAGAGTCCAGCGGGTCTACAGCCGGATAGATACCCAGCTCGGTAATCTTACGGCTCAACACCGTAGTGGCATCCAGGTGGGTAAAGGTAGTAGCCGGAGCAGGGTCGGTCAAGTCATCGGCCGGCACGTACACCGCCTGCACGGAAGTAATGGAGCCGTTCTTCGTAGAAGTGATACGTTCCTGCATCTGTCCCATTTCCGTAGCCAGTGTCGGCTGGTAACCTACTGCCGAAGGCATACGTCCCAGCAAGGCTGAAACCTCAGAACCTGCCTGCGTAAAACGGAAGATGTTGTCGATAAAGAACAGGATATCGCGCGGACCGTTGTCGCCCGTCTGGCGGTCACGGAACGATTCGGCCAGTGTCAGACCCGACAAGGCTACTGACTGACGGGCACCGGGAGGCTCGTTCATCTGTCCGAACACCATGGCTACCTGCGATTTTTCCACTTCGTTGTAATCCACCTTCGAAAGGTCCCAGTTTCCTTCCTCCATGCTCTTGAGGAATTCGTCACCGTAGCGGATTACGCCTGATTCAATCATTTCTCTCAGCAGGTCGTTACCTTCACGGGTACGCTCACCCACTCCTGCAAACACGGAGAAACCATTGTGTTTCTTGGCAATGTTATTGATTAACTCTTTGATGAGCACGGTTTTTCCAACACCCGCCCCACCAAACAGACCGATTTTACCACCCTTCAGGTAAGGTTCCAGCAAGTCAATCACCTTGATACCGGTAAACAATACTTCCTGGGTAGTAGCCAGGTCTTCGAATTTCGGAGGTTCACGGTGAATAGGAAATCCGTCCGTCTTGTCCAGTTCTTTCATACCGTCAATGGTATCACCTACCACATTCATCACACGGCCCTTGATCTGGTTTCCGATAGGCATCGAAATCGGATGCCCCGTAGGAACGACTTCCATTCCGCGCTTCAACCCGTCCGTACTGTCCATGGCCACGCAGCGTACCGTGTCTTCACCGATATGCTGCTGCACTTCAATCACCAGCGTACGCCCGTCGTTACGGGCAATCGTCATGGCATCGTGGATTTTCGGCAAGGCGTGTTCCACGTCTTGTCCTTCTTCAAACTTGAAGTACACATCGACCACCGGACCGATTACCTGCGAAATGTGTCCAACGATTTTTGACATAAGCAATTATTTTAATTTAAAAAGAATGAATCATCCATGGTTCTTACCTCTTAAACAAACGTCCCGGGTATTTGTTTAAAGTTTGACCATTTCTGTAACGCAAATTTACTGAATAAACTCTCATATATGTAACTCCATGTAACATTTTTTAGACTGATTCCCCTAATAATAGACATAAATCAAGAGATATCGGACAAATGGTTTTACACTTGTTTACACAGAGACGAAATATCTAAACAAATATTTACAGGAAATTGCACGTGTGTGCGGTCACACATACTATTTTAGACAAAGAACATGACGTGCTATATGGGTGTATCTTTTTTATTTTAGACAGAAGAACATAAAGACAGATTTTGTAGATGCAATCTTTCTTTTGTACTTATATGCTTATGTCCGAAAAATAATAACTGCTATAGGATGTTGCCTTTTTGCTTTAGACAGAAGAACATAAGAACAGATTTTCTGTGTAAATATAAACTTATGTACTTTATGTTCTTATGTCCAAAAACATTCAAGAAATATCTTTCTATGCTTACGTCATAAAAAATTATGAGCGTTTATACTCTCTGTACTTCCTTTTTATTTCTATACGGTCACCACCAAAATTAATGAGTAATCCATGGTCTTTATGAGTTGCCGTCAAATAATTAACCAGCTGAGTTTCGTGTATGGAAAGAAGATGTTGCACCGCTTTTAGTTCGATAATTATCTCTCCCTCTACAATAATATCTGCTCTAAACTCCCCTACAATCTCATCTTTATAATATACATTTATAGGGGTTTCAGAATCCGCATGAATACCTTTTTTCCTTAACTCTATCAACAATGCCTTTTGATACACCGACTCTAAAAAACCGGCTGCCAGATGTGTTCTTACATTGTATGCGCATTGAATAATTACCTTAATAAGGTCTTCTGTTTTCATATCCATAATATTACACAGTTAAAAATTCTTTTGTCTTTATGTTCTTATGTCTAAAAACATTCGTCTTTATGTCTTACAAAAAAAGCCACATTACTGTGGCTCTTCTTTATATTAATATGTCTCGTTACACGCGCTTGAAGGTGTAGTTGCCTTCCTCGGTATACATCTCCGACTCAAAGGTACAATCGTACGAAGCTTGAATCTCCTCCTCCGTATACGACAGAATTACTACCCGTATGTTGCGGCCACGGTTGTCCGACAGTGTCAATACCCCCTTGCTCAGTGTCCAGTTGAACGACTCGCCACGAAACAAAGCCGTACCGCCACTTTTCACCGAGAGCGTCTGTCCCATGTGCTCAGGATCATTACGACCAGACTCACCTTCCGAATTTGTCCAGTCATTTGCCGTCACCTTCCATGTACCGATAATGTCATCTCTCGACACATCCACACCCGTCGGATCATCCGTGCTACAGCTTGCCATTCCGGCCACCATCAGGATAAAGCTCAAAAAGAGCCATACGTTCTTTAGTTTCTTCATTTTCATTTGGTTTTACAGATAATATATAATGCTTATACTATTTCTTTCTCCAGATAGATTCCACCTTCCGCCGTACGGCCAGCACATTCAGCACCGATACCAGCAGGAAAAGTCCCCCGGCCGTCAGCAGCGCCGGCAGCAGACTGCCTTCCTGCAAGTCGGGCACCATCCGCCGCAGCATGTCCAGATACGCATCACGCGCCATCCACACCAGCAGCACACCCATGGCCGCCACCGCTGCGTTCAGCCCTACCGTGAGTACCTGATACGGACGCGCCACCGCCGCCGGACTGAAACCAATCATCAGCAGGTTCTCCAGCTTCTTCGTGTTCTTCTGCAACAGCAGGTAGATGCTCAGCATCAGCAGGTAGAACGACAGCACACTGATAATCAGTCCCACCGTGAGCACGATGCCTACCACCATCTTCAGGAACCACGTCGTCTTTCCCGCATCCAGCTTGTCGCCTTCCGTCTCATAGCCTTTCTGCTTGAAATACTTCGCGATGCGGTCGTCCGCCGGATTGTCCACCTCCACAATCAGTCGTGAGGGAGCCGTCTGCCCGCCATCACCCAATGTGGCGTTAGCCCATTCCATGAACGCCTGCGGCACCAAAATCGTGTTCAGCCGGTTGGAGAAACCCACGATACGTCCCTTCATGCGCTCCGTCCGTCCCCGTCCGCTCAGCCGCACGTCCAGCGTCATCATCCCCATCACGCCCTCCGAGAGCTGCGGCAGGTTGCGACTCTGTGCAAAGCCGAAGTTATAAAGGTTCAGGTAGTTGCGCGGGATGATGATAGGGATTTCCGTCTGTCCCTCGCGATACGTCCAGCCCTCCAGCCGCACGTCTACAAACTCGTCGGGCACCGACTCAAAGAACATCGCCGTAGAGAGCTGCATGCCCGCCATGCCCATGCCGGCCGACACCTGAAACTGTGCCGGAGTGAACGCTCCCGTCCGCTTGGCAAACGGCTGCGACTCCATGTCGGCTATGTCGGCACGCGAGAACGTACCTCCCTTGCCCACCAGGCTGCCCAGCGTGCTCACCTGCTTGCTCACAATCACGTAGTCCTTCTTCATGAAACTGTCGCCCTGCGTAAACACCGGCAACACGTCCTTGTAAAACTGTATGCCCAACAGCACAATCACCATACCGCACAGGTTGGCAAGGAAGAATCCCGCCAACTGCGCCACACTGATGTGCTGCCTCAATAATTTCCAGATCATATCCGTCTTCGTTTTAATCCCTTACAAACTCAGCACCCTGTCATACTCCAGCGGCAGGTGCTTGCCGATGGACGTCACAATCACTCCCGCACCCTGACGAGCCGCTTCCTCCTTCAGGATACGCGCCATAATCTGCCCGTTGCCGTCGTCCAGGTGGCTCACCGGCTCATCCAGGAAGAAAAAGTCGGCCGGCTGACACAGCATCCGCACGAAAGCCACGCGCTGCTGCTGCCCGTACGACATCCTGGCCGCCTTCACATCCCACTTGTCGGCGATGCCCAGCTGCTCAAACCAGTCCTTCACCTGCTGCTTGCGGCAGAAGCCCGTCAGCCCGTTCTTCAGCTGCACGTTCTCCCATGCCGTTAGTTCCCCGAACAGGCGGAGTTCCTGAAACAGCATGCCCAGCGAGCGCTTGCGGATGTCGGTCCACTGCTTCACCGTGAGCTTCCGCACGTTCTCCCCGTCGAAGGTGATAATCCCCTGGTAGTCCGTACGGTACCCGTAAATAAAACTGCAAAGCGACGACTTGCCCGTGCCCGACGCCGCTTCAATCAGATACATCTTCCCTTTCTGAAAAGCCACCTGCCGGTGCCACACGTCCGACACGATTCCGTCGCGTCCGGCGAATACCTCCGGCAGGGTCTGCTGTAATTCTATTGTGTCCATTTTATTCAATGAAGAATTAATAATGAAGAATGAAGAATGCTCTTCGTTATTCATTATTAATTCTTAATTCTTCATTCTTCATTATTCACTATTAATTATTAACTGTCGATTCCACTTCCTCTTCGGTCAATCCGGTAGCCTGGGCTATCTGAGCAGTACTCAAACCCAGCGATTTCAGGTTACGTGCAATGGCAACTTTCTCTTTAGCTTGTCCTTCCGCGAGCCCTTCCGCACGTCCTTCCGCGAGCCCTTTCTTCCATCCGGCTTCACGTGCATCCTCTTCCACGATGCGGCTCACACGGTAACGGTCCAGCGCCTTGTCGTAAGCAATACGGTCTTCCAATGAAAGATTGGCCACGGCAGCCAGTTCTTCCAGACGGCTGAACACCTGCTCCTTCAGCGCGTCCGGCATTCGGTTCCAATGTTGCATATTCTTCAATGTATAAATCAGTTTGTCATAAAGCGTTTCACAATCCTTGAGTTCCTTGGTGAAGTAAGGGAACTGCAAAAAAATCTGCCGGAAATGAGGGTTCACCACCTTTCCGCTCTCACGGTCGGCAATCACGGTATCCGTACGGAACTTCTCTTCCAGCCCCGGCTCGCGGAAGTTCATCAGGAAAATACCATACACGGTCGAAAGCTTGTATCTGGACCCATAATTTTCCTGCATCGGCTCACTCAGCAGAAAATCCTCCTCCGTCTCCGGCTTTCCGGTCTGCAACTCACGTTCCTTCCGCCTCTTCTCACGCAGATTCTCCACTTGCCGCCCGATGGCACGACACATGTAGAACAGCGTACGGTCCAGGAAACTACTATGAAAACGGTTCTGCATCTCCACGATGATGTATTCTCCCGTGTCGGTCAGGCAGTACAGGTCATAGATAATCCCCGCATCCGCCATACTGTCCGAATGATTTTCCTTGTCCAGAAAAATCAGGTTCTCTATGCGATGCTCCCCCGCCAACAGCTCATTCAGCAGTGTGATGAGCAATTCCTTGCTGGCAGGCTGCCCGAAAATAATCTTAAACCCGATATCAGTAAACGGATTTACAAAGTGGCCGCAAGTCAAATCCATGTTGTCCATTTTATTCAATGAAGAATTAATAATGAAGAATGAAAAACGAAGTCAATGAATAATTAATAATGAACAATGAAAAACGGAATAATCCACGCTTCATATTAATTGCCCACTATTCATTCTTCATTATTCACTATTAATTATTAACTATCTTCACCAGCTGCTTCAGCACATTCTCCTTGTGGTCCTTCAGTTGCAGCACCAGGCGAGCCTTGGTCGGTTCATCCGATTCGATGCTCAGGTAGTCCAGCATACCTACGTAAGGAATCTGCGGAAGTACGGCAGCCAGTGCCTGGAAGTTCACGTTCAGGTAGAAATGCTTGTCCTTCACGTCCTTGGCCCAGTCACAGTCTTTCAGCGACAGTCCCTTCACCTCACGGCCAATCAGGTCCTCCTGATTCGTCAGGTAAAAGCGGTCATCCTTCACGCCCAGCCAGAAAGACACCGGTCCGCGTCCCATGCCCAGCATGGCACCGTTGGCAGCCACAAACTGATAAGCATTTTCACCCTTGTCCACCAGACGCATCTGACCGTTGGTCATGGCCAGCATCGGTTTCAAGTCCTCAAACGTACGCATGAAGTCACCGTTTTTCACGTCGGCATACAGGATGAAGCCCGGCTTCAACGACATCTCCGGCATGGCCACTGCCACGTCACCCTTCACCGCCTTGAAGATAGCCTCAAAGTCGAGCGGCATCATCGAGTTGTCCAGCTCCTGACGCACCGTCGGGTTCTCACGCAACAGCTCATACGCCTTTTCACCGTTCACGTTGGCAGCCATCCAGAGCACCGTATTGGCAGGGAACACCTTCAGATACGTGCCGTCCAGTTCGCCGCTCACCTCCGCCTGCTTCTTCAGCAAGTCCTTGAACTTGCCCTCCAGCAGCGTCTCCACTTCCATCACGGCCCTTCCCGCCTGGAAATCGAGCGTAGAAAATATCTTTAAATCATTCAGGTTCAAGTCAGCCGGCAGCCCCATCGTCACCGGGCCCAGGTAACTCTTCGGCATGGCGTTCAGCGAAGTCACCATGGCCACATCCTCGTCGGCATCCTCTAATTTCTTGAATTCCGGAGTGCCCGAATAGCCCTCCCCTTCTTTCTGGCGCAACCACATCGAAGCCTGATGCTGCAAGTCCTTCGGGTTACCGTTGCCCGCCAGCATCAGAAACGCCTCGTCCGTCCAGGCCATCAGTCCGCCGCCACCCACGGTCCAGCGGCAACCGTCACCGTCGGCAGGAGCCTCACACGCCTTCTGCTCCTGAAGCATGGCCATCAAATCTTCCAGTTTTCCCTTGTCGGCCATGCGCACCAGCACGCCGCCCATTTCCATCTGCGAAGCGGCAAAGAAATACACCCGGTCGGTCAGTCTCAACCCGCTCTCTTCCGGGTTCTCCATCAGCTTGTCCACCAGGGCATCCGCACTGCCCTTCAGGCTCGATTTCATCATCTGCCCCATCGACTGCTTCACCTGGTCGTTCAGGTCACACTTCTGTGCCATCTCCATCAGGTCGAACGAGAACACTGCAGCCGCATCCTTTGGCAACGCATTGGTATATGCATTGTCTTCCCCGCAGGCAGACAACAGGAAAGCCATACCCAAAGCCAGGCCTCCCATCCATTTCCATGTCTTTTTCATAATGATTCTATTTAAAAGTTACACATCAGCTTATTCCGCGTGCGTCAGGTTCATCAGGTGTACGGCCACCAGTGCCGCCGTTTCCGTACGCAGGCGCGACTTGCCCAGACTCACTGCCTGAAAGCCCTTTTCTGCAGCCAGCGCCACTTCCTCCGGACTGAAATCCCCTTCCGGACCAATCAGCACCACGGCATCCTCGTCCTTGCGGAGCACGTCGCGCAGCAGAGGCTTTTCCCCCTCATAGCAGTGGGCGATAAACTTCTGTCCCGTAAACTCCCGCTCCATAAAGCGGCGGAAATCCGTCATCTCGTTCACCACCGGCTTGCGTGCCTTGAGTGACTGTTTCACGGCCGACACCACGATTTTCTCCACCCGTTCCGTCTTGATGACCTTCCGTTCCGAGAAACGGCAGTTCAGAAACGTCAGCTCGTCGAAACCGATTTCCGTGGCCTTCTCCGCCAGCCATTCCATGCGGTCCATGTTCTTCGTAGGCGCCAGAGCCAGGTGCAGGTGCCCCTTCCAGAAAGGCTCCTGCTCCGTTTTCTCCACCACCTTCACCACACAGCGTTTCTGCGTAGCTGCCGAAATGACCGCCCGGTAAAAGCATCCCTTTCCGTCAGTCAGCATAATCTCCTCGCCCACTCCCAGGCGCAGCACCCGCAGGCAGTGGCCCGCTTCCTCTTCCGGCAGCTCCAGCGTCTGCGCAATATCCGGTGTATAAAACACGTGCATAATTACAATTCTTTTTCTAAATCCTCCAAATCTTCGTAATCTTCCTCTTCTTCTTTGTTGCGGGTCGCCATTTCCTGCTTAATCAGCTCCGCATACTCATAGTCCTCGCGGCGGATGGCATCCTCCATCTCCCGCTCCAGCCCTTTCAGCGGCATCAACCGCAGCAGCAGCGCCTTCGTGTTAGGCACAGACTTGGTAAAGCCCGAACGGGGGTCTTCCAGGAACTTCGCGTTCACATAGAACGGAACACCGGCTATCAGACTCACCACCAGCGCGTCGAACAGTGTCAGCTGCATCTCCATCACCGAGCCGTCCTCCTTGCGCAGAGTCACAATCGCACGGTGCAGCAACTTCACCTTGTCCTTTACCACCACCTTTTCCACGGTAACCCCCAGCTCCTTCAGAATACGCACCGTCTGATAAGGCAGCGTGGCATCCGTGCCCTCCGGGTCGTTAACAGCCGCGTACAGCAAGTCCGCCTCGTCGGGGTTGATAATCCCCAGCATCATCCGGTGCGGTTCGTTCACCTCCTCCAGCAGCAGCTTGAAGTTCTGCCCGTCCAGCATCATAATATCCATCTTCTCCTCATCGTCCATCACCTGATCAAATGTCAGATGCCCGATCAGTTTATCCACATTCATGGCCTCGTCAATGGTACGGACCCGCATTTCTACAAATTCGTCTTTCTTTTCCATTTTCACATTCTAATTAATCGTTATCTACTTTATGTTTGTATTTAAATACCAGTGCAAAAGTCACCGCCACTACCAGCGCGTAGGCCGCAAACACGAACCACGCCCGGCTCCAGCCTTCCACCTGCGGCGCCTGCGAATTGAAGTCCACGAAGCAGTTCACCACCGCCTGCGCACTCAGCGTACCCACCGTGGCTCCGATACCGTTCGTCATGATGATGAACAGTCCCTGCGCACTCGAGCGGATAGACAGGTCCGTCTCCTTGTCGACAAACAGCGAGCCCGACACGTTGAAGAAGTCGAATGCCACGCCATACACAATCATCGACAGCACGAACATCCACACCCCGCTGCCCGGGTCACCCAGGCCGAAGAGTCCGAAGCGCAGTACCCACGCCACCATGGCAATCAGCATCACCTTCTTGATGCCGAGGCGTCCCAGGAAGAACGGAATCAGCAGGATACAGCACGTCTCACTGATCTGCGAGAGCGAAATCAGCAGGTTGGCATGCTGCACGCCAAAGGTATTGGCATATTCCGGAATGGCGCTGAAGCTCGTGATAAACGGATTGGCAAAGCCGTTGGTAATCTGCAAGGACACACCCAGCAGCATCGAGAAGATGAAGAACACCGCCATCTTGCGGTTCTTGAAGAGCAGAAACGCCCTCAGTCCCAATGCCTCTACCAGCGACTTCTGTCCGCCCTGTGCGCGGCTCACCGGACATTCCGGCAGCGTCTGGGCATATACGGCCAGCACCACGCCCCATGCCGCACAGGTAAAGAACTGCATGTAGTTCGACTGGAATCCCAGTAAATCTACCAGCCACATGGAACAAATGAAACCGATGGTCCCGAACGTACGTATCGGCGGAAACGCCTTGATGGTATCCAGCCCTGCCTTGTCCAGCGCCGTATAAGCCACCGAGTTCGACAAAGCCAGCGTAGGCATGTAAAACGCCACACTCACGGAGTAGAACGAGAACAGTGGTGCAAACTCCACCTGCGGTCCCGTAGTCATGGCATAATAGCCCGCTCCACCCATAAACAGGGCAGCCAACAGATGGCTCAGCCCCAGCAACCGTTGCGCCGGAATCCAGCGGTCAGCCACAATACCCAACACAGCCGGCATGAACAGGGACACAATCCCCTGCATGGCGTAAAAAATTCCGATATGTCCGCCTAATCCCACACCCGCCAGGTACGTACCCATTGAGGTAAGATACGCTCCCCACACGGCAAACTGCAGGAAGTTCATGACAATCAGTCTCATTTTCATGTTCATATACTCATAGATTTAAAGGTTATTTCATCATCGTAGCCAGTGAAGCCAGCATCGTAGCCAGTGAAGCAAACGAAGTCGCATTCGATACTATGTTCGCAAAGTTGAACTTCTTCGTCTTGTTCGGTACCACGATTTCGCAGCCCGGCTCAATCTGTTTCTTGCCGCTGCCCTTCACTTCGGCCACCTGTCCGTTCATATAAATAATGAACTTCTGGCTCTTCTTGGCGTTGGCAGAGTAACCGCCCGCCTGGCTCAGGTAATACTTCACGCTCTTGCCTGCCGCATACGATACCGTGTTCGGCATCATCACCGCTCCGTTCACCTTCACCGTATTGTTGTATTCCGGCACGGTCAGCACATCGCCCTCACGCAGCACCAGGTCAGCGTCTCCGCCCGGGTTCGCCAGCGCCGCTTCCAGGTCGATACCTACCGTAAACGTACTGTCCACCTTCAGTCCCAGCGTGTTGGCCATGGCATCACCGATTTCACGGCGCATCATCTTCACCACATCCTCCATGCGGCGCAGCTCCTCCTCATTGGCCACACGGCGCAACTTCGCTCCACGCACATACGCATAGCGGCTCACCCCGCCGGCACGCTGAATCAGGCTGCTCAGGCGTTCGCTCTTCGTGTTCAGCGTATAGTCACCGCGGAACAGCACCTCACCGTCCACCGTCACGTTCACCTGCTCGTTGTAGCTCGGGCTGCGGCGCACAAACACCTGGTCGTACGGTTGCAGTTCAAATCCCGCTTCACCGTCCACCACGAAACCATCCTTCAGTCCGAACGAGAAATTCTGTCCGATTACGTCCGGCTCCGTCGTCCCTCTCGGGTCACGGATGCGTCGTGACACGTCCACACGCACCAGCGAAGCCGATTCCTTCAAACCGCCCGCTGTAATCACCAGGTCCTCCAGGCTCATGTGGTCGGCATACGTATAGCTGCCCGGCTTGTTCACCTCACCGCTGATGGTCACCTTCCCCATGTCCTGCAAGTCGTGGATGCTCGGGATATACAAAATGTCATTCTTCTGCAAGGCAATGTCGGGCGACGTACCGTTCAGAATACCCTGAATGTCAACTGGCAATACCTCTTTCGTCAGGTTCTCCCGTTCGCGATACAACACCGCACGTCCTGTAAAGGCATCCCCCAGCAAACCGTCGGCCTTCTCCACCAGCTGGCGTACCGTGTTCAGCGAACCGCTCAACTCGAATACTCCCGGGTGATACACAGCCCCTTTCACTTCCAGACGGTTGTTGAAGCGGTTCAGAATCGAATCCACCGAAATCACATCACCGTCTAATAATTTAAACGCAGAATAGTCTATATCGTTCACCGTTTTCACGGAAAATTCTTTACCGTCCTTACGCAACACCCTGATACTCTTCTTGTAAGCATCCGAAGCAAAACCACCGGCATACTTCAGCAAAGTGGCCGCCGATTCCCCGTTCTTCATTTCGTAGAACATCGGGCGCTTCACCTTACCCGTAATCTTCACCAGCTCGTCGTAGGTAGGCACAATCACCACGTCGCCGTCCTGCAGGCGGATGTCGTCCTGAATCTGCCCCTTCATGATGTACTCATACACGTCCAGACGGGCAAATGTCTTGCCGCCGCGGGCCACCTGCACGTTACGCAAGCTACCGATGTCGCTCACACCGCCTGCCACGTACAGCGCATGGAATACCGTCGAGAGCGATGACAGCGAATACGTACCCGGCGCCATCACTTCCCCCATCACGTTCACCTGGATGGTACGGATATTTCCCAATGTCACCTGGATGTTATTGCCCGAATCCGCATAAATCTTTCCCAGTTCCTGCTTCAGCAGCTGGCGTGCATCCTGAATCGTCATGTTGTTCAGGTACACCGGACCCAGGTTGATGATGTTCACATAGCCGTCGGGCGAAATCTCCAGCCGCATGGTATTCTGGCTAGCGCCCCACACGTCGATAATCACCTCGTCACCCGGTCCCAGACGGTAGTTTTCCGGAGTCGCCATGCTCAGGTTAGGCTGGAAAGTCAGCTGTTCAATGTTGAAGATATTCCGTCCGAACACATCGTTCTCGCTGGTAACCACCGTCGTCAGGTTGCGGCGTTTCTTCATGGTCTTCTGCATGTCTTCCGACCACATACTCTTGTCCACGTTTGTCGAACTTGTCTCCAGGAATTCCGAAGCATCCTCTTCCGTACCGGTCGCAGTAGTTTTCCGGGCCCGTGAACCAGAGCCCAGCAGCGAGCTGTCTTCCCCCGTCAGAGAACCGCTGCCCGATGTCGACGCGCCCGTCGAACCCGAATACATGGACTTCAATCGCAGCAACTGCTCCTGAGTGGCCCCCTTGGCCAGCAGCTCCATCGCAATGGTTTGCTGGTCCTTGCCCTGTTGAAGCGCCTGTTGCACATATTCTATCACCTGGTTGTCGGTCATTCCGCTCTGGGCATACGCAACGGATCCCCCCAGCAGGAACAGACACAATGCCAATCTTACAAACTGTCTTCTCATTCTGTCTTTCATTTTAGTTTTAAGGACAAAGATACATTATTGAAAACGAATCACCAAGCTCTTAGCCCCGGAATCTCCATTCCAAGCAGAAAAAACCGGTGTAAAAATTCCGCTTCCCTGTTTCAAAACATAAAAATAGTTAATTCAATGCAGATTTTCTCCCCAATTATATGTTTCATAACACAAAATCCTTACCTTTGCATCGTGTTTTTCATGGTATTAGATTTAAGGTTAATGAAGATTGGGAGTCTGGGAAGATTCCCTTTTTTTATGTCTATTTTTTATGTCTTTTTTTAGACAAAAGAACAGAAGAACATATTGAGTTAAAAGGTAATAGTTAAAAAGTAAAAGCGGCAAGTGTATTGCGTTTTCGCTTTTCATTTTTCATTCTTAATTCTTCATTATTTTTCATTCTTCATTATTCAACGCACTCACATCAACATCAGGAATGATAACGTCTGCAAGTTTGTCGTTTACAAGAAATCCCATGTATAGTGGAATGGTAAGTATATCTCCATCACGGCCTACGTTATATTGCCCTAACTTGATTGCACTCTTAACATGATACACGTCCTTATTTTTAAGAACCGTTGTCATGCTTTTTGCTTTACCAGACTTTGCCTTAATTTCAAGGAGAACACATTCGCCTTTGAGCCTTACCAGGAAGTCCAGTTCAAGCCCGCTGTCCTTATGGAAATAATACAGTTTCTGACCGGACTTACACAGAAAATCCGCCATGAGGTTCTCGAAAATAGCTCCCTTGTATCCAAGAAGATTTCCCTTTAAAATATCCGCCTGAGTACCATAGTCAAGCATTGCCACAAGAATACCTATATCAGTTGTGTACACTTTGAAACAGTCTTTAATAGCATTCCCCTCTAACGGCAATTCCGTAGTCTGTGTGTTATAGCATCTACGGATAATCCCTGCATCTTCCAGCCACTGAATACTGCCGATGTATTGAGCAGACCTTCCTCCCTTTTTGACAACTGAATACTGGAATTTCTTGTTCTCTTTAGCCAGTTGCTTCGGAATAGATTCAAAACATTCCCGAATATTGGGTTTATCCGCATCCTCTGCATATTTAACCATATCTTCTTCGTATCCGGCAATAAGATTTCGCTGCAACTTATAGATAAGTTCGATATTCCTGGTTTTAAGGAAGCAATTCACCACTTCCGGCAGCCCTCCGACAATCACATATCTGTACAGCATCTCCATCATGACCTTATGAATCCCGTCAGGAACAGCCTTTTCGTTCTCAAAGCATGATTTTACAGAATCAATAACTGTCTGACCGATTCCGTTTGCCCATAGAAACTCTTCAAAATCCAATGGATACATGTCAATCACGGTTTCGTATCCGACCGGAACAGAATCTTGCCCTACATCCTCCTTCTTTTTCTTACTTTGACCATAACCTTTTACCCCCAAAAGCGAACCTGTGGCAATGACATCGAAACGCCCGTCTATATGAAATGACTTCAAGGCAGTCCTTGCTTCCCTACACTCTTGAATCTCGTCAAGAATAATACAAGTCTTCCCTTCAATGAAACGACTGCCCTGAATCAAAGCAGAGAGGTTGAGAATGATGGTATCCACATCTATATTGCCGGTAAAGGCAGACTTGTTGTCAGGCTCAAGAATGAAATTCATATAGACCACACTTTCATAATTCTCCCTTGCGAATTTCTGAACAATGTATGTCTTTCCACACTGGCGGATGCCTTTTATTACAAGAGGCTTTCTGTCCTCAGACCGTTTCCAGTCGGCTAAATATGTTTCTATCTTCCTTTTAAGCATGGTGTAATCTTATTTCCCAACGACGAAATTACACTTTTTCCAGCGAATAAACCAACATTCGACACATTTTTTCAAACGAATAACATTCATTACAGCACATTTTCTCAAACGAGTTATACAGATATCGAGCTTCTTTAGACAGAAAAAGGTATAAGGTATATAGTTAAAAGGTAAAAGTTAAAAAGTAAAAGCGGTGAGCGTATCACGTTTTCACTTTTCATTCTTCATCATTATTGAAATTATGTCTTTTTGTTCTTATGTCATAACAAAAAAAGAACGGAAGAGTCACCCCTCCCGTTCTTCATTATTCATTCTTAATTCTTCATTATTCACTCTTCATTCTTCATTTTCCGGTTAATCACATGGTCAAACCAGAGGTTCAGCAGCGTCCATACCACCACGTCAATCACGAACACCAGCGTGTTGTTCATATAAAGAATCGCCACGATGGTAAACGCACAGAAGCAGGCCGACATCAGCTGAATCGTTACCAGCGCCCTCCGCGGTGAGAAACCCATGGCCAGGAACTTGTGATGGATGTGCGTCTTGTCGGGCATGAACAGCGACCGCTTGTTACGCGCACGCCGCAGCACCACGCGAATCACATCCAGACACGGCACCATCAGCACACTGAACGACACCAGCACCGGACTCGTCTTCATCGTGAGCAGCATATCCGGCTCATACATACAGTACTTGATGACAAAGAAGCTCAGAATATACCCCAGCGTCAAGCTGCCGGTATCCCCCATGAAAATCTTCCTTCCCAAATCCGCACTGCCGAACACGTTGTACGAAAAGAACGGGATAATCACCCCCACCGTCACGAAAGCCAGCATGGCATAGCTCCACATGCGGAAATGCACGAACAGCACCCCGAACACCAGCAACGCCACCATACTCAGCCCCGACGCCAGTCCGTCGATACCGTCAATCAGGTTGATGGCATTGGTGATGAACACCACCAGCAGCATGGTCAGCGGAATACCTACCTCTGCAGGAATCAGGTAAATGCCAAAGAGACCATAGAAATTGTTGATATACAAGCCCGACAGCGGAAACATCGCCGCCGAGATAATCTGCACCAGGAACTTCTTCCGGTAGCGCACCCCAATCAAGTCGTCGGCAATGCCCACGATATACAGCAGGGTCAGCCCTCCCGTCAGGAAAAGAAACTCGCACACCAGGTCCGTTGTCGATGTATCCGCAGGTCCGTGGCCCGTCATCAGCCGCACGGCCGTAAACACACACAAGGAAAAAAGAATCACCGGAAAAAAGGTCACTCCCCCGAGGCGAGGTATCGGACGTTTGTGTACTTTCCGTTCATCAGGCACGTCAAACAAGCGTTTGCGCAATGAAATAATCAGAATATTCGGGATAATGATTCTCCCCAGTATCACTGCCGATACAAATGCAGAAATGATAATATACAGATTCGCCATGTCCGTTTGGATTTTGAGTAGTGCAAAGGTAGGATTTTATTTCGAATCCTGAAAACTTTTTAGGCGCCGGACACCTTCTTTTTACGATTTAGAAGACTTTTGTCCCGCTACAGCTCCTTTTTCACGTCAAAACAGGGGCAGGCCTTGGTCCATTCCTCCGGTTCCACCGTTCCGTCGCCGTCCAGATCCGGGCTCAGGTCGCGATGCCCCACCACCTGCGTGATGGCCGGGAAATCCGATTTCAGCACCCTCACCAGAATCCGGAGCGAACGCTTCTGCAGTTCCGTACGCGTATCCGCCGGCTGTCCCTGCGCATCCAGTCCCCCTTCGTAGGCGATGCCGATGCTGTGCTCGTTATACCCCCTGGCATGCGCTCCGGCCCGTTCCACCGGTCGCATTGTACAAATTTCACCATCCGTGCGGACAAAATAGTGATATCCGCAACACTTGAACCCCCGTTTCCGGTGCATCTTCGTCAGTTCGGCAGGCGAGAGCGGGCGGTCCGCTCTCGTTGCCGTACAGTGAATCACAATCATGTCAATTTTTCTCATCACAATCCGGTTTTCTTCCGGTCAGGAGACAGAGAATACACTTCAGCACCCTGACCACAATCCATTTTACTTTCGTCATCTTCTCACGCCTTAGTTCCGATTACACCCCTGCACCGTCGTCCTCTTCTTCTTTCTTATACTTCACCGGCACCCGTTCGAAAGCCAGGTTGTTGATAGCCTCCTGCATCACCGTACCCGGGCGGAACAGCACGCGCACCTTTTCAATCATGCTGTCGGTATACGTATCTTCCGTAGCGGCTCCTTCCCCGCTCAGGCTCAGCTGCAGCGAACCCAGTTCACCCAGGCGTACGATTTCGCCACCCTGCAAGCCTTCCGACACGATGTCTTCCAGTCCCGTCAATACCGCCATCACGTCGGCACGGGTCACGGTACACATCTGGTGAATACGTTCCGCTATTTCACGGATACCCATCTCGCCGCGAGCCTGCGACTGTGCATAATACTTCACTTCACCGCTTTCACGATCGGCCGGGTTCACACGCCCTACAACCGAATAAGTCACTGTTTTCTTCATAGGTCAATCAATTAAAAATTAATAATAAAATGAAGAATTAAGAATGATGAATTAAGAATTAAGAATGATGAATTAAGAATGATGAATTAAGAATCCAGGAAACGCGCGCACATTCTTCATTATTCACTCTTCATTCTTCATTATTTGATTGTTCTTCATTATTCACTCTTCATTCTTCATTATTTGATTGTTCTTCATTATTCACTCTTCATACTTCATTGTTTCTTACATAGGCAAAATTAGCGCTCCCGTTTCCGCCCATGTAGACATTTGAGGACATACGAAGACTTACGAAGACATTCGAGGAAATTTGAAGACTTTTGAAGACTTTTGAAGACATTAGAAAAAGGAAACGCCGTCGCTCACGGCTCTCCAAGGAACCTCACAATCAGTTCCACCTCCGATTTCAGGAAAAACTTGCGGTTTTTCTGGTAGCCCGACCGCTCGAGCTCCCTTTCCAGTTCCGCACACTGCTTGATCCATCGCCCCAACCCCTGCAGGGCACCTTTCTTACCAGCCTGCGGAAAATACAAGCCCGCCAACTCACTTTTCCGGTAAGCTTTCAGGCAGAAACCCTCCCGTTCCTCCCCGGAAACAGCTCCCGGTCCCGTTTTCAATTGCATGTAGTTCATTGTTCCGTTTTATTTTAGTTACCTATAAATTTACACAATTCCGGTCGGATACACAAGTTTTTCCACCCGTTTTTTCCGGTATTTCCCTTCTTCGGAACATAAAAAGCCACATGAAAATCAAAGCGTTATCACCATCCGGCGACCGGGCGATGAAGACTATTCTTCAGCCGGCGCCTCGGTGAATCGCCCCATGGCACGACGGTTGCGGTTCACCTCTTCGATGGTATACATCACCACCCGATACCCCCTCTTTCCCGCCACGCGAACCTGCTCGAATCCCGCCTTCCGCAAGGCAAGCCCCACCTTGACGGCACTGAGGGGATTCTTCATGCCCCCGTTGATGTGCTGCAGAATCTCGCCCACCGTCAGGAACATACATTCCTCGCCGGGCATCGGCACGCGGAAAAAAGCCAGCAACAAGTCCGTTTCCAGGCTGGCCGTTTCAAACCGCTCGTTGCGTGCGTTCACCTGCGCGATTTCCTCCTCGTCGAACCAGTAGCGGAACCCCTTCTTCCACAGCATCAGGGCCTGCCCGTACACCCCCGCATAGTCCACGGGATGCGTGTAGGGGTCGTCTATGTGCACCACCGTGAAGGGCAGCCAGCGCCGGCTTCCCGTGGGGTCGTTCAGAAACTCCGGCTGGTTGGTCGTGCCGCAGAAACTCGCGATGTGCGGACGGTTCTCCTTGTAGTGCCCGTACGCCCTCCGCTCGTTCACCGCCGGCAGCGTCACCATCGCCTTGAGCTGGTTGATGTCGCCCAGGCGCAGCTCGTCAATCTCCTCCAGGCAAATCAGCGCAAATTCCGACAGCGCCAGGTTATCGTCCTTCGTCAGCCGTCCGCTGTTGGAGCGCACGCAGAAATACCGCTGCAGTTCAGGCGGCAGCAGCCGTGCCAGCCAGGTCGTCTTGTAGCAGCCCTGCCGCCCCACCAGCACCAGAATCTGGTGGTTCGTCACCTCCTTCACCATCAGCGACACCACCACAGCCACCAGCCACTTGCGGAAACAATCATCAAACAGTTTCGCGTCACCCTCCACGTGCACCGTGGCCGCCAGCCGCCCGATGTGGTCGGTCACCCCGTCCCATGGAGGCAGCGAGCGGAAATACTCCGTAAAAGGGTTGAACTCCGGCACAAATTCCGACTCCAGCACCGAGCGCACGTCGCACAGACGCACCGTGTGCCCCTCCTTGGTCATGCGGCTCCACAGCGAGTTCACCAGGCGGTCGGTCAGCTCCACAAACTCCTCGGCCTCGGGATGCCGCATCTCCTCCTTCCCGGTAATCACGTTCTTCCGGAACTCCGCCTGCGTGGCGAGAAACTGCTCAATCTCCTGGGGCGTGGCCAGCTGGGAACGTCCTTCCCCCTTCTTCTCCCTCTTCGCACGAAACAGTTCCGCCTCCCGCCGTCCGTGCGCCTCCGTATCGGCATAACACGAGCGAAAAATGGCCGCCACGTCGCCGTCGTATTCCGGAAAACGTCCGTCCGCCCAGCCGATGGCCTGCTCCAGCGGCAGCCCGAACTCGTTCATCAGATACCCCATGCGCATGATGTACTCATTGTGATGATGCGGGGCATACACCACACCCTGCTCGTCCAGCTCCCTGCGGATACGGGCCACCACACGCTCCACCCGTCCCCTGCGCGGCTCATCCGCCTTCTTCATGCGCGAAAGGTCGAAGCGGAAAGGTTCTGCCCCGTCGTGGTAATGCACCTGCGCGTCATGCGCCAGTCCGCTCAGTCGCGTGGCATTCTTGCAGGCAGGGTCGAAAGCACACTTCGTCAGCTTCTGGTAATACCCGTTCACCCTGTTGAACACCTGGGCGTACAGCGTCAGACGGTCATTGTCAGGCACCTCCCCGTCCAGGCAGTAGCGGCACACCACCCTCACCCCCTGCCCGCTGATGGTGGTATAAGCCAGCACGGTGTGCGGGTCGGCGCACACCTTTTCGAACACCTCCCCCGCCTGTCCTTCGGGCAGATGGTCAAAATCCACCATCGAGAGACCTGTCCAGCCACTGATGTCGGTTCTTCGCTTGCCCCCGTCGAAACGCACCGCTACGGCAAAGCAGGGACAGGCCGACTTTTCCCGGTTGGCGGCCGTCTTCTGCCCCTGCGAGCGATAGTAACGGTATTTTTCGGTGTGGTCGGCCAACACCTTGTCCTCCCGAATCAGACGGACCACTTCATCAAGACTCACCGCCACGGGCATCGTGTCGGCATAACCCTTAAAAATACTTAGCATCATTTTGTTCATTTTCTCGTGCTTTATTTAATGATTTATTAAATTTGCAATCCTTTTAGTTTTAATTTTTGTGTTTTCTTTTCAAAACAGCGAAACGAATGTAACACAAGTTTACAGAAAGTACAAACCCACATTGCACGCATGTGTGCAATATTTTAACTAATAATTTGCTATAATTTTATTTTTTAAACAAAATTACGTATGAAACAAGCGAAATTGATTGAACTGGGACAGATGCTGGAAGCGTGGCGCCACCAGGTGCTGTCGCACGGCCGTACCCTCACCGTACAAGAGTTGTGCCGACTGGCACCGATGAGCGCACACACGTTTCAAAAAGTTAAAAAGGGCTCCTGACGGATCTGACATTCCTCGGCCGCATCCTTGCCGTGTACCACCGCCTGCTTGCCGCCGACCCGCAGAAGCAGGACGAGCTGCTCCGCGACTTTTTCCGTTCACTCACCACTGATTTAGAGCGAATTAAATCAAGCCAAGGCATCCAAACCCCTCACACAAAAGATACAGAGCGGTAGTGAAGAACCGGCCTTTCCCGGACCACCGCTTGACGGGTTGTCGGGGTTGGCACCGGTTTTGCAAACTTCCTATATACAGGTGTGGAACAAGTATGACACACTTGTTCCACACCCCGCGTATATACATTTTATAAAAATGCCTGCCAACCCCGACAACCCGTCATATTTCCCTTTCCGGAACTCCCCGAAAACGCCTTTGCGTTTCGAATCGAACGCCCTTGCGTTTGAAGTAAAACGTACTTGCGTTTTATCTCAAATGCACTTGCGTTTCAGGTAAAACGCCCTTGCGTTTTTCTCACGCTCCCCCCTATACCCCATACATTGTTCCAGAATTGTTACAAAATCCGCCAATATGCCCACTTTTTCATTGATTTCCACCCTTTTCACCGACAAAAACCCCTCTATAAGTTGAATAAACCAAAAATAAGGCTTAATTTTGCAGCTGATTATCGGCCGTAATTTTTACCGCCCCAATCCATAGCTGGGAGTGGTAACGGCGAAGCACGCCCTATGCACAGGGAAATTCCTTTAGAAAAATCATAACAAAACCATAAGAAAAGATGAAGATACGCAAAGTAGTCTGTATGCTGACGTTGTCCACCCTGCTGGTGAGCGGGTGTACGTCTTACCAGAAATCGCTCTACCTTCAGAACGAACAAGTGCTCAATGAATCCCTTGAGGGACAGCTCTATGACTTCCGCATCATGCCCAAGGACGAGCTTACTATCGTAGTAAGCACTACCGACCCCGAGGCTTCGGCTCCTTTTTACCGGAAAATCGGACAAAACAAGGACAGCGGAAGTGCCAGCACAACCGGTATGCAAGATGCCAACTTGCTTTCTTATTTGGTAGACAACCAGGGCAATATCGACTTCCCCGTATTGGGCATGGTCAAGGTGATGGGTCTGACCAACCGCGAGTGTGAAGCCCTCATTCGTGAAAAGCTCCAGCCCTACCTGAAGGAAACACCGAATGTGACGGTACGTACTTCCAACTACAAGTTCAGCGTATTGGGTGAAGTTAATGCACCGGGCACCTACACTACCGATGCCGAAAAGGTGACTATTTTTGAAGCCCTGGCACAGGCAGGCGATATGACCCTCTTCTCGGTACGCGACGACGTACAGTTGCTTCGTGAAGACTCCACGGGCGTACGCCGGGTATACCACCTTAACCTGAACGAAGCCAACATAGCCCAGTCCCCCTATTTCTACTTGCAGCAGAACGATGTGGTCTATGTCAAGCCCACCAAGGCAAAGGTACGTACCAACACCTTTAACAGCAACTCCTCCATGTGGATTACCCTACTCAGTATCGTGACTTCCATCACCTCCCTTGTACTTGCAATTTCCAAATAATAACGACATTTACCTATGGCAGAAGAAACCAAGAACTATATGCTGGAAGATGAAGAAACTTCCGGCTTCGATTATAAAGCATTTTTCATCAAACTTCTGATGTACTGGCCCTGGATTCTGGGCTGTGTGGCTGTATTCCTGATTGGAGCCTTTTTCTACCTCAAGACCCTGACCCCTCTCTACACGGTCAGTTCCTCCGTCTTGATTAAGAACGAGAGCAAAGGCGGAGCAAGTGGAGCCAACCTGGAAGATTTGGGCTTTGTATCCACCTCTACCCAGAGTTTTGACAACGAGCTGGAAATCCTGCGTTCACGCACTTTGATCAAGAAAGTAGTGACCGCCCTCGACCTCTATGTCAGCTACTCCGTACCCGGTCAGTTCCGCGACACCGAGCTTTACAAGCAGTCACCCGTCAAGGTATGGGTTACCCCCGAGGAAGCCGAACGTATGGGCTATGCCCAAGTCAAGATGTCTTTCCGCAACCAGCAGCTTCACGAAGTGTTGGTAGAGCACGAAGGACAGGAATGGAATAAGACCGTGGAAAGCCTGCCTGCCGTATTCTCTACTCCTGCCGGTGTATTCACTTTCTCGGCAGCCGACTCTACTTTGCAAACCCTCCAACCTGTCCCCGAAGTGATTCAGGCTACCGTCGTATCGCCTACAAGCGCCGCCGCATCTTTCCGCAGCCGGCTCACCGTAGCCCCTGGCGGAAGAGGTACCACCATGGCCCTACTTACCATCACTGGTAGCCAAGTGCCCCGTGGCGTAGACTTCCTGAACAAGCTGGTAGAAGTATACAATGAAGAAGGCAATAATGACAAGAATGAGGTAGCCGCCAAGACTGCTGAGTTCATCGACGAACGTATCCGCATCATCAACAAGGAATTGGGTACTACCGAAAGCCAGTTGGCCAGTTTCAAGCAGCGGGCTGGCGTGGTAGACATCACCGCCGATGCCAGCCAGGCAGCTGGCGAACAGGCAAGTTACGAACGTGCTTACGCGGAGAATGAGGTACAAATCAGCTTGGTTAATCACCTGAAGAGCCACATCCTTAACGAGGCCAATCAGTATGAGGTAATCCCTGCCAATATCGGCCTGAACAACAGCGACCTGAACACCGTGGTACAGAACTACAACCAGATGCTGATTGAGCGCAAACGCCTGCTGCGCACCTCGCACGAGGACAACCCTGCCGTACAGAGTCTGAATGCCAGCATCGACGTAATGCGAAATAGTGTAATGGCTGCCATCCAGACTGCCGAAAAAGGTTTGCTTATCAACCGTCAGGCCCTGCAGGCCCAGACCCGCAAGTATGCCGGAAAGGTAAGCGATGCCCCCGTACAGGAAAAAGAATACCTCAGTATCTCACGTCAGCAGGAAATTCAGGCCAATCTCTACCTGATGTTGCTACAGAAACGTGAGGAAAACAACATCACCCTAGCTTCTACCGCCAACAACGCCCGTGTGATTGACGAACCCTTGGGAGGCGGCCAGTTCTTCCCCACCCCTTCGCAGACCTATATAATTGCCCTTGTATTAGGCTTAGGACTTCCTATAGGAGTAATATTCCTTTTGGATTTACTTCAATTCAAAATACAAACCCGTGGCGACGTGGAACGCCTTACTAATCTTCCCATCGTAGGCGACATTCCACTCACGGAAGAGACTGCCGATGGTGCCATTGTAGTGCGCGAAAACCGCAACGAACTGATGGAAGAAGTGTTCCGCTCCGTGCGAACCAATATCCAATACATGCTGCAGGAAGGACAGAAGGTAATACTCTTCACCTCTACCACTTCCGGTGAAGGAAAAAGCTTTACAGCCGGTAACTTGGCCTGCAGTTTGGCCTTTATGGGCAAGAAAGTCATTATCGTGGGACTTGACATCCGCAAACCAGGTCTGAACAAGGTGTTCCATATTTCCCGCAAAGGAGACGGCATCTCACAGTTCATGGCAGACCCCGAGCATACCGACTTGCGCAGTCTTTGTCAGGTATCCACAGTTTCACCCAATCTCTATATTTTACCTGGTGGCACCATCCCCCCCAACCCGACCGAATTAGTAGCACGCCAGGCACTCGATGATGCTATCCAACAGCTAAAAGCACATTTTGACTATGTGATATTGGACACCGCCCCCATCGGTATGGTGACGGATACCCAATTGATTGCCCGTGTGGCTGATTTGAGTGTGTACGTCTGCCGTTCCGGCTACACCTCCAAGAGCGAGTTCAAGCTTATCAACGAGCTGAAGCAGGACGGTAAGCTGCCTCACCCCTGCGTGTTACTTAACGGCATTGATATGAATAAGCGTGAAACCGGTTCTTATTATGGTTATGGGAAATATGGCAAATACGGGCATTACGGATATGGTAAGAAATACGGCTATGGGTACGGATACGGCTATGGCCAAAAAAAATAAGACAAACGATGTTCTTCTTTTCTACCAAAGAAGAACAATTTTATTCATTTTGAAAACAGAATTCCAGCCGATGTGAATCGGTTGGAATTTACCTCTAACCCAGAAAATCATCAAGCAAACAATATAAAAATTAATATCCATGGAGGGAACTCTCAAACAACAAACTAAAAAAGGACTTTATTGGACATTCTTCAATCAATTTGCTAATTATGGCATGCAATTTTGTGTAGGCATTGTCATGGCCCGCCTACTCTCTCCATCCGATTATGGAATTACAGCATTACCTGCGGTATTTATGGCAATAGCATGGATATTTCAGAATGGTGGTCTCAGCGATGCATTGGTACGAAAAACAGATTTCCGAGAAGAAGATTTATCGACTTCTTTCTATTACAGTATTGCAGTAGGTATCATCATGTATCTAACTTTATTCTTTTCCGCACCATGGATTGCTGATTTTTATGATACCCCTGTCTTAACGTCTCTTTTAAGAGTTACGGCATTAAGTTTTTTATGGGGACCTCTCAACACTGCTCAAGATGTTATTCTTAAGCGTAGACTCGATTTCAAAACACCCACTAAGATTTCCCTTATGACCCGTGTATTTTCCGCATGCGTAGGAATTGTACTGGCATACATGGGATATGGACTGTGGTCATTGGTCATTTCTGGAATTCTCTCTAGTCTGCTGACCGTCATTTTAAACTGGTTTGCTGTCAGATGGTTACCCCATACAGGCTGGTCAAAAAATTCCTTTAAATATTTATGGGGATATGGCAACAAAATGATGGCATCAAGTATAATTGATACTGTTTATTTTAATATTACCCCTATATTTGTAGCTAAATTTTATTCGCCATCAGAACTTGGATTATACAATAGAGCGTACGGCTATGCAATGCTTCCATCTCAAAACATCTCTAGTGTTATTCAGAATGTAACATTTCCAGTTCTAAGTAAAATGCAAAACGACAATGCATTTCTATCTTATAATTACAGAAGGATGCTTAAAGTCACGGCCTTTATTATCTTTCCAATGATGATGATGCTATCTGCCTTAGCGCGTCCATTAATATTAATATTAATTACAGCCAAATGGGAAGCATGTATTGTACTATTACAAATAATTTGCTTTTCATTAATGTGGTATCCTATTCATTCTATTAACCTAAATTTACTTCGCGTGAAAGGACGCGCGGATATTATCTTGCGTTTAGAAATAATCAAAAAAGTGATTGGTGTATCAATACTCGCTATCACACTTCCACAAGGATTAATCACATTTTGTTATGGAAATATTGTCTCCTCTATGATTTCTTTAATTATAAATACTTACTATACAGGAAAACTGATTGAAGTCGGTTATTGGCGTCAAATGAAAGATTTACTTCCGACATTAGCCCTAAGTCTTTTTCTTTTTGGAATAATACATCTTACAAACCATTTCATTTCTAATCTGTATTTACAGATTCTGTGTGGAGGACTAATTGGAGGAATTATATATTTAGGAGGAGCCTTACTCTTCAAATTTAAAGAATTAAACGATATAAAATATATATTAAATCGAAAAGCATAAAAATTTTAAATATGGATAACAAACTTATTACTGTCACTTCTCCTTTAATGCCGGATTTGACTGAATTCAACGAGATCTTAAAAGACATTTGGAACAGGAAATGGATAACTAATAATGGGCACTTCCACAAGGAATTAGAAAAGGCTTTATGTGAATATTTAAAAGTACCCTATATCAGCCTATTCACAAACGGAACACTTCCCCTAATTACCGCATTGCAAGCTCTTCGTATTACTGGAGAAGTTATTACAACACCTTATAGTTTTGTAGCCACGACACATTCTTTGTGGTGGAATGGCATTAAGCCCGTCTTTGTAGACATTGACCCTAAAACAGGGAATCTCGATCCAGACAAAATAGAAGCAGCCATTACACCTAAAACCACTGCTATTATGCCAGTACATGTGTATGGTAAACCTTGTGATACCCAACGCATCAAAGAAATAGCAGACAAATACGGTTTAAAAGTGATTTACGATGCTGCTCATGCTTTTGGCGTAGAAGTTAATGAAGAAAGCATCCTGAATGCCGGTGATATGTCTACTCTCAGTTTTCATGCCACCAAGGTATACAACACCATTGAAGGTGGCGCATTGGTGATGCACGATGCAGAAACCAAAAAACGCATTGACTATTTGAAGAACTTCGGTTTTGCTAATGAAACCACTGTGGTAGCTCCTGGTATCAACAGCAAAATGGATGAAGTACGTGCTGCCTACGGGCTATTAAACCTTCGTCAAGTAGATACGGCGATCGAAGCTCGTCATCAAGTTGCTATCAAATACCGCGAAGCTTTACGAGATGTAGAAGGTATTACTTTCTTTGACGACATGCCTGGAGTAAAACACAACTACTCTTATTTTCCAATTTTTGTAGATGCAGAAAAATACGGTATGACCCGAGATGAACTCTACTTCAAGATGAAAGAGCAGAATGTATTGGGCCGTCGTTACTTCTATCCACTTATCAGTACCTTCTCTACTTATCGAGGATTAGACAGTGCCCGCCCTGAAAACCTTCCAGTAGCACATAAAATGGCGGACACAGTTATTTGTCTACCAATGCATCATGCATTAAATGAAGAAGATATCTATAAAATTTTAAATACAATTATAAAATAAATTTTCTGATTTTAGTTCAGAGAAAAGAAAGTTAATTATTAATGAATAACAAAAAAATCTATGCGCTTGGAATAGGGCATAATACACCTGTATTTATCGATTTAGCAGAAGCCTGCGGGTATAAAATAGCAGGACTATACCATTACAATAATACAAGAACTGGAGAAACAGATCATGGATTAAAAATACTCGGTTCATTCGATGATTTATATAACAAAGGTAATTTATCAGGAATGAACTTCTTACTTACAATGGGCGATAACATGATTCGTACGGAAGTTTCAAACAAGCTTCGCCAATTAGGAGGAAATGTACCGACGATTATTCATCCCACAGCCGTAATTTCTCGTTTTGCAAACATCTCCCCCATCGGCGTTTACATATCTCCATTTACCTATGTCCAAGCAGATTCTTCTATAGGCAATAATACTGTCTTATTATCACATGTCAACATTTCTCATACTACTCATATTGGTAATAGCTGCTTTGTAGCAGGAGGGTCTGTAATCGGTGCCTATACAAATGTCGAGGACTTCGTTTTTATAGGACAAGGAGTCCTAACAATTTCTGCCAAAGTTTCTAACATAGGAGAAAAGGCATATATTGGAGCAAGAAGTCTTATAACCCATGAGGTTCCAGCTCACGCGGTGATGGCTGGAAGTCCTGCTAAAGTTATCCGATACAATGAATAATCAAACGACACAACCTAAAACAAGAAACTCCAATCTTGAACTTTACCGCATAATTGTAATGCTACTTATAATAGCTCATCATTATGTAGTAAATTCTAGATTAGGGGGTGTTTTGCAAGAAAATCCATTATCCGAACGTAGTATATTCTTCTATCTATTCGGTGCATGGGGAAAAACTGGCATCAATTGTTTTATAATGATTACAGGGTACTTTATGTGCAAATCACAGATTACACATCGTAAGTTCCTAAAATTACTTTTTGAAGTTTTATTTTATAATGTCATTATCTATGCGATTTTCATAGCAACAGGATATGAAAGTTTATCTCTTACTGGAATAGAAAATCTCATTCCAATGCGGAATCTAAGCACAAATTTTATAAGTTGCTTTTTAGTGTTCTTTTTCTGCATCCCATTTTTAAATGTACTCATCCTACATTTAAACAAACAAAAACATCAACAGTTGATTGGACTATGCCTGTTCATTTATACATTACACGGTACATTACCACACACAAGTGTAAATATGAATTATGTATCATGGTTCTGTGTTATCTATTTCATTGCATCTTATATACGCCTATATTCTATTCCATACGATAAAAATATCAAGTTTTGGGGTATATGCACACTACTTTGTATAGGCTTCTCAATCTGCAGCATTTTGGGAGTTTTATATCTGAATACATACTATCATACTGATTTATCTCCATATCGCTATGTATCTGACAGTAATTCATTTTTAGCTGCGCTTACTGCTATTTGCAGTTTCATATACTTCAAAAATTTACATTTTCCACAAAGTAAATTCATAAACTTAATAGGAAGTTCCACTTTTGGAGTACTGCTTATTCATGCTAATAGTGATACTATGAGAAAATGGTTATGGTTTGATTTTCTTGATAATGCAAGCCATTATCAAGATAGATTATTTTGGATATACCCTATTTTATCAGTTCTATGTATTTTCATAATTTGCGTCATTATAGATAAATTAAGAGTACAATTTATTGAAAATCGCATCTTTACTTAAATAAAAATATGACCTGCCAATATAAATATAACATTGTTTGCATAGCAAATGATGATTACGCACAACACACAGGTGTGATGTTGTCATCTCTTTTAGAGCATTCATCATGTCCATGTCAGATTTTTCTACTAACAAACGCTTTAGCAGATTGTAATAAAAGAAAGCTAGAAGACGTCGTAAAACAATATCCAGAATCAACAATATTATTTATCGAGAACAATAATACAGAATGGAATTTCCCAGGATTCTCTATAGGAGGAAATGTCAAAAAATGGAATCCCATTATGTATATAAAACTCTTTTTGCCATCACTCCTTCCATCTACTATTGATAGAGTACTTTTTTTAGATGCAGACTTAATCATAAATACTGATATAAAAGATTTATACGAGATGGATTTATCGAAATGTATCATTGCAGCAGCAGAAGACTGGAAATATAGTTATTTTCACAAAGAGCGATTAAAACTTCAGCCTGAAGCATATTACATAAACTCTGGAGTTATGATGGTAAATCTTAGTCAATGGAGAAAATTAAATCAACAATCTCCTATCAAACAATTTATGATAAACAATAAAGATTATATTATCAACGACCAAGATGCCTTTGCACTTTATTTCCAAAATAAAATACAATATATTTCTCAGAAATGGAATGCTACCACTTACTATTTTGAAAGAAAACCTCGGGTATATGACAAATATCTTCCAATAGTAAATGATATTCGTAAAAACCCATATATAATTCATTTCTGTGAACCTATAAAGCCATGGTATAGAGAATGTAGGCATCCATACAAAAAACTATATAAGAAATATCTTAAACAAACTCCCTGGAAGAATTATAAGTTCCCAAGTTGTGAATTACACTTTGGAAAACCAGCTTGGAGATATATAGTAAAACATTGGTTAAATCTCTATCATTTAAGACAAGATGATTGGGCTATGATATCATTAAAAGAACAATATAAACATGAAAAAAAATAAACCTTTAATATCGATACTTATCCCTATCTATAATGCAGAAAAATATCTAATTAGATGTTTAGATTCTATAAAGTCACAACAATTAACAGATTTTGAAGTGATTTTAATTGATGACGGAAGTACAGACAAAAGTCTATCAATCTGCAATTCATATGCAATAAATGATAATAGATTTAAGGTTATTCATAAAAAAAATGAAGGAATAGCCCAAACCAGATTACACCTATACAAAGCAGCTGTTGGGAAATACCTTGTTTTTATAGATGCTGATGATTATTTTTTACCTAATGCTCTTCTTTTTCTATTTAATGAAATAGAAAAAGGATACGATATAGTTAGGACAGCAGTACTACGTGAAAACTCTAATGGAAAACAATGGATTGATCATTATCCTCTAGAAAAAGGAGTTATCAATGGAAACGAAGAGTATATTAAAGCTTTAATTCTAAACAAAATAGCTCCTTATCTTCATTGTGCTATTTACAGAGCTGATTTATTTAGTGATGACATATTCCTTATATCCACTTATTATAATATTAATATAGGTGAAGACTGGATTGCAAATTATCTTATATCACAAAAAATACATAAAATCCTATTAATAGACAAACCAACACACGTATATTGCGTAAATCAAAATAGCACAATGAAAACATTTATACGAGGATGGGAGTACCAACAAAGAATAAACCAAGCTTTAGCACCTTTCAATTCTCAATTAAACAACGAATTAAAAGAACTAATACTTGAGAATTCCTGCTTAAATAAATTAAAATTCTTTTTCCTTCCAGGCCTTCAATTTAATTGGAAAGAGTACAAGGCTATTGAACGTAATATTGAAGCTGCGATACTACACTTAAAGAAAGAAAAGAGTATTCCTAAATCTTATCTTTATTTCATACATTACCCTGTTTTATATTTTATATACACAAGATTATATTGTATTTATTTCTTAATCCGGTATAGAAAATGTAAACCATACAAAATATTAAAATAGATATGAATACTAATACAGCAGAAATTCCACTAGTATCAATTCGATGTATAGCTTATAACCAAAAAAAATACATAAAAGATACATTAGAAGGATTTGTTCAACAAAAAACAACCTTTAAGTTTGAAGCAATTGTTCATGACGATGCCTCCACTGATGGAACAGCTGAAATCATAAAAGAATATGCAAATAAATATCCTCACATAATAAAACCTATATTTGAAACAGAAAATCAATATTCCAAACACGATGGTTCTCTTCGTAAAATTATGGATGAAGCGTGCAAAGGAAAATACATAGCACTTTGTGAAGGAGATGACTATTGGACAGATTCATATAAGCTTCAAAAACAAATAGATTTCCTTGAAAACAATCCAGATTATACCATGTGTTGTACTAATGCTACCATATTATCTCCTATGGGAGTTCTTCATTGGAAACGTTTTGAGATGTCATGTGATATTAATCCAAATAGAATGATTAAAGGTGGAGGTTCATTAATTGCAACTTGCACACAAGTATATAGGAAAGATGTATTCACCGTTTATTCATCTTTAGATTACTGCATGAAATGCCAAATTGGTGATTATCCACTTCAAATACTTTCATCATTACTAGGTAAAGTTCATTATATTCACGAAAAAACAAGTGTCTATCGCTATCAAGCAGATGGTTCATGGACAAAAAAATCAGAAAGTTCACCAATATTAAAACAAGTTCCAAGCTGGATTTCGCAAATAATTATGCTTCAAGGATTAGATAAATTTAGCAAAAGGAGATTTCATATAGAATTTCATGAAGTACAAATAGGGATATTAGATTGGATTTGCAGAGAACATATTAACGAACACAAAGAGATACTTAATAATTTTAAAAGCGTACTAAAATTACCATACATTTACAGGCTAACGTATTATTCTATACAACAAGATTGGAAATCATTATATTCAATATGTTCTTATCTAAAAAAATATTATAACTCCCTTTACAGAATCATTAATAAAAAATGAATCCAAAATATTTATTGTCAATTATTATACCAGCATATAATGCTGAAAAGCATATTTCTCATACTGTTGAAGAAATATTAAAACTTTCAAATATAGAGTTTGAGGTCATAATTATAAATGATGGCAGTAAAGATAACACATTAAATATTTGCAAAGAACTAGAAAGTCAATACCCTAAATTAAAAGTGCTGACACAATCCAATAAAGGTGTTAGTGCAGCTAGAAATTTGGGTATACAACATGCTCAAGGAGCGTGGTTATTTTTCTGTGACTCAGATGACTGGATTGACGCTGCCAACATGAAAATTATATTAAATCGGATTGGAAAAGCTAAAGATATTATCTATTTAATGGCAATGAACTTTATCAAACCTCAACCTGAAGGCACTGTACTACATCCAGTTCCAAATGAGAAATCATTCACACCAACTGAATTTCTATCGTCATTGTCATTTCAGGGCTCATCATGTAATTATTTATTTCCAGCACAATTAATTCACAATAACAACATAACCTTCCCTGAAGGAGTTTTAAATACAGAAGACCAAAATTTCAATATAAAATGTATTGTCTGTAGTCAAAGCGTATACTCGATCAATCTACCAATTTACAATTACAATCACTTAAATGAATCATCCGCTTCGCATTCAAACAAATCATACAAATGGCGTATTGGCCCTCTAGAATCAGTACTAGATATCATAAAATTTTGCAAAGAAAAAGGAATAAATACTCAAACTGTTGCAACACAAATTAATCGTTTGGTAGAATATTATTATTTCTCCCATATCTATGGTACACATTCTACTCAGGAATTAAGGCACATATGTTTATTACTTTCTCAAATTGCAAAAAACTGTCCTACAATAACCAAATCACTCAAATATCACGCAATTAAATTAAATCCTCTAATTGGCATATACCTCATTAGAGCGTATAACAAAATCCGTTTTTAATAATATGGATAAAACAATATCAAAAATAATTGATTTCATACGATTTCCAATGGCATGTGCAGTTGGTCTCATTATACATTAGACGATTTAAAATATTTCTCATTATACGATCATATGTCATTAATAAGTAATATTATTTGCCAAATTGCTGTTCCTATTTTTTTTCTAATTTCTGGATACTTATTCTATAACAAAGAGAAGAGTTATACACAGAAACTACGAAAGAGAACAAAAACAATTTTAATGCCATATTTTATATGGAATGGTATTACTTTTTTTTTAATGATACTTATAAAAATCCTAGGAATATATATCAACCATAAACCTATAAGCGGATTTTTAGAATATATAACGCCAATCAATATATTAAAATATTTTATAGGAAATTTCGAAAATAGCTTTACCTGGCAACCGATTGACTCTCCATTATGGTTTATAAGAGATTTATATATAATGTTTCTTTTATATCCCATCTTACATCTCATATTACATCACCTCAAATCTATCATAGTTATTATCTCCGCAATTTATATATGTAATATATGGAGCGGATTTCCATGTCTTCAATTCCAAACATTATATTTTTTCTCGATAGGCATCTACCTCAAAATGTATGATATAAACATATTAGAAAAAATAGAACATTATAAAATAATCATTTCAAGCATAGTTATAATAAGTTTTATTCTAAGATATTTAACCGGAAACCGTATATTCATGCCAACATTTATATTAACATTTTCATGTCTGACAATATATCTTGTGTCACAATTAAAAATAAAGAAATTTTTCACATACGTCCAAATGTTGAAAAAATATTCTTTTTTCATTTTTGCAATACATATTATTATCATCGAACGTTTATGGGCTATATTATACCATCCATGTCTATCAAAAATAGAGTGGATTCATTGCCTTTCATATATTATTAATCCAATTATTATTATAATTATATGTTTATTTTTATATAAATTCTTAGAAAAAACATATCCTAAATTCCTATCTATAGCAACTGGTACTCGAGCAAATCCATTAATCAAAATAGAATAATAAGAATGAAAATCAAAGAATTAACCATCCGACTTAATATTATTAGCGGAGGTATTGTAAAATTACAAAAGTTTAAAGAAAATCATCCACAGCGCTTATCACAATTAATATTTAGAACAGTCTTAATATTCAGTGATTTTTTTATCGGGATCCCACAAATGAGAAAAATTATAAAAGAAATGAATTGCGGGAATCCTGAAACGCGCCCTATAAAACTAGCTGCAGTCGTTATTGCCAAAAACGAATCAGAATACATATCTGAATGGATAGCCTACCATATTGTACAAGGATTTGAAAAAATTTATCTATATGATAATGATTCAACAGATACCATGAAAGAATGCTTACAACCGTATATTGATAGCGGAATATTGGTTTACCATCAAATACACGGATCCAAACAACAAGGAAACGCTTATACACATGCTTTACATCATTATGGTAAGGACTGTAAATATATGGCTTTTATTGATTGTGATGAATTTCTTACGCCTTGTGAATATGGTGAAAAAATTATCAATATTTTAGACCAAACCTTTCATAAACATCCTAAAGCTGGAGGTATAGCAGTAAATTGGTGTATGTATGGTTCCTCTCATTTGGAAGATAAACCCGAAGGCATGTTAATTGAAAATTTTTTATGGAGAGCAAAAATAGGAAAACCAGGTACCCAAATCATAAAATCAATTGTACGTCCAGAATGTTGCTTAAAATGGATACACCCACATTATCCTGTTTATAGACTCGGCTACGATGGGATAGACTTTGATGGGCATATTGTTCCTATGTGGGAAAACCCAATTCTAGACTACAAAAAACTTATGATTTGCCATTACTTCACTAAAAGTAAGAATCAATGGATAAAACGACGAGCAATGGGACAAGCTAGTACAGGAAAAAATAAACCTCGCCCCATTGATGACTTCTACAGACATGATAATAATGATATATTAGATAAAAGAGCCAAAGCTTATTATGAGGAGGTAAAGGCAATTCTTAAAAACAATCAAACAATTTATAAATAACATGAAACAAAGAATAGAATGGCTAGATGTAATGAAAGGAATAGCTATAATATTAGTTATCTTGGGTCATATACTTAACAACATGAATTTATTTTTACATCCGGTCAACCAATGGCTACATTTATTTCATATGCCTTTCTTTTTTATACTGTCAGGATTTCTTGCAACTAAAACTTCATCAAAAGGTTTAGTTGAAAATATAAAAAATAAATTTATTTCACTTATTATTCCCTTTATTACTGGAGGATTTTTTTTCTCTCTAACAATGAGTTCTTTAAACAACTACATTTTTGATTTACATCATTGTGGATATTGGTTCTTATTTTCATTATTTACCTGTTGGATTATTTTTCTACCTTTATCAACGATTACCCATCCATTTCATAATATAATAAAAATAGCTATATTGCTCATTCCTTTTTTTGTAGGAAATCTTTTAATGGCCCACTTGCCTGAATCAATCTCAAATTCATTAAGTTTTCCCTTGTCTTTTGCTTATTATCGTTTTTTTATTTTGGGTTATATAATAGGTATAATATACGAAAACCAAAAACTCAGAAAAAGAATCAAAATCTTTTTCCCTTCAGGAAGCATATTTGCAACTACATTTATAATTTTCTTTTTCTCAACTCTTTCTATTCTCACCAATCCATATAGCATAAATATTATTCCCATAACAATTTGGCAAACCATATTATGTGTTTCCCTATTTTCAATTCTATATTATTCTGAAAGTTTTATTCCCAAAAAGTTCTTTAGAATTTTATGCACGATAGGACAAAATAGTCTGGCTCTATATGTTTTTCATTTTTATTTTGTTTATCAATTTCCGATTACTCATAGTACAAATATTTCCCCTGGCTTCCAAACACTCATAGGATTGATTCTAACAATTATTACAATAATTGCCACAATGGGATTAATATCTCCTATTAAAAAAAATACAATTTTAGCTTTTCTCTTTCTTGGTCAAAAACTAAATCGTAATTCACAATAATGAAAAAAGTATCCATAATTATAGTTACTTGGAAAGGAATGAAATGGATTGAAAAATGCCTAAATAGCATACGCCAATCAACCTATCCAGCAACGGTTTTCCTCATAGATAACAATAGTCCCGATGAAACACCTAATTTTATCAAACAAAACTTCCCTGAGATTAAAATTACAACTGCGAATCAAAATTTAGGTTTCGGAAAAGCAAACAATCTAGCAATTAAACAAGCCATCTCAGAAGGTTATGATTACTTCTTTTTATTAAATCAAGACGCCTATTTACATCCTGACACGATAGAAAACCTTATCAAAGTAGCAGAAAACGGAGAGTATGGGATAATAAGCCCTATTCATCTTAATGGAGATGGAAGTAAAGTTGATTTCTATTTTCGAGATTTTGTTCTTGGAAAATGTCCTGACTTCATTAATCAAAGTGTAACAGGAGGGAATCGCATAATTTTTGAAAGTGAATTTATTCCTGCAGCAGGTTGGTTTCTCCCTAGAAAAACAATAGAAGAATTGGGAGGATTTGATTCTCTTTTTTATCACTACGGAGAAGATGATAATTTTTGCCAACGATGTCGTTATCATCAGCGGAAAATTGTTTTTACTACCAACGCATTCATCCGTCATGATAGAGAAGCAACTGTAGGTAATCAAACCATGTACAACCATAAACTAGCATACCGACATTTAATTCAAGATGCAGCCAACATATTATATTCTAAAGGATACATTATTCAGAAAATAGGAAGACAATTCTACGATGAAATTGGGCTATTTTTAATGTATCTCTTGACTGGAAAATGGAAAATGCTCCATAATTTCCCAGCAGATTATTTCAAATTATTGTGCCAAATACCCGCAATACGTAGAAGTAGAATATTAAATAAGACTCTTCACGGAATTCAATGATGAATAAACAACCTTTTTTTTCTATTATTCTTCCTGCTTATAATGCAAGTACTTTCCTTTCAAATACATTAAGGAACATTCTCTCCCAGCAATATTCGAATTTTGAGCTTTTGCTTATTAATGACGGATCAACCGACAGCACTGCAGATATTTGCACTCATTATGCAAATATGGATAAAAGAATTTCTTTTATATCTAAGCACAACGAAGGAGTATCGGTCGCTCGTAATAAAGGATTAGACATAGCAAAAGGAAAATATATTTTATTTATAGATGCAGACGATCTTTTATATCCTAATGCTTTATCCACTATATCTGATGCACTCAAAAACATAAAAACAGATTATCTTCGCTATGAATATCAAACCATAGATGAAAAAGGAAATCCTTTATACCCCAATTATGAGGCTAAACTAAGAAGAAAAATTTCTAACCAAATTTTAGATGCAGCAGACTGCATTACCCACATTGTTCGAAATGAATATTTCCTTTGGTCTGGAATCTTTCGGAAAGAAATCATAGACCAATATCATCTTCGCTTTATGGAAGGTTGTACTTATAACGAAGATACATTATTCATGCTTCAGTTCTTTATGCATAGTAAAACGCACATTTATCTTCCGACAACATTATATGGTTATCGGAAGTTTGAGGGAGCTGTTACAGCCAAGTTCACAGAAAAAAATTATCAAGATGTAAAAAAAGTAGCTAAAGTCGCATGTGATATTTATACATCCTGTGAAGATATAAGAATGCAAAAAGCCATTAAATCTGTTATTGAAGCATTATATTCAGGTATTATAGGAACAGCTTATACAAGACATGAAGCAGATTCAATGATACAGTTTTGTTGTCAACATCCCATTCAATACGAATGGAAAATGATAAAGTTATTAGGGTACTCAATTGGTAGTAAATACCTTCCATTGATGCGGATTCTTCAAAAAATCATTCGTAAGTTTTATTAATTATGCCACAAATCTCTTTCGACAGAAGAAATAATATCCAATGGTTAAAAGTCATTGTTGAATTAAGCATTTTCCTTCTATTACCTCCCATAATAGGATTACCTTTAGTTATCTGTAAGGTTTTTCAGCATAAAAAAAATATAGGTACCACACACTACATAACATTTATGGTTTGCATTGCAGCCTATTTTGCAGCCATCAACGCAACCAAAATGCCTGGAGGTGATCAATGGCAATATTGGGCCGCCTATATGAATGTACCTGATATAGGTTTTATCAAGTCACTTATCTATATTTATGGCTTAGACCTAGGTAAAGAAGCGCAAAAAATTTCTGGAGAATTCATGAATGGAATTTACAACTATATTGGATATTATATAACATTTGGTTACTACCCCCTATATGCAGCACTACTAACTTTTACAAATTACATTCTTGTTTTTTTAGGCTTATACAAATTTGCTCAAACATTAAAAAGACCACACATACCCATCATTTGTGGAATTTTAATTATCGCATTTTTTTATTTATATTTTCAATACTTACTCCAAATTCAAAAACAATTTTTGGCACAATCCATCATGATGTACGTTTTAGGTAGCTATGCTGTGTCTGGGAAAATGAATAAAAAAGAATGGATATTAACGATATGCGCCATTTTCACACATGCTGCTACCACCCTATTTCTTCCATTCTTATTATTTAAACCCTTACGTAATCGACTGACTAAAGTAGGGCTTCTATGTCTAGGAGTTTTATTCTCTATATTAATTATTCTAGGGCCCCAGTTGGCTGGCAATGTGGTATCCTCTATGGGAGATTCAGCATTGTCATATGGAGCTAATCGTCTAGCCAGATCTGAGTTTAATAATGATGTAGAATTCGGTCTAGTATGGTCACAAATATTTGTAATAGCATTGCCTATCGCATGGATTGTGCTACATAAACTTTGGACAGAAAGAAAAACACTCACTCAAACTCATGCTTTTATCTTAAATGTAGTATTACTTCTATTACTTACCGTAGTAGCAATGTTCAAACAGCCACTAGCCCAATATCGCTACTTTATGATGATTTTTGCTTTTATGCCGTTTGTATATCCATTTATATGTTCCAATACTCAAAAACGAGATAGGATACTAAAAATCATTGCAAGCATCATGATTATCTGGTTTTATTATCAATTCGATAAAATAGTATGGAGCTTTGCACCAGAAATAGATATTATCATAAAAAGTCCTATTTTACTCTTATTCGGGAATTATTATACAATCTAAAAGAAGATTATGCATATCTGTTTTGTTTGTCGAGAATACATTCCTTCTCTTCGTGGTGGAGGAATTGCTTCTTACATAAAAGAAATGGCACATGGTCTATGTGAAAAAGGCCATAAAGTCACTGTAATTTGCGCCTCAGATGATACAAAAGAAGAATCCACCTATCAGGATAAAAAAGTAGAGGTTATCCGGTTAAAAGGTGGTGATTTTCTCATACCTGAGAAAGAATCCACCTCTATTTTAAAGAAGTTTCGTACATTCTATCGTTTCTTTAGTTATCGAAGAAGAATCTTAGAAACAATTCTAAAACTTAAAGATATAGATATAATCGAAGTTCCTGAATATGGAGCTGAAGGGTATTATTTAAACAAACTACCCATTCCTGTCATAACTCGCCTACATACTCCCATGTTATTAGATCACTTTTATTTTAATATACAAAAGCTAAACAAAAATAACTGGCATTATTATTGGCAAGGATTGCAAGAATTCAAACAAATGAAACAAGCAAAATATATAACCTCATGTAGCACTTCATTAAAAGAATGGTCTTCAAAATTTTTGGGAATTCAAAGCAATAAAATTCAAGTAATATACAACCCCATCCAGACCTCCAGATGGGTTCTGAAAACTAATCATTTACAAAACCTATCAGTAAAGACAATCCTATTTGCTGGTACTATCTGTGACTGGAAAGGATGCGGTGATTTAGCAGAAGCTTGTCAGATGCTACAATTAAACACACAAATGCCTTTCGAATTACACCTGGTAGGAAAAACCGGTATATATGCAGAAGAACTACAAAAAAAATATGGACGCTATCCATGGTTTAAACTCATAGGAAAAATACCTCGTGAAGAACTCATGAAAAGATATGCAGAAGCAGATGTTATTTGCTTCCCTTCTTGGTGGGAAAATATGCCTATGGTATGCATTGAAGCAATGCTTTGTGGAGGAATTGTGATAGGAAGTAATTCAGGAGGTATGAGTGAAATCATTTCAAATGAAGAAAACGGTTTTCTAATCCCCCCACATCAACCAAAGATTTTAGCTAAAACTATACAGAAAGCCATCAATCTTTCAGAGCAACGAAGACAAGAGATTTCACAAAACGCTCAGAAAAGGATTCGTGATGATTTTTCTATGGACACAATTTTACAACAAACGATATCATACTATCAACAAGTTATAAACGACTCAATCAAAAAATAATGAAAGTACTTTGGATCTCTCCCTGGTTTGGGAATTACAGAATTCCTGTATACGACCAGTTAAATAAATTGTGCAAGGGTAGTTTTTATTTAATTTGTTCACAAGAAAACACCTCCGATTTAGTTCGGCAGAAGCTAAAAAATACATTAGGTGCCAATGCTATTATCATGAGTGGTGAGAAACGATTGACAATGGGTAGTGAAGAATCTGATTTTGCAAATAGTGCACTTGTTATAAAAAAACAACCAGGATTATATAAAGCTATAAAAGAAATAAATGCAGATATTATAATCACAGAAGGTTTTGGGGGATGGGCTCCGGCAGGTATTCGCTATGCTGTAACCCATCGTAAGAAGCTATGTATGTTTTATGAACGGACAGCATACGTAGAACGCAACTCCCCCAAATGGAGAAGTTTATACAGAAGAATAGTAGGAATTCCAGTAAATCATTTTCTAATTAACGGGACATTAACAGAGGAATATTTAAACAATGGATTAGGTTTCAAACATACTCCTAAAATAAAAGGATGCATGAGTGCAGACAGTTTCGGACTGGCACAAGCTGTATCTTCTTTTTCTAAGTCACAAAAAGAAAATCTACAAAAAGAGTTGAAACTAAATTCAGGACTTACATTCCTATTTATAGGGCAAATGGTTGCGCGAAAAGGCATTAGTGAACTTTTGGCTGTATGGAATCAGCATATTCAAAAACACCCTCAAGATAATCTAATTGTAATAGGCAAAGGAGTATTAGAAGCAAAATTAAAACAACAATATGCGTTAGAAGATTCGGTACATATACTTGGAGCAATCAATTACGACCTTCTTTATCAATATTATGCTATCTGTGATGTTTTTATTATGCCTACTTTAGAGGACAACTGGTGTCTTGTCATACCCGAAGCTATGGCTTGTGGAAAACCTGTTGCATGCTCTATTTATAACGGAGGCCATTATGAGCTAGTTCAAGATAATGTAAATGGTTATAAATTTGACCCTCTAAACCCGAACTCTATTTTACAAACTTTGGATAAATTTCATCATGCAGATTTATCAAGAATGGGAGCAGCATCTAAAGAAATTGAAAGTAACTTCACCCCAGATAAGGCTGCTCAACGTATTTATGAAGCATGTCTTAAAGTATATAAGAAATGAAAATAGACTATCATAATATGCCCAACGGGGTAAGCAAGACAAATTTTATCCTCAGATATGTCTTTAACCAATTAAGGACATGGTATAAATTCCACATTCGCTACCCATGGGTAAAGTATAATGGCTTTGTTCGTGTCATGAAAGGTACAAGCTTTGCTCAGAACATGGATGTAAGAATCGGACATAATGTGCAATTCGGAGATTATTGTAATATTGCATGCAATGTACATTTTGGCAATAACATTCTTTTAGCTGGAAAAGTTTCTTTCGTAGGTAAACATGATCACACCTTCGATATTCCAGGACAGACGATATGGAAGGGAGAAAGAGGAAACAATGGAACAACCATTGTAGAAGATGATGTATGGATAGGAACTGGAGCTATTATTATGTCTGGCATTACAATTGGGAAAGGAAGTATTATTGCAGCCGGGGCTGTTGTGACTAAAAACGTACCACCTTGTGAAATTTGGGGAGGAAATCCTGCAAATAAAATTAAAGATAGATTTTTAACTAATTATGAAAAGCAATTCCATCTCAAACAAATTTAATTCATTATGCTTTCAATACTGATCAACGCATATGCTTGCTCACCTCATATGGGAAGCGAACCTGGAATGGCATGGAACTGGTGCATAAATCTTGCCAAATATTGCGAACTTCATATCATTACAGAAGGGGAATTTCGGGATAAAATAGAAACAACTCTCCCAACTCTTCCACAAGGAAAGAACATGCACTTTTACTATAATCCTGTTTCAGATGAAATACGAAAGATGTGCTGGAATCAAGGAGACTGGCGTTTCTATAAATACTATAAAGGGTGGCAATGGAAAACTTATCTGATGGCAAAAAATATTTGTCTGAAGACCCATATTGACATCCTGCACCAACTGAACATGATTGGCTTCCGTGAACCAGGATATTTATGGAAAATTCCTGATATTCCTTTTGTCTGGGGTCCTGTAGATGCAAAAGAAAGTTTTCCAACTGCTTATTTGGAAGGAGCTAGTTTAAAGACAAAATTATTTATGCATTTAAAGAATGCCATTACCAAATGGCAACTTCAACATGCTAAAAGAGTACGGTCAGCCGTAAAACGTGCATCATACGTAGTTTCAGCATCTTCCAACTCGCAGTCGGCTTTCAAAAAATATTTTCAGATTGAATCTCCACTATTGAATGAAACTGGTTGCTATATTCAAGAGCATCCAGTTATTGATAAATCAACAAAAGAATACTTAGATGTACTTTGGGTCGGGAAATTTGATTTCAGGAAGCAACTAGGTATAGCCTTACGAAGTATTGCAAAAACTAAAAATACCCATATCAAACTACATATTGTGGGAGGTGGAAACAGTCTCTCCTATCAAGCATTAGCCAAAGAACTTGGAATCGAAAGTCAATGCAAATGGTATGGAGCTATCCCTCACGAAGAGGTACAAAGAGTCATGCAAGAAAGTGATGTGTTTTTCTTTACCAGTGTAGCAGAAGGTACTCCACATGTAGTACTGGAAGCTATCGGAAACAATCTGCCAGTGATTTGTTTTAATACCTGCGGTCAAGGTGATTCCGTAAACGGAAAAATTGGAAGAAAAATAGAACTATCTACCCCTAAATTGTCAATCCAAAACTTTGCAAAAATTCTTAACACATTAGAAAGCAACCGACATTTATTAAAAGAAATGGCAGAAAATTGCAAGGAAAGACAGCAAGAATTATCATGGGGGAAAAAAACTTTACAGATGGTAGAATTGTATAAAAGAACCTTACAACAATGAAAGAACGAAATATAGGTATCGATATATTAAAATTCTTTGCAGCATTACTTATAACCAATTCTCACATGGGTATGTTGTATGGAAAATATGATATTCTAGCCACAGGAGGAGCTATCGGAGATGTGCTATTTTTCTTCTGCTCTGGTTTTACCCTGTTTTTAGGTAGAATGGGAAGATTCGATAACTGGTATAAACGAAGAATCAATCGAATTTATCCCACAGTCTTTGCATGGGCCATATTAAGCGCATTCTTTTTCAACCTACATCAGAGTATGGATTATACCATTATTCATGGGGGCGGATGGTTTGTAACCTGCATCATGCTATATTATGTAGTGCTTTACTTTATCCAACGATTCTTGTTACACCATTTGAAATGGGTATTTGGTATAATAGCATTAATCTGCATTGCCTGGTATTTCATCATGGATCGACCAGCTGATTACAATATGTATGGAGCTACTTATTTTAAATGGGGACATTACTTCTTATTCATGTTGTTGGGGGCCATGATGGGCATCTCTCAAAAACAATGGAAATTTAACTTTAAAACCGATTTCATTAAACTTATAAGCAGTATATTCGTTTATTATGCCATCTTATTTGCAGGGAGGATATATACTCTATTTTCCGAACTTCAAATAATCTCACTGATTCCTTTATTATTTATTGTGTACTACTTTTATAAGGTATGTAGTAGTGATACTCTAAAGAAATGGTATACGAACAGATACATAGGATGGAGTATAAAATTCATAGGAGGGCTTTGTTTAGAAATATATCTTGTGCAAGGCGTTTTATTTACAGAGAACATGAATCATATTTTCCCAATAAACATTTTGATTATGTTTATTATTATATTTGCAGTAGCATATCTACTACGATGTGGATCAAGAATATTTTCTCAAACATTTAAAGATGGAGAATATGATTGGAAAGCTGTATTTAAATTAATATAGTAAACAACTTTAAAAAAATAATTATGAAGAATTATACCATCGCAGTAGCCGGCACAGGCTACGTAGGTTTATCCATAGCCACTTTGCTGGCTCAGCATCATCAGGTAACAGCTGTAGACGTGATTCCTGAAAAGGTGGAGAAAATCAATCACCACATCAGCCCGATTCAGGATGAGTACATCGAAAAGTATTTAGCAGAGAAGGAACTGAACCTGACCGCTACACTGGACGGGGCTTCAGCTTACCGGAATGCGGATTTCGTGGTAATTGCCGCTCCTACCAACTACGACCCAGTGAAGAATTATTTTGATACGTCGCACGTGGAAGAAGTGATTGATTTGGTGCTGGAGGTAAACCCGGATGCGGTAATGGTAATCAAGAGTACCATCCCAGTGGGATACTGCCGCAGCCTGTACGTGAAGTATGCGGAGAAATTCCGCTCCACTCCTGCCCTTGCAGGAAAGAAATTCAACCTGCTGTTCTCACCGGAGTTCTTACGCGAAAGCAAAGCGCTGTATGACAACCTCTACCCCAGCCGTATCATCGTGGGCTTCCCGAAACTGATTAACGGACGTGACGAGGAGAACGCAGCTATCCGCGCCATTGCCGGAGAGCACTTAGAAGAAAAAGCGCACGAGTTTGCAGCATTATTGCAGGAGGGTGCCTTGAAACCGGACATCGATACATTGTTCATGGGACTGAAAGAGGCAGAAGCGGTAAAGCTGTTTGCGAATACCTACCTAGCATTGCGTGTAAGCTACTTTAACGAGCTGGATACGTATGCGGAAGTGAAGGGGCTGGACACGCAGGCCATCATTCAGGGTATATGTCTGGACCCGCGCATCGGTTCGCATTATAACAATCCTTCTTTTGGTTACGGGGGCTACTGTCTGCCGAAGGATACCAAGCAGCTGTTGGCTAACTACCAGGATGTGCCGGAGAACCTGATTCAGGCCATTGTGGAGAGTAACCGCACGCGTAAGGATTTCATTGCCGACCAGGTACTGAAGAAAGCGGGATACTACGATTATTACAACCGCGGGGATTTCAGTCCGGAAGCGGAGAAGGAATGTGTCATCGGGGTATATCGCCTGACCATGAAGTCGAACAGCGACAATTTCCGCCAGAGCAGCATCCAGGGGGTAATGAAGCGTATCAAGGCGAAGGGTGCTACGGTCATCATCTATGAACCGACGCTGGAAGACGGTACTACGTTCTTCGGCTCAAAGGTGGTGAACAACCTGGAGGATTTCAAGAAGCAGAGCAACGCCATCATTGCCAACCGCTACGATGCGTGCCTGGATGACGTAAAGGAAAAAGTTTATACACGTGATATTTTCAGAAGAGACTAAATCAATTAATAATTAATAATTAAGAATTAAGAATGAAAGGTATTGTGTTAGCCGGTGGTAGCGGCACACGTCTCTACCCCATTACCAAGGGAGTGAGCAAGCAGATGCTCCCGGTGTTTGACAAACCGATGATTTATTATCCCATCTCCGTGCTGATGCTGGCGGGTATACGGGAGATTCTGATTATCTCTACGCCCTACGACTTGCCGGGATTCCAGCGTCTGCTGGGCGACGGAAGTAACTTCGGGGTACGTTTTGAATATGCGGAACAGCCCTCGCCCGACGGACTAGCACAAGCTTTTCTTATCGGGGAGAAGTTCATCGGGGATGACGCGGCCTGTCTGGTGTTAGGGGACAATATTTTCCATGGAAACGGACTGAGTGCGATGCTGCGGGAAGCGGTACGTACGGCTGAAGAAGATAAGAAGGCTACGGTGTTCGGTTACTGGGTGAGTGACCCGGAACGTTATGGGGTGGCGGAATTTGACAAGGAAGGGAACTGTCTTTCCATTGAGGAGAAACCGCAGCATCCGAAATCGAACTATGCGGTGGTGGGCTTGTACTTCTATCCGAACAAGGTGGTAGAGGTGGCCAAAAGCATCAAGCCGTCGGCTCGCGGGGAACTGGAAATTACTACGGTGAACCAGCGATTCCTGGAAGACGGGGAACTGAAGGTGCAGACATTGGGACGGGGATTTGCCTGGCTGGATACGGGTACGCACGACTCGCTGGCAGAGGCTTCTACCTACATTGAGGTGATTGAAAAGCGTCAGGGATTGAAAGTGGCGTGTCTGGAAGGGATTGCCTATCGCAAGGGCTGGATTTCGGCCGACAAATTGCGGGAGGAAGCGCAACCGATGCTGAAGAACCAGTACGGACAATATCTGCTGAAGGTGATTGACGAGGTGGAGCGTACGGGGAAGGCAAACCTGGAATAACGTTTATAGTTAATAATTAAAAGTTAAAAATTAAAAGCGTTTCTTCAGTTACTAGTTAAATGACTTATCTGTTTATATAAAATGGAAGTAATTAAAACAGCGATAGAGGGTGTGGTGATTATCGAGCCACGCATTTTTAAGGATGCCAGAGGGTATTTCTTTGAATCGTTCTCTCAACGGGAATTTGAAGAGAAGGTGGGAAAGATTAATTTTGTGCAGGACAATGAGAGCATGTCATCGTACGGGGTGATGCGCGGGCTGCATTTCCAGCGCCCGCCGTACACACAGAGTAAACTGGTGCGCTGTGTGAAGGGTGCGGTACTGGACGTAGCGGTGGACATCCGCAAAGAGAGTCCTACTTACGGACAGCATGTGGCCGTGGAACTGACGGAGGAGAATCATCGCCAGTTTTTTGTGCCGCGGGGCTTTGCACACGGTTTTGCCGTACTGAGCGAAACGGCCATCTTCCAGTACAAGTGTGACAACTTCTATCATCCGGAAGCGGACGGTGGTATCAGCATCCTGGATGATTCGCTGGGCATCGACTGGCGTATTCCGACGGAACACGCTATCCTGAGCGAAAAAGACACCAAGCATCCGCTGTTGAAGAATTTTGATTCTCCATTTGAATTTTAATCCTTTTAGCATGTCCATTAGGAAATAAAGAAAAAAATTTGTTCTTTTGCATTAGAACCAAATCCAAATGTATGAATGTGACAGTTTTTAATCCGGCTCAATTACAAGTGCTCGACATGATGTCGTTTGTAGATAGTCCTGAAGCTTTGGCAGAACTGAAAAAAGCTATTTCTGACTATTTCGCCAAACAAGCCCAAAAGGAGATTGACCGTTTGTGGGAAAATGGAGAATTGAATGAGGAAAAAGTCGAAAAATTCTACCAACTGCATGAACGTACTCCCTATAAATGAATATGAGAAACATTGTATTAGATACAAATTCACTGATTATTGCAATTTCAGCGAAGAATGACTGCCATAAAGTATGGCAATCATTCTTAAATGGGGATTATACACTATGTATAAGCAATGAAATCGTAGAAGAGTATCTGGAAGTCATGAGCCGCAACATAAACAAGTATGTGGCTGAAGCGATTATCTACACGATTCTTACTCGCGAAAACGTAAAGAGACTAACTCCTCATTACCGTTTTCATTTAATTACAGCAGACCAAGATGATAATAAGTTCGTAGATTGTGCGATAGCTGCCAATGCTGAATACATCGTGACAGAGGATCACCATTTCAATGAACTTAAAAATATATCTTTTCCATCAGTTGCCATAATTAATTTGAAGGACTTCGCAAAAACATTGTAAGTCTAATGGATTATTAACAACAAATATATCACCATTATATTAATTTTTTATCTTATGACTACATTCAAACGTAACATACTGATTACCGGCGGTGCCGGATTTATTGGCAGCCACGTGGTGCGCCTGTTCGTAAACAAGTATCCGGAATACCGTATCATCAACCTGGATAAGCTGACGTATGCGGGTAACCTGGCGAACCTGAAAGACATTGAGAACCAGCCGAACTATGTGTTCATAAAGGCGGACATCTGCGACTACGAGAAGATGCAGGAGCTGATGGAGCTATATCACGTGGACGGCATCATTCACCTGGCTGCAGAGAGCCATGTGGACCGAAGCATCAAGGATCCGTTTACCTTTGCACGCACCAACGTGATGGGTACGCTGTCTCTGCTGCAGGCGGCTAAGGTGTACTGGGAAAGTCTGCCGGAGAAGTATGAGGGCAAGCGTTTCTATCACATCTCTACCGACGAGGTGTACGGGGCGCTGGAGATGACGCATCCGGAGGGTATCGAGCCGCCGTTCACTACCACGGCTTCGTCGTCGGAACATCACCTGGCGTACGGGAAGGATTTCTTCTACGAGGATACGAAGTATAATCCGCACAGCCCCTACTCTGCCAGCAAGGCGAGCAGCGACCACTTTGTGCGGGCGTTCCACGACACGTACGGCATGCCGACCATCGTGACGAACTGTTCGAACAACTACGGGCCGTATCAGTTCCCGGAAAAGCTGATTCCGCTGTTCATCAACAACATCCGTCACCGCAAGCCGCTGCCGGTATACGGTAAGGGGGAAAACGTGCGCGACTGGCTGTATGTGGAGGATCATGCGCGGGCCATCGACGTGATTTTCCACAACGGTAAGACGGCAGAAACCTATAACATCGGCGGTTTCAATGAGTGGAAGAACATTGACATCATCAAGGTGGTGATTAACACGGTAGACCGTCTGCTGGGCCGCAAGGAGGGTGAAGACATGGACCTGATTACCTACGTGACCGACCGCCTGGGCCACGACATGCGCTATGCCATCGACTCTACGAAGCTGCAGAAGGAACTGGGCTGGGAACCGAGCCTGCAGTTTGAAGAGGGTATCGAGAAGACGGTACGCTGGTATCTGGACAACCAGGAATGGATGGACAACGTGACGAGCGGTGACTACCAGAAGTATTATGACTCGATGTATAAGGGACGATAACCAAGAACTAAAAATAAAGGAAGAAAGTATCTGCATTTCAAATCCACTGAAATACAGATACTTTTTTCATCATAAGGTCACTTGACAAATATACAAAAGCTGCATACAAAAAAATTATACATCTTATCTGAAATAACGGGAAAGAACAATCAATCTAATCATTTATTTTGTATCTTTGTGTATAAAATAATCAGTTTATATGGAAATAGGGATATTAAATATACTGGATAAAAAAGATATAAGTGCAGAACGCATTGTATTGCAAGTAAGAGAAGATTGTAACAGCTGGGCATTTATTCTTTTCTGTAATACCTCAAAAGATGAAGGTTGCAGAAAATCTTTTATATTTCCCAACATGGAAATCCATAAAGGTGACATGATTACTATATACTCCAAAAGAGGCACAGAGAAAAAACAAAAAATATCCAATGGAAATATAAATCATATTTTATATTGGAAAGAAGATAATTCGATATGGGAGAAAAACACAACTGCACTATTAGTCAAAGTAGCAGATTTCACATATAAAAGCATATAAAATGAATTTTCTCTTCTGGAATATAAATAAAAAAAATACAAGTTTCTTATTTGATAAAATAAGTATTCTAATACAGAATGAGCATATTGATGTTTGTATGCTTGCAGAACTGGATCAAGCAGATACGGCAAAACTATTACATATCATTAACTCAAGAAACGGTAATTCCTATAAGATAGTTCAATGTCTGGTATGGAAAAAAATCGTGATTATAAGTAAAAAAAACATCGATATAAGTACATACGACGAAAGCGGTAAAAGGATTGGTGCTTTTAAAATAAAAAGTGATATATTTGAAAAAGAAGTTCTATTATTTCCAATCCACTTTTATGACAAAAAAAACTATGACTCTACAGAACAAAATGAACGAATAGAAAAAATTAAAAAGTTCATAGATGATACCGAAAGCAGACATGGAGAGAGTAATTTATCTATAGTATGCGGAGACTTCAATTTAAACCCTTTTGAGACTCCAATGATAAAAACAAAAGGAATGCATGCCGTCATGGAAAAAGACATAGCCAAAAAAGGTGAAAGAATTGTAGACGGAGATGCGTACAAGTTTTTTTATAATCCCATGTGGGGATTTTATGGCGACAATGGGAAAGGAAATGTATCGGGAACTTATTTCCTACAACGATCATTGAATGTAGAATTATTCTGGCATTTACTTGATCAGGTTCTCATCAGAAAAGGACTCATAGATTATTTTGAAGATTCACAATTAGATATAATCACAACCATAGATGGGAATAGCTTATTAAACAGAAACGGTTCTATTAACAACAAAGATTATTCAGATCATTTGCCACTAAAATTTCGAATAAACATCTAAAAATATATACCATGTGTAAAAGTTTATGGCCTGATATTACTGCTAAAAGGGAAGAAACTCCTAAGGATATTCTGCAGCAGCAAGCAAATTTCTTATCGGAAAATACAAATGGGAAAATCGTCGGAAATATAGAGATTTCTGAGGGTAGTAACTTTGAGATTGAAAAAGATTTAAGAACTTTGATAAGACGAACGGAGCAAGACCTTTGTTATCAACTCTATATTACTGCGACTCACATGGGGGGTGTTCGTTTTTTATTACTTAGCATGTTACAAAATCCCATCGAAATCTATCCATGCCATCTGAAAGATGAAGTAAATGAAGTAGAATATAAAGACCTAGAGAATATGGATAGTTTCATAGCTAGATTAAAAGAAATTCTTCAAAGTCCTAAAATAAGCACATTGCTGTCAAACTTAATATGAAATTATGAAAAGATATTGCCAGACACTGGAGCTTTATGACGATAAGGAGCTGATTGAAGCCTACGTGGCAGAACATGCGCATGTGTGGGAAGAGGTGAAAGCGGGTATCCGCGAAGTAGGTATCACGGACATGCAGATTTACATTGACGGAAACCGCCTGTTCATGATCATGGATACCACGGATGAGTTTGACATGGAACGGGATTATGCACGGCTGGCTACCCTGCCCCGTCAGGCGGAATGGGAAGCGCACATGGCGAAGTTCCAGAAAGCTGCTCCGGGAGCTACCTCGCAGGAGAAATGGAAGCTGATGACGCGGATATTTAAGCTGTAAAGAGTGAAAGAGTGAAAAATTAAAAGTTAAAAGTTAAAAACGAGTGGATGTTTTCTCTTTTGACAAAAGAACAGAAAGACAAAAGATTTAATAATAAAGTGAAAACGGGATGCTTTTACCGCTTTTACTTTTTAACTATTCGAAGGCCTTGGCATTGAGCTTGGTGTAACCGCGAAGGGCATTGCGCAGGGCATCGCGGTGCTTGGCAAAGGCCGGCGGGTCGAGGATAATCAGGTCGTACTGGTCGCCCATGCGGTCGAGGAACTTGAAGGCATCTTCCGCAAAGGCCTGGTGACGGGTATCGCCGGGGAAGTTGAGGGATACGTTCTCGTTGGTCAGGTCGATGGCCTTGGCAGAGCTGTCTACCGAGTGAACGAGGTTGGCTCCTCCCCTCATGGCATAGAACGAGAAGCCACCGGTGTAGCAAAACATGTTGAGCACGTTACGGCCCTTGGCATAGCGTTCCAGCAAGGCACGGTTCTCACGCTGGTCGACGAAGAAACCGGTCTTCTGTCCCTTGAGCCAGTCTACGTGGAACTTCAGTCCGTTCTCCATGGCCACGTTCTCCGGACTTCCGCCTTTGAGGAAGCCGTTCTCAGTAGCCAGTAGGTCGGCCTTGAAGGGCAGTGTGGTTTCTGATTTATAATAGATGTGCTGGATGACGTCGCCCATCACTTCTTCGAGGGCTTCGGCCACTGCCATACGGTCGAGGTGCATGCCGGCAGAGTGTGCCTGCATGACGGCGGTATGGTCGTACACGTCGATAATCAGTCCGGGCAGGTTATCGCCCTCGCCGTGTACCAGACGGTAGGTGTTGTTCTGAGGATTGCCCAACACGCCCAAGGCACAGCGGAGGTCTTTGGCCACCTGCAGGCGGCGTACCCAGAACGCGTGGTCGATGGGTTCCTGACGGAAGGAAAGCACACGCACGGCGATGCTTCCAATCTGGAAATGTCCGCAGGCAATGAATTCTTTCTTGGAGGTGTAGACATCTACTACTTCACCTTCTTCCGGCTCTCCTTCCACACGGGCGATGGCTCCGGAAAAAACCCAGGGATGGAAACGCTTGAGCGATTCTTCCTTTCCGGGTTTGAGAAATACTTTCTTATAGCTCATTTGTATGGTTTAAGTGATTAATCTTCGAGGGGTTGCGGGAGAACTTCCGTACGTATCACACGGTACTTGCCCGAAAGGCGAAGTTCTTCCAGGTACTGGTAGATGCGCACGCAGGCCCAGGCATCGGTGGCAGCATACAGCTGCTGTGCCTCGGTCAGGATGTCGGCCTCCCAGTTGGACAGGCGCTGGCTCTTGGAAATCTTTTCCTGAAAAAGGAGGGCATAGATTTTCTGCAGGCTCTTTTCTTCGATGCCGAAAGAGGCCACGTAGTCCTGCAGTTCCACCCAGTTGCCCATGCGCGGGTCTTTCTGGTTGCGGCGGCGCAGCATGGCGAAATCGTCTTTCAGCGACAGGCCGATTTTGAGCACGTCGTTCTGAAGGAACTCTTCCAGGAAGTCCGGCAGCCCGAGGTGGTTCAGGCGGAACAGGAAGCAGGTGTCGTAAGTAGAGACCTGCAAGAGGGCCACCTTGTTGACGGCTCCCTTCCGGAACGAAGGGCGTGTTTCGGTGTCCACCCCCACCAGTACATGGGTATTGAGGTAATCGATGGCCTTGCGGGCCTCGGCCTCGGTGTAAATCACGAAGATGCGACCGGGGAAAGAGACTTTGGGTAACTCCGCAACGATTTTCTTATCTATTTTACTCTGTAGTTCTACCATTCAGTTTACGGGTTTAGGGTTATTCGTCATCGCCCATGTCAAGGCCTTCGTAGAGTTCTTCTTCGGTGCAGTTATCTTCGTAGAGTGCGGAATCTTCCTCTTCCTGACTGCTGTGCGAAAGCTGGCGGTACTTCACGTCGTGAAGGGCACGCATCACATTGACCAGGCGCTGTCCCCAGAACTCGGCAAAGAGTTCACGGCAGATGGCTAAGGAGTCGTTCATGGTGTGCTCCAGGCCCAACTGGAACACGCAGATGAAATCCTTGATGGGCTGGTAAATGTCGGCCAGGCTTTCGGAAATGTTCTGATGGATGGGAGTATCACTATAGGCCATGTCATCGAGGAACACCTCGAGGTAGTCATCGTATTCGCCCAAGAGAGAGGCGATGGAGCCGCGAAGCACTTCGTAATCGGTCTCGGTCACGAAGGTTTCCGGGTCGGCATCTTCCATCCGCTCGCAAGCAGGAAGCAACGAAGCCTTCAGGTATAAAAGGGGAAGGAGTTTCAGGGACTTGTCGACGAAATCCCGACAACGCATATCGGACACACGCTCCATAAATCCACAGAACTCGGCAGCCACTGTCACGAACTCGACTGCGTTTTTATCGAATATTACTTGAGAGTTTTTTTCTTCCATATTCATGCTTATTGACGTGCAAAGGTACAAAAAAAATTTCTCAGTTTTAGTTTTATTCGTACATTTGCATGTATGTTTAGTTAATTCGAATCATCATGCAAACCAAAAAAACAGATACAAGCAAAAGTGAAAAAGCGGCTGCCATGGCCGGAAAAACATGGACTATCCTGAAAAGTGAGACTACTGCGTTCGTCATCGGACTGCTCTGCGTCATCTTCGGCGTGTACTTGCTGCTGGCTTTCAGCTCGTTCTTCTTTACGGGAGGAAACGACCAGAGCATTCTGTCGCATCCCAACCCGTCGGAGCTGCTGGAAACGGGCAACCGCATACAGAACTATGCCGGAGCACGGGGAGCACAGCTGGCGCAGTTCCTGATTAACGACTGTTTCGGGTTTTCGGCTTACTGCATCATTATCTTCTTAGTGGTGGCCGGCATGAAGCTGATGAAGGCGTACGAGTTCCGCATCCGTTACTGGTTCTTGGGCTGTGCCACAGTGATGGTGTGGCTCTCTATCACCCTGGGATTTGCATTTGGGGGACTGCTGGAAGATTCTTATATTTATCCGGGGGGACTGCATGGCTATAACGTGAGCCTGTGGATTCGCTCGCAAATCGGTGCGCCGGGATTGATTCTGGTGCTACTGGCTACGGCTATATTGTTCGGCGTGGCACTAACCCGACAGACCATGGGCGTGGTGAGAAAGGCGCTGCATCCGCAAAAAGGCAATAACGCAGCCATGGCAGAGGAGGTAACTCCCCAGCCGGAACCGACCTACCGAAAGCCGGTAGTGGACGAACCGGAAGTGACCGCCGCGGAGGATGAATCGGAGAAGAAGGAAAAGAAAGAAAGTTTCTGGAAGAGCTGGACGCACCGGAAACCGAAACAGAAAAAAGAGGAGGAAGAGACTCCGCAGGAAGAACCGGAGAAAGCGGCTGAACCTGTCAAGGAGGAACCGGAGAAGGTGATTGTGAAAGAGGAACCGGCACCGGAGCGCGTCATCGACCTGCCCATTGATACCGAGGAAGAGGATGAGAAGAAGCACCCTTTTGAGGTGAAGCCGGCCCTGGAGGAAGACTTCGACAAGGAAGAAGAGGAGCCGGCATTTGAGGTCAGCAACGATACCAAGGAAGAGGATCAGGCTTACCGGGGAGACGTGTCGCAGCCGTACAACCCGCGCCTGGACCTGGAGTTTTACCGCTTCCCTACCCTCGACTTGCTGAATACGTATCAGAACGACGATCCGGACATCGACATGGAAGAACAGAATGCCAACAAGAACCGCATCATCAAGGTGCTGCGCAGCTTCGGCATTGAAATCAGTTCCATCAAGGCCAGTGTGGGTCCGACCATTACCTTATATGAGATTACGCCGGCGGAAGGGGTACGTATCTCGAAAATCCGTAACCTGGAGGACGACATCGCCCTGAGTCTTTCGGCACTGGGTATCCGTATCATCGCACCGATTCCGGGCAAGGGTACCATCGGTATCGAAGTGCCAAACGCGAACCCGCACATCGTACCCATGAGTTCTATCCTGACCAGCAAGAAGTTCCAGGAAACAACCTTCGACCTGCCGGTGGCACTCGGAAAGACCATTACCAACGAGGTGTTCATGGTGGATCTGGCCAAGGCGCCCCACATGCTGGTGGCCGGTGCGACAGGTCAAGGTAAGTCTGTGGGACTGAATGCCATCGTGACTTCCCTGCTCTACAAGAAGCACCCCAGTGAACTGAAGTTCGTCATCATCGACCCGAAGAAGGTGGAATTTGCCATCTATGCGCCGATTGAACGCCATTTCCTGGCCAAGTTGCCCGACGGAGAGGATGCCATCATCACCGACGTGACGAAGGTAGTACAGACACTGAACTCGCTGTGTGTGGAAATGGACAACCGTTACAAGCTCTTGCAGAACGCAGGATGCCGTAACATCAAGGAATATAACGCGAAGTTTATCAACCGCCAGCTGAACCCGGAGAACGGTCACCGCTTCCTGCCTTACATCGTCATCATCATTGATGAGTTCGGCGACCTGATTATGACAGCCGGCAAGGAGGTAGAACTGCCTATCTGCCGTATCGCCCAGCTGGCCCGTGCGGTGGGTATCCATGCCATCATCGCTACCCAGCGTCCGACCACGAACATCATTACGGGTACCATCAAGGCCAACTTCCCGGCGCGTGTGGCTTTCCGTGTGGCTTCCATGATGGACTCACGTACCATTCTGGACCGTCCGGGTGCACAGCAGCTCATCGGTAAGGGTGACATGCTGTACCTGCAAGGAAACGACCCCGTGCGCGTGCAGTGTGCGTTTGTCGATACGCCGGAAGTGGAACGCATCGCAGAATTCATCGGCAAGCAACAGGGCTATCCTACAGCCTTCATGCTGCCGGAATACGTGGATGAGAATGCAGAACCCAGCAGTGCAGCCGACGTGGACATGAACCGTCTGGACCCGCTCTTTGAAGAAGCGGCCCGTCTGGTCATCTACCATCAGCAGGGTTCCACTTCGCTGATTCAGCGTAAATTCTCCATCGGCTACAACCGTGCGGGACGCATCATGGACCAGCTGGAAAAGGCGGGCATCGTAGGTCCGGCCAACGGTAGCAAGGCGCGCGACGTGCTTTGTCTGGATGAAAACGATTTACAAATGAGAATGAGCAGCCTGAAGGATTAAACGGACTGCCCTCTAACCCATAAAAACGATTGTGACAGGTATGAAAAAGATTTTTCTTCTCGTCCTGCTGATGGGAGTCGCCTTGTGTCAGGCTGTGGCCCAACAGGACGCAAAAGCTGAAAGCATATTAAGCAAGATGGCGGACAGCTACCGGAAAGCCGGCGGCATCAGTCTGACTTTTGGAGGTACACAACAAGGAAAGCTGTTGCTGAAAGGCAACAAGTTCTGCCTGGAGAGCGGAGGCATCAAGACCTGGTTCGACGGAAAGACGCAGTGGAGTTACGTGGAGCAAAATGAAGAGGTGAATGTGTCATCCCCCACCCCGGAGGAGATACAGAGCGTTAACCCGTATGCGTTGCTGACATCTTACAAGAAGGGCTTCAACTACCGTTACGTGGGCGAAAAGACCCGTCAGGGGAAGCGGGGACATGAAATCATTCTGACCCCGAAGACCTCGCAGGACATTAAAAGCATCACACTGAACGTAAAGGAAAACAGCTCACCCGTGTACATTGCCATCCAGCTGCAGAACGGAGAGAAACAAGAGTTTCAGATTTCGTCGTACCGCACGGGAGTGAACCTGCCCGACGCGGTGTTCCGTTTCGACAAAAGCAAGTATCCGGGAGCGGAAATCATTGATTTAAGATGACATCATCCGATGTATCGAGAATAGAACTTTGAGCTAAGTAAGAGGGGGTTTCGGCATAGATATACATGACGCTGCCCCCTTTTATTGCATCTATAATGGGGCGCGACACGGAAGTAGGAAGTGCCGGACATCCGAAGCTCCGTCCCAACCGTCCGCCACGACTGGCCACGGATGGGTCTGCGTATGTGGCCCCGTGCACCACAATGGCACGTTCGCGGGCCCGGTCGTTAATCCCTTTCTCCAGTCCGTCAAGAATGAGCGAATACCCGTTTCGTCCCTGATAGGTGGAAGCCGTCAGGTAAAAGCCCAGTGAGCTTTTGTAGGAGCCGTATTCGTTGGAAAAAGAAGTAGCATAGTTTCCACCGCTGTTCTTGCCGTGCGACACTACCGAGGAATACAGCATCCGGCGGTGCTTCATGTCGAACACGTACAGACGCTTTTCCGTGGAAGGCTTGGAAAAGTCAATCAGGGTCAGCACATCACGCTTGCGGTTCTTGATGCGGTTATATCCCGTCACCGCCTGCTTGAAGGCCCGCCAGTTGACCACCCCTTCCAGTTGCATGGAATGGTAGAGCGACACGACCTCATCGGCCGCCTTGACCGCTGCTACAGGGGATTCAGTAGGAACAGACTCTCCTTCCGCCGTGAAATACGCACAGGGGAAAGACAGGAACATGGCAGAAAGAAAAAATTTGATGATATGATTTTGCATGATTTTTTACGACCTGAAAAATATTCGGCCGCAAAGTTACGGATTTTCCACCCTTCTTTTTCCGTAAAGAGAGTTAATTTTATAGAAATCACTCGATTACAATCACCAGCGAACGTTCCGTCGGTGCCCAGTCGTACACAAACTTGGCATGCGAGGTAGCATTTCGCACACACATGTGCGAACGGGGCGTAGTGCCCAACGACCAGCTGTATTCAATCATCGCCGTGCGAGGCACGTTGACCGGTACCCCGTGAATGTAGGCTCCGTTAGTGAAGCGGCTGGCATACGGTGCATAACCTCCAGTCGCTGCAGAACCGTCTTTCAGGAACACCATGCGCGACTTTTTCTGCTGCACCACAAACATGCCGAGCGGCGTTTCCTGCGCATACGGCGGACGGTGCATGCCCGTAGTGGCCGGATTCATGCTGCGGATGGCCCAGGTACCTTCTTCCAGACGTTCCAGGGTGGCAATGTTCTGGTCGCCCCGGTCTACCACTACCACGTGGTTAAACTGCGTGCTGTCGGACAACAGTTTGACGTAGCGGCGCGGCACCCACCATTCTCCCTCGATGGAGACCGGTGACACGCGATAGAAGCTGCCCGTCTCGCCCAGGAAAGACACCAGCGCCCCGTCGCGTCCGTAGCGTTCGGGCACCAGCGTATCCGAAGGAAGATACAGCGGTACCGACTGATAGCGTTCCACTCCCAGCGTATCGGCAATGCGCCGGTACACATTCTGCGTGTATTTCCGCACCAGCGGAGCTTCACGGTTCACATTCTTGTAATTCTGGAATATCGCCCAGCGGTTGGCATCGTACTGAAGGTTCTCGATAAAGGCCAGGCATTTGCGTATGTCGTCCCATTTGAATGAACGGACGGTGTCCTTATACGGATACTCATCCTTCAAGGTGTATTTGTCAAAAAGAAGTTCCTTCACCAAGATGATGTCGGCAGCGGTCAGCGGTTTACGCTCAAACGGCAGAATCTCTTCCACCTCCATGCTGTCGGGAGATGCCGTCTCCGACACGATGGGTTGCGACATCGGTTGTTCCACCCCACGGCCTGCTTCCTCCCGGCAACTGCAAAGGAGACACAAGAAGCATATTAAGCCTGTCAGTCGTTTCATAATGAAGGGTTATAAGGTTGGAACAAAGATAATAATTTTTGCTAAAAAACCGCAGGAAAATGCAAAAAATCAGCGACTTTCTGCAAAGAAAGCACGACTTCCGGCACTTTCTCCAATTACTCGTCCAGGATGCGGGCCGTTTCCACTTTTTCCAGTCGCGCACGCAGCTTTCCCATCATCGACTTGCGGATGCGCAGACGCATCAGGCAGTCCATGTCGTACGACTGTTCCAGTATCTCGGGCGACTCTTCCTTGACGATGCGCATGATGTCGTTCATGAAGGGATATTCGAACGCCACGGCCACGTCTTCGTCCACCGTCTTCTCGATGACCGGAGCTTCATCCAATGCCAGCGAAGCCGCCATACGGTAGGCCACAATCAGACCGCTCGTCCCCAGCTTGATACCGCCGAAATAACGCACCACGATGACCAGCACATCGGTCAGCTCGCGCGAATTAATCTGTCCGAGGATGGGCTTTCCGGCTGTGCCCGAAGGCTCTCCGTTGTCGTTGGCCCGGAAATCCTTCCGTTCCGCACCCAGCATATAGGCATAACACACGTGGCGGGCATCGTAATATTTCTTCTGGTACTCCTCCAGAAGGGACTTCACTTCGGAGAGCGTACGCACCGGCAGCGCAATGGCAATGAACTTGCTGCGCTTCTCGGTATAGATGGCTTCCGCGCTTTCCTGAATGGTCTTATAGGTATCTTCTTGCATCGTTTTTTCTTCTTTCAGGTGGCAAATTTAATGATTTTTCTCGCATTTTTAAAACCGGAAAGCGTATCTTTGCTCCTGCATTAACCCCTTAAGAAACTAATGGCATGAAAAAATTACAAAAACTAACCTACTGCATGGGACTGGCTGCCCTGGCCATACCTCATGCACAAGCTGCAGCGCCCGATTCTGAAAAACCCAACATCTTGTTCATTCTCTGCGACGACATGGGATACGGCGACCTGGGATGCTACGGTCAGCCTTTCATCCAGACACCCTGCATCGACCAGATGGCACAGGAGGGCATGCGATTTACGCAGGCATACGCCGGAAGCCCTGTCAGTGCCCCGTCGCGCGCCACCATCATGACCGGACAGCACAGCGGACACGGACACGTGAGAGGCAACAAGGAATACTGGCTGGGCGAGGTGTGGTACGGACAGAACAAGGAATATGCCGTGACCGGACAGGAGCCGTATGACCCGCAGCACATCATCCTGCCGGAAATCATGAAGAAGAACGGCTATACCACCGGCATGTTCGGCAAATGGGCCGGCGGCTACGAGGGTTCGACCTCTACTCCCGACAAGCGGGGTGTGGACGAATACTTCGGCTACATGTGCCAGTTTCAGGCGCACCTCTACTACCCGAACTTCCTGAACTCCTACAGCCGTGCCGCAGGCGATACGGCCGTCAGCCGTGTGATTCTGGAAGAAAACATCCGCTACCCGATGAGCGGCGACGACTATTTCAAGCGTACGCAGTACTCAGCCGACCTGATTCACCAAAAGGCACTGGAATGGCTCGACAAGCAGGACGGCAAACAGCCTTTCTACGGCTTCCTGACGTACACCCTGCCGCATGCCGAACTGGTACAGCCCAACGATTCTATCCTGAAGAAATATAAGAAACAGTTCTTTCATGACAAGACCTGGGGCGGAGATGCAGGTTCCCGCTACAACGAGAGCGTGCACACACATGCCCAGTTTGCCGGCATGATCAGCCGACTGGATGCCTACGTGGGCGAAATCCTGGCCAAGCTGAAAGAAAAAGGACTCGACGAGAATACCATCGTCATCTTCAGCAGTGACAACGGTCCTCACGAAGAAGGCGGTGCCGACCCGACATTCTTCGGACGCGACGGCAAGCTGCGCGGCCTGAAACGCCAGTGCTACGAAGGAGGTATCCGCATCCCGTTCATCGTGCGCTGGCCGGGAAAGGTGAAAGCCGGTGAGGTAAACGACCATCAGCTGGCTTTCTACGACATCATGCCGACCTTCTGCGAACTGGTGGGCGACAAGCGCTTCCCCAAGAAGTACCTGAACAAGAAACTGGAAGGTGACTGTTTCGACGGCATCTCTTTCGCTCCTACCTTGTTAGGTAACGACGAAGCACAGAAGGCACACGACTTCCTCTACTGGGAGTTCCACGAAACTGACCAGATTGGTCTTCGCATGGGCGCCTGGAAGATGGTAGTAAAGAAGGGTGTTCCCCACCTCTACAACCTGGCAGAAGACATTCATGAGGACCACGACGTGGCTGCCCAGCATCCAGACCTCGTGAACCAGATGAAGCAGGTAATTCTGCGCGAGCACCGCCCGAACGACCTCTTCCCCGTGACCTTGCCGAAATAAGATATTTCACCGGGAAAACGCACTTACGTTTCGAACCAAACGCACTTGCGTTCCAACTCAAACGCCGAAGAGTTTTAGACAAAACGCACTTACGTTTTACATTAAACGCAAGTGCGTTTTCTTTTCAGATAGTTTTCCCTCATATCCGTTCCGCAAGTATATTCCCACAAAAAAAGGCCCTCCCAAATGCGACTTTGAGAAGGCCCTGTATCGTTCAGAAGAAAAGTCTTATTCCAGTTTGTGAATCACCAGTCCCGAACGCAGTTTCGGTTCAAACCACGTGGTTTTCGGCGGCATGATGTTGCCCGTATCGGCAATGTCCATCAGCTGCTTCATGGAAACCGGATAGAGTGCCAGCGCCATCTTCATTTCGCCGCTGTCCACCCGTTTCTTCAGTTCACCCAGTCCGCGGATACCGCCCACAAAGTCGATACGCTTGTCCGAACGCAGGTCCTTGATGCCGAGAATCTCGTCCAGAATCAGGTTGGAAGAAATCGTGACATCCAGCACCCCAATCGGGTCGTTATCGTCGTAAGTGCCCGGTTTGGCTGTCAGACTATACCATTTACCCTCCAGGTAAAGCGAGAAGTTATGCAAGGCTGCCGGCTTGTAGATGTCCGCACCCTTTTCTTCCACTACAAAGTCCTTCTTCAGCGCTTCCAGAAACGCCTGCGGAGTCAGTCCGTTCAAATCCTTCACCACCCGGTTGTAGTCGATGATTGTAAGCTGCTCTGCCGGGAAACACACTGCCATGAAGTAGTTGTATTCCTCATCGCCCCGATGGTTCGGATTCTGAGCCGCCTTTTCAGCACCCACCAGTGCCGCTGCCGCACTACGGTGATGACCGTCGGCAATGTAAAGCGAAGGCATTTCCTTGAACGCCTCTGTCACCGCCTCAATGTCCTTGTCGTCGTCAATCACCCAGAACTGATGGCCGAAGCCGTCATCCGATGCCACAAAATCATACACCGGCTTCTGAGCCGTATATTTCGCCACCACGGCATCCAGCGTCTTGTTTTCCGGATAAGCAAAGAACACCGGTTCGATATTCGCATTGTTCACCCGTACATGCTTCATGCGGTCCTCCTCCTTGTCACGGCGCGTCAGCTCATGCTTCTTGATCACCCCGTTCATGTAGTCGGGCACGTAAGCTCCTACCACCAGTCCGTACTGCGTCTTGCCGTTCATGGTCTGGGCATAAATATAGTAACACGGCTTGTCGTCCTGCACCAGCCAGCCCTTTTCCTGGAACATCCGGAAGTTCGCTACCGCCTTGTCGTACACACGCGGATCATGCTCGTCCGTCCCTTCCGGAAAATCAATTTCCGGCTTGATGATGTGGTATAATGATTTCTCATTGCCCTTTGCCTCTTCGCGGGCCTCAGCCGAATTCAACACGTCGTAAGGGCGGGAAGCCACCTGCTCCACCAAGTCCTGCGGCGGACGAACGCCCTTGAAAGGTTTAACTATTGCCATAAGGAGTAGGAAATTATTTCTTGTTTACACGGAATTTCTCACAACCATCTTTCAGGAAGCCCACAATCTGGCAGGCTGCTGCGATGCCGGCATTGATATTTGCCTCAGCCGTCTGTGCACCCATCTTCTTCGGAGTAGAGAAATAACGTCCCGGGAAATGATCAGCAAACTCATCGTGATGAGCCGGCATGATGTCGGTCACATACTTCAAGTCCGGACGGTCATTCATCAGGCGAAGCAAATCTGCTTCGTTAATCACCTCCTTACGGGCAGTATTCACCAGCAAACCGTTTTTCGGCATGCGGTTCACCAAATCATAATCAATGGAGTTCTTGGTTTCGGCAGTAGCCGGAATGTGCAATGACACCACGTTGCAGGTAGCATACAATTCTTCTGCAGAATCCACCGGTTTCACGCCGTCGGCCACCATGGCTTCCTTCGGGCAATACGCATCGTAGGCATAAATGTCCATACCGATGCCCTTTGCGATACGAGCCACATTGCGCCCTACGTTACCGTATGCATGGATACCCAGTTTCTTGCCCATCAGTTCCGTACCCGATTTGCCGTCGTAGAAATTACGAACCGCCATAATCATCATACCGAAAGCCAGTTCGGCCACCGCATTCGAGTTCTGTCCCGGCGTATTCATCACGCAAACCCCGTGAGCCGTAGCTGCCTCCAGGTCCACATTGTCATATCCCGCACCGGCACGTACCACGATTTTCAGTTCCTTTGCCGCATCCAGCACTTCCTTGTCAATGATGTCACTTCGGATAATCACTGCATTCGCATCCTTCACTGCATCGAGCAACTGCTGTTTTTCTGTATATTTCTCCAGCAAAGCCAGTTCATAGCCCGCAGCTTCTATCTCTTTCCGAATACCGTCGATAGCTACTTTAGCAAACGGTTTCTCTGTCGCAACCAATACTTTCATAATACTTGATTTTAAAAAGAAAACAAGGACGTGTTATCGAAATTCCACGCCCTTATCTTCGGGTATAACAACAATTAATGCATTTTCTCAAATTCCTGCATGCAGTCAATCAGTGCCTGCACACTTTCTACCGGCATGGCATTGTAGCAAGAAGCACGGAAACCACCCACAGAACGGTGACCCTTGATGCCCACCATACCTTTTTCGGTAGCGAACTTCAGGAAGTCGGCTTCCAGGTCCTTGTATTCATCGGCCATCACGAAGCAGATGTTCATGTACGAACGGTCTTCCTTGGCCGTTACGGTGCCACGGAACAGCTTGTTGCGGTCAATTTCCGCATACAGCATGTCGGCACGCTGTTTAGCACGGCGCTGCATTTCTTCCACGCCACCCTGTGCCTTGATCCAGCGCAAAGTCTGGAGAGCCGCATAAATAGGCACTACCGGCGGAGTATTGAACATAGAACCCTTGTCCACGTGTGTCTGATAATTCAGCATGGTCGGGATGTGACGGGAAACCTTACCCAGCGCATCGTTCTTCACGATAACGAAAGTCACACCTGCAGGAGCCAGGTTCTTCTGTGCACCTCCGTAAATACAGATATATTTGGAAACGTCTACCGGACGAGAGAAAATGTCCGAAGACATATCGGCCACCATCGGCACATTGACATCCAGGTCGGCATGCAATTCCGTACCGTAGATGGTATTGTTGGTCGTGATATGGAAATAATCCACGTCGGCCGGCACTTCATAATCTTTCGGGATATAAGTGTAGCCTTCTTTTTCAGAAGAAGCCACCTCTACTGTTTCGCCGAATGCTTTCGCTTCTTTCAGCGCTTTCTTGGCCCAAGTACCCGTATTCAGGTAAGCCGCCTTCTTTTCCAGGAAATTATAGGGAACCATACAGAACTCCATGCTCGCACCTCCACCCAGGAACAATACCGAATACCCTTCCGGGATGTTCAGCAGTTCCTTGAACAGTGCCACTGCTTCATCTACCACCGGCTGGAAGTCTTTAGCGCGGTGACTGATTTCCATCAACGAAAGTCCTGAACCATTATAATCAAGAATAGCCTGAGCTGTCTTTTCTATCACTTCGCGAGGCAAAATAGACGGTCCCGCATTAAAATTATGTTTCTTCATTGGAAGTTTGTTTTGGTTAAACAATCATTTTAGCTAACACCTGCGAATTTAGCGATTATTTTTAGACTTCCAAAAGTTTTCGTGATAATTTTACAGCACTATCGATTTTTAACTTTCAAATTACATATGCAAACGCTATTTTAGTGACATATTGACACGAGAATAGTTAGCTATGGCATGGGGATGCTCACGAGTCATAGCAAAATGCGAGACAGCCTTCACCGCCGGAAGGCTGTCATGACACAAAGTTATTATTTTGCCAGTTCTATCAAAGTTTTTACCCCCTTTATCTTTTCATTTTGTATAAGTTTTAACGTTTGTTTTACCTTTTTCCGAGAAATTGCCGCAAACGCATAGTGGTCTTTCACGTCCACACGTCCCACATCGTCCCGGCCCAGTCTGCCTTTCTTCGACAAAAAGCCCACGATGTCAATCTTGTTGATTTTGTCTTTCTTGCCCTTCCCTATATATAAGGTAACAAACTCCGGCAAGGCAGGCTGCGGCGTCGGCTCCGGCAGTTCAAACTCCTCCAGCGGACGGGGCACATAGTCGGGGATACGTTCCTCATCGTGCAGAATCAGAAAGGCATTACCCTCGGCCTCCCAGCGCGCCGTACGTCCGTTGCGGTGAATGAACCCGTCCTCGGCCACCGGCAAGTGATAATGCACCACGTGGCGGATGTCCGGAATATCCAGTCCACGGGCTGCCAGGTCGGTCGAAATAAAAATATGGCAGCTTCCGTTACGGAACTTATACAGCGCCCGTTCGCGGTCGTCCTGCTCCATTCCACCGTGGAACGTCTCGCAATACACCTTCATGGAGTGCAGGTACTTCCCTACCCGATCCACACTCTCGCGATGGTTGCAGAACACCAGCGTCGATTCGTTGCCCAGCGTACACAGCAACTTGTAGAGCGTTTCCAGCTTGTCCTTCACCGGCGAAGTGACCCGATACACCGACAAGCGTTGTGACACCGTTTCCTCCGGATTCAGGAAATCCAGTTTCAGCGTGCGGTTCATGCCCGTAAAGCGCGGAATCTCCTCCGCATCGGTAGCCGACAACAGGAAGCGGCGACGCAATGCCGGCAATTTCCCGATGACCTCGGCCATCTCATCCTGAAAACCGAACTCCAGACACTTGTCGAACTCGTCGATGACCAGCGTACGCACGGTACCCGCCTCGAAATTCTGCTTGTTCAGGTGGTCGTTCATACGTCCCGGCGTACCGATAATCACCGCCGGCGAAATGCCCTTCATGGTGCGGTGTTCCTCCATGGCCGGACGTCCGCCGTAACAGCTCATCACCGGAAAGCCGGTCGCCATGGCCTTGAACACCTGTTCAATCTGCAAAGCCAGCTCGCGCGAAGGTACCAGTACCACGGCCTGCACACCTTCTACTCCCTTTTTCAGCGAGCTCACCAGCGGCAGCAAATAGGCCAGCGTCTTTCCGGAACCCGTGGGCGAGAGCAGAATCAAATCGCTGCCTTCCTTCCACGCATCGATGGAAGCCTCCTGCATGGCATTCAATTGGTCAATCTTCAGGTTTGATAGTATTGTTTGTATGTCCATAATTCTTGGTTTTTTGTGGGTTAGTTAGCAAAGGTAACGAAAATAAATCACAAGCACAACACCAGATCGGGCAGCAACACCGCCGTTTCCGCTTCCTCTTTCGGCGCATCCTTCGGTTTCCACGCCACCACGAAGCGCACGGAAGCCGACTTCACCTCATAGCCACGCTCCCTCCACTCGGCCAACTTCTTCTGCATATTCTGCGACAAGCGGGCCACCGGCTTTTGCGCCTGATTATACAATGTGTAGTCTTTATAGAACAACGTATCACCCCCTTTCAACGATAGCACCTCCCGTTTGAGTTCCTTGAAGAATCCCAAGAACACATCCTTGTGCGAAAGCTGCAACACAATCTCACCGGGCATTGCATACTCCCGCGAATCTACCAGATACTGGTCTGCTTTCAGATTCGCAAAGCAATCTCCGTTTGTATGCACAAACAACCGTTTTTTGGCACGGGTAATGCCCACATAATATCGGCGCATCTGATGCACATCTTTTGGGAACCCGTCCGAAACAAGCATATACACGTCGTCAAACTCGCGGCCCTTTGCCTTGTGAATGGTTGATACCACCACATCAGCCCCCGACACGTCACAAAAATCTTCCATCGAAGATTCGAACACAAACTCCTTGAAATCCGTGAAATACTTCATCCGGTTGATTTCCTCAAATAATTCCACGCAACGCCTCACGTAAGGCAAGCCCAAACTCCCTTCATAAGCCGCAAACGTAGCACCCTTCGCCTTCTCCCAGAGTTCATCCGGAATCAAAGGCGTACTCACCTGCTTGCCTATATACTTCAGGAAATACCTCATCTCGGCCATATTCCAGAACAGCAAGCCCTCCATCGACTGAATCAGCTTGCTGCGCACACCACGCTTCCGCAACAGCGCCACCAGAATGACCGCCTCTTCATTGGTCTGGGTAAGCACACATGCGGTACCCTCTCCTCTATTCCGTAGCAGTTCCTCCACCAGCGGCTGATACATGCAGGCAGACTGATGGCGAGTCACCCCTACCCATCCGTCTTCCTTGCGCATCGATACAATCGGCATGCTTTTCAGCCTTCCGCCAATACCTTTCACAAAATCATTGGCCGCTGCCACCACATGACGTGCACTCCGGTAATTCTCCGTCATCTCCACAAAGCGGCTTCCAGCCTCCTGTGTCAGTTGCCACATGTAACCGGAATCCGAGCCACGGAACTCATAAATATTCTGGTCATCGTCGCCCACAGCTATCACCCGCATCTCCTCATTGTGGTGCATCAACGCCCTTACCAGCGCATGCTCTTCCACGCCCATGTCCTGCGCCTCATCAATCACCAGCACCGTCTTGCCAATCCGGTTGGGCTCCACTTCCCCCTGTTCAATCATCTCCGCAGCCTTCCCCACCACGTTCTTTACTTCCTCCAGGTTACCAATCAAGCCCAACAAGTCAAAACAATAGGCATGAAAAGTCTTGATTTCCACGTAGTGCGCCGCATTGCCAATCAGTTCCATCAGCCGCTGCTTGAATTCCGTGGCAGCCGCCCGGGAGAAAGTCAGCATCAGCAACTGCTCGTGCTTCACATCCTCCAGCAACAGCAGTGAGGCCAGCTTGTGTACCAGCACACGGGTTTTTCCGCTGCCCGGACCAGCCGCCACCACAATGCAGCGCGACTCCTTGTCCGAAATAATCTCCATCTGCCGATGAGACAACTGCCCGAACAACTGCTTGTACTTTTCCGGCGTGAGGTTACGCTGAATCTCGTTCACCCGCTCACCCTTGAAGTATTTGGCAATAAATTTCCTGTAATCCATCTGGAAATAATCCTGCACATACTGCAAAGCCTCCTGATAATCCTTCACCATCAGGTTGGCATATTCTCCCACGATGTGCACCTGCTGAATCTTCTGCTTGTAGAACTCGTTCAGCATCCGGTAATCCTCCTGTTTGTAGCGCGACTTATTATCCTTTATCCGCTTGATGTCCATCGCATTGTAAAGCACCAGGAAACCACCTTCCAGCTTGAGAGCCCCAATCTTCGACAGATACAGAAGTGCTTCTTCCACATCTTCCAGCTGCAAATCTTCCATTCTGCCAAAAAGAGACTGAGGACTCGCTTTCAACTGATTCAAGAGTTCCACCACCGAGAACTGCACGGCCGCCTTTTCCGTTGCGGTTTCCTTACCCTCTCGCTCCTCCACCAGCTTATACAGCCACTCCACGGCAAAACGACTGATCTCCAGCCGTTTCTCAAACCGTTTGATAGTAGTCGCCAAATCAGCCCGGCGAGTAAGCTCCATGTTACGTGCAGCGTCCTCCTTCTTGTGCGTATACCCTTTTATGGTAAGAAAATACAACAACGTGCGGATGTCCTTTTCCTTCGACGTGACAACTCCGTCGTGCACCGCATTGTCGTTCAGCTGCTTGCATGAAATCCGCAGCGACTCATCCGGGATATGGTTGAGAATATACTGTTCCAGTTTCGCAAAACGCTCCAGCAGCATCCGCGACTTCCGTTCCGAGTCGCCCGCATCCTGCAAATAGGCCGAAATATCCCTGCTGTCGGCCAATATACCCTCCTGCCGCATCCGCTCTACCACCGACACCACTTCCTTCTTGGTCAGTCCCAGAATATCGGCCAGGTAATCAATCCGCGATTCTGCTCCCGAGTCCTGTGCCTTGGCAATGTACTTCTGCGAAATCAAGGACGTAATGATTCTCACCGCCTTCTCTATCTCGTCAGTACCAAACAACACCGATGCCGTGATACGCTTCCGTGCCTCGTCCATGTTCTTTACCGTGATACCGGTGGCATACACATGCGGCACATTGTTTCCTCGCTCCAGATAACCGCTCTGCTCCAATGCCGCCAGAGCCGTCCGCACACGTGTCTCAATATCCGCCACCGAGTCATCCCATCCCGCATTCCGGGCAATCTCCAGGGCCGAACAGCACACCCTCATGCGTTTCCTCGTCATATCCTTCACCGCCTTCCATACCTGCTGGATTTCACTGATACTCAGCTTCGTCTGATTCAACAGAATAAAATGCTTATCCAGGTCATTGTCACTGTAAAGCACGTAACAGCGTGCGTTAAGATGCGGGTCACGTCCGGCCCTTCCGGCTTCCTGCACATAGTTCTCCAGCGAATCGGAAATATCGTAATGCACCACCAGTCCCACATCCTTCTTGTCTACTCCCATTCCGAAAGCCGACGTCGCCACGATGATGCGCACCTGGTCGCTCATGAACGCATCCTGATTGGCAATCTTCTCGTCGGCATCCATCTTTCCGTTGAAAGGCAACGCCTTATAGCCGTCGCGCGTCAATTTTGCAGCCAGTTCCTTGGTACGCCGTGTACGCGACACGTACACAATGGTCGGACAGCTGGACTCTGCCACCAGCTCCCTCAACTTGGTATACTTATCCTCGTCCGTCTCGGCATGCACCACCGAATAGTGCAGATTCGTTCGCGAAGCCGTAGAGGCAAACAACTCCAAATCCAGGTTCAACGTCCGCTTGAAATAATCACAAATATCCTGTACCACCTTCTGTTTGGCCGTCGCCGTGAAACAGGATACCGGTATCGGGTTACGGCATCCCTTCTTCTGCTGGTACTCCTGAATAAACTTGCCGATATACAGATAATCCACCCGGAAGTCCTGCCCCCAGGAAGAAAAACAATGCGCCTCATCGATAACGAATCGCACCACGTGGCGCACCATCAGAATCCGCTCGATGGTTTTCGAGCGCAACATCTCCGGGGCGATATACAACAGGGAAGCATCCCCCTCCTGTACCCTCTGAATGGAAAGCGCCCTCGTAATAGGGTCCAGCAATCCGTTGATGGTCACGGCATCCGTAATCCCCTTGTCAGCCAGATTGTCCACCTGGTCCTTCATGAGCGACTGCAACGGCGAAATGACCACCGTAAGTCCATGCACCGCCCGTGCCTCCATAAGTGCCGGAAGCTGGAAAGTCAGCGACTTTCCTCCTCCTGTAGGAAAGATAGCCAGCAAAGACTTTCCCTCTACCGCCGCCCGGGCTGCCCGTTCCTGAAGCGGTTCACCCCCGTAGGTACGGAACTGGTCATAGCCAAAGAAAGCTTTCAGGTTACGCAATACATCCAGCTGGCTATTGCAATAGGCACAGCCTTCCGCGCAACGTGTACGCCGCAACAGTTTCATCACATATTCCACTTCAGGATAATTGCGAAGCACCCATCCGGGCGTCACGGAACGATGGTCAGTCGTATCAACCAATGCCAGCGCATAAGCCAGCTCACACGGATAACGCTCAATCAGCATCTCCACATCGGCATGAGCACATATCTTTCCCTCATAAAACCGGCGTATCAGACCGGGTAATCCCCAGCTCACCCGTTCGGCTTTCACCAGGCTGAGAAACCCGTCGAACTCTTCCTTCCCCTTCAGCAACGAAGCAAACACCTTTCGTTGCTCATCGGGCAATGAATTCCACCGGGTAATCTCATCCAGCAACAAATCGCGCGCCTTCTCACAATCGTTCACCGGATTGTTCATCTGGTCTGCAGCCAGTTTGTCGTCTTTCACCAGTCGGTGATAAGGACGTTCCGGAAACAGCAACGGTGATACGTACAGCGTATCCACCAGCGTCCAGCGACAATCCTTGTCGGGGAACAGGTATTTCGCATCGTGGTGAATGATATTATGTCCGCAAAGGTAATCCGTATCGTGCAGGAATTCGAACAGCTCTTCCTTCGATGCCTTATGAAAGGTGGCACCGTCCTGCCGAAAAGCCCCTATATCATGAATTTTATGGTCCTTCAAGCCTACCTCTACGTCTACAATGGCATAACGCGAGGTTTTATTTCTTGTGAATATATCCCAGATTGCCATAGATTGTGTTTCTCAAAATAATCACAAAAATAATGAAATCCGGCAAGAATGGGAGGAAATGGAGAAGAATATTCAGGGGATGGCTGGAAATCTATAAAAAGAACAGTGAAAAGAAAAACTAAAATCTTATCCATCTTCTCCAGCGGAAGATTCTAAAGAAGCGAGGAAACCAGCTTATCACCGGTCGAGGGCAATCCCAGTTCCGGCTTTGTACGTCTGCCACATGGCTCGCCACAACAATGGCCGGATTCTCCCCATTACGCACAGCTTCACGAAGTACACGGGCCACCTCCTTTTTATCAGTATATTCCGCCTCACCGAATCCTTTGATAGTTTTCAATACCCGCATGATATTGTTGGCATAGCCCACAAACGTACCAAACTGCCAGCCGCTATAGTCCTTTACTTCTATCACCCCCAGTCCCTGCAGAGTAGCCCCCACAAGGTCTATTTGAGAGTAGCTTCCGCAGTTGTAGCAGGCAAGATTAAAAAAATCTTAGTCTTATATTCTATTTTGTTGTCCAGATAAGCTGTTATTCGTATTTTTGTAAAATATTACGGGAGACAAATTTTGCCGTAATATTTTGAAGCATATGAAAAAATTATATACATATCCGGCAAAACCATTTGTTAAGTGGGTTGGAGGTAAAACACAACTCCTTGACGATATAAAAAAGTTTTTACCTAGTGATTTATCACAAAGGAATGATGTGACTTATATTGAACCATTTGTAGGTGGAGGAGCTGTTTTATTCTGGATTCTGCAAGAATATCCTAACATAACGAAAGCTATAATCAATGACATAAACGAAGAGCTAATTTGTACATATCGTGTAATAAAATCAGATGTTGAAAATTTAATTCTTGAATTAACACGAATTCAGACAGAGTATCTTGCACTTGATAATGTGGAAAGAAAGAATTATTTTTTATTTCAACGTAATCGTTTTAATGAGAAAAACAATTCGGATGTTAAAACAGCCGCATTATTTATTTTCCTCAATCGTACTTGTTTTAATGGACTATATCGTGTAAATTCTAAAGGAAAGTTTAATGTTCCATACGGGAAATACACAAATCCTAAAATTTGTGATGAAGAAACATTAAGAGCGGATTCAGCTATTTTACAACGAGTTGAAGTTCTTTGTGGTGATTTTGCACAAACAGGCAAATATGCAGGCGATAATGTTTTGTATTATTTTGATCCTCCATATCGTCCTTTAACAGAGACTTCCGCATTTACCTCGTATGCAAAAAACGGTTTTGATGATGCTGAACAGATGCGATTGTGCAATTTTTGTGAACAGATAGCTAAACATAAATCCTTGTTTGTGGCAAGTAATTCAGATCCACAAAATGTAGATAATGAAGATTATTTCTTTGATCATCTTTACAAGAGGTTTTCAATTAAACGGGTCTCTGCTGCGAGAATGATAAATTCAAAGGGTAGTGGTAGAGGTACTATTTCCGAGATAATGATTTCAAATGTTGCCAATGTTTACTAGTATGAGAGATTTCGACAGTTGGCTTGCTAGTTTTAGACCTTCAATAGCCGATTACAAATATTATACTGATTTCAATAAGGTATTTAATAATGTAGATGCCATCAAAATTCCGCTCAATATTCTAAACTCTCTTATTGGTTCGAAGAATATTGAAGAAGATTTTAAAAAGATTTTGACACAATACCCAGAATCATTAAATTGCATTCCTATTCTTTTGGCCAAGCGCGAATTTGATATTATGGCAATGGATGAAGAAGGTCAGATTGATTTTCATTTTGATAAGCCTAATTGTACAAACGAGGAATATGTCAAATTTATGCGTAAAACAGGTCTTTTTGATTTAATGGAAAATCATATAGTCAACAATCTTGTTGATTATGTAACAGGCATCGAAACAGGTCTGGATTCCAATGGTCGTAAGAATCGAGGAGGTCATTTGATGGAAAATCTTGTAGAAGGTTTTCTTTGCAAAGCAGGGCTTGCGAAAGGTAAATCGTATTTTAAGGAGATGTATATCCATGAAATAGAAAGCAAATGGAATATAGATTTATCTTCTATCTCAAATAATGGTGGGTCCGAAAAGAGATTTGATTTTGTTGTAAAAGGTAAAGACATAGTTTATGGAATAGAAACAAACTTTTATACCAGCAGTGGTTCCAAGCTAAACGAAACGGCCCGTAGTTATAAAACGATTACGCTAGAAACAAAAGATTTAGACTATTTTAAATTTGTTTGGTTCACAGATGGGTGTGGCTGGCGCAGTGCAAAAAATAATCTGAAAGAAACATTTGATGTTTTGGAGCATTTATACAACATTGCAGATCTTGAAAGTGGAATAATATCAAAAGTACTTATTTAAATGCCTGTTGCTTATTATAAGTCTGAAAATAGAGATTTTACTCTTCTTAAGGGAGATTGTATTGAGCTTCTGAATTCGTTTGATTTCAAGTTCGATATGATTTTTGCAGATCCACCATATCATTTGTCAAATGGAGGAATAAGTGTTCAAAATGGGAAAATGGTATCTGTCAACAAAGGAGATTGGGATAAGTCCAACGGATATGAAGAAGATTATCTATTTGATAAGTCTTGGATAGCAACTTGTCGGAATAAGCTGAAAAGCAATGGAACAATCTGGATAAGTGGTACATATCATAATATTTTTTCCGTGGCACGATGCTTGACTGAATTGGGATTCAAAATATTAAACTGCATTACTTGGGAGAAAACAAATCCACCGCCAAATCTGTCTTGCAAATATTTCACTTATGCTGCCGAATATATTCTTTGGGCTCGTAAAGAGCCCAAAGTACCCCACTATTTTAACTATGAGCTCATGAAAAAAATCAATGGGGGTACTCAGATGCGTGATGTTTGGCGATTACCGGCAATTGCACGATGGGAAAAATCTTGCGGTAAACATCCTACTCAAAAACCGTTGTGCGTTCTGTCACGAATTATTCAGGCCTCAACCCTTCCTGGCGCATGGATTTTAGATCCATTCACAGGCAGTAGTACAACCGGTATTGCCGCAAATCTATTGGGACGCCGATTCCTTGGAATAGATCAAAACGAAGAATTTCTGGAACTAAGTAAAGCTCGTCGTAACGAACTGAATAGCATTAACAGGAGGAATGAAATTCTGATAAAACTGGAAAAACAGGCCAATCTATTCCGTAATAAAGATGCCAATGTTTTTTGTGAACCTGAAGAATATTATGGTCTGGATCTTCCGTTCTAATACTCACGATGACGGATTACTATATTCAAGAGGTTCCTTAGATCCCTTGTTCCTTCAATGCATTCCTTTGTCCATAAAAGCGTAAGGCAAAATTGATGAGCATCGGGGTTTTGTTTTTCACACAAGCAGAACAATTCTAGTATCAAAGCAATTCCCCCGATGGACATCGTTCCATCTACCTTCACATTGCTGTATAGTTCTTCAATGTGCCTTATAGTGGTAGGTGCATATGCAGCTCTCTCTTCAACTGAATTAAAGGGATGACAATTCTCATAAAAATGGAGATAAAAATTAAGAAGACCTATAATTTCTCCTTTATAGTGTTGAGCCTTGATTAGTAAATCCACAACCCATTCATCATGCGGAAGTAAATATGGCACTGATTCAGGATTTGGCAATAGTATTTTTACTTTAAAATCCAAATCAGGGCGAACACCTCTTGAACCCTGAAACATGCCAATGGCAGTCCCATCGGCCGTAAAGAATGTATGTATTGCCGGCCCTTTTGGACCGCGATACTGCCACATTTGGCCATTAACGATATATTTAGGATTATACATAAGCTGTATTAAACATTTTTATTCCATTGTATAGCATATTTCGACCACTCCAATTCCAGTAGGTTATATCTTGTTCTATAAAGAGCCATTTGATACATTTACAAATCATATCAACCGGATAACCGCTCCGGAAAGAAAACTTACAATATATCTGAGGGTCAATCTCGACACAGTTAAAAATAGCATCTATCACAGTAAGTAGCAATGTAAACTGAGACGAGTCTTCCGCTTTTTTCTCAGCTAAATCATCAATGATGTTATCGTGAGAAGGTCTATTACTATATGAGATACGTCCATTTTTATTTATATGCTTAAATCTCATATTTGAAACACGTACTTCAAAGTCAAACCCTTTGTTAAGGTTTGTAGGCCTTTTCAAATAAATTATATTACCAGCATTGTCCGTCTCCACATTGTATTCATACTTAGTGGGGATACCTGCCGCACCAGGTGCTTCGCTTAAAAACAACTCTGTCAAAGTGCGACGATAGTCTGCACGAGTTTTCTCAATAATTGTAACAGTATGAATAGTAATCATATTAAAACAAATCTTTAATTTCAACGTTAAGTGCTTTAGCAATCTTTTCAATGTTACAGAGTGTGATGTTCTTTTCAGCACGCTCAACCATTCCTATATAAGTGCGATGTACACCAGCTAGTTCCGCAAGTCTTTCTTGAGATAGCCCTAATTCTTTTCGATATTTTTGTACATTATGTCCAAATAAAAGTAGAATAGGCTCTTTATTCATTACTCCTTCGTTTTTAATTTATGTCCTATTTATTGTTTACAAATGTACAGATGCTAATTAAAGTTATCAACATACTATAATTAGCATTGCTTTGTGTAAAATAATTATACTTCCTAATCTTAGAGTTTAAAATAGGGCTGTTTTACAGACCTATGCCCAAATGGATTTATACTCAACCAATTCTACCAAAATGTCACTCTCCCCACTTCCTCTCCCCAACCTCTTTCTTTTCTCGCTCCGTAGCCCATCCGTCCAAAATCTGCAAGCAGAAGCACTTATCCAAATTCCAAAAGCAATTCAAATTCCCTTTACAAACTCAAAAAGAAAGCAAACAAAACAATCCACCATCAGCACACCCGCAAAACGCACAAAAGCAAAACCAAAAAGACACCACAATACATTTCATCCAACCTCCACAACTAGAAAAACTCACCTCCTCCACGCCTCCCAACTCTCCCCAAACCACCGTCAAAATCCCTGAGACCGCCAAACGCAAGTACGTTTCCTCTCAAACGCCAAAGAGTTTACCGCCAAACGCCGAAGCGTTTCAGACAAAACGTCAAAGAGTTTCCTTCCAAACGCAAAGACGTTTCCCCCCCAGTTACCTCCCCACACTCCTGTTTCCCGAAAGCACATATAAAAATACCCCTAAACCGCTTCCAGAATCTTCCAAACACGCCCAATTTATGCGTCAATAATCCCATCCAGAAGACTTCTGAGAAGGGATTGCCTTGCATACTTCCCTCTGAAAGAATAAATCCATCAAGACAAAAAGACAGGAATCCAGCCAGAATCCTGCACAAAAGACATCATTCATTTCCAGAAAAAGAAAAAAGAACAAAGAAAAAAAACAGAAAAAAATCCATCGAAAAGCGTATCTTTACAATCTATTCATAAACATTTATCTCATGCAAATACGACTTGTTTCAACTGGCAAGAAACGTTTCCTCCCGCTCTTGCTTTTGGCCGATGAACAGGAATCCATGATAGACCGTTACCTGGAACGGGGCGACTTATACGTGATGTACGACAAGCTGCTTACAGAACCGGTTGCCGTAGCCGTCGTAACGGATGAAGGGAAAGGAATTCGTGAACTGAAAAACCTGGCTGTAGCTCCACACTGGCAGCGGAAAGGATACGGACGTCAGATGGTGGAATACCTTTGCCAGCGTTACCAGAATGTGTGTCACACGCTGACGGTAGGCACAGGAGACAGCCGTATGACCATTTCATTTTATCAGAGCTGCGGGTTTGTCTACTCGCACACGGTGCCCGACTTCTTTACCCTTCACTATGACCATCCGATTGTAGAGGATGGAAAGGTGCTGAAAGACATGTACTATTTCAGCCGCACTCTTGCCCAACCAAATGAAACTGGAAGATGAATCAGAATAAACCTTACAAAAGTTTGCTCGTTCCGCAAAAAGTCTCGTCCTTTGTAATTGTAAATTCACAAGACTATGGCAGACAATTACATTGAACGACAATATGAGGCATATCAGGCACGGAAGGCGGCCTGGGAGAAAGAACGGAAGTACAAAAAGAAAAAACCGGCGGCTCCGGCTGAGGCTCCTCATCGCTCGGGAGCTTTCCTGCAAAATCAGGTGAAGAAAGTGGTGGCTGTGCACGACCTGTCAGGCGTGGGTCACGTGTCACTGATGGCGGTCATTCCGGTGCTCTCGTCCATGGGCTTTCAGGTGTGTCCGCTGCCCACGGCGGTGCTGTCCGCACATACGCAGTACCCCACGTACTCGTTCCTCGACCTGACCGACGAGATGAAGCGCATCATCGAGAATTGGGAGAAGATGAACGTGCACTTCGATACTTTCTACACGGGTTATCTGGGTTCGCCGCAACAGGCACAGATTGTGGAGGAGTTTATCCTGAAGTTCCGTGGGGAGAATGACATGGTAGTGGTGGACCCGGTGCTGGGCGACAACGGTCACCTTTACAAGGGTATCACCGAGGAAATGGTGACGGAGATGAAGAAGCTGATTCACCTGGCGGATGTCATCACACCCAACCTGACGGAGCTGTATTACCTGCTGGACATGCCGTATCAGGAGCACATCACGGATGCGGAACTGAAACAGGCACTAAAGACGCTTTCTGACCGAGGTCCGGCCATCGTCATTGCCACGAGCGTGCCGGTGAGCGGCGACCCGCGTTCTACGTCGGTCTATGCCTACAACCGCTTTGGCGACCGTTACTGGAAGGTGACCTGCCCCTATCTGCCGGCACACTATCCGGGCACGGGCGACACGTTTACCAGTGTCATCACGGGAGCACTGATGCAGGGCGACAGTCTGCCCATTGCGCTCGACCGCGCCACACAGTTTATCTTGCAAGGCATACGAGCCACATTCGGCTATGAGTACAACAACCTGGAAGGTATCATGCTGGAGAAGGTGCTCCACAACCTCGACATGCCGATTCAGATCAGCAGTTACGAGCTGGTGGAATAAGCGGCCACGCGAATCAGTACATACGTATCTGCCCGACGGGGAGTTCCACTTCGCCGAAGGGTATCAGGGCATTGAACAGACGGATATGCCGGTAGTTTCCGAGGGAGGCGACCGGGATGTCCGTTTCTTTTATCTGTCCGGTGTCGAGCAGGTATCGGCGCTGGGTTCCTGCCAGCAGAGGCTGTGCGGGGGTATGCCACTCGCATCCGTCCCAAAGGGCAATGTTAGCGATGGAGGTATCGGTGAGGAGTCCGTGGCGCACGATGAGCACGTCGTCGGCCGTATCGCGCAGAGCGAAGGCTTCGTCAAGCACACGGCGGTCAGCCTGCTTATAGCGGTAGTCGATGTCGTCCTGCACCACCAGTTGCAGACTGTGTACGGGGCGGACGTGGTAAGGAAAGTATTCCACGCGAATCACGTCGCGGGTATAAGTCAGGCGACAGCGGGTGCGTGCGGTGTATGCTTCCGGACGGAGGTAGTCACACACGTAGAGGTCGGGCACGGGACCGAAAAAAGCACGGCGCGTGTCGTTCATGCGGCGGTCGTGCAGCGAGGCATGCCACACTTTCCCGTCTTCGATGCGGAGGGTTTCAATAAAGAGGCACATAGACTTTCTGTTTCATTTCTTCGTATTCGTTTCGGGCTTCGCTGCGGAAGGTGATGCCTCCCCCGCTCTTGAACACCTTCGTGCCGTCGGGCTGCTGTTCCAGGAAACGGATGAGCACAGCACTGTCCAGATTGCGGCCGTCAAAGTAACCGGTCACACCGGTATAAAAGCCACGGTCGTACGCCTCGGCCTCGCGGATAATCTGCACGGTGCGGGGCTTGGGTGCTCCGGTAATGGAACCTGCCGGAAGGAGACTGAAGAACAGGTCGCCCAGTTGTAAAGGATAGTCTTCGGGCAGACGGCCACGGATTTCGGAACTCATCTGGAGCAGCAGACCACGGTGGGTGTGCAGCTCATCGAGGTAGCGGTAGCGGGTCACGGTGACTTCGGTGGCGAAACGGCTCAGGTCGTTACGGATGAGGTCGGTGATGGTGGCATGTTCGGCCGCTTCTTTCGGGTCGGCCAGCAAGCGTTCGCAGGCATCGGGCAGCGTAGCATCTATCGTACCTTTCATGGGATGGGAATAGATAAAACCATCGGTTATCCGGACAAAGATTTCGGGCGAGAATACCACAAAGCGGTCGTTTACCCACAGTCTGTAGGGAGCACGGGCATGGTCGAACACCTGCCGCAGGGTGAGGTCGGTATCGACGGGGGTAGCACAGGTGTAGTTCACCAGGAAGGAATTGCCGCCATGCAAGTGACGGTGTACGATGTCGAATCCGCGACGGTACTCCTCAAAACTCATCGGACAAGGCTCCCAACGAAAAGAGCGGGGATGCGGAGTGGCGGACATTCCTTGCGGCAAGTTCGTGGCTCCCGGAAAGGCAAACAGCAGTTCCGAAGAAGGCAGACGGTGGGGTTCTTCCACCAGGCATTTCTCGGCGGTATAATCTATCAGGAAAAAGAACGGGCGGCCTTCGCAGCCAAAGCGGTTCATGCGGATAATGGCTTCCTCACGGCTACAAAAAGAGAGGGTATCAGTCATTTCGTTTGGTTTTGAGGGAACAGAGATAAAGGGTTACTCCCACAGCTACGGCAAGCATCATCGCTTTCAGCCAGAGGGCATCGAACATCAGGAAGATGCAATGCAGGGAGGTGAGCCACAGCAGGCTCAGGGCGAGGATCTTAGCACGCAGAGGAATGGCTCGCGACTCACGGAAATCGCGGATATAAGGTCCCAGCAGCTTGTGGTTCAGCAACCACTGGTAGGCTCTCGGCGAACTGCGGAAAAAGAGGGCGGCCGAAAGCAGCAGAAAGGGCGTGGTGGGCAATACGGGCAGGAAAATACCGGCCACACCCAGTGCCAGCGACAGGAATCCGATGGGGAGGTAAATGTATTTCATGGCGCAAAAATACAAGGTAAACGGCACACCGCAGGCAGGAGTTTAGTTAATAACCTCAAAATCGGAGGGGCTGCAAAGGAGAAAGTTTGCAGAAAAAGAAAGTTTTTATCATATTTGTAATTATTACAATCTTGTTAAACCATTCAACTATCAAAAAATCATGAAAAAACTAATCTGGACTTTATGTGTGATGGTGTGGAGCCTAGCGGGCTTTGCACAGGAAAAGAGTTACCAACTTTCCAGCCACATCCTGGACATTCAGCAGGGGCAGCCTGCGGCGGGAGTGAAAATCAGTCTGTCGCAGCTTCAGCCCGACGGCAAAACCTGGGTGCTGCTGGAGGAAAGACTGACCGACGAGAACGGCCGCGTGAAGGATTTCCTGGAAGAAGGCACGACCGACCACAAGGGCATCTACCGCCTGACGTATCACGTGGCGCCCTACTTCGAGCGATTGCAGCAGGATTCGTTCTACCCGTTCATCGAAGTGGTGTTCGAAATCAAGGACGACAAGCACTACCATGTGCCAATCACGCTTTCGCCTTACGGATATTCTACGTATAGAGGAAACTGAAAAAAGAATGGGAGCCTTTTCAAGCTCCCATTTTTCGTGCCTTGCGGGTGCAATATCGCTTGCACTGGGCACAGATGTCATAACCCAGCATGGCTCCCAATATGAAATCTTCTTCCGGAGTGAGCAGGTTCAGGGGGCGTGTCACCATCATGCGGATGGCTTCAATGCATTCCGCCTTGCCGAAGAAGAGATTGATACGCTCGTCGTCCACCGGCTGAATCACAAACTTGATGCGCTGGCTTCGCAGACGTTTCACGGCAAAGTCTTCATATCGCTTGTTCGTGGTGTACAACACCATCTGACGCACGCCTTTCTTCAGCTCATAGATGTGGTTGAGAAAGACTTTCAGTTCTACGGGATTGATATCGGGAGTCATCATGGGCTACGGATTTAGAAGATAGAGAAATGAGGTCGGAAGGAATCAGGCCAAATCGGCTTTGAGCATCTCTGTCCAGGCCGACACGCGGGCATCGGTCCGGTCGCTTTCGTTCACGTCGTCGAGGGCCAGTCCCACGAATTTTCCACCGGCAACGGCCACGGAAGAAGCGTAGGTGTAATCGCTGTCGGAAACGGCTCCCACGAAGGTACATCCGCTGTCTTTCAAGTCTTCAAAGAGGATACCCATACCGTCGCAGAAAGTATCGGAATAGGATTCGGAATCGCCGCAACCGAAGAGGGCGATGATCTTACCGGAGAGGTTGGCGTTTTTCAGCACCTTGATGCCATCGTACCAGTCGTCCTGCAACTCTCCGTCACCCCAGGTAGAGGTACCCAGAATCAGGGCTTCGTAACTCTCTGCCAGGGCAGCATCCAGCTTGCTCACATCGTGTACGTCTTCAGGGGATACTCCCAGCTTTTCCGCTATCAGGCGGGCCACAGACTCGGTGGTGCCTGTGGTAGAACCATAAAAAATACCAGTTTTCTTCATTTTCTACATGTTTGATTTGACATCGCAAAGAAACGGCATCCGGTGCGGATTTGAAATACCTAAAAATTGGGATTTTGAAGGCGGCATCTGTGGGTTATTTACTAACTTTGGGCAGAAAAACAAAAGACCGGCCCTCTGCCGGAGATAAAGTATGAGAAGAAAGGAAGAAAAAAATACCATTATCGAGATATGTCCGGTGCGGAACGTGATTGCCCGCTTCGGCAACAAATGGGCTTTGCTGGTTATTCTGATTTTAAGTGAAAACAAGGTGCTGCGTTTCAGCGAACTCAAGAAAATGATTCCCGACGTATCGTCGCGAATGCTGTCGAGCACGCTCCGTACGCTGGAGGCTGACGGGCTGGTAAGCCGGAAGGTGTATCCCGAGGTACCGCCCAAAGTAGAATACAGTCTGACGGAAACCGGACTTTCGCTGGTTCCCTTCATCGTCCAGCTGACTGAATGGGCGCAAAAGCACATGAAATCCATAGTAAAACACCGGGAGGAGTTTGAAGCTGCCGAAGAAGAGTAGCAGTTTCTTTTTCTTTCCTTTTTCTCACTTTTGCTGAGTTTCAGTCTGTTTCAAAGAAGATTCTTCTGTTATTTTTGTATATTTGTCGCATAAAAATAAGAAACAAGTATGAAACAGACTCTTTATGCATGGGCCAGCATCGTGGTGGGATGTACCATCCTGGCGGCCGGATTCGTATTCTTTATCAATCCCTATAATATTGTGCCCGGAGGAGTGTACGGAGCCAGCATCGTACTCCACAACCTGTTCCCGTCTATCCAGGTGGGTACGTTCGGCTATATGTTCGACATACCGCTGCTCATCCTGTCGGTGCTGTTGTTGGGAGCAAAGTTAGGGATACGTACCATTGTGGCGGCCCTGCTCACTCCGTTGCTGATGAACACCATGTCGCGGCTGGTCTACCCTACCCGCGAAGCACTGGAGAGTCTGGACCCGGCACAACTACTAGGAGGCAGCATGAACATGACGGACCACCTGATGCTGACGTGCATCATCGGGGCAGTGGTCATCGGTGTGGGTACGGGCATCGTGATACGCAGTCAGGCTACCACGGGCGGAAGTGACATCGTGGGGATGCTGCTACAGAAATATGCGCACATCCGTTTCTCACGGGCCATTCTGCTGGTGGACGGGGCGGTAGTGTGCTTCGGACTGGTGGTTATCGGTTTCGGACTGGGTACGGCGAGCGACTCTACGCAGCCTTCGTGGCACCTGTCGTTCTATTCGCTCATTTCCATCTTCATCATCTCGCGGGTCATTGCCTACATGATTAACGGGGCGAAGAACGACAAATTGATTTTTGTCATCAGCGACCATGAGTTGCAGGCTCTTCACCAGTACATTCTGAAGGACCTGGACCGCACGGCTACCTGTATCAAGAGTTCGGGACTCTACACGGGCAAGGACAAGGAGATGATTTTCCTTGTAGTGAGCTACCAGGAGGTGCAGGGCGTGAAACTGAAAATCAAAGAGGCCGATCCAAGGGCATTTGTGGTGGTGACGGATGCATACGACACCTTTGGCGAAGGATGGAAACAGCTTCCTTCTCCACACGAGATTTATCCGGAGTAACCATGCAATGCTTGATGTAAAAAAATCATAAATCTTCACTTTGTAATCTGTTCTTAATGAACATTAGTAACCTGGAAGTAACTTACTTACATTCAACTCCCTTCTTGTATGAGACAAAAGAATCGTCCACCTTTGCTGTCGAAATCATTAAAACAGTTACATTATGAAACAGACTCAGCAAATTGCAGAAGGCACTCATTTTTCAGCCTTATCTACAGGCTCTTTCAGCCAGTTGAATGACTATGTATTGCCGGTAGCTCCGGGAATGGAAATTCAGGGGAAAGTGTTCATGGGACAGACGTTGCAGACCACAGGCGCAGAAATCTCATTCCAGTCGTTCGATCCGGGAAAGGAAACCGGTTTCCTTCATACGCACCAGACACACGAAGAATTATATATTTTCGTGAGTGGAAAGGGTGAATTTCAGGTGGACGGACAGGTTTTCCCTGTAGGGGAAGGAAGCGTAGTGCGCGTGGCTCCAGAAGGCAAACGTTCAGTGCGCAACAATGGTACGGAACCGCTGATTATGATTTGCGTACAATACAAAGCTCAGACATTCACAGCTCAGGATGCGGCCGACGGACAACTCCTGCAGGAGCCCGTGAAATGGTAACACACTGTAAGAAAGTAAACAACGGGGCAGACTCGGACGAGTCTCCCCTTTTTTCATATACAGAAAGCCCTTCCTGAAATCGGCCCAACCAAAATCCGACTTTTAAGACAGAAAATCCGACATTCTGAAAAACGTACTACCGGGATTTATGTCATACCTTTGCATAAACAAAAAAAACTTGCTTATGCACATTCTTTTTACGCATTTCCGTCGTTTCCGCTCCGGCTTTATACAGGTGTGTTTCTGCTTGGGTATTTTGCTGCTGGGCGGATGCGACATGATTGAATATCACCCGTACGACCTCGACATTGACGGAGAAACGGACGTGAATCGCCGGAACATTGAACGGATTGAAACGGCTACTTACAGAAAAGAGGAAATCCGGTTTGCCGTAATCAGTGACACACAGCGCTGGTACGATGAAACGGAGGATGCCGTGGAGGCCTTGAACCGGCGCGATGACCTGGATTTCGTGCTTCACACGGGCGATATGTCCGACTTCGGCCTGAAACTGGAATTTGAGAAACAACGCGACATTCTCAGCGGACTGAAGGTGCCTTTTGTCTGCCTGCTGGGCAACCATGATTGTCTGGCTACGGGACTCGATGTGTTCCGCAAGATATTCGGCACGGAAGATTTCGCCTTTACTGCCGGTAACGTGCGTTTTCTGTGCCTGAATACCAATGCCCTGGAGTTTGACTACTCGTCGGCGGTACCCAATATCCAGTTTATCCGCGACGAAGGCGACCACGTGCCCGAAGGAGTGGAAAAAACCGTGGTGGCCATGCACGCAGGTCCTTTCTCCGAACAGTTCAACAACAACATCGCCGAATATTTCCATTATTACCTGAAGGAAATGCCCGACTTGCAGTTCTGTGTCTACGGTCACGGGCACAATGTAAGCGTAGACGAGTTCTTCGACGACGGTATCAAGTATTACGAATGCAGCTGCGCCAAAGACCGTTCTTATTTATTTTTCACCCTCAACTCAAACGGCTATACCTATGAAGTGGTCAATTTTTAAACTGCTGCTGGCGGGAGGAATGGCCGGAATGACATTCCTGCCTCTTTGCGCACAAAACGACAGTATCGCTCCGGCCGTCAAGGAACGCCGCTGGGACAAGCGCGAGCACCTGCGTTATGATGAACGGTGGGAACGCCTGAAACCCACTCACCTGAAATGGCAATATGCCGGAGGAATGGGACTCAACTCGGTGGGCGTGGGCTGGGATTACGGACGCCGCTGCCAGTGGGAAACGGACTGTCAGGTAGGTTTCCTTCCGGCCAAGTATGCCGAGAAATTCCGTCTCACATTTACCGTGAAGCAGAACTACATTCCCTGGAGCATCTGCTTCAAGGAGCACTGGATGGCTGAACCCTTCTACTGTGGTCTGTACATCACCACCATTGCAGGCGACGAGTTCTGGAAAAAGGAACCGGGACGCTATCCTAACAAATACTATAACTTCAGTACCAAGATGCGCCCCTATATCTTCGTGGGACAGCGGTTCGGGTTCAGTCCCCGCCACGACCTGGTGCGCCACGTCTCCCTGTTCTATGAGTTGAGCACCTGCGAACTGTATCTCATCAGCAAGGCCACCAACAAAAGTCTCTCCATGCGCGACATCCTGCGGCTGTCGTTCGGTGTGAAAGTACAGCTGTTCAGAGACGAATAGACACAGCCTGCAAAAAAAGATAAAAAAGGAACGGCAGCCGTTCGCCGTTCCAAAGTTTTCGTTACCTTTGCCGGAAAGTAAACAAAGGGGTGCCCCACGGATGTGTCCGGGCTGAGATTATACCCTACGAACCTGATGCGGTTAATACCGACGAAGGGATTGTTGATTCTGACATCTATTTCCTTTCCCCGCCCGCGGGATGCTCTCTTTGGTTTACACGCTAAAACAGTATGCTTATGAAACTATTGGTAAACAACAAAGAGACGGAACTTACACAAGGTCATACAATTGCCGCACTGGCACAGCAGCTGGAGCTTCCGAAGCAGGGAGTGGCCATCGCGCTGCATAACCGCATGGTTCCGCGTGCGGAATGGGAAAACACCGTCCTGAACGAGGGCGACAGTCTGGTCATCATCAAAGCAGCTTGTGGAGGATAAGACCATGGACATGAATCATTTCAAGCTGCAGTTCATCACACATTTCACCGACACGTATTCGTATCTCGACTCGGCCCGGATGGCCCTCGAAGGGGGATGCCGCTGGGTACAGTTGCGCATGAAGCACGCCTCGGACGAGGAGACGGAAGCGGTGGCCGTGGAGGTACAGAAACTGTGCCGCACGTACGGAGCCACTTTCCTCATCGACGACCGGGTGGAACTGGTGCGCAAGCTGAAGGCCGACGGGGTGCACCTGGGCAAGAACGACATGCCGATAGCCGAAGCACGGAAAATCCTCGGAAAGGACTTCCTCATCGGAGGTACGGCCAACACGTTCGACGACGTACGGGCACACTATGAAGCCGGAGCCGACTACATCGGTTGCGGACCGTTCCGCTTCACCACCACAAAAGAAAAGCTCAGCCCCATCCTCGGGCTGGAGGGCTACCGTTCCATCGTACAGCAGATGAAAACGGAAGGCATCCACCTGCCCATCGTAGCCATCGGCGGCATCACCCTGGAAGACATCCCTGCCATTATGCAGACCGGTGTGACGGGCATCGCCATGAGCGGCACCATCCTGCGGGCAGCGAATCCGGTGGAAGAAACGAAGAAAATCGTGAATCAATTAAAAATGAAGAATGAAGAATGAAGAATTTGTAGATGTGTTCATTTTTAGACAGAAGAACAAAAGAAACATATTTTTCAAATCCTCTTATTTTCAAAATTTCATCACAAACTCCAACTTTACCACAAAGAATAACGGACAAAAGAACCACAAAAAGAACGAAGTTCCGAAGCGATTTTGCCCCAAAGCAAAAAAAGGAGCAAAAACTCCCCACAGCGATTTCACCAAAGGCGAAGAGCGACAGCCCCCAAAAAATCCCGTCCTCAGTTTCGGACCGAAAAGCGGAGAAGCAGAGCACGGCGAAAAGAAGCGCAGGCTGTTTGAGCAAAGCGAGTTCCTGCGCTTCCGACGAGCGAAGCTTCGCAGCCGGTCCGAAACTGCAGACGGCGGTTTTTCTTTTTGTTACCTTTTTCTTTTTGCCGCCAAAAAGAAAAAGTAAGAGCAAGCAATAAACAAAATAGATAAAACAATGGAAAAACTAATCATTGCGGGAAAAGAATTCGAATCCCGCCTATTCTTAGGAACAGGAAAATTCAACTCCAACCAACTCATGGAAGAAGCCATCCTAGCTTCCGGCACAGAAATGGTGACCGTAGCCATGAAACGTATCGAACTTGACAACAAGGAAGACGACATGCTGAAACATATCATCCACCCCCATATCCAGTTGCTCCCGAACACCTCGGGCGTGCGCACCGCAGAAGAAGCCGTGTTCGCCGCACAGATGGCCCGCGAAGCCTTCGGTACCAACTGGCTGAAACTGGAAATCCATCCCGACCCGCGCTACCTGTTGCCGGATTCTACCGAGACCCTGAAGGCGACGGAAGAGCTGGTGAAACTGGGATTCGTGGTATTGCCTTACTGCCAGGCCGACCCGACCCTGTGCAAGCGTCTGGAAGAAGCCGGAGCAGCTACCGTGATGCCGCTGGCTGCCCCCATCGGTACGAACAAGGGATTGCAGACACGCGACTTCCTGCGCATCATCATCGAGCAGAGCAACGTGCCGGTGGTAGTGGATGCCGGTATCGGTGCACCGAGCCATGCGGCTGAAGCCATGGAAATGGGTGCCGCTGCCTGCCTGGTAAATACTGCCATCGCCGTAGCCGGAAATCCGGTGGAAATGGCCGTAGCCTTCAAGGAAGCTGTCATTGCCGGACGCCGTGCCTACGAAGCCGGACTGGGTATTCAAGCCGATAACCTCGTGGCATCTGCCTCCTCTCCCCTCACTTCTTTCTTGAATGAATAAATCCTGATTTTCTCAACCGGTAGGGACTGTTCCCTACCCGCAAACAAACCCCGATTTATATGGAAAAAGAAAAAGACCAAAAAGCATACGCCCATGCAGAGAAAGCCTACATGCAGGGCACCCTTTTCCCCTTTGTAAAGGTAGGCATGCAGAAAGTGAACCTCACCCCGACGGTGACCGTAGTAGACGGCAAGAAGGTAATGACACCTAATGCGCCGGTGTACGTGTACGACACGAGCGGCCCGTTCAGCGACCCGAACATTGAAATCGACCTGAAGAAAGGACTGCCGCGCATGCGTGAGAGCTGGATTACCTCACGCGGCGATGTGGAACAGTTGCCGTCCATCACCTCGGAATATGGCAAGATGCGCCGTGACGACCACTCGCTCGATCACCTGCGCTTTGAACATATCGCTCTGCCTTACCGCGCCAAGGAAGGCCACTGCTGTACGCAGATGTACTACGCCAAACAGGGCATCGTGACACCGGAAATGGAGTACGTAGCCATCCGTGAAAACATGAACTGCAAGGAACTGGGCATCGACACCTACATCACGCCGGAATTCGTGCGCGACGAGATTGCCGCCGGACGTGCCGTACTGCCTGCCAACATCAACCACCCGGAATCGGAACCGATGATTATCGGCCGCAACTTCCTGGTGAAAATCAATACCAACATCGGTAACTCAGCCACTACTTCAAGCATCGACGAGGAAGTGGACAAGGCGGTGTGGAGCTGCAAATGGGGCGGCGACACGCTGATGGACTTGTCGACGGGTGCCAACATCCACGAAACCCGCGAATGGATTGTGCGCAACTGTCCGGTGCCGGTGGGTACCGTGCCCATCTATCAGGCACTGGAGAAGGTGAACGGCAAGGTGGAAAACCTGACCTGGGAAATCTACCGCGACACCCTCATCGAGCAGTGCGAGCAGGGAGTGGACTACTTCACCATCCATGCCGGTATCCGTCGTCACAACGTACACCTGGCCGACAAGCGTCTGTGCGGCATCGTGAGCCGTGGCGGAAGTATCATGAGCAAGTGGTGCCTTATCCACGACCAGGAATCCTTCCTCTACGAGCACTTTGACGACATCTGCGACATTCTGGCTCAGTACGACGTGGCCGTATCATTGGGCGACGGATTGCGTCCGGGCTGTATCGCCGATGCCAACGACGAGGCTCAGTTTGCCGAACTCGACACGATGGGCGAACTCGTACTCCGTGCCTGGGAAAAGAACGTGCAGGCCTTTATCGAAGGTCCGGGACACGTGCCCTTGCACAAGATTCGTGAGAACATGGAGCGTCAGATCAGCCACTGCCACAACGCACCATTCTACACCCTCGGCCCACTGGTGACCGACATCGCTCCGGGTTACGACCACATCACTTCGGCCATCGGTGCCGCACAAATCGGCTGGCTGGGTACAGCCATGCTGTGCTACGTCACTCCGAAGGAACACCTGGGTCTGCCCAACCGCGAAGATGTACGTACGGGTGTAATCACCTACAAGATTGCCGCCCATGCAGCCGACTTGGCCAAAGGTCATCCGGGTGCACAGATCCGTGACAATGCCCTGAGCAAGGCCCGCTACGAGTTCCGCTGGCGCGACCAGTTCCACCTGAGTCTCGACCCCGACCGTGCGCTGGAATACTTCAACGAGGGACGTCATACCGACGGCGAGTACTGCACCATGTGTGGTCCGAACTTCTGTGCGATGAAACTCAGCCGCGACCTGAAGGCAATTAATAATGAATAATACATCAGGCCCTCGTTTTTAATTATTAATTTTTAATTATTAACTATCGAAATGTTTAGTGACGAATTAGAAAAAATAAGCTGGGAGGAGACGACCAAGGCCATCTACTCCAAAACCGAGGCCGACGTGATTCGGGCACTCGGAAAATCACGGTGCGACGTAGACGACTTCATGGCTCTCATCTCGCCGGCTGCCGAAAAGTTCCTTGAACCCATGGCACGCCTCAGCAAGAAATATACCGAAGAACGTTTCGGACGCACCATGTCGATGTTCATCCCGCTCTACATCACCAACTCGTGCACCAACTCGTGCGTGTACTGCGGCTTCCACATCAGCAACCCCATGGCGCGCACCATCCTGACACCCGAAGAAATTGAAAACGAATACAAGGCCATCAAGAAACTCGGCCCGTTCGAAAACCTGCTGATTGTGACGGGTGAAAATCCGGCCAAGGCGGGTGTGCCCTACATTGCCAAGGCGCTCGACCTGGCCAAGCCGTATTTCTCGAACCTGAAAATCGAGGTGATGCCGCTCAAGACGGAAGAATATGCCGAACTGGTACACCACGGACTGAACGGCGTAATCTGTTTCCAAGAAACGTACAACAAGGCCCGCTACAACGTGTACCATCCGCGCGGCATGAAGTCGAAGTTCGAATGGCGTGTCAACGGATTCGACCGCATGGGGCAGGCCGGCGTACACTCCATCGGCATGGGTGTGCTTATCGGACTGGAGGACTGGCGTACAGACGTGACCATGATGGCTTACCACCTGCGCTACTTGCAGAAGCATTACTGGAAGACGAAATACAGCGTGAACTTCCCGCGCATGCGTCCGGCCGAAAATGAAGGTTTCCAGCCTAACGTCATCATGAGCGACAAGGAACTGGCACAGGTCACTTTCGCCATGCGTATCTTCGACCACGACGTGGATATCTCCTACTCTACCCGCGAACCGGCCAATATCCGCGACCACATGGCTTCACTGGGTGTGACTACCATGAGTGCCGAGAGCAAGACGGAACCGGGCGGATATTACACCTACCCGCAGGCACTGGAGCAGTTCCATGTAAGCGACGAACGTACAGCCGTAGAAATCGAGAAGGCGCTCAAGGCATTGGGACGCGAACCGGTATGGAAGGACTGGGATGCTTCGTTCGACCACGTGGCACAGTCGCACGCCACCGCCGCTGCGGCCCGCTGAAAAGCCCTCCGGAACACTCTCTGAAAAACGCCTTTACGTTTATCGGAAACCCCCGAAGCGTTTCTACAAAAACGTCCTTACGTTTTCCCTGAAACGCAAGTACGTTTTACTTCAAACACAAGTGCGTTTTGATGGAAACACAAGGACGTTTTTCAAAAACGCAAGTGCGTTTTTTCAAGACATGTATAACCCTCTTCAGAAGGCATCCTGAGGCCATTATCCCGACTTCCGGATGCCTTTCTGTCTTTACTCACTTTATTATTCCCCTTTTGACCTTATGAAACTGACTGAAAAAGAAGCGTCACGCTACAACCGACAGATTCTGCTCAACGAAATCGGCGAGACAGGACAACTCCTGCTGAAGCAGGCCCGCGTACTCATCGTGGGAGTGGGTGGACTGGGTTCGCCTATCGCCCTCTACCTGGCCGGAGCCGGAGTAGGTACCATCGGACTGATTGACGACGATACCGTGAGCGAGACCAACCTCCAGCGGCAGGTGCTCTACAGCGAACCTGAAATCGGACTCTCCAAGGCCGAACAGGCCAAGTTGCGCCTGCAGGCCCTCAACTCCGACATCCGCGTGGAAGCCTGGAACGAGCGTCTCACCCCGCAGAATGCCGAATGCCTCATTGCCAACTACGACATTGTGGTGGACGGCTGCGACAATTTCCGCACGCGCTACCTCATTAACGACACCTGCGTGCGGCTGGACAAGGTGTACGTGTACGGTGCCATCCGCGAGTTCGACGGACAGGTCTCCGTGTTCAACTACCAGGGCGGTCCCGACTACCGCACCCTCTTCCCCGACGAAGAAGAAATGCTCGCCATGCCCCACCCCTCCAAGGCCGTGCTGGGTGTCACTCCGGGCGTAGTAGGCTGCGTGGAAGCCAGCGAGACCATGAAGGTCATCTTGGGCAGTCCGGCCGTGCTGAGCGGAAAACTCTGGCACATCGACCTGCGAAGTCTGGAAAGCTACGTCATTTCGCTGGTATAGCCCCACACGGCTCGCTGAAAATCACGGTTTCCGGTGATGTACAGCTCCTCAGATAGCTTTACTTTTGTACAAACGTAAATTATCCTATTATTCTTATCTTTAGTATGAACAAAAGTAAAGCAACGACAGCCCTGAAATCGCTGCTGGTTTCAGGCTGTGCCCTTTTTGTGTGGGGCATGACACCCGTATTTTTAGCCTCCACCCTTACCTCGTGCGAAAAATTAGAGGATATTTTAGGAGGTGGTGATGAAGATGAAGACGACGAAAACGGAGACGGAAGCAGCTCAGGTAATTTGAACGGAGTGGGTACTACCGACGGAGCGGCTCCCTATTTCAATCTGGAAACGACCCGCATCGAAGTGCCTGCCGTAAGAGACGGAGAAGGCATACAGGTGAAATGCCAGACCAACATCATGAGCATGCGCTATGTACTGGAGAAATTCAAGAAATTCAGCGAAGGTGAACTGACCGAGCAGGAGGACTATTCGTTCATCCTGGAAAATCCGGAGTATTCATTCTATGGCGAAGAATACCTGCAGTATTACACCAACTACTCCAGCGAGAAACAGACCGACAACCTGCTGATTTATGCCACCGACAAAGACAGTCTGCTGGCCACCATCCCCATCGAACAGGCAGCTGCTCCCCATATCAGCGTGGCCAAAGCAGATGCAGGCATCAATGAAATCACACTGACACTGGAAGGACAGAACGATGCCCGTTTCTATTCCACTTACATCTCAACAGACAGCATCCCCTTGTTCGAAGTCATTCAGGATTTGAAAAACGGAGGCTCAGGACTTCCTTTTGAATACCTCTTCGACCTTCAAAGCCAGCCTACGTGTACCTTCTCCGGACTGACGGAAGCAACCAAATACTACATCTACCTGCAAGGCGGTACGGAACCGGGGCCTCTGCATGGACTTTCACTGTACACCGTTACTACTGCCATGCGCGGCAAGGAAGATGCGCTGATTATGAAATACACGTTGAACAACCTGAACAACCGTACGGTGTACCTTCCGTTTGAAGGACAGGTGAAAGGTGTCATCGACTGGGGCGACGGGGTGACCGAGGTGCTCGACGAATCATACGTATATTCGGCCGACTTGTCACACGCCTATGCCCAAGGTGCTGAATCTACCGTAGAAGTAGCTTTCAAAGGTACGGTAGAATCTCTGACAACCAACAGCACAACCAAGGGAGAAATCCTCAAGAGTTCACTCATCGGCATCACACAATGGGGTACGCCCGAACTGAAAACACTGAGACTGGAGGATGTTACTGCACTGACCCAGCTGGCTGCCGACACCAAAGGAGCACTGTCCGCCATCACGGACTTCACCTCCTGCTTTGAAGGCTGTACGGGACTGACCAACCTCCCCGAAGACCTGTTTGCCATGGCCACCGGCGCCGAGACGTTCGACAGAGCCTTCCAGGGCTGTACGGGACTGACTTCACTTCCGCTCAATCTCTTCGCCCAGAATTCCAGTGCCCGCAACTTCAACGAAACCTTCTCCAGCTGCACAGGGCTGCTCTACCTGCCCGAGGACCTCTTTGCAAACAACAAAGACATCTATGTCATGAACGATGTGTTCAGCGGATGTGAAAACCTAAAAGAGATTCCGGCCGGACTGTTCCGTAACAATACCCGTTTAGGATACATACAATGTGCCTTCTCAGGATGCAGCTCGCTCACCAGTCTGCCCGAAGGACTGTTTGCCAACTGTCCGGGCATACAGAGTGTGTCAGAAATCAACTCCGTCATGGATGCCTACGGTCTTTTCTCGAATTGCACCTCATTGACTGAAATTCCGGAAGACTTGTTTGCCAGCATGACCAAGGTTACCAGGTTAGATGGCATATTCAAGGGATGTACCTCCCTCCGCGAGATTCCCGAAAAACTGTTTGCAAACAACACACAGGTGATTTCCATGTGGGAAGCCTTTGCCGGATGCAAGAGCCTGCAACGCATTCCTGTCGGACTGTTCGACTCCATGCGCACCCTGCAAGCAGTCCGACTCTTGTTCAAAAGCTGCAGTTCGCTCACCGGCGAATCGCCCTACACCCTGATAAACGGAGAAAAGGTGCACTTGTATGAACGCAAGGATTACCCGAATGAATTCCTTGAAATCACCAGTCACACCAGCGCGTTCAACAACTGCACGAACCTGACCGACTATGAATCCATTCCAAGCAACTGGAAATAAACGAGTCCCGATTTTTGCATAATTATCCTTCCCCTGCCGAAGCATGATAAAAAACAAATGCCTGGCAGGGGATTTTTTACGCCCCAATTTCCAATTCCCTGTTTTTTATGCTAACTAAAGTACACCTTTTCGGTATAGCATTAGGCAGATAGATTAATTTTATACCTTAAAAGGTATAATGAAAGAAAAACTCATTATATTTACACCCCAAAGGGTATAATCATGGAACCAACCACACTCTCCAAGCATGTAAAAGACATGCGTAAGCAATACAATCTGACGCAAGTAGAACTATCCGAAAAATCAGGAGTAGGCTTACGTTTTGTCCGTGAACTGGAACAAGGCAAGCAAACTCTCCGGCTGGATAAAGTAAATCAGATATTGAATCTTTTCGGAAACGAAGTCGGTGCAGTCCCCATTTCAAAAGAAGATGAACCATGAAACTTATCCACCTACTTCCCATATTGCTTGTCATCGGACTCTCCTGCCTGACGAGTTGCCAGAAGATTGAAAATGGAATACATCCTGTTTGACGACTGCTACATGTCTTCGCTGGAGGTGGCCTACGACCTACGCCACGTGACCCGTCACCTGATAGCCTGTCCCACGGAAATCATGGTCTACGGTATGCCTTATTCCCACATCGGAGAATACCTGCTGGCGGAAAATCCCGACTACAGCGCCATCTGTCAGACCTTCTATCAATTCTACTCCAACTACCCGTCTCCCTACGGTACCATTGCCGTGACCGACTGCTCCCGACTGGACGAACTGGCTCTCCTGATGAAAGACATTCATTCCCGCTATTCGCTGGACACCCCACAGGCGGCCTCCATTCAGCGTATGGACGGCTATTCTCCCGTGATTTTCTATGACTTCGGCGATTACGTCCGTGCCCTTTGCGGCGATGATGCAGAGCAACTGGCCCAGTTTGAAACCTTGCTGGAACAAGTCGTTCCCTACAAGGCACACACCGAGAAATATTTCACAGCAGCCCGTGGTCCGCTTCCCATAGAGCGTTATTCCGGCATCACCACCTCTGCACCCAGCACAAACAGCCTGGCAAGTTCCTACTCGCAGACTTCATGGTATCTGGCTACGCATTGATTATGTGCTATCTCTATTCTAAATTCGAGCCATAAAAATAAGCAGCCGTAGCACCTCCGTCTACCAGAAAATCAGAGCCGGTGATAAAGGCCCCCCGGTTGCTCATCAACAGTTCGGCCACATTCGCCACCTCGTCGGCCGTGCCGGGACGATGCGCCGGACACTGGGCGAACATCTTCTTATAGAACTCCCCACGTACCCCGTTGAACTCGTCAAGTGCCAGTGGGGTGACGATAATACCTGGAGAAATGGAATTCAGACGGGCACCTCGTTCACCCCATCTTATAGCCTCGGACATGACACGCTTCACATTGCAACGTTTCGCCAGCTGGTAGGCATGGAGCGTATCGCGAATGTGCGACGGTTGCAGTACCTCCAGATTCAGCAATTCTTCCGTCGGTGTGCAAGCCAGTTGCGCGTCTATCTCGACACCAAGGGCCGGCAAGCGGTGTCCAGATTGACTGGATATCGTAACGCCAGTTCCACCCTGCCGGATAACTTTCCCAACTTCTTCCAACAATACCGCCGTACCGTACAAGTCGACTTTCAGAATGGTCTCGACAGAGGCTTGCGAAGGAGACACTCCTGCCGCATTGACCAGCATGGCTATCTCTCCATATTGCTGCGCCGTCTCAATCAGTCCGAGAATGGAGACGCGCGACGACAAATCCATCTCCACCGGAAGCACATCAAATCCGGCACGGTTCATCGTATCGGCCACGGCCTGCGCATTTTCCATCCGCTTGTCGCCGACCACAATCTTCATTCCATATCCCATCCGCCGGGCTATCGCCATACCGATTTGTCCGGCACCCGTAAGCAACATTACTTCTTTTTCCATATCACACACTTTTAATATTTCCATCCGATTCCGCTACATAACGGTCCACTAAATCTTTCAAAGCCATACGGCTCTCCATTTCCTGTGTCATAGTTCTATACTATTTATCTGTTAATCATGTCACTGCAAAAGTAGTCCGTACCATTTTATCCATTGTTATACAAAACACAGAATCCCTGCATGAAAACACGGATTTCAGGAACAACGAAAACCAAAAACCGGAATCCTTTCGTACTTTTGTCGTCAGAAACAGTAGAAACGATGAAAACATCCTTATTAAACATCGAAACCGTTACGGAGTACGACGACATGCTCGGCGTAGAAACTCTGCATCCGCTGGTCAGCGTGATTGATCTTTCACAGGCCAAACCGATGCACCACATGCGGCATACGTTCAGCTTTTACGTGATTTTTCTGAAAGACGAAAAGAACTGCGACCTGATTTACGGCCGCCAGCGATACGATTACCAGAAAGGCTCGGTGGTCTGTCTGGCACCCGGACAAGTGATCGGCATAGAAGATACGGGCGAGACGTTCCAGCCGCAAGGCTATGCGCTGTGCTTTCATCCCGACCTGATTCGCGGCACCAACCTCGGACGCACTATCAAGGAATACACGTTCTTCTCGTATGAAGTGAACGAAGCCTTGCACCTCTCGGAACGGGAACGACACACCTTCATCGACTGCCTGCAGAACATTCAGGAGGAATTGCAACACAGTGTGGACAGGATGAGCAAACGGCTGATTGCCAACCACATCGAATTGCTGCTCAACTATTGCCTGCGCTTCTACGAAAGGCAGTTCATCACCCGTCAGGATGCCCACCGCGACATTCTAACCCGTTTCGAAACATTCCTGGACCAATATTTCACGGGAGACAATGCCGCACAAAAGGGATTGCCCAGCGTGAAACACTGCGCAAGCGAACTTTGCCTGTCAACCAACTATTTTGGCGACCTTATCAAAAAAGAAACAGGCAGAACCGCCCTGGAATATATACAAGACAAAATTATCAGCATCGCCAAAGAACAGCTGCTTCTCCCCTCGGAGTCCATCAGTCAGATAGCCTATCAACTCGGTTTCCAGTACCCGCAGCACTTCACTCGTGTATTCAAGAAAGCCACCGGAATGACTCCCAATGAATACCGGAGCAAAGCGGAGTATAAATAATACAATATTTTTCATCCGCCATAAGAAAGAGGAAGCACAGAATTCATTACATTTGCAGAAACCAAACCCGATATTTATGAATCGCAGACTACTATCCGTCACCGTGTTTCTGGCACTGATGCTGACTTCCCTGCTGGCCGGACGCCATAACTACCACGTGACACGAAACGAAATAACAGCCGACCTGAATCAGGCACTGGCACTGACTTTACTGGAAAAGAAGGAGCCCATTGTGACACAAGACACGATACGGGCATACAAGCAGCTCCGGCGTACTTCGGGCGGACAGGTACTGATTGCCGTGTCCGATGAACGGTTCTGCCGACACCTGAAGAACCGGCGACTGAAGGAAACCTCTTTCCTCACGTTCGATGTGGTGGACAAGGAGTATCAGGGCGGTTCGACGGATGAACAGGCCATCTACAGCGATACACTGATGATAAGAAACGAACACGCAGGCGAGACACTGGCCCTGAAAGGCTATACCCGTCTGTCGGCAGCGGCCGTATTCGGCATGTCCGACCAGCGCTTGCCTGCCGGACTGATGGCAGCGGCTATCCTCTGGGCCATCGGCTCGATGCTGTACTTACGGAAAAGAGAGAAAGAGAATCTGGTGCTGCAACCCGTCGGAGGATGCGGACAACCGGCTGAAGATGGTACACAATCTGCCGAAGATTTCGGGGGACTGACGTATTCGGATGCAGACGACCGTTTCTACGGCGTCGACCACATGCCCATCCGCTTCACCCCCATGCAACAGCAATTGATGCGGCTGTTCTGGCAGTCACCTTCCCACTCCATCTCGAAAGAGGAAATCTGTGCGACACTCTGGCCCAAGAAAGACGATGCCAACGATACGCTCTACACCCTTATCCGTCGGTTGAAACCCATTGTAGAGAAGCATACGCGGCTGAAAATCGTGGCCGACAGAGGACGAAACTATTCACTGGAAATCAACGAATTGAAAAGCTGACAGCGAATTGTCAGGCAAATGTCAGCGTCGGTTTTTGACGCCTTCGTGACGGCCTCCTACTTTTGTTCCTGAAATTTACACACAGGAACAAATGAACACACTCAGATTACTTTTCCAGCAGGAGGCCGAAAACCGGCTTCTGCTGACCGTCTCCCGATTTCTGGCCAGCATCTTTCTTCTTTTATTGCTGGCCCTCCCCACTCTCGCGCAGGAAGTGGAACCCACCGTGGAACTAAGCGAAGTGGAAGTCAAGGCCGACCGGATTATCCACAAGACCGACGGCCTGCTACTCTACCCCTCCGAACAGCAGAAAGCTTCTTCCCGCTCGGGTTACAGTCTGCTCCAACAACTCACCCTCCCAAATATCCGTGTGGATGAAGTGGGCCACAGCATCTCGGCCATCGACCAGCGGGGAAGCGTACAGATTCGCATCAACGGCATCATTGCAGACAAGGCAGAGATGCTGTCGCTCGACCCGAAGAGCATCCGCAAGATTGACTTCATCGACAACCCCGGCGTGCGCTATGGCGACGGCATTGCCTACGTCATTGACATCACTACCCGACGGGCGGACAACGGATATACTTTAGGAACCTCGCTCACCCAGGCACTGACTACCCGCGACGGCGATTACACGGTGTACGGCAAATGGAACACGGGAAAGAGTGAGCTGTCGCTGAACTACAGCTTCGGCTACCGGGATTTTAAAGGAATACAGACGGAAGAAACCGCGCACTACCACCTGAACGACGGCTCCATTTATACCATCCAGCGCAACGACCTCGCCTCGCGTAACCGGAGCCTGAGTAACCAGATGAAACTGACCTACAACCTGGCCGACTCCAGCCGCTACGTGTTCCAGGCTTCACTGAGCGGCGACTTCAGTCACGTGCCGGGTGATTTCAGTCAGAAACAGATTGTGGACGGAACACAGACGTACACCGCCCTCGAACAGCAACAAAGCCAGAGCAGCAGTCCGGTGCTCGACCTCTACTACTTCCAGCAGTTCTCCCCCCGGCAGTCGCTTACCCTCAATGCCGTGGGCACATACATCGGCACCCGCTCCTCCGACAGCTACGACGAAGGTTCACCCTACCGTTACGACGTGGACGGACGCACCTACTCCCTGCTGAGCGAAGCCATCTATGAAAACCGGTTGAAGCCCTTCACCCTTTCTGCCGGCCTCAACTACAGCCAGAAATACACAAACAATGAATATACGGGAGATGTTTCTTCCGTCACCCCCATGCACCACAACCGCGTGTACCTGTTCTCCGAAATCAAGGGAACGTGGGGCAAGCTACGCTACTCGGCAGGCATCGGAGGCAGCTACCTGCACTACCGTCAGCAAGCCCATTCGTACGATTACTGGAGTTTCTGTCCGAAAGCAGCCCTGAGCTACAACTTCACCCACTCTCTGCAACTGAGTTACAATTTCCAACTGAACGAACGCACCTCACGAGTGGCCATGATCAGCGATGCCGCCATCCGCACCAACCGCATGGAATGGACCGTAGGCAGTCCCGACCTCAAGCCCAACCGGGAGACGTATCACACCCTCCGGCTGTCGTACAACGACTCCCGTCTGCAAGTCAATCTGCAAGGCTTCTACAAGAAATGTCCTCACCCCAACATGGCGGTGTACGAACGCACGTCCGACGACCGGTTTATCTATACCCAGCGCAACCAGAAAGAGATTGATGCCCTGCACGCCATGGCCTATGCAAGCTACTGGCTGATGCCGGAAAAACTCTCCGTCACGGCATACGGGGGACTGTTCCGCTGCTTCAACTTCGGCCACGACTACACACACTGCTACACGTCCTACTTTGCCACGGGAGCCCTCAACGCCTACTTAGGCAATCTCTCCCTCCATGCCTACGCCGACAACGGTTCCCGCTTTCTGGAAGGGGAAACCAAAGGCTATAGCGGAGGCGACATCGCCCTAAAGGCTGCCTACAGCTACAAAGACTGGCAGTTTGCCCTTATCTGGCAACAGCCCTTTCAACACAAATACAAAATGTTCGAATCGGAAGTCTTGAACCGGAACCTCCAGAAGACCACTGCCCTCTACAGTCGCGACGCCTGCAACCTCGTCAACCTGACCGTGACGTGGCGTCTGACCAAAGGACGCAAGTTCCGCGCTGTCAACCGCTCCATCCAGCTGAAGGACAGTGACACGGGGATTATCCGATGAAAAAAGAAATTCTCAGGTAAGTATTCCGCTTGCCTGAGAATTTTTCAATGACTTGCACGCTGCAACCACCGGTTACAACCGTTTCCCAATAGTACGCCCAAAAATGCGCTCACAAAGATGCACCAATCATCGACAAGGCCCATCCATTGTGTGACGAACAGACAGAGACTGCACACTACGGCACTGACTACCAAGCTCCATAATAACGGTTTCATTTTCATAGGCATTTGTTTTGATTACAGTCGTAAAGATACAAAAACTTACCTAAAAACGACTTTTTGAGAAAGAAATAATTATTTCTGACAGACTTATTTTTCTAAACCACTCCGATAAAATCAAGGAACCTTGGCGGCACGCTCGAAAGTAACCGGAATGGCATACCTCACTTTCTCCGGTTTTCCACTCTGCCGCCCCGGTTTCCATTTAGGCATCAGCTTTACTACTCGAAGAGCCTCTTCATCCAATGCCGGATTCACTCCCCGCAGCACCACCGGATGAATAATATTTCCTTCTTCATCTATCACAAACTGTACGATGACTCGAGGAATTCCAACCGTTTCAGGCACAAGCGTCTTGTCATAGTGCAGGTTCTTCCGAATAAAATCCATCAAGGCCGATATGCCCCCGGGAAACTCCGGCATCTCCTCTACCACGTCATACGCAATATCCATATCCTTTTCCTCTGCCACTTCCTGCAAAGGCTTTGAAGAAGGCTCCTTGTCCGAAGCATCCCGTTCTTCCACCCTGTGGCCAATCCGGAATTCCGCCGCAAAATACCAGTCGCGATAATTATCCCCGATATCCATTTCCTTCACCACACGATAGACGCCGGGCGTAAGCATACGAAGTGACGGATACAAACTGGCAGAAAAGGGATAAATCTTATTGGATGGAAGAAAACGTTCTTCAAGTGTCCAAACCGTTGCTCCAGGCAAAAACAACCATTTTTCCCCTTCCTTCCGAAGCACCCAGTACGGCGACCCCATCGAGATGCTCTGTCCGCTCCGGTTCACGATTCTCACTGCCACGGATTCCGTATTTGGCGGATACACCGCTTTCTCCGTGTACATCTTGATGCCGAAAGTATCCGTGTACATCGGTTGGGTGAAATAAGTAGCCACATCCTCTTTCCCGTCGTTCACCACGATTGCCGCATAATTCAGCACCTTCTGCCGGAACTCTTTCTGCAATGCCTCCGAGTTCACCATCCACGACATATACAGCGTGTCATTATCCTGGAATCCCCCAGAATTCAGGTTTTCTATGACACGGTCCTTGGGATGCTTCTCCCTGTACCGGCTAATTTTGTCGAGCAGTTTCCGGTGCTGAGCCTTGGATACGAGTTCAAACTCCGCGTATGCCGTACGTGTATTCCGGTTGAATGATTTGTAAATACGATACCTGCCGGGACGGTTCTTGTCCGTATAAAATTGAATAGTCTGCCGGTGTGTAGGATAATCGGGCGTAAACACCCACAACACATCGTTGACTATCGGACTGGTAGGCTGAGGTTCCCATTGCTTTTCTGCTTCGTTGTAATATACCAGACTGTACCCCTCTCCACTGTCATATTCCCGGTTCGCACGATTGGTAATGAAGACCTTGACCTTGGAAGTCGCTACAGGATAATAATCATATTCTGTATGCATATAAAGCGAATCCGCAGAAAGAGGACGGCCGGAAGGAATATCCCGTGCCACCGGTTCCAGCACCATCGCCACCGGTTGAGGCGGAGTGTCTGTCGAAGTTTCCGTATCCGGCTCCTCTGCTGCAAGCGTATCATCCGTTACTTCCGGACTCTGTACTGCCGGAGGAGTCTCCTTTACCAAAGCAACATCCGATTGTGCTTTTCGCTTGCCCGTGCAGCCGACACACATCATGCAAGCCACCGCCACAAACAATTGAAAAAATGCATTTGTTTTCATACGCTATACAATAAAATTCTATTTCCCTGTTCACCTAATAAGAATAAAAGGGTATTTAACGCATTATTTAATCTCAAATTCTGCCGACATCAACCATTTCTTTTGCCCTCCAATAAAAGAAATCTCCTTAAATACCTTATAAATACCCGGACAATTTTCATTAAAGATAGGGTAAAGACACGCATCAAAATGGTAATCCTTACCCGAGGGAACCCCAATTCCAATATCTAACCAAGAATTGTTACCATTCAAAAGAATCCATTGGTTGCCCTCTTTACGGACCACTCCATAATCCTCGCCGAAAAAAAGAGTCCTCTTACTATGATTGGTCAACGTCACCGATACTGTTTCCGTCCCAACCGGATAAGATTGATGCTCTGTCCTCATCCGTATCTGCAACGTATCGCTATAAGTAGCTTGAATCAACGGTATATCTCCTCGAAAAGCACCGTGACTTACAGACGAATAACTTAATACTTTACGACGAAACATTTCCTGAAACCGGAGGTCGTTATTCATCAACATTACAAAAATAGTATCGCCCTGAGTATAAGTCATAAGAATATTTTGTGCTACTGTATCAGTCTTATCGTTTGCACCTTTTCTATTATAGTCATCGATTCGTCTGCGTAACTCCAACACTCCCTTGGAATCTACCAATTCAAAAAACGCATAATGCTTCTTCACACTATTAACAAAACATTTACCAATACGGTATTTACCCACCCGTTTTTTTAAACCAGTAATATCCAAAGGAACAAGCTGGCACACGCCTTTATATCCAGATGGAATGAGCAAGGGAGTATCCGGAACCGTATCTACCGGCAAGGCTTCCCACATATTCTGGTCCTCATCATAATATTCCAAAGTATATGCTTGCCGGCCTTCACAAATATCCTTAGAATGGTTAGTCACTTGAAGCACCACTTTCGTCGTCTTCAACGGATAATAATCATATTCTGCCGATATATCAATCAAATCGTCTGACGCCAAATGCGTATTCTTATCAGTTGATGTATTCGACTGATGATGGGTTTCCATACAACCTGCCAGCAATCCATTTGCTACCAGAATGCCCCATAAGAAAAAACAAGCTAAAAATCTGTTTCTGTTCATTATTCACACTCAATTTAATTCGTATTCTGCACAGAAGGTTTAAACGCAACAGGAAAAGCAAACTTTACATTTCGGTTCTTCCCGGCCTGTCTGCCCGGTTTCCATTTCGGCATCAGACTGACGATGCGCAAGGCTTCTTCATCCAACGCCGGATTTGTACTCCGCAGCACCATAGGATTCGTGGCATTTCCCTCTTTATCTACTACTATTTGAATGATGACACGCTCCTTCTTTTCAGCCTTGTCATGCCGCAGGTTTTTCCGAATGAACTCCATTAAGGCAGGCATACCACCGGGAAACTCCGGCATCTCCTCCACTACCTGATAAACTGTTTGCTCATCTTCCTTTCATTGTATTATCGATTTTTCCGTAAAACAATTGTCCGTTATTCATCTATCCAGAACTCGGCACTTACTGTAATTTCTTCCCTCCCGTCATGGAATGATTGAATAATCCGATATTTTCCGGATGTAATTCTATAGCAACTGACAGGATAACTAAAACAATAATAATCAGGAGCAAAGTTTAACTGCATACCTACATCTCCAAAGCCATACATTCCATTCATCTTTGCCCCCATCCACGAGCCGTTTTCCCATTTCTGCAATGTCCAGTCACCACCAAAAATCAGCGACTTACGCTTAGGATTCAATAGGATAGCATACACATTCTTCGTATCAAGCGGATAATGGTTCTGTATCATATTCATCCGCATAGTATTCCCTAACGTATCACAGTTCAGACATTGTGCATCGGCAGGTCCAATCTGCATAACCTGCTTTTTTGATGCCGTGCGATTGCATCCCAGTCCGCATATTGCCATCATTGCCACGAAGAAAATATATGTACTTTTCATGTCCTACACATCCCATTTTGATTAAAAATACCTATTTCATCAGCACCGGCTTATCACACGGTGTATAGCCGATAACCAGCACATCAGTATCCGGATTAACAGCAGCAGAAGAAGAATCCAGTTTATATTGAACTACAAGTGTATCTTTACCTGCCTTCAATAAAGTAGGGACATTCATCACCTTTTTAAAAGCATCCAACGCTGTTTTCCGAAACGACCGGTTGCTGCAAGAAATGATTTTCAGTTGCACTACATATCCGTTACTGTCCACTACATATTCAATGCGAAGCAGACACTCTTTTCCTTTGCTCAGCAATTTTACCGGATACTTGCTTTTCTTATGTAAAGTATTGATAAACCATTTATAGTCACGAAATTCATCTAAAGATTTATCCAGACCAAATATACCTTTCGGAGCCTCCTTGCGCCATGAAGTGCCAAACTTCTTATCCAGATAATCAAAAACCACCTGATTATAAGCTGTCAGCAGATGATTGGGAACACCCAGATAACAATCCAGTGTTCCATCCTTCTTCAATGGATAAAAAACGTCATAACTCACGCCGTACTTTTTCCAGAAAAAGTGTGTGCGGATTTTTTGTTCCTGTTCTTCCGGTATTACCAGGCGCAGCTTGGGATGTCCCTTGAGGATATTTTCTTTCGACAACTCCGGCGAACAGTCATATTTCAAAATATAATCATACCATAAAGGAAGCACCATCCGCAGCGTGTCATTATGCTGCGAAGGGAGGGTTACTACCGTATCACAAGGAGCGAGTCCCACATACTCCGCTTTCAGATGATAAGTTCCAACCTCCAATCCTTTTATCCGGAAGCAGCCGGTGGAATCTGTCAGCCATCCTTGAAACGGTTGTTCAACCATGCTCAAATTGGAGCCAACCAGCACATCATGTACCACATCATAAGGAGGACGTTGACGGACAAACTCACCATACACCCGACCCACAATCGTGTATTTTGCAGAATCACTCTTATTATGCGTTATATCCCCCCTCAAAGTTATAGTAAGATTCCGATATTCGCTCGTGTACTTTCCGTTGATGAAGAGCACCTCCCACGGATAAATGGATTTCAGCGTTTCTTTAAAAGCGAGGGCCAGCGGATGATTCCCGTCGTTTATCATTTCCCGCGAAGAACGCAAATAAATGAAACGTACGTCACAGTCTACGAAGTGACCGTCCTCCGTCGTCTGAAAATCACTTAGCGAAAAAAGGAACCGTTCTCCACGGTATTCAGGAAACCGCTCCCAAGGAAACCGACGCACAATCTCCCCATATGCCTTTGTCAGATTCAGTCCGGCTCTCCGGTAATTATGATAAGTCTGCGTTTCCATCACTTTACCGTTCCGGACGGTCAGTACCTGTTCCGTTTCCATGTTACGGTCGAAACCGTCATGCACGTATCTCACCACATCTCCTTTCCCGGCCTGAAGTTTCCCACTGAACCAGCGGGCTTGAATCGTCCCCGCCCGACAATAGGCCGCAAAAATCGGCTGCAAATCTTTCACCTCATACACCCGTGTAGATTCCTTCTTGCTGACCTCATCGTAGACATCCGCTTCTACCCGTTGCAGGCAAAGATACCCATCACGCACCTCCCAGAAAGCGGTATAGCCGCTATAATTGCCCGTAGACCGACTGACATTTTCCGGAAGAAAATCATCCATCCGCATACAAAGCAGAGAGTCGTACCCTATCGGCTTTGCCATCAAAACCCATTCTTCTCCTTCCAGACGAATCACATCGCCCGATTGCCCTGTGGCTTTGAGCGTCAGCATCACACCGCACAGCAGAACAAGCAGTATCACTTTCTTCATACGTATCTGATTGTTAGGTAAATCTGGTTTTTAAAGATACGGAAAAGAAACGGCATTTCAAAGTTGGGAAAGGAATTAGGAAAACGAAGTCCTGTTTTCCGGGAAATACCGGTTTTATTTTTTACGTCTCCCAACCCTGAACCGTATGTTTTCAAAAGCAGAAACGTATGGTTCCGCACCGAAGAACATACGTTTCCTTTGTGGAAAACATAGAAAACTCCTTGAAGAAGTGGAGTCTTCCCCAAAGCGTTTTGACATTCGGTTAAAACAAAATAGAAATGTAAATCTGTGCCGTTTTTTTCATATATTTGCTTTCACACCATAAAACGACCTTTATGACCAAAAAAATCATTACACTGCTATCAACCGCCTTGCTGTTCTGCAATAGCCTTTTTGCCCAGTCATCCGGCACAGACACCTTTCAGTTAGAAAAAAATACGAACGGGCATTATATTTTTAAGACGAAAATCAATCATCAGCTCATGGCAACAATCCTTCTAGAATCAGGTATCCATGTAATGTTAATAGATTCCCTTTATGCTTTTGAAAACAGCCGGCACATGAAACTGGATTTTGTCAAAACCAAAAGATATGAAAGGATGAATCTGGGAGGCAGAAAATACAAAATAACGCACAAGGCGACAGGAACCATACAACTGGGTGATAATGCGGAATACAGCGGCGAAATATTTGTACTGTCAAATTATCAGTCGGGCCACGACATGGCCATTCCCATACAACGCATCAGCCACTCTAACGACGGGACCCATATCATAAAATTAGATATGAAAAATTACAGGCTTCAGGTTTTAAACAGAAAACTATTCAGTTCAGAATCCACAAATTACAGCACCATCGCCATCAATTACGACACTTACCAGAACATGCCTGCCGTAAGAACAGACCTGTGTTTCAAGCAAAAGGGTAAAAGATATACTCTCTCAGGAAATTTTGTGCTGGACTTAGGGAACGCATCCTTCCTTTTCCTGATGAAACAGAATCCTGCCGTTCAGGATTTTTTGAAAAACAATACGGAACTCAAGATACAGACAGCTTATAACAAGAAAGGAGTGCCTGTTGGAGAAGCCATAGTTGCAGAGCAAGCCAATTTCTGCAAGAAGAGTTTTAAGCAACAAATCATTGCCATCACCCCTGCATTGCCTAAATTTACCACCGAAGGATGTATCGGCCTGAAATTCTTTGACGGTTCAATATCCGTATTTGATTTTGACAAACATGAATTTCATTTTCAATGAATCTCAATTATGGATACAAGAAATACAATATTACTTTCACTGGTTCTTTTATGCATGCTCATCTCCCCAGCCAGCGGTCAGACACCGCACAGAGAAAACGGATGGTATCGCATAGAAAAAAACGATACATTATCCACAATGCCTATTGTGACAGTGAAAGATTTCGTCGGATTACAGCTTGAAAAAGATATGAAAGGCGCTTATGTTATTACCGGGCGGATAAGTAAACATAAACGTCACAAATGGGCAACAGAGACAGGAAGAGCCATCGGCCGGCAATTTGCTTTCGTACTTAACGATTCCATCATTAGCACTCCACATGTTATCACTCAAATCGATGACGGAAGTTTTATGATTTCCTCCTTATTTGACAAGGCCTTACCTGCCATTTTCCCAAAGCTGGTAAAGGAAAAATCCGATTCCATTGATGCGATTTTCAGCGGATGGGAAAAAGATTCCCTGTATTACACCTGGACTCCGGCACAACAAGATTCCCTGAAAATGACCATGGATTACTGGGAGGCTAAGGCATGGATAGATTTAAGTACCCGGCCTGAAGAACACCTCTGGTACAGCATACAAGATTCCACAGAATACAAGAAACGGGAAGAAGCGCTCATCAAGGAACTGGAACAGCCGAATTTCAGCAGTCATGCCTCCGACTATATGAAATCCCAAGCTTATCAGAATTTCAAACAATACATAAACAATCACCCGGAATACATTGCCCTGTTGTGCCAAGGTTTTCTCTTCAAGGACATCAAAGGACTGCATGGTTACCTGATAGATGACATTATCCAGTCAAGGTATCCCTCTGCCCCAAGCATCAGAACGTACGTAGATAAGACCACCAACGTGGATGATGAAAAATTTGCCGTTTATCAATGGCAACGGAAAGTCTGGTTTCTGATGAACGAGGAAAAAGAAACGTTTCTTGATCAAATTGATAAAGTATGGAAATAACATTATGTGTAATAATCTCAAGAGAAATTTCTACTTTTAGTATCCATTCAGATGCTGTCAGTGCATTTGAGAGTTTATTATCAAATGGGCTGCTTAGATTAAAAACGGATCTAGTTGAAAGTTTATGCATAGCATTTATATGTGTGTCACCTCCGTTCAGCAAGTTCTTTAAAGTTCATCGTCCTAAATATTATGAGGATAAAACTTTGAAATGTAATGGTTCTGTAACTCCTGAGGTAAGAATGTATAAGTGTCTCACGGCAGATTTTGTGGTGGATTTCGAAGGTTATTTTAAGCTGAAAACGAAAGAAGAATGTCTCAAATTTTTAGCCCTTTCATTTGTGAACTTTTTAAACGACTTAAAATATCCGGGAAAACTGAAGAAATTCGAAAAAGATAAATTACTTCAGACAGTAAAAAACACCTTTATAGAAAATTCCATCATATCAGCGCATGATGACATATAGTTCATAAGAAGCTTATAGAATTACTTTTACATACAAAATATCGCAGTAACTAATGTCCGCTTATTGGAACAACTAATCATATACTTATTTGAATATCTCTATGAATTGCTCCCAAAAAGACTTTTCAGGAATGCCCGAAGTACAGAAATGAGCTTCTTTTAATCCTATTATTCTTTTATCTTTCATATTGGAAGCAACCAAGCGGATAAAAAGAAGATAGTTGATCAAGCCATTTCCATACATCACTGGTCATAACTTTATCTTTGAAAAATAGTCCAAATTGTTTCCCGGCAAAATCGGAAGCACTTTGAAACAATCTGTCATGAGATGCATAATCTATAAAAAACTGGGTTCCATTCTTACCCCAAAGTTCTGTGTAAAAAACGGGGATGTTTCTTTTTTGTACGGAATCCTCCCATAATGGCAGGCATTCGAAGATAATACGATATTGTTTTGAAAAGATTTTATCAATCCTTAATCCCCACAAAACGATATCAACCTTCATATATAAAGTAGAAGGTGTATAAGGAGATAAAATAGGAAATCTCTCTTGCCAGTCGTCAATTATTTCTTTTTCTACCATGATTGCTTTTAGTTCTATCATTCTTTCTGAAGAAAACTCTAATTTAGAGCACTTTTTCGCTTATTTTTTGTATATTTGTTCATTATCCAATTACATATCTTGCCTTAAACCATATGGAAAATTTCAGACTTAAAAACAGATGGATTTATGGGGGCTACATTATCCTGTGGTGGTTCCTCGGAGGACTGATTTTCTATTGCATCCTGAATATGATTACCCAAACCCCTAAAGAAAATGCAAGTTTCCTGTATCCTTACTCATCCTATATGCTGAGCGGGATGCTCATCGGCTGGATGCACAGTCGCACTTATTACGCCGTAAGGAACGACATACTGCAACTGCGTACTCCACACATCCTTTTGAAAACAGTAGTTTTACAGGATATCATAAAAACAGACCATTATGCCTCCACTAAGTTTGACGTGATTCATGGATGGTATAACGTATGCCTTACTCTTCAGAAAGGAAAGAAAGTCTATTTATATGCAAAGGATGAGAAAAAGCTAATCGCATTATTAGAAGAAAGAAACAATGCGACAGCTTTTATAAACGATTAATCTAAAAGACATCACGAACTCCACAGCCTTATTCCGCAAAGGCCGGAACAGGAAGATGCATGCCTGCCATTACCAGTCCGTTTTCACGGGCATATTGCAGGTAGTATTTGCGGCTTTTTATGGCTCCGGTCTTATCCATGTCATACTGCGCACAGATTTCGGGATGGTCTTTCTGCAAGGCATACCCGTGAAACAAATCACCAATTACCAGCAGCTTGCCCGCCTTATAAACGGTATGTCCCGGTGTATGTCCTATGGCCTCCATTGGGAGTATATTTCCGGGAAGCGTATCTCCAAAAGCAAAAAGATGCAGACGGTCTTTATAGGCATTCATCGTGGTCTCTACCTGTGCCCTTTTGTCGGCCGGCATTTTCATCCAGGCATCGTATTCTGCCTTCGAAGCATATACCTCAGCCTTCGGGAATACCACCTTGCCGTCCTTCATCATTCCGCCGATATGGTCGCCATGGAAGTGGGTAAGAAACAAGCAGTCTATATCTTCAGGCTTTACATTCAACGATTTCAAGCCCTCCATCATCCGGCTATCAGGAGCACCGACACCGGTATCGAAAAGCATCCGCTTGCCAGCACATTCAATCAAAAACGTACTGACGGAAGCCGGTATGCCCTCTTGAAAAGAAAGGCTGTCCATCAGCGCATCTGTCGCATCCGGAAAGAGAGTACGCGGCATCAACCGTGGGCTGGCATTGTCACGAATCCATGTCACCTTCATACCGTCCAGCGTCAACGTGGCCAGCAGGCTGTCTTTCTGTAACTTTACCTGAGTACATACGGTCTTTGTCGTATCTGCATCCATATCTTTCTCTGCTTTCTGTTTATTCTGCCCTCCGCAACCCAAAAACAAGAAGGCTGATAATACGGCGGCACCCGTCATCACATAATTTTTCATACGTATTTGTTTGTAGTTTCTTCTTATTTTCCCATCTCTACCTTCACTTCCTGAATGTTCCGAAGCTCATCGCTGAAGTTGACACCAATCTTGTAGACCGTACGGCTGTCCTTGGCAAAAGGTGCGGCATAACCTTTCTCCCGAATCTGGGCCAAAGCTTCGTCCGCGCTGCCGTTCAGCTTGAATTCCATGATGTACACGTAGTCCTGCGTCTGGAGCACCAGGTCAATCCGACCGCGACTGGTGTGGTATTCCACCTGCACATAGAAACCCATCAGCTTGAAAATGATGTAGAGAATATTCTGGTAATGCACTTCACGGTCGCGCGCCAGCTCGTAAGGAATGTCGGCAAACATAGTCTTCAACCGTTCGAAGAAATCGTCTACTTTGCCTGCCATTACTTCCTCTACAAAGCACTGAATCTGATAGGGTGACTTGCTTACGCTCACCGACGCGTAGTTGGGCAGCAGGAACTTGAAGAAGCCCTGTTCCACCTCGCGGTTGGGGAACCCCAGCGTATAGTTCTCGAACATCTTGTTGTAGCCCTTGATGGTGAGGTAGCCGCTCTGGTAGATGACCGGTATCGGGTCGGTAGAAGCCGTATCAATACTGTCCAGCACCGGCTGGCTGGTGACGATGTGTTCCAGTTCTTCTATCGGATAGTGGTGAAGCTTGAGCAGTTCGACAAGGTAAGTCGGTGTGCCTGTCTCAAACCAGTAGCTGCCGAACTTTTTCTTCGCAAACGTATTGAGCAGACTGAACGGATTGTACATGCCTACGGCATTTTCCGTGAAGTGATAGCCATCGTAATTGGATTTCAGTTCCGCACAAGTCTCTTCATAAGTCAGGCCCGCAGCTGTAGCCAGCACGTGAATGTCTTCCTCAAAATACGTATGGATTTCCTTTTCGCTGATGCCGCAGATTTCCACGTAACGGTCGTCCATGGAAATGTCCATCAGGTTATTCAAATCACTGAACACGCTGACCTTACCGAACTTGGTCACTCCCGTAAGCAGGGCAAAGCGGATGCACCCGTCCATGGACTTCAATGCTCCGTAGAAGGCTTTCAGGGTGCTGCGATATTCATTCTGCAAGGCTTCATTGCCGATGGCTTGGAGCATGGGTTTGTCGTATTCATCAATGAGAATCACCACCCGGCGGCCTGTCTGCTCGCATGCACGGCGGATGATGCCCTGGAAACGCCTGGCCACACCGATTTCACTGGAAGATGCTCCATAAAGTGCTTCCCAGTTCTGCACGTTTTCCTCCAACACGTTGGTCAGCGATTCCGGTGTATCATATTTCTGCGTATTCAAATCCAGGTGCAGCACCGGATATACTGTCCAGTCCTTCTCCAACTTCTCCAGTGCCAGTCCCTTGAAAAGTTCTTTCTTTCCTTGTGCGTAGGCTTCAAGGGTCGACAATAGCAGGCTTTTGCCAAAGCGTCGCGGACGGCTCAGAAAATAGTATTTATTTGTATTAAACAATTCATATATCTGTGCAGTTTTGTCTACATACACATAGCCATCATGTATCAGGCCTTCAAAGTTCTGCACTCCTACCGGATATAGCTTGCTCATAACCACTGGATTTTGATTCTACTGCGAATGTAGCAATTTTCAGCGAACATTCAAACAGACGAAGAATAGGAAACTGAAAATTAGATGGATAATCACTCGTTCTTTACAGTCATAATTACTATCTTTGTATAGAGTCATATTGCGGCTTCGGTTCAATAACTATTCAGAAAACTGAGCAATGGAAATACACAGAATAATAAACGCCATTTTTAAGATTCTTCTTAATCTCCTGCTCTTCATGATGGCTGGCGTAGCAATCATGAATGTATTTATGAGCAACTGTACAACAAGACAAATCTGCTATCAGCTACTGATAGCCATTCTATGTATCGCAACGATTTTCTGCAAGAAATACAGATATATCGGACTATCCATCATCTTGGTATTGATGTTTATTGCTTATCTTGTCACTAAATAAGAACCATAATGGGAACATTAGGATGCATCCACGACATGATGCGGAGGGACAAAGAAAACAGGGAACTCCGTCGGCGCAACCGGGAGCGTATGAAGGAAACGCGCCGGCGAATGACCGAATGTCGGCACACGGAACTTCCTCCTACTCTTTCCGTGGAAAAACTGGAGGAGATACAAAAACAGACACAAGAAAAAGAACAAGCCGACCAAAACCGCACCTTCAGAATCAAACTGATTCTGGGGTTAGTCATGCTTGTCCTTCTTCTATTATGCGGATTCTTGCTCTGAATCTTTACACACTTTTTATTTCAGTCCGCCTTTCCGATGCGGTATAAAATTATTCATATTGTGAAGAAGCTTATCTTTCATAGCAGCCGCATCCGAGGCCGACATCCGCCCGCTTTTCACCAAGTTGTCCAAGCCATCAATATCATTCTGATAGCTCATTCTATCCAATGTAAAAAATCCTTCTTTCAACATATATTCCGGCGCATAGCGTGCCAGCAGCAAGAAACCGATAGCGCACAATATCATGAAAAGAAGCAAGGCCAGAGAAATGGAGCAAGCCACTACCGCTCCCGACACAGCCACCCAGTAAACAAGCAACTGCCCTAAGAAGAAACCCCAACGGCGATTTTTAGCCCTGCGGAAAAAAGCATATAATACCATCAGCAGATGAGGTATCTGACACAAAAAAGCAATCACTACCACCAAAGGTTCTACTCCCTCAAGAGAGGCTGTCGAATCCAGACTGACCGGCAGGATGATGAAAGCACACAACAAAAGGGCCAGAAAGACACCAAACAGCATGCTTTTCCATGAAAAATTAAACACAAAGGTTTCCTGAATATCCACGGTATACTGAAGCAGACACCAAATCTGCACCACGGTAACACCTGCCATGAGAAATACATTCAGCCAGCCCACATCGCTCGTCACCATCAAGAACCAGCCGGCATCAAGTGCTCCAAGAGAAAGCAAATACCAGAGTTCAAGAAGAGACATCAGGCACAGCAAACCGCCATAGAGTTTGATGTTAGTCCGAAGCTTCCTGATAAGAGAAACCACTATCAGCACACCTGCCGTAATGATTACCAGCCATACCCCATAACGTCCGGACTTAAATCCGTTGAAGACCGTATTGCCTGGGACATTCTCTGTAAGCGCTTTTTCTGAAGCATATTCCGGAGAGTCCACACCAAACTCATCGGCCACTTCATAAAGCCGCATCTTGTGGAGGAATCTTTTTTTGACATAGGCTTCGCTTCCGTCGGGCAATTTAAATGTACACCACTCTTTTGAACGATACACCACATTCTTGAGTATAGTATCTTGTGGAAGCACCCCGGGCTCCCGCCCGCCATATCCTGGTTCCCCATAGAAAAAAACAGCATCTTCAGCCACCACCCGGTATATTCCATCACGTGGTGTATAGAGTTGCATGTGCACAAGCCCCTCCGAAGAAGAGCCTTCCATTCCTGAAGGAAAATCAAGTCCCCCCGAATCCACATACCCCGTGTTGCCGTTTCGGGTCTGTACTTTCACCCAAAAATCGGGACGTTCTGGTTCCAAAATCACGACTACATCACCCGCATACAATTTCTGGAGCTTTACGGAACTCGTATTAGGCTGGTCATACAGAATGGCATCCCATGCCAGACCCGAAATTTTTTCCGCACACACCATGATGGGGAGCAAACACAAAAGAAGCCCCCACACAAACTGCTTTACATTCATACTTTATCCATTTTTTGATTAATACACAAAGAATGGTTACAAAATAAATCGTTTTGATTTTTTATTTTCTCCCCGAAAACCGTGATTTATTTTTCTGCATCTGACTTTTTATATCTTAAATTTTCCATTTTTATTGCTGAAATAAATACAAACTTACACACAGCACACCTAAATTTTCCATCTAAAAGGACTTTTTATGTATGCATACTCTTTTCAGTTACAATATAAATCACTGATTCCCAAGGTATACAAAAATAAATATTCACAGGCATTAGGAATATTACAAAGACGTTACTAACTTTGCGCCACAATTTGTGTAACCGCATGAAGTTAATATTGATAACAACCCCTACTTATTTTGTAGAGGAAGACAAGATCATTACTACTCTGTTCGACGAGGGACTGGACATTCTCCATCTGCGTAAACCCGACACGGCTCCGGTTTATGCGGAGCGTTTGCTAACCCTCATTCCCGAAAAATACCACAAGCGTATTGTCGTACACGACCATTTTTATTTAAAAGAAGAATATAAGCTCAAGGGCATTCACCTGAGCCATCGCAATCCGTTGATTCCGGACAACTATACCGGACACGTAAGTGCATCCTGCCATACCTTTGACGAGGTGATGGCCGACAAGAAAATGTGCGACTACGTATTCCTCAGCCCGATATTCGACAGCATCTCCAAGGAAGGCTATGCATCGGCCTTCACATCGGAATCCATTCGTGAAGCTGCCGAGAAAGGCATTATCGACAAACGGGTCATTGCCCTGGGAGGTGTAGACGAGAACAACCTGCTTCAGGTGAAGGATTTCGGTTTCGGGGGAGCCGCTATCTTAGGAGGACTGTGGAACAAGTTTGACCCCGCTTCAGACTACAATTATCAAGAACTTATCGCTCATTTCAGAAAATTGAAGCGACTGGCCGACTGAGTCATTCGCTAAAATTCTGCCGGAAACGTTTGTCCGGCTTAAAGAAATGGCGTACTTTTGCAGAAAATAAGGCAATATTATCTATTTTTACAATGAGCGCAACATCACCTTTTAAGGTATTCTCTGGTACAAACTCGAGATACCTTGCAGAAAAAATCTGTAACAGCCTGGGCTGTGAACTTGGTAACATGAACATTACTCATTTCGCAGACGGCGAATTTGCAGTTTCCTATGAAGAATCAATCCGTGGACAGCATGTATTCCTGGTACAGTCCACTTTCCCCAACTCAGACAACCTGATGGAACTCCTGCTGATGATTGATGCGGCCAAACGCGCATCGGCCAAGAGTATCATCGCCGTACTTCCCTATTTCGGATGGGCGCGTCAGGACCGTAAGGACAAGCCGCGTGTGTCTATCGGTGCCAAACTGGTAGCTGACTTGCTGAGCGTAGCAGGCATCGACCGTCTGATTACCATGGATTTGCATGCAGACCAGATTCAGGGTTTCTTCAACATCCCGGTCGACCATTTGTATGCTTCTACCATCTTCGCACCTTACATCCAGTCACTGAACCTGGAAGACCTGGTTATCGCTACTCCTGACGTGGGTGGTTCAAAACGTGCCAGCACATACGCTAAATACCTGGATGTGCCTTTGGTATTGTGCCACAAGACACGCGAAAAAGCAAACGTGGTAGCTTCCATGCAGATTATCGGTGACGTAAAAGACAAGAACGTAATTCTGATTGACGACATGGTGGATACAGCTGGTACCATCACCAAAGCTGCCGACATCATGAAGGAAGCAGGTGCACGCTCTGTACGCGCTATCGCTTCTCACTGTGTGATGTCCGGTCCTGCTTCTGAACGTGTACAGAACTCTCAGTTGGAAGAAATGGTATTCACTGACAGTATTCCTTACTCACAGCGCTGCGCTAAGGTAAAACAGTTGTCTATCGCCGACATGTTTGCTGAAACTATCCGCCGCGTGATGTCGAACGAATCTATCAGTTCACAGTACGTAATCTAAAAAATAGTACCGGGCATTTTCCGTAAAGGAAGGGTCCCGTCACCATAAAGGATTTGCAGTCCGGTTTCTCATCGGCTTGCAAATCCTTTTACTTTGTCCTATTCATTCATCACTTGATTCCCGTTTACTCATGAAAATTCTCTGGCTTGACCTGAACAGCTCGTACGCTCACGCCTCACTGGCCCTCCCTGCCTTGCACGCACAAGTTATGCACGACTCGTCTCTGGAATGGGGAGTGATGTCGGCTACCATCAATGAAAATCCGGGCATGACAGCCGGAGAAGTGGTGCGTCAGACACCAGATATTCTGGCAGCCACCTGCTGGCTGTTCAATCACGAAGTGCTCATGCACGTCATCAGTCGCGTGAAAGCCATGCTGCCCCGTTGCGTGGTGGCACTGGGCGGTCCGGAGTTCCTGGGACACAACGAAGACTTCCTGCGCACCAACCGCTTTGTAGACTGTGTGTTCCGTGGAGAAGGTGAAGAGACTTTTCCGCAATGGCTCGCCTGCTGGCAGCAACCGAAGGAATGGACCCGCATCACGGGACTCTGCTTTCTGGATGCGGAAGGACAATATCATGACAACGGACTTTCACGTGTAATGGCTTTCGACAAGCTGGTGAATCCCGAACAAAGTCCGTTCTTCAACTGGAGCAAGCCGTTCGTGCAACTGGAAACTACCCGCGGCTGTTTCAACACCTGCGCATTCTGTGTGAGCGGAGGAGAAAAGCCGGTCCGTACGCTTTCCGTCGAGGCTATCCGCGAACGTGTCCGACTGATTCGCGAGAAAGGCATCCGTAACATCCGGGTACTCGACCGTACATTCAACTACCAGAGCCACCGGGCCAAAGCCTTATTCGACCTCTTCCGCGAATTCCCCGACATGCGTTTCCACCTGGAAATTCATCCGGCTTTGCTTTCAGAAGAGCTGAAAAAGGAACTGGCTTCTATGCCTAAGGGGCTACTTCACTTGGAAGCGGGCATCCAGAGTCTGCACGAAGAAGTGCTTACTGTCAGCCGGAGAGCCGGCAAACTGGCCGATGCACTGGAGGGTCTGCGTTACCTCTGCGCACTGGACAACATGGAAACGCACGCCGATTTGATTGCAGGATTGCCGCTGTATCACCTCTCACAGATTTTCGACGACGTACGCACGTTGGCCGAATACCGTGCGGGAGAAATCCAACTGGAATCCCTGAAACTGCTGCCGGGCACGGAGATGCGGCGCCGGGCCGAGGAACTGGGCATCTGCTATTCTCCCCTTCCACCCTACGAGGTGCTCCAGACCCGTGAAATCACCCCCGACGAGTTACAGACAGCCCGCCAGCTATCGCGTCTGCTCGACGGATTCTACAACGCACCGGCCTGGCAGGAAATCACCCGCCGCCTGATTGTGGAGGAACCCGACTTTCTGACACGTTTCCTGAACCACCTGATTCAAATCGGGGTCATCGACCAGCCCATGGGACTGGAGCGACGGGGTATCCTGCTCTACCATTTCTGCAAGGAGCACTACCCTCATTTCCTGACCGCCATGAGCCGGGCATGGATTGAAGCCGGCATGTCACTCAAGAAAGAGCCGGCCGAACGGGTACGCACAAAGCACGTCACTCCGCCCGAAGCGTGGACGGTGTGCACGGGTACGTACCGCGATGACCTCCGCCTATGCAAGCTTCCTGCTCCCGAAGAAGGCCGCTGCTACTGGTACGGCTTCGAAACCGAAAGCCAGCAGCTCCGCCCCGTGTTTGCTGCTGTAAGTCAGGAATAAGACTCCCGTTCCATCAAACAAGCACCATCATCTTTCATCCAGCCAGTACTGCCAAGGGAGTACTGCAGTACTTTCAGGGAAGTACTCAAGTACTGCCTAAGAAGTACTGAAGTACTGACAGGGAAGTACTGGAACCAGCTCTTTCCTCCCTGAAAAGCACTCCGCAAGAGGGGGAAAATCGCTTCGGAACATTAGGAAAATTGGCGGGCAAATTATAACTTTGTCCGAATTTTCAACTAGACTATGTATATATTCCGATCGATTCACGAAATTATCAATACCATTGCGGCGGCCAGGGGACTGCTCACGGAAATGTTCGAGAGACGAAAGACGCTGAGTTTCCGCTATTCCGACGCACTGGCACTGCTCAAGGACGATGAAAACCGGTTGAAACTGCTCATAGAGAAAGAAGTCATCCGCCAGAACGGCAACTTCGTGGAACTGGATGCCCGCTTCCTCGACTTTTTCGAACTGCTCCTCGAAGCGAACGAGGAAATCAACACGGCCATCATCGACGAGAACATTGCCTTCCTGCACGAACTGATGGACTACTACGAGAAGGAGCAGATTGCCTCGCGCAAGGAGAGCTATGTGCGCAACATCAAGATTACCTTCCAGAAGATTGCGCGTACCACCATCCGCAACATCATGAACCTGCAGAGCAGCATCGACAATGCGTTCAAGCACGAACCGACTTACCAGATAAAGATTGCCAAACTGGAAAACCTGGACAAGAAGCGGATTCACATCCAGCAGCTGATTGATACCACCGAAAACCTCATCCTGCACGAGGAACGGCGGTTTTTCCAGCAGGCTACCGACGAGGAGTTGAACCGCATCCTGCTGGAACTGCGTAGCGAGCTCCAGCTATCGGCCCACAGCCTCATCCGTGCCCAGCAGGACATCATCAATTACCTGAACCAGATTAAGAGTCAGGTGATTCTGGTAGAGAAAATCCGGAAGGTGAAGTACCTGCAAGACCAGTTTGAGCTGCGTTCGCGAAGCAACCTTTCGGAAGTGCTCGAAAGGGAACATTCTGTGCTGGTGGAAGGCAGCGTGCCGTCTTCGTTCAAGCTGTCACTGCCCTACCTGAGTACCGACGAGGCACGTCCTGTCATCCTGAAAGTGCTGCGCAACCTGCAGTACCGCGAGATTACCCGCAGCAACGAGGCGGGCGCCTTCAGCGAGGAGGACATGGAATCGCAGGCCATGTACCAGGAGGTCATCGACCTGGAAGAAACCCTGAGCGACTACATCCAGGCGCAGGCACAGGCTCGCTGGAACGATGCGTCGGCTCCGGAAGAAGACCTCTTCCACTACCTGATGCACTACACCTTCGCCCGCGAAGTGGACGAGCAGGAACGCACCACCTTGTTCTGCCAGATGGTGTCGCTCTACGAAAACCGTCTCCGCATCAGCGAGGAATTCGGCCTGTATCACCAGTACGAATATGCCAAGGTGTATCCGGCCAACTCGTAACCCATTCATCCCTATACATCTGACTTATGGAACTGAACATACATATACCTGACAATACTGCGGCCTTGTTCGACTGTCTCCAGAAGGGACAGTTCATCAGCTCGAACAGCTGCAACGAAGCCGTGCGCGACATGTACGACCAGATAGACGACCATTTTGAAGCGCTCTCGGTCTACTTCGCCCAAATCGGCTATACCCTGGAACGGGGCAACGAATACTTTTACTTTTCGCGCGTGGAACCGCGTACCACACTGGAACAGAAAATCATGCGTGCCTACTACTGGATTGACGTGCTCGACCTGTTCAAGACCTACGACGAGACTTTCGGTGCGGGTTTCCGCTTCCAGCCCGAACAGATTCTGGTGGAGGCCAACATCAACGTGATGCTGCAAAACAAGCTCGACGGGCTGCGCAAGCATTTCTCCGACAAGGACGTGCGCAAGGACGTGCTCGACAACCTGATTCGCCAGCTCACCAAGGAGTCATTCCTGGAACTGGAGAACGAGAAAACCAACACCTACAAGGTGATGAGTTCCTGGCACTACCTGGAACGCCTGATTGAAAGTATCCAAATTTACGACGACACTGAAACGGAAGACAATGAGAAACCTGAATAGAATCATCTTTATCAACAGCGCCAACATTCCCTACGCCGACGACATCTACCTGGACGGGAATGTGCACTTCATCGGCACGCAGGGAGTGGGAAAAAGTACCGTACTGCGCGCCATCCTGTTTTTCTACAACGCCGACACCCAGAAGCTGGGTATCCCCGTAGAGAAGCAGAGCTACACGGAATATTACTTCCCCTACTCCAACTCCTACATCATCTACGAGGTAACCACCGAACAGGGAGCGTTCTGCATCCTGAGCTTCAAGTCGATGGGCCGCGTGTGCTACCGTTTCATTGACTCGCCCTACCGCATGGAGTTCTTTGTCGACGAGAACCGCACGGCCTACAGCGGCAACGACCGTATCCGTGCCGCCCTCGACCAGTATGGAGTGGATTACTCACGCATCATCTATACCTACGACGAATACCGTAACATCCTCTACGGCAACGGGGCAGGTCCCGAAATGAGCCGCTATTCGCTCATGGAGAGCAAGCAGTACCAGAATATTCCGCGTACCATACAGAACGTGCTCCTCAACTCAAAACTCGATGCAGAGTTCATCAAGAAGACCATCATCTCGTCCATCAACGAAGACGAGACCGCCATCGACCTGAACACCTACAAGGAGCACCTGAAGAACTTCGAAACCCGTCTGCGCGACATCGAAGAGTTCCAGAAACGCGAAACGCAGAAACAGGCCAAAGAAATCACCTCCCTCTCGGCACAGGTGTCACGCCAGCAGACCGCCCTCGTGCAGGGTTGCCGCGAACTGGCCGCTACCTACCGCCTTACCGAAAGCCAGTTGCCCAAGGCCGAGGAACAGAAGCACCAGGCTGAGAAGGCACGTACCGCCCTCCTCACCCGCCGTCAGGAGTTGCAGGAACAGTCGCGCCAGCGCTGCGACAAGATGCAGGAAGCATTGGCCATCCTGAACAACGAACTGCAAAAGGCACAGCAGAAGGAAAAGGAATATGCCCGCCGTCAGATAGAAGAAATCATGGAGCGTTCGGCCCGCAAGGAGGAGTGGAAGAACAAGCAGCAGGGATTGCAGGAGGAGCAGCGCATCCTCACCTCGCACTACACGGAAATCTCCACCAAGTACAAGTCGCTCATCCAGAGTCTCGACGAACAGTGGAACCGCATCCACGAGGCCAAAATCAAGCAGCTTGAGGGACTGAACAACACGTTCAATGCCCGCATCGAAGAAGCCCGCCGTCAGCACGAAGCGGCTACCGAAGCGCTTTACCAGGAATACGAACAGCTCTCGCAGCAACTGCATCCGGAGCACAGCAGCAAGCAGAACGAACTGACCGCCCTCGACTACCAGATGCAGCTGTGCCGCAAGGAGACTTTCTTCGAAGCCGAGCAGGAGGAGCTGAAACATCGCATCCAGTCGTACACCGGTCTGCACATGAGCAAGAAGAACCGCATCAACAACGCCCAGCTCATCATCAAGGAACTCACGCTGAAGTGGGAGGAAGAGTTGCAGAAGGGACTAAAGGAAAAAGACGAGGCACTGATGCAGTTGCAGGCCGAGCACTTGCAGCTCCGCCCTCGTATGGACGAACTGGAAACCTTCCTGAAAAACAGCAAGAGCACCCTGCAAGGCTGGCTCAAGGAACACAAGAAGGGATGGGAAGAAAATATCGGTAAGCTGTGCGACGAGTCCATCCTCTGGCAGACCAACCTCTCGCCGAAGATTGTAGACGAGGGCACATCGTTCTACGGCATCTCCATCTCCCTGCAAGACATCGAGCGCCACATCCGCTCCATCGACGACTATCAGGCGGAACATGACAAGGGCATCAAGCGACTGGCAGAAATCCAGGCCGAAACCCTCCGTCTGCAACAGGAGAAAGAGGCTTTGGAAGAGCAGCTGAAAGCCAAATACCAGCCGCGCATCAAGGAACAGAAAGACGTGATAGCCGTGCAGGAATACGAGCTGGAGAAACTGGAACAGCAGTACCAGAAGGATATGCTCGACCTGGACGACTGGAAGAAGAAGGCGGAAGCCGAACGTACTGCCAAACTCCGGAAACTGGAAGAGGAAAAGCAACGCATCGCCGCAGAACTGAAGGAAATTGACGGCAAACTGAACAACCTGAACCGCGAAAAGAGCGAAAAACTGAACCAGCTGAAGCAGGAATGGAACCGGGTGCAGCAGGACATCGCGCACGAAAAGGAGACACAGGCCGGAAGCATCCGCCTGGAGGATAAGGAAGAACAGCAGCGCATCGCCACGGAGAAAGCCGAATACGAGCGTCAGATGAAGCAGGAACTGCACTCGCAAGGGGCCGACACCGAACGTCTGCAACAGATTAGCAGCCAGTTGCGCGACATCGACCGAGAACTGCAGTTCATCAAGGAGCACGCCACCCTGCTCATCGAGTACCAGAAGGACAAGCGCGACCTCATCGACCACATTCCGGAATGGAAGCGTGAACAGGAGGAACAGAAACGCCAGCTCAGCCAGGAGAAGGACAACCTGCGCCGGGAAACCTCGGGCTTGCAGGAGCAGATTGATGCCCTGAACAAAGAACTGCAGCAGGCTGAAAAGGAAGTGACGCAGCTTCAGGCCAATATGGAGGCGTACGGCAAGATTTCGGCCTACGACTGGTACAAGCCGCATCAGGATATTTTCAATCCCGAAAGCCCTGTCACGCTGGAAATCCACACGCCGCGCACCTGCCTGGAACTGATTGACGAACTGGGCCGCACGGACAGCCAGTACATGACGCTGCAAAACCGTCTGCGCAAGGAGGTGAACCTCTTCACCGGCCATTTCGACGAGGAGAATACCTTCAAGTTCAAGACCAAGTTTACCGAGGACTGGGAGTATATCCGCTTTGCCGAGGAACTGCACGACTTTGTGGAAGAAAACAAAATCAGCGAGTTCGTCCGCCGCATCAACAACGAGCATTCCGACATCTTCAAGCGCATCAGCATGGATACCTCAATGCTCACGGCTTCGGAAGACGACATTCAGGACCTCATCAGTCAGGTGAACAAGGGATTCCAGACGTGTAACTTCGTGGGCGTTATCCAGTGCATCGAAATGAAGGTGGAAGAAAGTAGCAACCGTGTGGTAAACTGTCTGCGTGCCATCCAGAAGTACTACAACGAGCATGCCTATGACCTCACGCCGGGCACCAATCTCTTCTCGTCGGAAAACGAACAGCTGGTAAAACAGGAGGCCATCGCCCTGCTCCGCGACTTCATCAAGGAGATTCACGCCTACCGCTACGACAGCATCCGCCTGTACGACTCGTTCGAGCTGCGTTTCCGCATCATCGAGAACAACAACGACACGGGCTTCGTGGAGAAACTGTCGAACGTGGGTTCGGAAGGTACGGACATCCTGGTGAAAGCCATGATCAACATCATGCTGCTGAACGTGTTCAAGGAAGGGGCTTCGCGCAAGTTCAAGGACTTCAAACTGCACTGTATGATGGACGAAATCGGTAAGCTTCATCCGAACAACGTGAACGGTATCCTGAAGTTTGCCAACGACCGGAACATCATCCTCATCAACGGCTCGCCTACCGAACTGAACCGCGATGCCTACAAGCATGTGTACTTGCTCACCAAAGGAGCGCAGAGCAAGACGCGCATCGCCCGGCTTATTTCGGACCAGAAACTGTAGGCTTTTCAACCTTTAAAACAGGGTTGAAAAAACGCCTTTGTGTTTTAACTTAAACGCCTTTACGTTTTAGGTAAAACGCAAGGGCGTTTTACTTTAAATGCACTTGCGTTTGAAAGCAAACGCTTAGGCGTTTTAGAAGTGCTTACCATGATTCCAAATAATAGAATTTTATTTTACAAATCAGAATTTTATTCTTATCTTTGCCACATGACAATCGAGTGAATCTAATGAGAATATTTACAGAACAAGCTATAAAAGAATATGCAGAAGCGCATCCTGATGCAAAAGTAGCTTTGCAAGAATGGACTACCATAGTTAAAAGAAGCGAATGGACTTGCTTTGCAGACGTAAAGAAGACCTTTAATAGCGTAGATAATGTGGGTAACCAACATTATGTATTCAATATCAAAGGCAATAGCTACAGACTGATTGTAGTGATAAAATTCACTATAAAGTTCGTTTATATTCGTTTTATTGGCACTCATGCCGAGTATGATAAGATAGCTGATTGTTCAGTTTTATAATTAAACCGAATCGGCAATTACCGATCAACCAAGAGCCATGACAAAGATAGAAACAAAAGCTCAATACGATTGGGCAGTAAAAAGAGTTGAGGAATTACTTCCACTGGTTACAGATGAAACCCCTCTGGATAATCCTCACAGTATAGAGTTAGAATTACTTTCTAATCTCGTTGCAGATTATTCTGAGGAGCATTTCGCACTGGGAGAACCAACGCTGGTTGATGTCCTCAAACTTCGTATGTATGAGATGGGACTTAATCAGAAATCTTTAGCAAAATTAATCGGAGTCAGTCCTTCACGCTTGAGTGATTATATTTCCGGTAAATGTGAACCGACCTTGAAAGTAGCCCGCGAAATCAGCCAGAAATTGAATATTGACGCCAATATAGTACTGGGTGTTTAATATGAGTATAGAAAACAGAAAAACCGCTTAATCCACCATGGAATAAGCGGTTTTAAGTCGGAGCCGAAAGCGGGACTCGAACCCGCGACTTACTCATTACGAATGAGTTACTCTACCAACTGAGTTATTTCGGCAACGTGTTTCGTTGAAAACGGTTGCAAAATTACTCTTTTCTTGAAACCTGCCAAATAAAAAAGAGATTTTTTTCCGAAAAACTACATTTTTCCGGCCCGTACAACCCGTTTCCGCTATATCACAGGAGCATTTGACACATTATTACGTGTAATTTGTACAATAGTCCCTTGTCTGCCTTCTGCCGATTTTCTACTTTTACCCGCAAAATGAAACATTACACTACCATGAAAAAGAAACTGATAATTTCACTGCTGGCACTGGCTTCGCTGGGAGCCGGAGCACAAAACTTGCAAAAGGGAGACTACGGATACTTGTACTGCCACATGAGCGGACGAGGAGAATGGACGGCCTACGCCCTGAGCCGTGACGGCGTACACTTTCACGACCTGATTGATGGCGACCCCGTATACAATGTAGAAGAAATGTCAAAAATAGAGGGAGGAGCACGCGATGCCTTTATCTGCCGTACGTCCGACGGAAAGGGCTACCTGATGGTGACTACCGACATGAGCAACGCCAAGAGCCGCTCGTGGTTCAACTACGGTATCAACCTGCTGAAAAGTGACGACCTGATTCACTGGACTTCTACCACCTTCGACTTCCGTCAGGGACCGGGCATCTTCTGTGACCCTCAGTCGCCCGACGTTTATAAGGACTACAGCACCATCAAGCGCGTATGGGCACCGCAGATTTTCTGGGACCCTTCGTACGTATGGGCCGATGGCACGAAGGGCGGATACATGATATATTATTCACTGCTCAATCCGGCAGAAGACCAGTACGACCGCGTGTTCTATTCCTATGCCGACGCCACCTTTACACGTCTTACCAAGCCCCGCCTGCTGGTGGACTGGGGATATGCTACCATCGATGCCGACATCAACTATGTGCCGGCCGACGGACTCTACCACATGCTCATCAAGAAAGAAGGAGGTACACCCGGCATCTTTGCCGCTACAGCTACAAAACTGACTGGTCCTTATAAAATAAAAGATGAAAACGACTATGTGAAGTTTGAAGGCAACAAGAAGTGTGAGGGCTGCTCTGCCTTCCAGCTGGTGGGCGATTCCACCTGGCGCGTGGCCTACATCGAATATTCTTCCAAACCCAAAAGATACCGCATCTGCCAGGCAGACGAAAAACTCGCCAACTTCCACTCCCCCGTCACTATGGAGGGTGTGAAACATCCACAGCACGGCTCGTTCATGCGGCTCACCGAAGAAGAATACAAGCGCCTGCAAGAGTGGTCGGACAGCATCATGCGCGAAAGAGCCGCCCGAAACAGCGGAGAAAAGAAATAAAAAGAGGAAAATGAAATATTTTTGTAAAAACTTTTGGCAAACATCCTTTCATTTGAGCAGAAAACATTATCTTTGCACTCCGAATTATGACGTGACAAAAGAGTTTGATGTATTACTGTATAACACATAGTAAAAAGAATAAGCGCACATTCGGAGTTCCGGCGGAATGGACAAATGCCGGAAGCTATTTCTTTTTTCTTTTATGTCACTTATTTCCTGAATATTTAAGATTTCCTATTTTTTCAAACACCCGGAACTGCTTTTCGGCAAGTCCGGGCGTTTTTTCGTATATACGAGAGTAGAATAGAAAAAAAATACAAGATATAAAGATTATTAGTAACAAGGTAATGAGAAATGTAACATTGATCCTCGACGACGGGAGCCGCTTTCATGGCAAGTCGTTCGGCTATGAGAAACCGGTAGCCGGTGAAGTAGTTTTCAATACGGCAATGACCGGATACCCCGAAAGCTTGACCGACCCTTCGTATGCCGGTCAGTTGATGACACTGACTTACCCGCTGGTAGGTAACTATGGTGTGCCTCCCTTCACATTCGAAGCAAACGGACTGCCCACTTTCATGGAAAGCGAGAAAATCCATGCCGAAGCGATTATCGTAAGCGATTACAGTGAAAAATACTCTCACTGGAATGCTGTGGAAAGTCTGGGCGACTGGCTGAAACGCGAACAGATTCCGGGCATCACAGGCATCGATACACGCGAACTGACAAAAGTATTGCGCGAACATGGAGTGATGATGGGAAAAATCGTGTTCGATGATGAGCCGGACAACATTCCCGAAGCTACCTATGCAGGTGTGAACTACGTAGACAAGGTTTCTTGCAAGGAAGTGATTCGCTACAACGAAGGCGAAGGCAAGAAAAAAGTAGTACTGGTAGACTGCGGCGTGAAATCAAACATTATCCGTTGCCTGCTCAAGCGCGACGTGGAAATCATCCGCGTGCCTTGGAACTACGACTTCAACTCTCTGCAATTCGACGGTCTGTTCATCTCCAACGGTCCGGGCGACCCCGACACCTGCGATGCAGCCGTGCAGAACATCCGCAAGGCCATGCAAAACGAAAAACTTCCTATCTTCGGTATCTGTATGGGTAACCAGTTGCTTTCAAAAGCAGGAGGTGCTAAAATCTACAAACTGAAATACGGTCACCGCAGCCATAACCAGCCGGTACGCATGGTAGGCACAGAAAAGTGCTTCATCACCTCGCAGAACCACGGTTATGCCGTAGACAACAACACACTGGGAGCCGACTGGGAACCGCTCTTCATCAACATGAACGATGGTTCGAACGAAGGTATCCGCCACAAGAAGAACCCCTGGTTCTCGGCTCAGTTCCATCCGGAAGCTGCCAGCGGTCCTACCGACACGGAATTCCTGTTCGATGAGTTTGTAAAGTTGCTGTAATCCACTAAAAAACAAAGAAGACAATGAAAGAAAACATAAAGAAAGTATTGCTGTTAGGTTCAGGAGCCCTGAAAATCGGTGAAGCAGGTGAATTCGACTACTCTGGTTCGCAGGCACTGAAAGCACTGAAGGAAGAAGGTATCGAAACCATCCTGATTAACCCGAACATCGCCACCGTGCAGACTTCGGAAGGTGTGGCAGACAAAATCTACTTCTTGCCCGTTACTCCGTATTTCGTAGAAAAGGTCATCGACAAGGAACGTCCCGACGGCGTGCTGCTGTCATTCGGTGGACAGACTGCCTTGAACTGCGGTGTGGCTCTCTACAAAGCCGGTGTGTTCGAAAAATACAACACCCGCGTACTGGGTACTCCGGTACAGGCCATCATGGATACGGAAGACCGTGAGCTCTTCGTACAGAAACTGGACGAAATCAACGTGAAGACCATCAAGAGTGAGGCAGTAGAAAACATTGAAGATGCCCGCCGCGCAGCAAAGGAACTGGGTTATCCGGTCATCATCCGTGCAGCCTACGCGCTGGGAGGTCTGGGTTCAGGTTTCTGCGACAACGAAGAAGAACTGAACGTGCTGGCCGAAAAAGCGTTCTCTTTCTCTCCGCAGGTGCTGGTAGAAAAGAGTCTGAAAGGCTGGAAGGAAGTGGAATACGAAGTAGTGCGTGACCGTTTCGACAACTGTATCACGGTCTGCAACATGGAAAACTTCGACCCGCTGGGTATCCACACCGGTGAGTCTATCGTTATCGCTCCGTCACAGACACTGACCAACAGCGAATACCACAAGTTGCGCGAACTGGCCATCCGCATCATCCGTCACATCGGTATCGTGGGTGAATGTAACGTACAGTACGCGTTCGATCCTGAATCGGAAGACTACCGCGTAATCGAGGTTAACGCACGTCTGAGCCGTTCTTCTGCACTGGCTTCTAAGGCTACAGGTTATCCTCTGGCTTTCGTTGCAGCTAAGTTGGGATTGGGCTACGGACTGTTCGACCTGAAGAACTCAGTAACTAAAACAACTTCTGCCTTCTTCGAACCGGCACTGGACTACTGCGTATGTAAGATTCCTCGCTGGGACTTGGGTAAGTTCCACGGCGTAGACCGCGAACTGGGTTCCAGCATGAAATCGGTAGGTGAAGTCATGGCCATCGGACGTACCTTCGAAGAAGCTATCCAGAAAGGTCTTCGTATGATTGGTCAGGGCATGCACGGTTTCGTGGAAAACAAGGAGCTGGTTATCGAAGACATCGACAAAGCACTGCGCGAACCGACCGACAAACGTATCTTCGTCATCTCAAAGGCTATGCGTGCAGGCTACACAGTAGACCAGATTCACGACCTCACCAAGATTGACAAGTGGTTCCTCGACAAGCTGATGAACATCATGCAGACTTCAAAGAAACTCCACGAGTGGGGTAACAACCATACACAGCTTTCACAGCTTCCAAACGAGCTGCTCTACAAGGCAAAACGTCAGGGATTCTCTGACTTCCAGGTGGCACGTGCCATCGGCTACGAAGGCGATATGGAAGACGGTATCCTGGAAATCCGTAATCACCGTAAGAGTGTAGGCATCGTGCCGGTAGTAAAACAGATTGACACGCTGGCAGCCGAATATCCGGCACAGACCAACTACCTGTACCTGACTTACAGCGGCGTGGCCAACGATGTACACTACCTGGGCGACCACAAGAGTATCGTCGTACTGGGTTCAGGTGCTTACCGTATCGGTTCATCCGTAGAGTTCGACTGGTGCGGCGTACAAGCACTGAACACCATCCGCAAGGAAGGCTACCGCTCAGTAATGATCAACTACAACCCTGAAACCGTATCGACCGACTACGATATGTGCGACCGTCTGTACTTTGACGAACTGACTTTCGAACGTGTGATGGATATCCTCGACCTGGAAAACCCTCACGGAGTCATCGTATCTACTGGCGGACAGATTCCGAACAACCTGGCATTGCGTCTGGACGCACAGAAGGTAAACATCCTGGGAACTTCTGCCAAGAGCATCGATAACGCTGAAGACCGCGACAAGTTCTCGGCTATGCTCGACCGTATCGGCGTAGACCAGCCTGAATGGAGCGCACTGACTTCTATGGAAGATATCAACGCATTTATCGAAAAAGTAGGCTTTCCTGTATTGGTTCGCCCGTCATACGTGCTTTCTGGTGCAGCCATGAACGTATGTTCTAATCAGGAAGAGCTGGAACGCTTCCTGCAGCTGGCCGCTAACGTGTCGAAGAAGCATCCGGTAGTAGTAAGCCAGTTCATCGAACACGCTAAGGAAGTAGAAATGGATGCCGTGGCACAGAACGGTGAAATCGTAGCTTACGCCATCTCTGAGCACATCGAGTTTGCCGGTGTACACTCAGGCGACGCTACCATCCAGTTCCCGCCGCAGAAACTGTACGTAGAAACCGTACGCCGCATCAAGCGTATCTCTCGTCAGATTGCGAAAGAGTTGAACATCTCTGGTCCGTTCAACATCCAGTTCCTGGCTCGTGAAAACGACATCAAGGTAATTGAATGTAACCTGCGTGCCAGCCGTTCATTCCCCTTCGTCAGCAAGGTGCTGAAGATTAACTTCATCGAGCTGGCAACCAAAGTCATGTTAGGCTTGCCGGTAGAAAAGCCTGAAAAGAACCTCTTCGACCTCGACTACGTAGGTATCAAGGCCAGCCAGTTCTCGTTCAACCGTTTGCAGAAGGCCGACCCTGTACTGGGTGTAGACATGGCTTCTACAGGTGAAGTTGGCTGTATCGGCGACGACACTTCATGTGCCGTACTGAAAGCCATGCTGTCTGTAGGCTACCGCATTCCGGAAAAGAACGTCCTAATGTCTACCGGTACACTGAAACAGAAAGTAGATTTACTTCAGGCAGCGCGTGCCCTCAAGGCCAAAGGTTACAACATCTTCGCTACCGGCGGTTCTTCTAAGTTCCTGGCAGAAAACGGAGTGGAAAACACCCGCGTATACTGGCCAAGCGAAGAAGGTCAGCCTCAGGCACTGGAAATGCTGCACAAGAAAGAAATCGACATGGTGGTAAACATTCCGCGTGACCTCACTCCTACCGAGCTGGAAAACGGATATAAGATCCGCCGTGCTGCAGTCGACCTGAACATTCCTCTGGTAACCAATGCCCGTCTGGCAAGTGCATTCATCAATGCCTTCTGCTCTATGAGCATTGACGACATCGCTATCAAGAGCTGGGACGAATACAAATAATCCGTACCGCTTAAAAATATAGATAAAATTAATCCCCTCCGGAACTATTTGTAATGAATGAGTTCTGGAGGGGATTTTTATTTATAGAAAATACAAAACAATAAAAAAGCCCACCGATAAAGGACGATGGGCAAGCGCCTAAATGTTTTCACAACGGAATAATCCTTATTGTGATTTGCTTCATTTTAGTTTTACAAAAGTAAAAAGAAACAATACAAAAGACAAGTTTTTTTCATAAAAAATTAGTAGTTTTGAGAAAATTGAAAAAATACAACTATGAAACACATTTTAGGTTTAGACTTAGGCACAAACAGTATAGGATGGGCAGTTATCAGTTCAAGCTTTGACGAAACAACCCAAAAAGAACAACTAAAAGGTATAGAGGCTGCAGGAAGCAGAATAATTCCTATGGATGCCGCCCAATTAGGAGACTTCAATAAAGGAAATACAGTTTCACAAACAGCCAACCGTACTCAATACCGCAGTACCCGGCGATTATATGAGCGAAAAAAACTTCGCAGAGAAAGGCTGCACCGCGTATTGCAACTATTGGGCTTCCTCCCATCCCATTACGCTGGCCAATTAGACCGATATGGAAAATTTATAGCTAACTCAGAGCCAAAGTTAGCTTGGGAAAAAGGCGCTAATAATTTACCCTACTTTATCTTTCAGAAATCTTTTCAGGAAATGCTGAAAGACTTTTCACAAGAAGATAGATGTACTAAAAAAGTACCGTATGACTGGACATTATTCTATCTACGCAAAAAAGCCCTTACACAAAAAATAGAAAAAGAAGAATTGGCCTGGATTCTTCTAAATTTCAACCAAAAAAGAGGATACTACCAATTACGGGAAGAAGAAGCTGAAAAGTCCACTTCCAAAACACGACAATATTTTGACAGCCAAATTGTAATAGACATCGTTGACACAGAAGAAACTTATAAAGGATTAAAAATATTTACCCTCACTCTAGCAAATGGAGAAAAAGGTAAATGGTATGGGAAAAACATACCCGATTGGAAAGGTCAAAAGAAAGAAATCATTGTAAGCATAGACCTGGATAAAAATGGGAATGACAAATGTGATGAGAACGGAGAACCTGTCAGACACTTTAAAATTCCCACAGAGAAGGAATGGGAAGAACAATGGGGACTTGTCAAAGCTAAAACCGAAAAGGACCTGAACACTTCTAAAAAGACAGTAGGCACTTATATTTACGATACATTATTACAAACCCCCGACCAAAAAATTCGGGGTAAACTCATTCGCACCATTGAACGTAAGTATTACAAAGATGAACTCTATCAAATACTAACGACACAAGAAAAGTTTCACCCCGAACTAAGAGATGAAAACCTGTTACAGTCTTGTATTGAAGAGTTGTATCACAACAACGAAGCACATCGCAATACAATTTCTAAATATAGTATGTCCAAATTACTCGTTGAGGATGTCATATTCTACCAACGTCCACTGAAAAGCAAGAAATCACTCATCAGCAACTGCCCGTATGAAGAGCATACTTATGTAAATAAGGAAACAGGGGAAATCCATACAGCTTCTGTAAAATGTATTGCTAAATCTCATCCTCTTTTTCAAGAATTCCGTCTTTGGCAGTTTCTGTCCAATTTACGAATATATCAAAAAGAAGGAATCCTCAATGGTAAGTTCACCACTGACATAGATGTAACCAATGAATTTCTGAAAAATGCAGACGATTATACGAATCTTTTCGACTGGCTCAATCAAAAGAAAGAAATCAAACAAGAAGCATTTCTCAGATATCCGCCATTTGGATTAAAGAAAAATGTGGCAAATTATCGCTGGAATTATGTGGAGGATAAAACATATCCTTGTAATGAGACACATTCTAGAATATTGCTCTATTGGGAGAAAGCAGGCATAGACCAATCGATTCTGACCACCGATATAGAAGAAAAACTCTGGCATATCTTATATTCTATTTCAGATAAAAATGAGCTCCAGAAAGCACTGCAACATTTTGCTGATAAAAACAAGTTAGAAGATAAATTTGCAGATATTTTCCAACAAATACCACCATTCAAGAAAGACTATGGTTCCTACTCTGCCAAAGCCATCAAAAAACTGCTTCCTCTCATGCGAATGGGAAAATACTGGCATCTAGAATCAATAGATAATGCAACCCTCACCCGCATCCATCAAATTCTGAACGGAGAAATGGACGAATCAACGGCAAGCAGAATAAAAGAAAAATACATCCATTTAGATAACTTCTCTTCATTTCAGGGACTTCCTACATGGTTGGCATGCTATATCGTATATAATCGGCACTCTGAAATAAAAGACAACACGAAATGGAAGCAACCTTCAGACATTGATGCTTACATACAATCGTTCAAGCAGCATTCACTGCACAACCCTATCGTGGAGCAGATTATAATGGAAACTTTACGTACTGTACGCGATATATGGAAACAAATAGGGCATATCGATGAGATTCATGTCGAATTAGGACGTGAGATGAAGAATCCTGCCGACAAACGTAAAAAACTCACCCAGCAAATACAAGAAAACGAAAACACCAATCTGCGCATCAAGGCACTTCTCACTGAGTTTGCAAATCCGGAGTTTGAAATCGAAAATGTACGTCCCCACTCTCCCAGCCAACAAGATTTATTACACATATATGAAGAAGAGGTCTTAAACGAATCAGCTAAAAATATGCCAGAAGATATAGCCACTATACTAAAAAAATTCAATGAGACAGATGCAAAAAAACGTCCGTCTACTTCTGATGTATTACGCTACAAATGCTGGCTGGAACAGAAATATCGCTCACCTTATACGGGAGCCATGATTCCATTGGGTAAATTATTCACTCCTGCCTACGAAATTGAGCATGTCATTCCAAAATCTCGTTACTTTGACGATTCATTCACAAACAAGGTTATTTGCGAAACAGCAGTAAACAAATTAAAAGACAATATGTTAGGTTATGAGTTTATAAAGAACCATTCCGGACAAATAATAGAACTAGGCTTTGGACAAAAAATACAAATACAAACCGTGGAAGCCTATGAGCAATTTGTAAAAGAACACTACTCATACAATCCTGTTAAAATGAAGAAACTATTGATGGAAGATATTCCAGAACAATTCATCCAGCGTCAGTTAAACGACAGTCGTTACATCAGCAAGTTTATTAAATCACTTTTATCGAACATTGTCCGTGAAGAAGGAGAATCTGAGGCCACTTCCAAGAATATTATCGTTTGTAATGGAAGTATTACCGACCGTCTGAAAAAAGACTGGGGGGTTAATGATGTATGGAATAAAATTATTCTGCCTCGTTTCTTGCGGTTAAATGAAATTACGAACAGTGACCACTTTACCACAACCAATACCAACAATAAGATAATCCCCACCATGCCATTAGCATTACAAAAGGGATTCAACAAAAAGCGTATTGACCATCGCCATCATACCATGGATGCCATTGTCATAGCCTGTGCCAATCGCAATATAGTCAATTATCTGAATAACGAATCAGCCAGCAAAAATGCAAAAATCTCACGTATGGATTTACGTCAGATTTTATGTAAAAAGACAGAACCTGACGCATTAGGGAATTATCAATGGATAATAAACAAACCGTGGGAAACATTTACCCAAGATGTTTATGCAGTTCTAGCAAATATCATTATCAGTTTCAAGCAAAATTTACGCATCATCAATAAAACAACCAACCATTATTTCCGTTATCAAAACGGGAAGAAAGTACAATGTGTACAAGAAAAAGGAGACAATTGGGCTATCCGTAAACCCATGCACAGAGAAACATTCTATGGAGAAATTAACTTACGTAAAGTAAACACTGTGTCACTGAAAGTAGCGCTAGAAAATCCACAGAGAATTGTAGAAAAAGATTTAAAGAAAAAAATAAAAGAATTATTGCAACAAGGACTCAGCGAAAAGCAAATCAAAAAATATTTTGAAGAAAACAATGATATTTGGCAAGATGTAAACCTGAAGAAAATCCAATTCTATTCTTTCACAAAAGAAAGAAAAGAACGCTTTTTTGCAAGCCGTGAATCTATAGATACAAGTTTCAATCAAAAGAAAATTGAAAAGCAAGTTTCCGATACAGGTATTCAACAAATTCTATTACGTCACTTAAGGCAAAATAATAACGATCCAAACCTAGCATTTTCCCCTGAGGGTATTGAATGGATGAACAAAAATATTATATCCTTAAACAATGGCAAATGGCATCAACCTATATATAAGGTAAGAATATACAAACAAGCTACAAAGTTTGCAATAGGACAAACTGGCAATAAAACCACACAATTCGTAGAAGCAGCACAAAATACAAACTTATTTTTTGCCATGTACGAAACAGATCACAACCGCAGTTTTGCCTCTGTTCCATTAAATGTGGTCATTGAACGGCTGAAAAAAGGATTGCCACCGACACCTGAAGACAGTAAAGGGAATCCGCCTAAATATGTATTGTCTCCTAATGATTTAGTATATGTACCAACAAAAGAAGAAATAGAAAATGGACATATTAATCAACCAATACAAAAAGATAGAATTTATAAGATGGTGAGTTGTACTGAAGGGGAATGTCATTTTATTCCATATTTCGTTGCAAAGCCCATAATTCAAACTATTGAGTTAGGAAGTAATAACAAAGCACAAAAAACTTGGCAAGATGAAATGATAAAAGAAATATGCATCCCCATCAAAACAGACAGACTAGGAAACATTATAACGTCAATTAGCCTATGATAAAGAAAACATTATATTTTGGTAACCCAGCATACCTATCATTACGTAATGCCCAACTTGTCATAAAACTTCCGGAAGTAGAGAAATGTCCTTCACTTCCGGAAGCGATGAAACGTCAATCTGAAATAACCAAACCTATTGAAGATATAGGCGTTGTTATTTTGGATAATAAACAAATCACCATTACTTCCGGAGCTATTGAAGCATTGCTTGAAAATAATTGTGCACTTATTACTTGTGACAGTAAAAGTATGCCTGTAGGATTAATGCTCCCTCTCTATGGAAACACTACCCAAAATGAGCGTTTTCGGAAACAACTGGATGCTTCTTTGCCTTTAAAGAAACAACTATGGCAACAAACCATTCAAGCAAAAATCAACAATCAAGCATCTTCCTTATCCATATGTATAAACGAAGATATAAAATGCATGCGTATATGGGCTAACGATGTACGAAGTGGAGACCCCGACAATCTGGAAGCACGTGCTGCAGCTTTCTACTGGAAAACACTTTTTCATGACATCGAAAACTTTACAAGGGACCGAGATGGCATACCCCCTAACAATCTTTTAAATTATGGTTATGCCATTCTCCGTGCAGTTATCGCACGTTCTCTTGTAACAAGCGGATTATTACCCACATTAGGCATTCACCATCATAACCGATACAATGCCTATTGCTTAGCAGACGATATTATGGAACCATATCGCCCCTTCATAGACCGGCTAGTCTATCAACTATACTCTGAAAACAAAATGGAACTTACAAAAGAAGTAAAAGCCAGTTTATTATCCATCCCCACAATAGATGTCAGAATCAGTGGGAAAAGAAGTCCTCTTATGATAGCAGCAAGCCAAACAACGGCATCACTATATAAATGCTTTTCTGGAGAATCACGAAAAATCATTTATCCTGAATTCTAATGGAACGTTTCAGCGAATATAGAGTTATGTGGATTTTAGTTCTTTTTGACCTACCAACAGAAACAAAGAAAGACAAAAAAGCTTATACTGATTTTCGCAAAAATCTACAAAAAGATGGATTCACAATGTTTCAATTCTCTATCTATGTACGCCATTGTGCAAGCAGTGAAAATGCAGCAGTGCATATAAAAAGAGTAAAATCCTTTCTACCTGAATATGGTCAAGTTGGAATTATATGTATTACAGACAAGCAATTTGGAGAAATTAAGCTATTTTATGGCAAGAAAGCAAGTGGGGTAAAAACACTAGGACAACAATTAGAACTCTTTTAAAATGAGGCTGTCTCAAAATAGAGAAATTGGACAGATATACTTATAATTTATAAGTTATAGTATAAAAATCTCCTGCTTTTAGCCATATCATTAGAGTAAACTAAGGCTGAAACAGGAGATTTTTTATTTCTAAGTTTCAATCTGTAATATTTTTACTTTTGCAATTCTATTTTGAGACAGCCTCTTTTCAAGAAACAACTTTTTCTTTTTCTAAATTTACTTATAACCTACTGATAGACAACAAAAAACAATCAATGAGTTGTTTCTAATGGTTCAAAGATACTAAAATGAAAGCAAATCACAACACAAGAAGACGGGAGCTCTTGGAGTGATAGTTGTTTCCCGTTGTTTAAAGATACTAAAAGTTTTTCTATATTTAAATATCATTTGTCCCTATAATAACACATAAAAAGCTGCCTACACACCAGAGTGTTGGAGACAGCCTTTCTTCATTAATAAAACCTATAATTAATCAACCAAAGGGAACATAAAGCCTTTTCCATCATTGTCGTCAAACTTAGCCCCTGAAGGAAGAGGGAGATGTTTGGCATTGTTACTGAAATCCCAAAGCATGGTTTCGTCCTCGGTGATTTCTCCTGTTTCAAGGTTGCGCTTCTTTCCGTTCAACGGATAATACAGCACCAGATTTTCGTCACTTCCGTCTACCGTTTTCCACATGAACTGCTTCAACTGCTGGGGTGTACGGGCTGTCTTCCAGAAACGGATTTCACGAACCAACTCATTCGCACCGCCAATCCAGAAACCCACCAGACCGTAAGGCCCTGTACGGATTTCACGGTCGGCCACCAGTTCGCCATTCACATATACGTAATTTTTCTTACCGTCGTACACGAAAGCTATCATGTACCAGGTGTCGGGCTGCGCTGTAAAGACATCCGCCGGCACGTCAATCTGAGAACCACCAGTCTTAAACTGAAGCTGGTCGGGACGGATAGTCACGTCACCGAAGCGAGGATAGATTTCATCGAGTGCACCGGACCCAGACACGAGTTTGGTACCACAGATGGAACGGTTGTTGCTCTGGTATGAGCTACGGTTTACCATGACCTCCATCGTCCACTGGTCTACCTTGAAATCGTCCGGGAACATTTTCGCATCTTCACTGCCGTATCCGTCAATGCGAAGACACTTCGTATTGATGCGCTGCTCCAGTACAATCAGTGATTCAGATTCACTGTCAATCACGGGGACCGTACCGCCACTCAGTTTCACCGGCAAAGCATAGCTTCCCTGCAAGGAGAATTTCACATCCTTGAACTTTACCGGCAGAAATTGCTGCGTCTGCCTGGAACTGAACACCACCTCCTTGCCTACTTCATACATTTCGGGCGGCAGCATCAGGTAGTCCGTTCCGTGCTTCTTGTTGTATGCTTCCAGCTGTTCCTTGCTGCCGGCTTCTACCGTCACCGTCTTAGTATCATTTTCCTGCTGTACCAGCGATACGGTGATAGACTTCACATCGACTTCCTTTCCTTCTTCCACGAATACCTGCGAAGATTCACCAGTCTTGATGTAAGCCCCCTGTGCCGACTGGTATTCACTGGTTGCATCCTTGTATAATTCATTCTGGCAGGAACAAGCCAGCAAGGCTCCTGCGAATATGCTGAAATATAATTTCTTTTTCATAATTCAAAATTTAATCTAACTTACCCGGATAAACCACATTTCCTAAGTGCAAGGCTTCTCTGAGCCATTTGTAAGGAGGAGTATTCGCATAGTCGTATTCCATGTGATACGTGCCGATGCCGCCAATGCGTCTGCCGTCGGGAAGGTCCAGCGTGGCATAATCAAAAATCTGACGCCCTTCCGGATAAGCATTGATTTCCGGACGCACGCTGGTGTAATTATCTACTCCACCTGTCTGCCAGCCTTGCTCAAACTCTACGGTGATAATGGTCTTCCGCTCCCAGTTTTCAAGGTGAGGCTGATTGATTTTCCTAAGGACCTGCGCGGTGGAACGTTCCCAATACGCCTGATAAATATAGTGGTCGATGTACTTGGAAGCCTCGGTAGAAAGTTTCTCAGGCTGGCCGTCCATTACCAGCATTCTGCCGGCTGGACGCAAACGGTCTGAAAGGGTTTTGATAAATACGAACATGTTCGTATTGCCCGAATTTTCGCTGATAGTCTCACCGTTAGCCATCGAACCTGAATGACCATAGCCGGGTTCGTAGTCTATGTCGAAACCATCCAGATTATACTTTTCAATCGTATCGCAGATGGCATTTGCATAAGCCTTCACACCTTCCACAAAATTGCCACCTCCCTTTTCCACAATCCAGTAATTCTTCGGGTCTTGTCCCGGAGGAGTCATCTGGTCGCCCAAGTCTTGTACAATCCAGCACAGCAGCGCTTTTCCTCCCTTGATTTCCTGGAAAAACTTCAAGTCTTTTTTCTGCTCTTCCGAAAGGTTTCCTCGCGTACCCCACAAGGATACGAAGTCTACGCTGTCGGGTAGCATCTTCAGGTAGTTCTGTGCATTGCTGCCTCGTCCGGTCCAGTTGCCGAACCAGCCGAACCCCTTCACATGAGGTGTCTGACGGTATTCTCTCAGTTTGGCAAAATAATCGCGCATGGAGGGAGTCAGGTCGGCTTCACTTTCCGCCTCCAGCAAGGGTATGTATTTTTCCAGGTTCTCCTGGTTTTCGAACGTTTCTCTTTCAGGCACGTTCCATTCGGAACAGGCCACGAAGCCTGCCGCCAGCAGCAGGGCTCCTGCATATCTTATGATTCTTTTCATCACTTCATTTGTTTGACATTTCCGTAAAACTCATTTCTCATTTCGGCTGTTTCGGACGGTTATTGCGCACCCACCACAGCTTGGTTGCTCCCTGGTCTTCACCACCCAGCAGCGCCGGCACTTCCGACATGTTGGGGTTTGTACCATATTCGGCCGGAGCAAAGCGGAATCTTTCGGGCGTGATGGCATCTTCTTCACCTCCTATGCTCACGTAAGCTTTGTCATAAGCTGGTTTGAGCAGGTAAGGATAGCCAGTCCGGCGATATTCGGTCCAGGCTTCCACGGCATTGGGATAGAGTGCCAGGTATTTCTGGGTAATGATTTTCTGCAACTTCACTTCGTCCGAATCCGCATCGTTCCACTTGGGAGACACATTTCCGGTAGAAAGCTTGCAGGAATACTGACGGTTGTAAGGCAACATAGACCGGCTGATGTCATAAGGAAAGTCTGTAACCTCCAGATAGGCAGCCACTCCGCTTACTCCGTTTTCTTCGAACGACTTGGTAACACCTTCTTCATACAGTGCTTTCGGATTATCTCCTGTCAGTTTGTAAAGTGCGGCTTCTGCCTTCAGGAAAGACACTTCCGAAGCACGCAACCAGAACAAAGGAGAAGCCGCATCGACCTTGGGCTTGGAGGCTCCCGTCTTGGCAGCGGAGCTAAGGGCATTGTTGTTCGTAGGAGGAAGAGGCATGAAATAGCCGTAAGAATCGGACGTGAACAAGGCACTCAGACGCGGATCGTCATACCCCTGCATGTAGGCCCAGATGGTAGCTCCCAAGCAACATTCTCCGTAGTCCTCTACAGTCGGCAGCATGGAGTTCATCAGCGGCAACTTGTCCGTACTCCGTATTTTGGCCTCCTGTGCCACGGTTTCAATGACACCTCCGTGAGAAGGGTCAAGGGCAAACGTGATGTATTCCTTTGCCAGTGCCTCATCCTTGAAATGCACGCGGACGGCTATGCGCAACATGAGCGAGTTAGCCAGTCGCACCCAGTTGGAAACGTTTCCGTTATAAATCACATCGTACGACGGAAGCACTTTCGATGCGGTATTGACCAGTAGCAGCGAAGCATCCTTCAAATCGGCCAGCATCGCCTTGTACACGGTCTCCTGAGAATCCAGTTTCGGAGCAATGTCTCCGTTGCCGGCATTGGTATATACAATCGGACCGAACACATCCGTCGCACGGAGCCAGGCAGTCACCTTGACAATGTTGGCTACAGCCTGCACTTCCTTGTCGGCAGGGTCTTCCGAATTCTTCGTATGCTTGTAGATGTCATTCCATGCACGGAACAGTTTCGAATAGAAATTCTGGTAAGCATAACTCATACGGGCATCCGTAAAGTTCCACGTAGCCTCCGTATTGAAATTCCAGTTGTTGTTCATGCCCCAGTAACCGATGTAGTTACCGGCCGACATGATGTCCGTATTGGCCAGGTCGTTACCCGGTCCTGTCGATTCAGTGGGCGAACCGATGGGAATAACCAGCTTCTGCATGTCCATGAAAGGAGCCCCATACAGCAGTCCGCCCGTCTTCATTCCTTCTTCCGTCACACCATAGATATTTGTATTGATCTGCTCATAGTTGCAAGATGCAAGTGCCAATACGGAGAATACAGGTATCAAATAGTTTCTTATCTTCATATTATACGTTGTTTTTCATGATTTGTTAGAATCCAAATTTAAGGCTCACTCCATACGTGCGCTGGCTGGGCAACATAAAGTAATCATATCCCTGTCCGAAGGTACCGGTAGAAGCCGTCAGTTCCGGATCAAAAGGAGCTTTGTTGTAAATCATCCAGAGGTTGGTGCCATACACGGAAAGGTTCACGCTATGGAACGGAGTACCCTTGAACCAGGAATTAGGGAAGGTGTATCCCAGACTGGCTTCCTGCAGGCGGACGTTAGTAGCAGAGTACACATTGTACGCATCCAGGTTCACCACCGACTCATAGTAGTCCTTTGGCTGAACTGCCACATTGCCCACCATGACTTTTCCGGCATCACGCGCATCGGCCGAAGCCTGTGACACACCGAACTGGTCGAGCACGGCCTGTGTCTTGGAAATCGCGATACCTCCCAGACGGGCAGTCACAAGGAAGTTCAGGTTAAAGCCTTTGTAGGTAAAGCCGTTTCTCCAGCCCAGGTTCCACTTGGCATTGACACTGCCCAGCTTGTAGGGTTCCGTAGATTCCGTGGTAATGGTCTGGCCTTCGTTGTACACGATGTAACCGTCCTGATCACGTTTCAGACGTTCTTCCGCATAAATCGTACCTATTTCTTCTCCTTCGCGCAGACGGAAACGTCCCACCTTGATGTCACTCAGGTCGAGTGCCTCTCCGGTCACGGGGTTCTTCACGTTCGAAGCCAGTGCGATGATTTTATTACGGTTGGCAGTAGCCGTCAGCGAAGTGCTGTAAGAGAACTTGCCAAAAGTCTGGTCGTATCCCAGCGTCAGTTCGATACCCCGGTTTTCCACGTTACCGGCCTGCACGAACATATAGTCATAACCCGACGTTTCCGACAACTTGGCTTCGAGCAACTGGTCATAGGTATTCGATTTATACAGCGTCACACCGAGCGACACGGTATTGTTCAGCCACTTGGAGTCGATACCTACCTCATAAGAACGGGTTCTTTCCGGTTTCAGTTCCGGAAGCGGATAATACTTGAAAGGTTTGATTACACCTCCTTCAATGGAGTGCGTAATGGTGCCGGGAGTCAGTCCGGTGTAAGGAATAGGCGAACCCACCTCCGTATAGGAAGCACGTACTTTCAGGAAGCCCAGCACCGGTGAAATGGACTGGCGCATGGTTTCGGGCAACAGGTCGGTTACGATGGCCGAAAGTCCGACAGAAGGATAGAATATCCAGGGCGACTTGCTGTTGACTAGCTGAGAAGGCTTGTCGGCACGACCGGTCAGTGTGAGATACACGGCCGATTTCCACGAGATTTCCGCAGAACCGAACACACCGAGGTTCATCTTACGGTTGTCACCACCCGTCTGTGAAGGCACACCGGTAGAAGGGTCTATGTTGTCATAGGCAAACAGATTCGGCACCAGAAGCAACTGTCCACCGTATCCTCTTCCCTTCGTATCGTATTCTTCAAAAGAAGCACCCACGTTGACATTGGCATAAAAGTCTCCGGCAAAAGGCTTCGAAAGGTTGGCCATGATGTCTGCATATTTCTGGCGGAAAGTCTCATTCGAATAAGCATAACGTCCCAGCGGCTTGGCAAACGTACCGTGTGTAGAGGCATAACGCTTGTCTTCCTTCTCCGTGTAGGTATTATCCAGACGGCCTCGTGCACTCACGTTCAGGTAATCGGTAATTTCATATTTCAACGATGCATACAGCATGTAGCGGTCTTTCACCTCAGGACGCAAATTGCGGTAAGCCACCCAGTAAGGGTTCTGCACAGCCATACCGAAGTCGCCCGGTGTCCACGACTGCACATTGTAGCCCAGCTCGGCATCATAGCGTTCGAAATACGTTTCCTTCTCAAAATTCTCTCCGCGCGGATACAGATAAGCTCCCAGAAGAGGGTTGAAATACGTACCGTAGGACAGCATGTTGTTGTAATACTCACGCACGTAGCTGGCAGACAAGTCCATGGTCAGCTTATCGTTGAAGAACTTGGTGGTATTTCGCACCATGGCATTGTAGCGGTGGTATTTGTTGTTGGGCACGATACCCTTGGCATTGACCGCCGAACCGGACACATACGTCTGGTTCTTGTCATTTCCCACAGACAGATTAAAAGAGTTGGTAAAAGTGGTTCCGGTATTGAAGAAGTCGGCCGGATTATATGAAGAAGGTACCGGCAGTTTTTCTCCCCACGAGGCAGCCTCCCCACTCACGTTTCCGTAGGTGTTCTGAAAGCGTGGCAGCACGAAAGGATTCGAGAATTCAGCCGATGACGACACGTTGACACTCACCTTTCCGGCAGCACCTTTCTTCGTGGTAATCAGGATGACACCGTTGGCCGCATTGGCTCCGTAGAGTGCAGCAGCCGAGGGACCTGTCAGCACCGACAGACTTTCAATATCTTCAGGGTTGAAGCTGGCAATACCTTCACTCGACGTGCGTCCTGCACCGAAGCCCGTACCGTCGCCTGTGCGGTCGGCCTGATTGCCCATGGGCACACCGTCAATCACATACAGCACGTTGTTGTCTCCCTTGATAGACTTGTTTCCACGCATCACGACGCGGGTACCTCCACCCACACCCGAAGCACTGCGCTGAATACTCACACCGGCTACTTTTCCGTTCAGGCTGTTCACGAAGTTGGCATCCTTTACCTTTGTCAGCACATCATTCTTCACCTCCTGCACATTGTAGCTCAAAGCCTTCTGTGAGCGCTTGATACCCAATGCCGTTACCACCACTTCATCCAGTTGTTCGGTATCTTCCTTCATGACCAGAACACCCAGTGTTTCCTTGGCAGAAACCGTCAGGTTCTGATACCCCACGTAAGAGATTTCGAGTGCGGCCCCTTCGCCTGCTGACAAGGTGAAGTTTCCGTCCATGTCGGTAATCGTACCGTTTCCGGTACCCTTTTCCAGCACACTCACCCCTACCAGAGGTTCTCCGTTGACGTCAACGACTGTTCCACTCACTGTGATTTTGTTTGCTTGCGCCGACACCTGTACGGGAGACGCACTGGCTCCTCGCGGAAGGTTGGCATAGGCCGCATTTCCTCCCTGACTTATCAGCAAAAGGAATAGCAGCTGAGTAGCTCTTTCTATTTTCATAGATGATTTAAGATTTTGTTGGACAATTAAGTTTAGGTGAGTTCTATCAATTCAATTTATCCTCTTGTATCAGACAGCAGAACTCTTTAA